>JFJP01037019.1_pt1 | contig 60570 bp, 58 predicted proteins | sample 431651 | NCBI WGS metagenome assembly JFJP01 (sample SAMN02602958, study PRJNA72255) | Microbial mat metagenome, whole genome shotgun sequencing project. | biome: fresh water; feature: sink hole; material: water; isolation source: purple microbial (photo- and chemosynthetic) mats found in... | reverse complement strand
TTATATTAACAATTCAAACTAACTTATTAACACCTAAATTTCCTCCCGAAAAAGATGTGTATAAAGGGTAGTCCTTCAAAAGGAGGGGAAATATATCAGGCATATATTCAATACTATCATTTAGATGATATTAAATATGTTTTATTTGAATTTATCTATTTATTTCCATCTTTGTCATCAACCTAAGCTATCTGATTAATGACTAAGGACTCTGAGAAGGTAAAATGGCTTGTAATTGTGAATCCAAATGCCGGCAACGGGAAAGGGAAACATGACTGGGATCTGATTTATGATCTGCTAAAGAAATCAGGACTATACTGTGAAGTAAAGTTCACTGAAAGAAAAGGTCAGGCAATTAACTTCACAATTGATGGAATATCTGACGGTTTCCGTAATATAATTACTGTCGGAGGTGATGGTACCCTGAATGAAGTCGTTAATGGTGTTTCAATTAATAAAATCTGCCCCACAACAGACATTTCTCTAGGATTGATTCCTGTTGGCACCGGCAACGACTGGGGCAGAATGTTCGGGATCCCGCTTAATTATGAAAAGGCGATTAAGATTATTCGTGAGAATAAACATATGTCGCACGATCTCGGAAAAGTTAGTTTCTACAATGGACAGGAAAAAAAGGAGAGATTTTTTATAAATATTGCAGGGTTAGGCTTTGAATCGGCAGTTGTAAAAAGAACCAATTATCAGAAAGACCGCGGCCGAAGCGGCAAGCTGATATACCTTTTTAACCTTTTAATGAGCCTGCTCTCTTATAAGAACACTAAAGCAGAGGTTATTATAGATGGCGAGAAAAAAAGTGCTGATATTTTTTCGCTGAATGTAGGTAACGGCCGATATTGCGGGGGAGGAATGAGACAGACTCCCGATGCAAAACCTGATGATGGTCTTCTTGATGTGACAATAATTAATGGAATGGGGAAATTTGAAATTATACGAAATCTCAAAATCCTGTATGACGGTACAATACTCAGCCATCCCAAGATTGATGGTTATAAATGCAAAAATGTAAAGGTAAGTTCCGAATCGATAATTTATGTTGAAGCCGACGGAGAGTCACTTGGTCATACCCCTGCAGAATTCAGTATCTGCCCTGCAGCATTAAGAATTATTTACGGAACAAATACTACTCAATAACCTTGATCTCGAAAAGCTTTGGCCAGTTTTTACCGGTTACAAAAATCCTGTTACCTGCCTTATCATAAGCAATTCCATTAAGGACTTTTACACTGGTATCGGTATCCGGATCATTCAGAATTCCTTTCAGGTCTATTATGCCCAGGACTTTTCCCGATTTAGGATCAATGCGTACTATTTTATCTGTCATCCAAACGTTTGCCCAGATCTCTCCATTTATATATTCAAGCTCATTAAGCGAATCTACTTTCTCCCTATTATCGTAAACCTCTAGTTTTGAAACAACTGTAAACGTCTCAGGTTCATAGAAATAGATAACATTTGTTCCATCACTCATCACAATTTTGTTATCCATTGTTGTCAGACCCCAACCCTGAGTTGAGTAATAAATCTTGTTTATCAGTTTAAAAGTTGATTTCTCATAAACAAAGCCAACTTTATTTTCCCAGGTCACCTGATAAATCCTGTCGCCATAGAGAGTAATCCCCTCTCCAAATAAAGAACCGTCGAGATTAAGCTGCCTTTTAACGCTGCCTGTTTCAGGATTAACTTCCCTTAGGCTTGAACTTGACTGCTGACCAGTGCTTTCGTAGAAAATACCATTATCATAGAAAAGTCCCTGTGTAAATGCCTCCCTGTCGTGAGGATAAGTATGCAGCACTTTGTAACCATATCGTTTTGGTATCACATCTGAATAAATGATCATAAACCTGGTCAGGGTATTTTTTGGCTTTCCGCTCCGAAATGCGGTTACTTTTAAAGCCTTCCTTCCCGTGGAAACAGTAAATGAAGGAGGAATTGAATACTCCCAGGGTTCCGACTTAAGCGATTTAACGTGTTTGCCATCAAAGTAAATGAGTACCGAGTCAGGTATTTTATTATTATCTACCAGCGAAATAACGACTTTAAGAGACTCATTTAGTTTAAACCCTGTATTCTCTTCAGGGGAAACAAGCTTGATAAGTTTGGCTTCTGCTTCGGTTGCCGCAACTGCAGCTGGGCCTCCCGGAGATTCAGATTTCTTCCCCGGACCTCCCGAACAGGAGAGAGTCCATGCCAGTGATAGAATTATCGATAATGAAATAAAAAATTTAAGATAATCCGTTTTCATTTTTGCTTATTTTCCTTGTAAATAATCGTTTAAAAATATTGAGTCTTGATGCTGCAATTCTCTTTTCAGCCTCAAGCTGCTGAAGCTCAAAAGGATTTAATATCTGCCATATTTCACTCCATCCCGGAAACCCTCCGACATTTTTATCATCTATGTAAATATCGGCATCAATCTTTCTGCTGATTGTATCATTGAATACCTCCTCGGGGTAATTTTTGTTAACAGCATAGAACTCGACGCCGTTTTTTTTGCAGTATTCAACAGCCTCATCAAGTTCCTTGCCGGAGCGGAAGGTCCAGAGGATAAGCCTTGCTCCCATCTTATTGAGTTCTTTCAGAGTGCGAAATGCAAATAATTTCTCCTTTCCGATAAGAGGATATTCGTGCTCCACAATTGTCCCGTCAAAATCAACTGCAATCTTTACACCATTAAAGTCAACCATCAGACATTTTTATATAATGCAAAGCTACAAATTATGATTAATAATTGGATATCAAAAGATCACCGTTAATCAGCGTGATCTGCGGGAATTATTAATATTTCCCCGCAGATTTCGCAGATTTTCGCAGATTATCTTAATTTTACTAGCCTGTTAAAACAGTGAATTATAATTCCATGAAAAGACATATTCCGAATTTTATTACATCGCTTAATCTGATTTCCGGATTCATTGCAATAATTTTTGCCGCCAATGGAGATCTGGTAACTTCGGCCTGGCTTATTCTTTCAGCAATGATTTTCGATTTCCTTGATGGATTCTTTGCCCGGTTACTTAAAGCCTATTCAGAAATTGGTAAAGAGCTTGACAGCCTGGCTGATGTTGTAAGCTTTGGAGTGGCCCCTGCTTTTATTATTTATCAATTGCTTAACACTTCAATTTCAGCAGGTGCTCCGATGATTGCAAATTCCAATAGTGCATTTATTACATTTATTCTTATTCTGCCGGCAGTTATGCCGGTATGTGCAGCGCTGCGTCTGGCAATCTTTAATGTAGACACAACTCAGAGCACAACATTCAGAGGTATGCCTACACCTGCAAATGCAATTGGTGTTATTTCAGTAGTTTTGGCTGAACATTATTCAGCATCACCACTCTTAAGCTCAGTAACAGGATCGCCTCTCTCTATCATTCTGTTTACCATCATTCTGTCTTTGCTAATGGTAAGCAGAATCCCGTTATTGTCGCTGAAAGTCTCAAATCTTAAATTCAAAGGAAACGAAGGCAGGTATATTCTTATAGGTTTGTCAGCTATAGCCTTCATTATATTCGGAATAGGTGCAGCACCTCTGATACTGCCAATCTATCTGCTTGCATCATTGATAGCACTTATATTCTGATTAACATTTGCAGATGACCTGATAATCAAAGGCAAATAATCAGCTTTTCTCAGGAAATTTCTTCTCGTATGCTGAAAGTGCAAACCAGATTACGAACCAGCTCACAAGAATAAATGCCGGCCAGATCAGGTATTCGAGAATTTCGCTTATATACATATTTTTTTGTCTTTAAGTCTTTCTGTCTGAATGTCAAATTTTGAAATGGTATGCGGTGAGCGGCACGAGGTTTGCGGCGTTTCTTCCGCAAGCCGGTAGCCGGACGCCGGCAGTCCTTTAATATTTATGGTCTCCTGAATTCATCTCAGCTTCAGTAATCCTTGTATTATTAATTGCCTTCCATGCATACCAGATGTAGGCAAATACAAATGGAACCAGAAAGGAGACGAACATCATTGTCTTTAATGTAAACTGACTGGATGATGCATTTATTATTGTCAATGAACTTTGCAGATCATATACCGAAGGATAAAATGAAGTTGAGTTGAATCCGGCTATAAGAAAAAGTGAAAACACAGCGAGAACAGTACCGGTTCCAGTGAACCAGATTCCCCTGATGCTCTCTTTGAAGATAGAAACCCCTATACCGAATAATACACTGATTACTCCTGCAAGAAATAATAAAAGTACCAGAGGCATCTGGATAAAATTATGCAGGTATTTATACTTTTCAATAACTATATTACCTGAAGAGGCATCAAAAGCAAAACCTTCCGCAAGCATAAGAGTAATTACAAAAAACAGGAAGAACACAAGAAACAGAACTGAATTAATTATTATTTTTCTTCCTGAGGCTTTTTTAATTGCATCTGAGTCAACAGAATTTAAAATATACAGGAGACCGTTAATTCTTGATAGAAACAAAACTGCAAAACCAAGGGCCAGGTTCCGGATATTCAGAACTGCCTCAAGACCATACCAGCCGGTTGCCCATTGAACGCGGTTCAGGCTGTCGAGACTGAAATTCGCACCAGTGAAAAATGTGGCAACAGCGGTGCCAATAAGTAATGGCCCAAGACAACCGTTTATAAACAGAAACATATCGAAGGTGTTTTTACCCAGAATATTACCAGGTTTTGTTCTGAATTCATATGCCACTGCCTGGATAATAAAACTGAACAGTATCGCAATCCATACCCAGTATGCACCTCCGAAGCTAGTTGAATAAAACAGCGGGAATGATGCGAAAAATGCTCCTCCAAAAGTAACAAGAGTGGTGAAAGTAAATTCCCATTTTCGTCCCATTGCGTTAACTATCATCGTCTTCTGTTTGTCATCAGCCGGAAGAGTAAAAATAAAAGTCTGTCCGCCCTGAACAAACATGAGAAATACAAGCAAAGCTGCAAGAAGCGATACTATGATCCACCAGTAATGCTGCAAAAATAAATGTGATATCATTAATGTATTCATTTTATCCTCCTAATGTTTTGGTCCTGATTTAATCTGTTTTACCATTATTGCGACCTCAGAGATCAATAAAACAGTGAATAAAACTGCAAAAAGAATAAAGGTAACAACTACCGATGTGGAACTGATCTGGGAAACAGCAGCCGAAACCGGCATCATATCCTGAATAATCCACGGCTGACGTCCTACCTCTGCAAGAATCCAGCCCAGTTCGCTGGCAATGTATGGCAGAGGCATAGAGAAAAGTGAAATCCACAGGAACCAGCTTTTATTTGTTAATGTTCCCTGGTATAAAAGAAATATTGCCACAGAAAAAATCATTATAAAGAAGAACCCAAAGATAACCATAACGTGAAAAGAGTAAAAAGAGGTAGTTACACTTGGAATTACATCTTCAGCCTTATCTATTGCAGAATAACCTAAATACCTGAAATATTCATCGTTGAACTTTTTATCACTGAATAGTACCTTTGATTTTCTTATTGTTGCAGTATCGTTAATTGACTGTGCTCTCTGGTAGTTCTGAAGCGCTGCTCTCGCAACCTCTCCTTTCTGCATTTTTTCAAATGTCGATTTAATTCCTTTTTCCTGATTACCCTTTACATGATCGAATATCCCTGGTACATAGGCGTCTTTGTCTCCTGAAGTAAGCACCGAGAGTAGTCCCGGAATCTCAATTTTAAATGCGAAATCCCTGGTCTTCTTTTCCCCTATAAGCTGATCAGATTCCTTTAAAATACCGAATGCAACCAGGCCTGCATTACTTTTACCGTTATATAATGCTTCCATGGCAGCAAATTTTACAGGCTGAACTTTAGCAAGTGTTTTTGCAGACTGGTCTCCTGTATATGCTGTCATAAGTGAAGCCAGTAATCCGAATATAGCAGCTACAAGCATACTTCTCTTGGCCAGAAATGTTTCCCTTTTCTTTATAAGAAACCAGGCGCTTATACTTAGAACAAACATTGAAGCTAGCAGAAAGCCTGATGATATTGTATGAAGGAACTTATCTGACGCCATAGGATTGAAAAGCACAGCCCAGAAACTAACCATCTCATTTCTAACAGTATCAGGATTGAATCTCATCCCAACAGGATTCTGCATCCAGGCATTGGCAACCAGGATCCAAAGCGCAGACAGGTTAGCCCCGATTGCTACCAGCCATGTTGAAACAAGGTGGAATTTCTTACTTACTTTATTCCATCCAAAGAACATCACTGCCACAAAAGTTGATTCAAGGAAGAAAGCCAGAATCCCTTCTATAGCAAGCGGAGCACCAAATATATCTCCTACAAACCAGGAATAGTTTGACCAGTTGGTTCCAAATTCAAATTCAAGAATAATACCTGTTGCAACACCAATTGCGAAGTTTATTCCAAAAAGTGTCATCCAGAACCTGGTTATTCGCTTCCACTCCTCATTTCCTGTCTTTACATAAATGGTCTCCATTATTGCAAGAATAAAGGAGAGTCCTAATGTAAGGGGAACAAAAAGCCAGTGATAGATAGCAGTAAGAGCAAATTGTGCCCTTGACCAGTCCACTAAAGCAAGATCAGTGTTTTCAAGCATCTTTAATAAATCATTTAATTAATTGATCCATAACGTATTCACTTCTTTCTTTATCATTATCAAATTTACTATTCAGAAAATCCGGAAAGAAGAATAGTTTCAATATTGCAAACATAATAAAAAGCTTAATCAAAATAATGAGCCAGACCCTTCTGCCCCAGAAAGGCATTTCCCTGAAACCATTATAATAAAAATAGAATAGTTTTTTAACAAGCTGTATCATATTCCGAATTGCCGTATGCGATAAAACACTTCTTTAATTCTCTTTCATCATTTTTTCAGGATTCCTGATTTTCATCTTTATCTTCATTTGAAGTATCACTATCTCTGCTGAGCAAACGGCTCTTCGCATTAATATTTTCCGGTGAAAGACTTGAAGTAATTTTCTGGACCGCCTTAAAGTTATAGAAAAATTCCCGTGCAAGAACCCTTAACACTGTATAAGCCGGTATTCCCAGTATCATACCCGGAATACCTGCAGCAAAGCCCGATGCAAGCACTACTATAAATATTTCAAGAGGATGTGCTTTTACACTACTTGAAAATATTACAGGCTGAAATACCACATTATCAATAAGATGAGTTATTGCCTCAACAATAATCATATAGTAAACAAGAGGAATAACTACAGTTGTAAAATCCTGATTCATATGTGAAGCGACCCCCATTATAATCGCAATGAACAATCCGATCCATGGTCCAACATAGGGTATAACATTCAATATACCAAGTATTAAACCCATTACAAGCGCCTGCTGAAAAGATATGCCAGCAATTGTCATACCTATTGTAATCAATATCATAATACATGTACTCTGAATAAGTATACCGATGAAATATCTTGTAAGCAGCTTCTTAATAGAAAATAAGGCTCGTGTTATATTATCTACATACTGATCAGGCACCCACATTAATATTGACTCAAAGAAAAGCTGCTGATCTTTAAGAAAGAAGAAAGTAATAAAAGTGATTGAAAAAATTGCAACCATTACATTTCCCAGTATGCCCATAAGTGATGCAATGAAAGCTTGAATCATCCCAATGCTCAATACTCCTGAGACTTTTTTGGTTATCATGTCCTGAATTGATAACTCACTTGTTATATCCCTGTTTATTGATCTGAAAATGCTTTCAACCTTCTCGATTGGCCCCTCTATGAGCTGGACAATTTTTGCACTGTCAATTGTCGAAAAATAATTTATCTGTGTTGTAATAAGAGGAATGAAAATGATAAAGAACAATACAATAAGACCCCATATTATTAAAAGTGTTATAAGTGCACTTAAAGAACGAGGGAATGACCACTTCTTTATCCTGATCATGCAAAAAAGATCTACAAGCGGCCGTCCCATAATAGACAACACTCCTGATACAAGAATATAAACTACAATATTTCTGAAGTACCACACACATGCAAGCAGAACCAGAATTCCAAAAAATATAAGTATGTTTCTTAAGGTTGCTTTCATCGTATAAGCCATTTGTTATGCAAACCTAATCCAAATTTTTCAAATTCACTAAAAATTGAAATTTCACATCTTTGGCTACGATACAATTAAATGGATTTCCCTTAGTGTTCCTTTGTGCTGTCCTTTGTGTTCTTTGTGTTTAATGCATTATTTTTTTACCACAAAGGGACACAAAGGTTATCACAAAGGGACACAAAGGGCTTTTTTAAAATCTTCAGCACTTCGCATGTCATATTGTCTTATTTTATTAAATTTATTATGCCATTATGTCCGTTTTTATGATTTGGAACAGAGTTTGAAAATAGTAGGGTGTAATAAAAAAATATGTTAAACTAAAATTATAGGAGGACAAAACCATGTTACCAACAATTACAAGAAGAAGTTTCAGGCCATTTTACATGCCTAATTTATTCGATGATGATTTTTTCAGCGGATTAACCAGCAGAGTAAGCTCAATGCCGGCTGTTAATATCAGGGAGGATGAGAAAAATTATTTTCTTGACCTTGCTATACCTGGTATTGACAAGAAAGATCTCAAGATTGACATCAACGAGGATGTACTTACAATCTCTTCAGAAAAGAAATCGGAAAATGAGGAGGAGAGAGACGGATACAAGAGGAAAGAGTTCAGCTATTCATCTTTCTGCAGAAGTTTCTACATTCCGGAAAATGCCAACAAGGAGAAAATAGAAGCAAACTACAAAGATGGTGTACTGAATGTTACTCTTCCAAAGCAGGAAGAGGAAAAAACAAAAATCACAAGGGAAATTAAGATTTCATAAGTGAAAAAAGAATCCCGGCTAATTGCCGGGATTTTTTACTCTTGCACACTCTTCCATAAATTTAACTGCAAATCTTCTACCGAAATCTTTCAGGAACTCTTCTTTCTTACCGGCGGGAGAAAATTTAAATCCTGCAGTCTCTTCAAAGATCTTAAGCTTAAGTAATCTGAAATTTTCAAGTATAATTTTAGGTGACTCTCCGCTCCATCCGTATGATCCGAAGGCGCCGCCCAGTTTACCCTTGTCTCTGATAGGATTGATAAGAGCAAGCAGTTTATATACAGGGAGAAGTGTATTCTGGTTTATTGTTGGTGAACCTACAAGAATCCCATCAGCTTTTATCAGTTTTGCTTCAAGATCCTCGTCAGAAATATTCTCAATATCAACAACTTCCACAGCAATATCCTTGTTCTCAATTATACCGGCCGCAATCAGATCTGCAGCTTCCTTAGTATAGCCGTAGGCAGATATATAAGCTATCAGAATATCATTCTGATATTTACCTATAGTGTCTTTAAGATAAGAGGCTGAATATTTTTCCGACAGATCTGCAGCAGTTTTCCAGTTCCCGCGGTGAATTGGTCCGTGACCGGGACAGATAAAATCTATCTCAAGTGGTTTAATTCTTTCAACAGCTCTGATCATAAACCGGCTGAAAGGCTTCATAATTACATCAAAATAATATTTGAAAGCCTCAGTATATTCTGCATTAAACTGGCTGAACATTTCCGCCGAGCAATAGTGTGCACCGAAAGAGTCGCAGGTAAATAAGATCCTGTCCTCAACAAGAAGTGTAAATATTGAATCGGGCCAGTGAAGATTTGGAGCTGAAATAAATTTCAATGTTTTATTGCCGAGGTCAAGGGTATCTCCCTCCTTCACAATAAGCGACTTAAATGGCTTATTTACAATATCCTCCAGATATCTTATCGCATTACCGCTCCCGACAACTGTAGCCGATGGAGCAAGATCAAGTAGTATCCTCAGACTTCCGGAGTGATCGGGCTCAGTATGATCAACTATAATGTATTCAATATCTTCAGGATTTGTTACTGCTCTCAGCTTAGCCAGATATGTTTCACTGAATTTCTCCTTGGCAAGTTCAACAATTGTCTTTTTATCTGCATTAATAAAATAGGAATTGTAAGTGGTTCCATGTTTAGTATGCATTACAATATCAAATGTTCTTATATCATAATCCAGAACGCCAATCCATTTAACATCAGGGGTGATGTCTATTATCTTATCATCAATTTTGTTCATAAAAATCAGATTTTCAGATTCGGGCAATAATTGTTTTATTTGCCTTTACCTGTTGCAGTATAGGAACTTCAATTTCAGTTCCTACCGGTAAAAAAATGTCAACTCTTGAGCCAAATTTTATAAAACCAAGCTCTCCTCCCTGCTTAACTTCCTGGTTTTCTTTAGAATAGGTAACAATCCGTCGTGCTACTGCTCCGGCGATCTGTCGTATTAGTATTTCGGTACCATCATTTCTTTCAACAACTATTGTACTCCTCTCGTTTAGCTCGGATGACTTAGGATGCCAGGCCACCATATTCTGGCCCGGATGGTGGTTCACATATTTCACCCTGCCGGCAACCGGGTACCTGTTGCTATGCATATTAAAAGGAGACATGAAAATTGAAATCTGAAGCCGTTTATCTTTAAAATACTCCTTCTCGAAAGTCTCCTCAATTACTACAAGCTTACCGTCCGCAGGGGCGTATATTATTCCCGGATCGGCTTCAAGCGACCTTACGGGCAGTCTGAAGAAAAACAAAAGGAAAACATAAAGCAATAGAGAACATATGAAAAACGCCCATTTTAGCAGCTCAATATCTGCCCAGACTATATTTACAACAATATTCAGTACAACGAGGATCAGGAATCCGAAGCCTAATATTTTATACCCTTCTTTATGAATACTCATCTATGTAAAATTTGCACAAAACTAATCAAGTCTTGCTTATCAACCAAAAAGTGTAATAAAAAGATATACCAGGGGGAATGATATTATTGCACTATCGAATCTGTCAAGAAATCCGCCATGGCCGGGCAGAATGGTTCCTGAATCTTTTACCCCGATACTTCTTTTCAGCATTGATTCCACCAGGTCGCCATATGTCCCTGCTACAGAGACTATAACAGCAATAATAACCCATTCATATTTATCAACTACTCCAAGCCATCCGGATAATAACCAGCTTGCCAGAACTGCTGTAAGAAGCCCTCCGAAAAAACCTTCCCAGGTCTTTTTCGGTGAAATGCGTTCCATAAGTTTATGTTTACCAAATGAAACACCGGAAAGATATGCACCGGTATCATTTGCCCATATTAAAAGGAAAAAACCAATAATAATTCCCGGAGAAAAAATAATCTTATCATGGGGAAGTATAGAATCCAAACCTGTTCTGGAGAAAGCCGAGAACTGGAACATTGAAAATGGAATGGCTGTGTACAATACCGAAAAAAAAGTATGGGCAAGTGAATCAAATGGTTTCTTCTGCTTCCTGTAGAGCTCAGTTACCATAATCATAAGCATCATGGGGATCAGGACAAGGAATGAATTCTTTGGAATTACCCCCGAGGCAATAAGAGTTGAAACAACATATGCTGTAACACCTGTAACTATTCCGGGGATCATTTGTGGCTTAACCCCTGTATTCCTGATCATGAGGTAATACTCATACTGTGTTCCGATCAGGAGTATCAATCCCGTAAGGAAGAAGGATATTGGATGAAGCCAAAACCCTGCCATAATGAATATTACTATCCAAACTCCGGTGAGGGTTCTTCTGAAAAAATTAGTCAAATCTTCAATTATTTATTCTTTACCTTTTGTTTTTTCTTTGGCCTTTAAAGTAGTTTTTCCGGAAGATTTCTTCTCTGCTGCTTTTTCTTCTTTTACAGTTTTAGATTTATCCTTATCTGTTTTTGCCGGTTTTTTATCCTTCTTTACCTGAATAACAGCTTCTTCAGTTTCAGCTAAATTCTTAGACGCAATTATTGCTTCTTTGGCTTCCTTTAGCTGGTCGGCTTTTCTTTTTCCGAAAATCCTTTCAAGGTCCTCACTGAATATTACTTCTTTATCCAAAAGCTGTTCAGCAAGTTCGGTAAGGCCTTTCATATTATGCCTGAGAACATCTTTTGCCCTTAAATACGATTCGGATATAATAAGATTTACTTCCTCATCTATAAGTTCAGCAGTCTTCTCACTGTAAGGCTTTGTGAATCCGAAATCTGATTGCCCTGAGGAATCATAAAAGCTTATATTACCTACCTTTTCGCTCATACCGAAAAATGAGACCATAGCATAAGCCTGCTTTGTGATTTTTTCCAGGTCGCTGAGTGCACCGGTGGATATTTTTCCGAAAATAAGTTCTTCAGCTGCACGACCACCAAGAGCATACGCCATCTCATCCAGAATCTGCTCACGTGTTGTCAGCTGCCTCTCTTCCGGCAGGTACCAGGCTGCTCCCAGAGCTCTTCCGCGAGGTATGATTGTAACTTTAAGAAGCGGACTGGCATGTTCGAGAAGCCATGATACGGTTGCATGTCCGGCTTCATGATATGCTATTGTTTTCTTCTCATCGGCTGAAATTATTTTTGTTTTTCTTTCAAGACCACCAACGATACGGTCAACGGCATCAAGAAAATCCTGCTTTTCAACAACAGTCTTGTTTTTCCTTGCTGCAATAAGTGCTGCCTCATTACAAACATTGGCAATGTCAGCTCCTGAGAAACCCGGTGTCTGTTTGGCCATGAATGCAATATCGAAGGATTTTTCAAGTTTTATCGGACGAAGGTGAACCTTGAATATTGCTTCTCTTTCTGTAATATCAGGCAATTCAACATGAATCTGCCTGTCAAAACGTCCTGCGCGCATAAGTGCCCTGTCGAGTATATCAGCCCTGTTTGTTGCAGCCAGAATAATTACTCCCATATTAGTACCAAAACCATCCATTTCTGTAAGTAGCTGGTTAAGAGTATTTTCGCGCTCATCGTTCGATCCGAAATTTGCATTTCTGCCCCTTGCCCGTCCGACTGCGTCAATCTCGTCTATGAAAACGATACATGGAGCTTTTTCCTTAGCCTGTTTAAACAGGTCTCTGACCCTGGAGGCACCAACTCCAACAAACATTTCAACGAAGTCTGAGCCCGAAATCGAGAAAAAAGGCACATTAGCTTCACCTGCTACAGCTTTAGCAAGCATTGTTTTGCCTGTTCCCGGAGGGCCTATAAGCAAGGCTCCCTTTGGAATTTTACCTCCAAGAGCGGTATATTTTTTCGGATTCTTAAGGAAATCAACAATCTCCATAACCTCCGTTTTTGCCTCCTCAAGTCCGGCAACATCGTTGAAATTCAGCTTTACATTATTATCCTTATCAAAGATCTGAGCACGGGATTTTCCAACATTGAAAATACCTCCGGCACCTCCGGCGCCGCCGCCCGACATTCTCTTCATCAGGAATAGCCATAAAATAATGAGCAGAGCCGGAAATAGCAGCCATGATAGTATGTCTGCCATGTAATTTTTCTCAGTTATATAATCGGGATATATAAGTTCCTTTTCAGAATATCCGGCATTCTTCTGAGCCTCAAGAATAAATGGTTCAAAATTACTTATATCACCAATATTATAAGAAAAATCAGCCTTAGGAACCGACATTCCGAAACCGGTAGATGGTTTTGGAAGCTTTGGATATCTGCCTGACTCAACTGCTGATTTCTTAAGGTAGATCCTTGCCTGGTCCTTATTTACAACAACAAGTTTTTCAATGTCGCGATTTGCGATCATATCCTTTATTTCATTTGTTGTAGCTTTCTGAACTGTTTTTCCACTATAGAATAGCTGAAAAAGGATCAATGAAACTGCAAGAATTGCAAAAATCCAATTTGTGTTAAAACGGGGTTTAATAGATTTATCAGGTTTCTTTTCTGGTCCCTGACCATTATTTGTATCTTCTGCCATATATAATTAACTTACTGTAATTTATCTTCCAATTTTTCAATTTTTGCATCAGCCCAAAGCGACTCCAGACTGTAAAAATTTCTGTACTCCTCAAGAAAAATATGAACAATGACATTCCCATAATCGAGAAGAACCCAGAAACAGTTATCGAGTCCTTCAACGTGTAATGGTTTTTCCTGAGCATCCTTACGTACTGTATCATCAACTGAATCACAGATTGCGCTAACCTGTGTCCCCGACGGGGCGTGACAGATTACAAAATAATCGGTGATTCTGCTTTCAAGTTTCCTCAAATCAATTTTCAGAACATTCATCCCCTTCTTCTCAAATATACCTTTTACTATGCTGTCTAAAAGGACCTCAGCTCCGTCTGATTTCTTCTTCATCAATGTTTATCAGTTTGATATTAAGTGGCAAAAGTACCACTTTTATCTGTACTTTTGTTACAGGTAAGTACTTTTGCAATTTCAGTGCCAACTTTTTCAGATATTAGATTTTGGTATTAAAAACATTTCTATCTGCATATATAATCCTCATAATCATGATAATAGGCTCGAATATTATATTCTGTGAAAATCTGCCATCAACAAACACCTATGCAGCCGACATTTTAAGGGAGAAAGAGGTTCAGGAGGGCACTATAATTCAGACCAATTTCCAATCGGCCGGCCGTGGACAAATGGGAAACAGATGGGAAAGTGAGAAGGATAAGAATCTGTTAATAAGCATTATACTATTCCCAGGAATGATTAATCCTGCGGACCAGTTTATTATTTCAATGGCGGTTTCCCTTGGAATATTTGATTTTTTACAAAAAACTGTACCTGCTTTGAGTATTAAATGGCCTAATGACATTTATGTAGGCAATGACAAAATAGCAGGTATTTTAATTGAGAATTCAGTAATGGGACAACAGATTGAAAATAGCGTTGTAGGGATCGGGATGAATATTAATCAGGTTGTTTTCAGGAGTGATGCCCCCAATCCTGTTTCTTTAAAGATGCTTACAGGTTCTGAATATAATTTATCAGAATGCCTTATTCAGCTGGCATCAGACCTTGATAAAAGATACAAACAGCTTCTTTCAGAACAATTTGACATTCTCAGAAGTGAGTATGTATCAAAACTTTACCGTCTAAACGAATGGTCATCATTTCATGGCCCTGATGGGCTTTTCGACGGCAGGATATTGACTGTCAGGGATAATGGCAGACTGGTTATTGAAAGAAAAGCAGGGAGCCATTCTGAATTTTCCTTTAAGGAGATCAGTTTTATATAACCAAAAAGCTCAGAATAATTAAGCAGGGGATTCCTCGCTGACGCTCGGAATGACAGAGCTTTAGGTGTAAGGGGGGAAATGAAATGGCGATTCGCAAGATAAATTCGAAATGTCCTATATCTTCAACGAATCGCCATTTCTTTTCCCATTATTACTTCATATAAACCTGTCATCCTGAGCGTTAGCGAAGGATCTCCTTCACAAATAGACGGTACTGCGATTATTTAACTTCATCCCAATGAGTAAACTTTTCCATCTCTGAAATCAGCATCTCAAGAAACTGACCGATTGGCTTGACTGCAATCATTTTCATCATGGGATTTAGCTCTGCATTAAGTGCAACTTTTACGCCAGCTGGATTCTGCTGATTATCAGAAATATTGAGTATCAGTTCGAAATCATTTTTCTTGAGGGCATCGCCGTTAAAAACAACTTTCGAGTATTCAACTTTTTCAGAAAGTCTGAAGCTTACTGTTCCAAGCATTGAAACACTGAAGCTGCACGACTCCCTGTCGGCCTGCCAGTTCGATATCGCTCCCTTTGGAGCAAACCTTTCGAAATTCCGGATATCAGTAACAAACAAAAAGAGTTTATCGGCAGAACAGCTAAGGGTGCCCGTTCTGCTTTCGAAATAAGATAAATCGCTCATGATAAAAGTTTATTTAATACCCCACTCAGCAGGGTTGACTCTCCATCTGGTTAATGTATCAACCTCAGCCTGACCAATATATCCAGTACTTACAGCAGTCTCCACAAGTACTGAATAATTACTCAGAGTATTCAGTTTGCAGTTTTCGGCAGCAAATCCGTCTGAAGCCTTTTTAAACTCATATGTAAAAATTGCCACCATACCCAGAACCTCGCATCCTGCCTCCCTCAATGCCTTTACTGCACTCAGGCTGCTTCCGCCTGTGGAAATGAGATCCTCAATAACAACTACCTTCTGGCCTGGTTCAAAATAACCTTCAATCTGGTTTCCCAGACCATGCTCCTTGGCTCCTGATCGAACATATATGAAAGGCAGCCCAAGTTTATCGGCAGCAAGCGCCCCGTGTGCAATTGCTCCGGTAGCCACTCCTGCTATCAGGTCGGCTTCAGGATATAGCTCTTTAACCATAGCGGCAAACGAAGAGGCAATATATGACCTTACTTCAGGGAATGAAAGTGTTTTCCTGTTATCGCAATAGATCGGAGATTTCCAGCCTGATGCCCATGTAAAAGGATTTGCCGGTTGTAATTTAATTGCTTTAATTTGTAGTAGAAATTCAGCTGTTTTTTTTGCAACATTTTCCATATGGATATTATTAAAGTTCATTTCGAAAACAGATTCATAACAATAAGCCCTGAACCTGACAGGTTACAAAAATACGGCTTATTCCATAAATTCTATGATACCGGAGAACTTTATAAATTAATATCAGATTTTCAGGCAGATAAGAGTATCCATTCACTGAATATTTACGGTACTGACATTACACATGTATGGAAAATATTCCGGATTTACTTCACCGAAGTGGGTGCTGCAGGAGGATTGGTCCTTCACACCTCAGGAAGGTATCTCTTTATTACAAAGAAAGGAAAACTCGATCTTCCAAAAGGTCACATAGAAGAGGGAGAACCTGATGAGCTCTGCGCAATACGGGAGGTTAACGAAGAGACAGGCATAACCGGTCATAAAATTGTTAAACCCATTTGTCCAAGTTATCATACATACAGCTGGGACGGTATTTCGTACCTCAAGAAAACAAGCTGGTTCCTGATGAGTTATGATGGAGAGATGATAACAGAACCTCAGTCGGAAGAGGGCATTACAAAAGTTGAATGGCTATTTCCCGATGAACTTAATTCCTTAAAATCGAGTGCATGGTTATCACTTATGGATCTTATTAACTGCTCGATCCTGAAAACTTAAACTTTTATTCCCCGCTTTGTTTATAATCTTTCAGTTTTATTGCCGAAGGGACAAACTTCGAAGCATCTCCATTGCTTTTTATTATATCACGCACTATTGTGGAATTAATGAAGGAATGTTCCGGGACAGTAAGAAGAAAGACAGATTCTATCCCCGGAGCCATCGACTTATTAACCTGGCCAATTGCCCGCTCAAATTCAAAATCTGCAGCAGTTCTCAGCCCGCGCAGAAGAAACCCTGCTCCCATTTTTTTACAATAATCAACCGTAAGTCCCTCATAATGATCAACCCGAACCTTTGGTTCGTCCTTAAAGACACTTGAAATCATCTTTTTCCTTACATCGAGAGGGTAGAAACTCTTTTTTAAAGCATTGCCGCCTACTGCAATAATTATTTCATCGAAGAGGGAAAGTGCCCTTCTTACAATTCCTTCGTGACCAACAGTGAAAGGGTCGAAGGATCCGGGAAATACTGCAATCTTTTTCATTCAAATGATATTTTTTTCGGATTTTTAACTGTTTGCCGGAGCAATGCAAGTTCCAGCACCTCCATAATTGTTTCTACATAGTGGAATTTTAACCCTTTGATATATACCTCTTTAATGTTTTCGACATCTTTCCTGTTCTCCTCGGAAACTATTATATCCTTTATACTTGCACGTTTCGCGGCAAGGATCTTTTCCTTTATACCACCTACCGGCAGTACTTTTCCCCTGAGAGTTATTTCACCTGTCATTGCCAGATATTTCTTCACTTTCCGCTGGGTGAATGCGGATGCTATAGAAGTAGCCATTGTTATACCTGCCGATGGACCATCTTTCGGAATTGCACCTTCAGGGACATGTATATGAATATTCCATTTTTCAGAAAAATTGTCGGGAAGTGAAAGCAGTTCTGCATTTGATTTCAGATACTCAAGTGCAATGATTGCTGACTCCTTCATTACTTCACCAAGATTTCCGGTAAGGGTTAACTTTCCTGTTCCCCTGCTAAGAGATGTCTCAATAAACAGAATTTCGCCTCCCGCTGCAGTCCAGGCAAGTCCGGTTACTACTCCGGCCTGTTCATTTCCCGAATACAGATCCCTTGTATATTTTGGAGGACCAAGATTCTCGGTAAGAACCGAGTCTGTAAGAGCAGGTTCATATTTGATATCGGAAGCAATATTTTTTGCAGCTACCCTCACAACCTTTGCAAGTCTCTTGTCAAGTTCCCTGACACCTGATTCCCTGGTATATTTTTCGATTATCTGCTCCATCACTTTCTTATCGATTGTGAGCTGATCAGGTTTAACTCCGTGATTCTCCAGTTGCTTAGGGAATAAATGTTTTTTTGCGATCTCCAGTTTTTCTTCAACCAGATAACCTGTAATCTCAATCAGTTCCATCCTGTCACGCAGGGCAGGACTGATAGTAGCCAGATTGTTGGCAGTTGCAATAAACAGCACTTTTGAAAGGTCATATTCCATTTCGAGGAAATTATCAAAGAAAGTGCTGTTCTGCTCAGGATCAAGAACTTCCAGAAGAGCTGAAGAGGGATCGCCCCTGAAATCCTGACCTACCTTGTCAATCTCATCAAGGATGAATACAGGGTTAGAGGAGCCTGCTCTTTTTATGTTCTGTATAATTCGTCCGGGCATAGCCCCGATATATGTTTTCCGGTGGCCTCTTATTTCTGCCTCATCGTGTAAACCGCCAAGTGACATTCTGACATATTTTCTGTCGAGAGCTTTGGCAACCGATCTGCCAAGCGATGTTTTTCCTACTCCGGGAGGACCATAAAGGCAAAGTATTGGCGACTTCAGATCACCCTTAAGTTTGAGAACAGCAAGGTGTTCAAGTATTCTTTCTTTCACCTCATCGAGGCCAAAATGATCAGAATCAAGGACTTTCCGGGCATTTTTAAGATCAAGATTATCAGGGGTATAAAAATTCCATGGAAGATCAAGAAGAGTCTGAATATAGTTTACCTGTACAGAGTATTCAGCTGCTGCAGGATTAAGGCGATGAAGCTTATCGAGTTCCTTATCAAACACCTTTTTAACGTCGCTGTTCCAGTTTTTTGTCTCGGCTTTTTTACGGTATTCCTCAATCTCTTTCTCAACCGGGTTGCCTCCGAGTTCATTCTGTATAGTCTTCATCTGCTGATGAAGCAGAAATTCACGCTGCTGCTGATCGAGATCGCTTTTTACCTTCGACTGCAATTCGTTTTTCAGCTCGAGTACCTGAATCTCCTGAACAAGAAACTCAAGAAGCATAAATCCCCTGTCGCGCAGATTACTTATCTCAAGCAGTCTTTGTTTATCCTGGACTTTTATATCGGTATTTGAACAGATGAAATTAATAAGATAAGTATTATTCTCAATGTTCTTAATTGCAAATGATGCTTCGGGACTTATATTTGGATTGATCTTTATAATCTTGAGAGACATATCCTTAAGAGATCCAACAATAGCATCAAAATCCTTACTCAGAATATCAGGTTTTGTTTCAGGAATAGTTTTAACCGTAGCGATAAAATAGGGATCGTCGGATATCAGCTCCACAAGTTCCATCTTCTTTCTGCCCTGTATAATTGCGGTGGTCGACCCATCAGGCATCTCGAGGAGTTTGACAATCTGACCGATGGTTCCGACACGATGAAGATCCTGAAAATCAGGATTCTCAGTTTCCGGGTCTTTTTGTGCAACGGTTCCTACTATTTTGTCGTTCCTGTAAGCTTCTTTGATCAGCTGAATTGATTTGGGTCTTCCAATAGATATTGGCAGAACCACGCCAGGGAAGAGTACAGTGTTTCTCAGCGAAAGTATTGGAATCCTTTCCGGAACCTCTACATCTTCAAGCTCGCCATCATCTCCGTCAGCTATTATAGGAATTATATCTCCCTCTCCGTCAAGTATATCGGGAAGCAATATCTCACTTACCCCTTTCCTGAATTTTCGTTCCATCTATATTTTGCTCCAACTTTTTTTTACTCACCCTAAATCCGGCTGTCTAAAAATCCAAATCCATTAACCGCAAAGGTCGCAAAGATTTTACGCAAAGACCGCAAAGTGCTGAAAATAAACTATTTTTACTTTGCGTGCTTTGCGCCTACTTAGCGTGCTCTGCGGTTAAAAGTAACTCTTTAGACATCCCAATTTAAACTTATTAATAATTGATTTACCTTTTCCCTTTTTTCTTTTGTCTTTTGTTTTTTATGGCTAATGCCAAAATTACATAATATTTTAACAATTGATAAGAAACAGGAGATTGCAATGATTGTGCCACATTAAGGCTAAATACAAAAAAAGAGGGACATGCCATGGCATGTCCCTACATCTATCGATTATTATTACCGATTATTTCTTTTTAACATCCTTATAACGGGTATTGAACTTATCTACCCTACCAGCGGTATCAACAAGTTTCATCTTACCTGTATAGAAAGGGTGAGAGGTATTTGAGATTTCAAGCTTCAGAAGAGGGTATTCATTCCCATCTTCCCATTTAATGTTTTCTTTGGAAGGTGCGGTTGATTTACTCAGAAAAGCATGTCCGTTCGACATATCCTGAAATACTACAAACCTGTAATTGCTCGGGTGAATTCCATTTTTCATTGCTCAGTATTTTTTCCTTAATTATCTATAAATTCCCTCCAATTAGGGTTTGCAAAATTAATTAACATTATTCAAAATACAAAAATAATTATGAAATTATTGCTTAATATGTTGTCTCCCCAGGCTAATACCGTGATTTTCAGCCATTTCTTCCTTATATCTTACGAAAGGTCGATTCTTGTTAATCATAAATCTGTAAGTAACGTGTGTTTTAGCTTTACTGGCACCGAGAGCTTCATAAATAGCCATCATTTTAGGATTATAATCTCCTACCCATGAGAGTTCCAGCTCCCTGAACCATGGACGTTTCATAAAAACTTTATAAAGCTGGAAGAAGATAGCAGATTCCACTCCGCTATTCTGATAGTCAGGATGAACACCTCCCACTATTGCTCTCATCCTGCTCATCTTATGAGTATATTTATAATAGACGAATCGTGGCAGAGTGAAGATATTTAACCGGCCGTTCAGATGTTTCAGGATTTGATTCAAATCAGGGAAAAGAATAAAGAATGCAATTGGTCTGTCATTAAAATAGGCAAACCATATAAGCTTTTCATCGATAATGAATTCGGCTTTTTTCATCGACTCTTCTAGAAAAGCAGGATCGAGCGGGGTAAAATCCTCCTTGAACACCGACCATGTGGAATTGTATATTTCAACAATATCGCTAACATACTTTCCCTTATTTTTAAATTCAAAATGGTGAAAAGTATAGCCCGGCCTTTTTGAAAGCCATTCAGCAATCTTCATTATCCTCGGGGGAAATTCCACGATATTGCCGTCATTATCCCTTATCTCCCTGTGATAGGAATACTGCTCAAAGTAGTTTTTAAATCCGTATTCCTCAAAGAAAACCTTATAGTATTTTTTATGATAGGGCATTCCGAAACCCTGCTGCATATATCCCTCAACCAGTAGTCCCCAGTTATTATCATTCTCCCCAAAATTGATAGGCCCGTCCATTGCCTCCATACCACGTTCCGAGAGCCAGTTCTTTGCAGTATCAAACAGGGTAAATGCAGCTTCGCGGTCTTCTATTACCTCAAAATAACCTATTCCGCCTGTGGGCTGACTGTTTGCTGCAGATCTCACATGATCAATAAAAGCTGCAATTCTGCCAATCACTCTGGAATCATTACCTTTCAGGATCCACCTGACAGCTTCTCCGTGTTTAAAGGTATGGTTACCGGCTTTATCAAAGATAGAATCGACTGCAGAATCAAGCTGACAGACAAAGTTTATGTCGTTCTTATAGAGTTTTTTTGGAAAATCCAAAAAATCCCTTCTATGTTTCTTTGAAATAACTTCAACTACCTGCATCATTAATCATCTGTAGTTAAGGCAAATACGGAATCAAGATTCCGCACCTAAAGTTTAGCCTGCAAATATAATCAGAATTTCATTAAGAAGAGTCAGAAGTCCGAAGTCAGAAGTCCGGAGTCAAAAAGTTCAAAGCGTAAAGCGTAGTGCGTAGAGCGTAGAGCATGAGAAAAAAAGCATAAGGATTTTGGTACAGATTTAGATTCAATTGGCTTTCAGCTGCAGAGCAGCGACCTATTTGTAGAAACGAAGTTCCTCTAAAAAAAAGCGCCGGAGAAGAGACCCGATTTATAGAAGTATTAGAAACCGGCGCTTGTCTTTTTATTGAATGTTCAGAATTCTGTGGTCGATAAGGACAAACACTATGATTATTAACACACTATAAAATGCATATAATCTTAATGGAATATATTCCGAGGGCTTTATATTCATTTTATACCACAGGTATCCAATCAGGAATGCCTTGCTTATCATATATACTACTAATGTTGAGAGGGCTACTCCGGGCAGGCCATAATCGAGTTTAAGCATCAGAAGGCTTAAAGGGATATTAATTGCGAGCTCAATAATAGCGGCTATTAGTGTGATGTGAGTTTTTTTCCTCCCTACAATTATTGTCTGGGGAAAAACCAGCCTGGGTATTATTAAAAGTGAATATATGAGAAATACGTCGGCACTCCGGTAGAAATCCGCATTAAACATCCTCGGGTAAATCCATCGGGCAAATATCATCATAAGAATGGCTGCGGGAAAAAGAAATTGAATAAGCCGTTTCGACTTTGCCCTTATCTTAGCTAGCGATTCTACCATTCTTTCTCTTGTTGAGAATTCCGGCAGCATTGCATTGCTTAGTCCGTTTGCCAGCATAAGAACCAGAGGAAATTCCTTTGCCCCATAGCGGAAGAGAGCAAATTTTTCAGGGTCGCGAAAATATGCAGAGACAATAACGCCATCTGTATATTGAGCCGATCCGCTTATCAGTGTAGTGAGAATAAGAGGAACACCAAGATAGAGATGCTCCTTCATAAATTCATATGATACTTTTATCTCCGTATATCGCCGTAACAAGATAATAAGCCAAACCCATCTTCCGGCCGTCACAAACAGAAGGCCGTAAATCGACCATATGATATCTTTCCCAAGAATTAACGGGAGAATAATTAGTATAAGCTGAGCAGAAAAAGTATATACTCCGTACTGAAAGATCCGGTATGCCCTGTTATTAAGAAGATAGATGTACTCTATGATCTGGACAGGACTGTTGAGAAGCATAAATAACAGCAGCAAATTTATATAAGGAACGTTCCCTGAGATCCGGAATACTGAAAAATTGTGCTTAAGCGTATGGCCAAGAAGGAAAAAGAGCAGACTGAATAAGCATAAAAGAAGGAAAGCATTAAATATTTCAGGGGATTTTTCGGCACCATTACTACCAATTTTTCTGAAAGTTTTATTCCTGTGGTAGAGTGGCAGAAGAGATTGAATAATACCGGTAACCCAGAAGAAAGTTATCAGACCGGCAATAAACATAAACATTTCCCACTGTCCGATTTCGGCACGGGTAAGATGACTCTTTGTAAAAACTATGCTGATTATGAGGAATATAACAGGCTTCATCAACTGATACAGCTGCAAACCCGAAATATTGTCTATAAATTTTAATCTTTTCAAAACCGGACTGATGCGATATTAATTCTACCTGATAACAATTTTTATTCCAATAAATTGTGCCTGTAGGTTCATTTATTTATGAACCATTCAAAGATAGTAATTGACAAGAGTTTGAGAAAATAAAATTTTAATTTTGTGAAATAGAATTTTTGAACTTATTTTGCACTCCGATACGGTGGATGTAGTTCAGTTGGTTAGAACGTCGGATTGTGGTTCCGAAGGTCGCCGGTTCGAACCCGGTCTTCCACCCCAAAAATGTAGGGACATGCCATGGCATGTCCCTACTAAAAATAAACCTCCATTAATATACGGTCGCGGGTAACACCTCTCTGACCCAAAAGAGTTTTAACATCATAGATCATACTGCTGTTACCGCACAGATAGTACAAAGTATCCGGCTTATCAGGGAAACCGGGTAAAAAGTCTGTTACTCTTCCATTATACTTACTTGATTTTTCCCTTGAAACGCAAGGAAAATATCTTCCGGGGTCATAATCTTTACTTTCGTAAGCATCTTCTGAAGTACTTATTCCGTGAAGAATTGTATAGTCAATTCCGGGATATGATCTGACAAAACTGTGAAAAGGAGATATCCCTGTGCCAGTTGCAATAAACATATGCTTTATGGAATACATATCCTTTGTTTCAAGCTTAAAATATCCGAATGGACCGTTTACTTCAAGCAAATCGCCGGGCTTGCAGTTTCTCAGTTGTAACGACACACTACCCTCCTTAACTTCTTTTACCAGGATCTCAAGGTAATCATCCTTTTCGCTGCTGTAAACTGAGTATTCCCTTTGATTAAGTGACCCCGCCAGGCCAACAATAACATGCTGCCCTGCAATAAATTGAATATCATCGCGGTCAAAACGTAAAACAAATGTGCTGTCGGTTAAAAACCTGATCTGCTGAATTGTTTTTTTTGTGGTACTTATTTTTGATTCTGAATTGTAAGTTGTTGCATTCATTAAAAAACGATTTCAATTAAACCTGAATCCAAATAACATCATGATTTGAAAATGGTTCAAAAATGCAAAATAATCCCGGAGGGATTGAATCCCAATAGCCACGGCAGTGTCCGTGGTGATATGATGTTATGATTTACAACCCCGGAGCGGGTTGAATACAGTTAAATGAGATTATTGGAATTCAACACCGCCGGTGTTGAATTATAATATACATACACGCCACAGATGTAACTGTGGCTATTGGGCTTTGACGCTTCCAGCGTCGTTCTCATTTATACAAATATGTCAAAGAAAAAGATCTGGATAAAGGGTAGTCGTCTTAAGGGATGGGTATGAGTTTAAATGGTAAAAATATAAGGCTGCCCCTAATGAGACAGCCTCTTAATTTTTATTGGATATACCAGTGTATGTACCTTAATTATTTCTTTATGCTTTTATATTTATAGTTTGCATAAAAGGATAGGGCTGCAAGGGCAATTACTGCTACATAAACAAATGTTGGAACCGGTACAGGATCGCCGCCTGCATATGAATGCATACCTGAGAGGTAATAGTTAACCCCGAAGTAGGTCATCAGTACTCCTGAGAAGGCGAACATTGACAGAAGGTTGAAGGTAAAAATATCTTTCATCCCCGGGATAAGGCGTGAATGAATTACGAAACTGTATATTATGATTGTTATAAGCGACCATGTCTCTTTTGGATCCCATCCCCAGTATCTTCCCCATGACTCATTTGCCCAGACTGCACCAAGAAATGTGCCGATAGTGAGAAAATAAAGACCCAGTGTAAGTGTCTTATAATTAATAACAGTAAGTTCATCAATTGTAGCCGAAATCCTGGAGCGGTTTTTATTATTCGACAATGACAGAAGTATAAGTGTTATTATACCAAGAATAAAACCAAGTCCCAGGAATCCGTAGCTACCGGTAATTACAGAGACATGAAGGGTAAGCCAGTACGATTTAAGTACCGGAACAAGATTTGTTATTTCCGGATCCATAAAGCTTAGATGTGCAACCATAAGAGTCATTGAAGCAAGAACAGCCGTAGCAGAAAGTGCAAATGCCGATTTGCGGCTGAAGATAAAACCTGCAAGCAGGGTTACCCACGAGATAAATAACATCGATTCGTAACCATTGCTCATCGGGGAATGACCGGCAATATACCATCTAAGGCCAAGTCCGAGTGTATGGAACAGAAAGCCTGCGAAAAGAAGCCATTCAAGGATTTTTAGAAACATTGAGGTCTCGTTTCTTCCTTTAATAACCATAGTAATAAGACCTATTAGCATAATGAGACCAACTGTAGCATAGAAAGGGAACAGCTTTTCAAAAATGTTCAGCTTGTAATACAGCAATTCGGTTTTGGTCCTGCCGTCCGACGGGAGCTCATATCCTGCAAACCTCGTCTGATAACCACTAATTGATTCCTCTATCTTCCTGATGCTACCCAGGTTATTTGTCTGTAAAGCATCTGTGAGTACCGGAATTATACTTTTAAGGTATACTGAATCGTCTTTGCTTATGGCACTTTTAAGAGCATCCTCAGGTGATCCCCAGTTAGAAGTCCCGTCCTTCAGAGGAAAGAGTTTCATAAATCCCCCTGTATATATCATATAAACAATATTTACTCTTTCGTCGACTTTCATAATCTCCTTATCTGTTTTGGACCTGTCGCCTGGAGCTTTGTTGTATGCTTTGTTTACTTCTTCTGAGATCTTGTATGAACCATTACCTGAAAGGTCAACCAGATCGGAGAATGCTGCATATTTACCGGTTATCCCGATTTTGCCCTGGATCTCTTTATTTGCTATTCTTATAAGGGGAACATCTTTCCAGTTATTAAAATCGAGGTAAATCCCCAGGAATACCTGCATTGAAGTAAGTCCCTCAAAATCATTTGATCGGGTTACCTTGCGAAGGATATCGTTGCTAAGTGTGAAAAGGGGCTTGGTTCTGCCTTTCTGATCCTGCACCAATACCTTTCCGAACTCTTCAGAAACTGCTTTATCGGGCACAAGTTTTTGTGCATTGACTTCTGACAATCCGGAAAGGAAGAGAAGCAATATAATTAACGGTACTGATTTTCTGATGTTCGACTGCCAGAACGAGGGATTAATATTATGAAATACTGAATTCCTGTTTATAAGGGAGAGAATTACAAAAATGAAAAGCATGATATAACCTGCGTATGTAACAAACATTCCGGCCATATCGCGATTAACCGACAGGATTGTACCTTTTTCATCCCTGTCGAATGAAGACTGGTAGAATCTGTAGTCTTTATATTTAAGTATGTTATTCATGAAGATCATAAAAGGCTTCTCAACTCCGGCACTCTTATCGAGAAGGACCACATCGCTCTTATACCCTGAGGGGCTGCTTGATCCGGGATATCTTTCGAGAATAAAATCATTCAGCTTCAGTGAGAAAGGAAGAATTGTTTCTTGTGCCCCGTAGCTTACGGTAACGGTTGTTCCATCAATAATACATGAGCCTTGTGCTGATCTCTCAGTACTTTTGTCCCACAGGTAGATGGTTTCAGATTCATTGCCGCTTGTAAGATGGAAGATGAATGCATTCTGATCAGTTACCTCTTCCTGACTATTCACTGAAACTGCCCTGGCCACACCTGCAATTGACATTGTTTGCGGTACCACTTTAATATCGTTTACCGCTATTATCTGCATCGGTTTCAGTACTATTGATTTTCCCTTTTCTACCGGTGTTACTGTTTGGTGAGTCATGTTCATTTCGCCAAGATCAAGAGAGGAACTTACAGTAAAACTTCCTGTTTCAACTGAAATATTCAGATCAGCTGGGATTGAAGAACCAAATCCTATTGTTATCCCGTTTGAAGTTTTGATGTCGCCTCTTTTAAGAATCAAAGTTTCGCGTTCCATCATATCCTTTGTAACAAGCAGCGATATAATCGGCTCACCTCCAGGAAGGTCAGATATGACTTCAGCGGCATTGGGAAGAATCTTTGAAAGTACCAGATCGTATTCTTTATTGTTAATCTTTACCTTTTCATTATAATTATCGGCAGAAACGGCCGTCATTGAATACTTCTGTACAGGACCTTCAACGACATTACCCTGACTATCTTTGACAGAATAGCCGATATAATTCTCGGTTGAGTAGCAAATATTCTGTTCCTCCCCTTCCCTGATATGAATCGAACCTTCCCAACCGAAATACCTCGTAATTCCGGCACCCATTATCATAATAATGAATGAAAGGTGAAAGAGAGCCCCGGGAAGCTTAGACTTCTTATAAAGTTTGAATACAAAAATCTGACCAATGAGATTTATGGCAAGTAGAAGGAGAACAAGTTCAAACCAGAATGAATTATAAACCATGCTATAGGCAGCAGGAGAACCAAAATCATTCTCGAGGAATGTTGCAACTGCCATAGCAAGAGCAAATACTACAAAAAGAACTCCCATGAAGACAGGGGAGATAAGGAATTTTAAATACTTCATATTTATATATAGTTTGACAGTTTAACAAAAAAAGTCGGAAGACCGAAGTCGGAAGACGGAAGTCATAATACAGAAGCAGAAGGGTTTTCTTCGGACTTCGGACTTCTGGCTTCCGGCTTCTTTATCCCTTTTCAGAGATCTGAATAAGCTTTTGACGGTCGAGGATCTTGACACTCGAGGAATCTGAATAAATAACTCCTGAGTCTTCCAGTTCCTTGAGTATCCTTACGACACATTCTTTCGCCATGCTTGTCATTTCTCCAAGCTCCTGACGGGAAAGAATCATATCATATTCATCCTTCATAAAAACTTCATCGGCAAAATAAAGTAAAATTTCCGAGACCCTGCCTGACATTCTTTTTTGAGCCAGATTAACCATCCGGGCATGAGATTTAAGCGATTTTGCACTAATATCCTGAAGCATACTTTCAGCAAATGCCCCATTTGATTTAACAAGCTCCTTTATTACTCCGAAATTTATAAAACAGGCATTGACGCTTGAAATAGCTGATACGGAGTAAGTATGACGAGAATTAACATAAGCACCCGGTCCCATAATTAGCTGTCCCGGCAAAGCGATTCCAAGAATGAAGTTTTTTCCGTTGATACCCTCCACGTATGTCTTAGCCATTCCATTTGCCAGGAACAGAGCACTTGAAGTGGGCGACCCTTGCTTAAGCATAATCTCCCCTGGTTTGAAAGTCGCTTCATAACGGTTATTATTAACCAATGAAAGCTCATCCTTTGTCAGAAGCTTGAAATTTTTCCATCCATGCGGACAATCGTCGCAACTTTTTATCAAATTCTGGTCTGACATAAATCCGTTTTTAAGGGTCTCAAAAATAGCTTTATAATAGAACAGTAATTAGCAAATATAATAAATATCACTGTTTAAATTGATATAAATCATTACGATGTCAGACATCTATCAACTATATGAATCGCAAATAGCATGGTTTCTGTTATTAATATAACAAGGTTTTTCATAAATTGCAGTGTGAAATTATTAACAAAAAAACCTAATATGAAAAACCTAATCAGATTATTATCGTTACTTACAATTTCAGGCTTCATGCTTGCTTCATGCGAAGGTCCTCAGGGCGTAGCAGGTGTTGCAGGTAAGGATGGAACCAATGGAATTGACGGCGTAGATGCCAATGAGACCTGCAAGGAGTGTCACAACAATGAAGTTCTTGAGCCAAAAGCAACAGAGTTTGAATTTTCAAAACACAATTATGGCGAGGTTGCCTTTGAAGAAGCCGGTAACACAAGTTGCTCTCCCTGTCACACATCAGATGCTTTCAAGTATGTTTGTGCGAACAACACACCAACAACATTTGCACTTAATGCAACAACAGGAAAATACAGCAACAGTTATTTTGTTCCTGCCGGAGAGACATTGGGTGAAATCAACTGCACAACCTGTCACAGCAGTTTACACACAGACTATACAAGTGAAGACTGGAAACCTCTTACAACCACAGCTGCTGTTACTATGTCAATGTGGAAAGGCAGCAAAGAGATTAATCTTTCACAGGATGGCGGTTCAAGCAACCTTTGTATCAAATGCCACCAGCCACGTCCTCTAACAACATCTACAACCACATCAAATGGTGACGTTGTTGACTATGCCGGACTAGCTACAGCACCTGCAACAATATTTTATGACAATACAGTAGGTAATGCAGCACCAAACAAAGTTATCCCTTCATACAGAACCCATGTTCATTACGGTACAGTTGGTGCTGTTTACGCTGGTAAAGGCGGTGTTGAGTTCACAGGAACAGAGACTTACGCAAACTCAGTTCACACAGCTGCCGCTTCATGCGCTGATTGCCACATGTCAGCAGTTACAGGAAGAGCCGGAGGACATACCTTCACAGCAAAAGGCAACTTCACAAGCTGCAACACAACAGGATGCCACTCATCAGCAATAACTTCATCATCCACAACTTTCTGGAAAACCACCAGGGATGAGATTAAATTACTCCTCGACAATCTTGCAACAAAAATCAATGCAGTTGGTGGAGGAACAGATATTCTTCATTCTGAATCTGATACTGAGGCTAATCTTTGGGCAGGTTTAACAACCGGAAAATATGATGGTTATCTTAATATCTATGATCCATCAACAAACCCAACCGGTGTATGGAAAAACCCAGGAAGCACAAGTTCATGGACAACAGCTCAGAAGGCAACAAACACAGCATTGCCAACATTCCCTTCATTATCAAACGGTGTTATGGGAGCAATGGTTAACTTCCAGATGTGCTTAAGGGAATACAGCTTAGGTATTCATAATTACAAGTATTCAAAAGCTCTTCTTCAGAACTCAATCGAGACATTAACAGCTCAGGGACTATAGAAGTAAGAAATCAAATAATAAGAGAGGCTGTCCTGCATGGGCAGCCTTTTTTATTTTCTTGAATACCAAGCCAACTTAGCTGGCGCCGTACCGATAGCTATCGGTATGCAATCGGTGACAAAGAAATCTAAGTTTGTATAGCAAAGGCACGGATTGCAAATCCGCGCCAGCGGAGCTCGGCGAAGCCAACCGACCGAAGGGAGCTCGCCGAAGGCAAATCCGCGCCATCGGAGACCGAGCAAGCGGAGGTAACATTTCAATTACCGTTGGCTTCAGCCAACGGATAATGGCTCACTTTAGTTCAGGGCTTTAGCCCAACATTTTTAATATCAATTTGCTCAAAATTTCCCTACTGAAATGACGGACTAAAGTCCAATCAAGAACAAGTCGGTTTACCGTCGGTTAAAACCGACGGTAATTGACCTTAAAACCGATTTCGGAGAAGGTACTGACCTCGTGCAGCTTGTCAGAAATTCCAATTGAATTGCCCAGCAATTAAATCCGCATGAGTTGATGGAGATCCTTCGCTCCGCTCAGGATGACAATGTTGCTTTTTATGGATATGGGGTTAAAGGAGCAGCAATGCGCAATGCGCATTGCTGCTCCTTTAACCCTTATATGACCACCTCGTCATGTCATCCCGAACGCAGTGAGGGATCTCATCGTGCTGACTTATCGTTATACTTGTTGTGCATAATTGTAGAAGATTCATGATGACATTACCATAAGCATAAAACAAAAAAAGGACAGGCCGAAGCCTGTCCTGTAAAATATTTTAATATTAATTTAAACAAAAAAGGCCAGGTCGCGACCTGGCCCTACACAATTATTTTTTGAATGTTCTCATGTAGTTTACTGAATTCCAGATATCGGTATCTGACAATTTACCCTCATACTTTGGCATTTCGCCACGACCGGTTTTGGTTTTGTAGAAATGGTCACCATCGGTCTGATCCTGGTATTCAGCTTTTGAAAAATCACCCGGGAATGTTTTAAGTGCCCTGGCTTTTACACCGTCGCCAAGACCAACTTTACCATGGCACGAAGCACAGTTCTTATCATAAACTGTTTTTCCTGCTTTAACACTTGCATCATCCTTTGCAACAGGGTTCTTCATCGATTTGCTGGCAGCAGGTACAACCCATGGTTTTGGCTGGGCAACTGCTGTAGCACACAATGCAAATATTGCAAGTCCTGCGAACATAAGTTTCATTGTTTTCATAATAAATAAGTATTAATTAATAATCATTATACAATTACCGTGCAATTATTTAGTCATCTTACCGAAATTATCGAGTTCCTCCTGCCGTTTAGCTCCCATTCTTATCCTGATAAGGCTGATTATTGCAAAGAGGTAATGTCCCCATACTCCAACCAGCAGGACAGATAATGTGTAAATCATCCATTTAGGAGCTGTCTTTGTCCATAATGCCCTGTGGGCTGTAGGCTGAGAATAATCAGTTGACAGTCCCCATTTAAGGCTTGCAGCTTTTTCAACATTCCCATATGTTGCATTCTCTTCAAACTTCGTAATAACATTTAAATTTCCTTCTTTATCGCCCGGGAGGTCTGAAGGAAAATCCAGGATCCCTGTCCCATTATCATCAAGAGTTATCTCGCCAATCAGTAAATTGCTGAACATTCTTGGAACATATACAAGAACCGGTTCACCTGCAACCGGTGTTTCCTTTCCATTTTCAATTGTATATGCTTTTACTGAAATGTTTTTAGTACTATCGGGTTCATTATAACTTACTTCCAGTATTACATCCTTAACAGGAAGTTCTGCTGTTGATGCCTCAATAGTATCGTTACCTGCAAATTCAGTGCTGAATGCCCACATTCCTGAATTATCGACAGAAAGCTTAAGGTCCTTTGCAAGTTCAATTTGTGCGGCTCCCTTACTGTCAGTAATACCTTTACCAAGCAACTCTTTTTCACTTCCAATATAAAAAATTACCTGCATACCAGGCAGCGGCAGCTCCATTCTGTTTTGTGAGAATGTAAGTGTAGTTTTCAGAATACGCTGATCGTCAGTATTTTTAAAATACTGAAATGTTAAATAAGGCGAGATCAATGTTTTATCCTGCGAAAGCAAACTGGGAGAGGAAAGTAGAGATAAAACAATAAGAAGGGTAATGGACAGATTCTTTTTCATAATTATTACTGCTTTATCAATTACTTTAAGATCTCATTTTTATCCTGCTCCTGCATCTCTGAAATCGAAATTATTGGAGCAATCTTAGAAACAAGCATGAAGAGCATCGCAAAAACGGAAACCCCTGCTAAAGTCAATGACCATTCAACCCATGTGGGTGAGTAATTTATCCAGTCAGCCCTTGTATCCTGTATTGGCAGAAAAGGAGTTTCGAGTGTAGGAATAACAATTATATATCGGTTTACCCAAAGTGCCAGAAGTGCTATTACAGCTGCAATTGTAATATTTGGTATAGTTCTGAATTTTGGGATAGCTATTATTATACATGGAAGGAGAATACCAATATAATTGGCAAAAATGAAAAGCCCATAGTAATCGGTAAACAGTTTATCGATAAGGATTGAGTCCATTTTTATTGAGCCATACCATTTTGTAAGATAATCGCTGAATGTAAAATATCCATAGAATGCAGCTATAACAGTAAGCAGAACCCCTACATTTACAAAATGTCTCCTGGTTATATATTCTTCGAGATGATAAACCTTTCTGAAAATCCACATCAGAATAATAAGCAGCCCTGTTCCTGAGAATACTGCAGCAATAACAAAGTATGGCCCGAAAATAGTAGAGTGCCAACCAGGCTGAAGTGTTACTCCAAAGATCCATGCAAGAACTGAGTAAACTATAATTGCTATTGCAATAATCATAACCGACATAATAGTTCTGGCATTGGCAAGTAATTTTAACTCCTTCTCTGTTCCGGTAAATCCAAGAGATAATACTTTGTAAAGCTTTTTCTTCCAGGGCTTTACATTTAATGTCTTACAATCGCGAAGAATAGCAAAATCCTCAATAAAAGACAGATAAAGGTAAATGAAACAACCGACTAGGTCAGTCATTATGGCGATTACGTCCCATGTTATAGGAGACTGAATACGCGGATGGGTAAAAAGGAAATAGAGTCTGTCGAGACGGCCTATGCAGAAAAAAATAAAGAATGGGCCAATAATAAGAGAGATAATAGTTATCAGCTCGGCTATTCTTATAATTGGTTTTCTCCAACCTGTATGAAAAAGATGAAGAACTCCTGAAATAAGAGCTCCGGAATAGCTTAATCCCATAAAGAAGATAAAGTTTACTATATAGAAACCCCATACAACATTATCGCGCATCCCTGTTACGATGTGGCCTTCATCAATCTGAAGGATAAGTCCGTAAATTCCTACGGCAAAGAATGCCAGGAAGACAAAAAAGGTGATATACCATTTATAACTGGTCTTCTCAATTTCAGGAGTAAAATCCCTAATCAGTTTACTGTCTGCTTGCATCTTTTCGTGTATTATCAGTGATAAATTAACGAGGACCGGAGTCTTTATATCTTCCTGTTACAGACTCATCTGCATCTTCAAGTCCGCTTTCGACAGAAAACATTCTCTGATTTGGAGGCAGATAATATACACTTGGAAGAGTACCTAACTCTTCGCGGTAACGGTAGCCTGCTCTGTCGAGCATTAATTTGCTGAAGCGAACTGTTTCCTGACTGTTTGTAATTGTATCTTCGAGCAGATCGCCAAAATATATTACCCCCATCGGGCATGCTGTAACGCAGCGCGGGAGCATTCCCTTGCGAAGGTTATCGGCACAGAATACACATTTTCCAACTGTACCTTCAACTGCAGGTATGTTGGTTTCAGGGTCGTAAACATGACCTTCGGGGACTTTTACCTCAGGGTCTTTCCAGTTGAAGACCCTTGCTGAATACGGACAGCCTGTCATACAGAATTTACAGCCTATGCAACGCTGATTATCAATAAGTACAATGCCATCTTCACGTTTATAGGTTGCCCCTACCGGACACACGCTCACGCACATTGGTTTATCGCAATGAAAGCATGGACGTGGAAACCAGTACTTTGCCAGATTCTTATCATCCTGAAGGAGATAAAGTTTTATCCACTCATGGTCTTTTGGCAACAAATGTCCCTCCTGGCAGGCATCAACACATTTGCGTGCATTCTTACATTTGGCAAGGTCGACAACCATTACGAATTTCCTGTTGGATAAGCCTTTTCTTGCCTCTGATTTTAGCTCTTCCACGATTTCCTTTGCAGGCTTGATATCATCTTTATCAACCTCAACCAGAGTACCGTCGGGGGATAAAAGCTTTATTTTTTCTCCCGATTTGGCTTTTGCAGTAAGAGCTGCAGTTCCGGCAATACCGGCAATAGTGACAGCTCCGACTCCGATTCCTACCTTCCTGAGAAAATTTCGCCTCGATGACTGGTCATTTTCTTCTTGATCTTTCATACTGCAAGTATTTAAGTCTAATGATCATCCCGGTGGTAACCCGAGATCATTCCCCAAAATAAAGAAGTTGGTTTTGCACCCAGCGTGCACGTATAAATGTGAATTATCATAAATATTGAAAGGAAAAAACCCATTGTAATATGAAGTATATCGGTATAGATAAGACCGCTTACTCCAAAAAACTTATTAAGTGTGATTTCGGGAAGCAAAAGTCCCACTCCTGAAATTATGAGCAAAGGAAAAGCAAGATACATTGCAAGAATATAAGAGAACTTCTGCAATGGATTAAATTTGCTTTCTTCAGTTACCGGGAAAGGGTGTTTTTCCCCTTTAAACATGCCAAAAGCATAATATTTCATTTGAGTTAATAAATCCTTTACAAAATTATCCCGTTTAACCTCGTAATGCCTTCCGTTCCTTGTAAGGAAATTACCACATATATATATTATATAGTTAATTGTTAATAAAAGAGCAGCAAAATTATGCAGTCGTACAGCTTTTGCAAATCCAACAACATAGGCGGCATGTTCCTTATCTGTATACTGCATGCTGATCCCCGTAACAATTAGGGAAATAAACAACAATGCATTTAGTAAATGCCATATTCTCAACCATTTAGGGTAAAGATACATCTTAATCTTCTTTAGTAAGTTTTGTTATTTTTTCTGATTCTGAAATATATATGAACACCAATAACACCGAGTACCCCAAGTAAAATAATAAGGCTCAATATGTTCAGATATTCATTTCTGTTAGCTCCAATTACATATGACGAATTCAATATTATCCCGTTAAAGAAACCGTCGCGGCGCTGTGCTTTTGATTCAAATTTATAGAGTGAAGCCATAAGAAGTGAATTTTGTGAGTGACATTCATTGCAAAGTTTAACAGCCTCTGCCTTAGGTTTAATAAGATGCGAAACAGGGATCTTATTATTTATCTGTGTATGACATTCGATACATCTGACATTTGCAAAATGCGCAGATTGATTTGGGAGCCATTCGTGCTTTTTAATAATATTAATCTCTTCCTTATCACTCAGAAGCTGATAACGTTCGTAGTCGGAATGACAATTCAGACAGATCGCATTATCGTAAGTTATTGTCTCCTTCAGGTTGTCAACGTTTCTTACTGAAATCTTGTAAGTATGAGGGTCGTGGCATTTCCAGCAGGAAAACCCGTCATTCTCAAGTTTATAGTGAGTGCTTTGCTGGTATGCTGAATCTACAGCTTCAAAATGATACTGGGCAAATTTCTCATCACCTCCATGGCAATCTAAGCAGTTATACTTCTGCTCCATTCTAAGTTCTCCTGAATGGGGAAATTTTGTATACTCTTCCGAATGACAGTCGGTACAACTGAAGCTCTTGTGATTTGAATTGTAAAATAAGTCTTTTCTTACAATTCGCTCCGAGCACATGATTGCTCTAACCTGTTTTCCCAGTGTCTCATTTGTATATTCATACTTAGGCTGCCCGTGACATTTAAAGCAGCGGTTGTTATCTTCTGCAAACTGGGATAAATAGGTTATTGAATCCTGTATTTTTACATTATCATTTTTATTCCATAAAATCCCGGCCGAACAATACAAACCGGAATTCAATATAGCTGCCAGAATTAATATCCGGAATTTAAAAATCCTCATTCCTGATTACTTAACTGAGTTAGAACCTGACAGTAATATTAAACCCGAACAGAAATTCACCATTTGCGAAATCATTCTTGTTGAATACAAGATCTCGCTGATTAATGATCTGACTGTAATTAGCCACAAATACCTGGAATGCATGAGTACCTGTACTTATTTCCCATCCAAGTGAAAGGTTAGGCTTGGTTGGAACATCAGGAGTACCCTGATTCAGTAACTGGTCGTATTCGAGTATCAGTGAATGAGAACCGAATAGATTAGCCCTTGCCCCTGCATGTATTCCGAAATTAAGGTTTGTATAACCTGCAGTAGAATCGGCATTGAGAGGAACGGAATTAAAATAAGCTAAGGATGGAGCTACCTGTAGAGAAATCTTCTCGCTCATCTTCCTTGCAACAATAATCTGTGTGAAATATGATAGTCTGTGCATAAATTTGAATTCGCCTGTTGGACCGAATTCTTCTTCAGGGCGCAGATCAAGTACCATATTACCAAAATAAGAAACAGAAACAGGCATGCTGTTATCTTCCGTCTGCTGAAAAATCAGGTATTTCCACTGAAGATCCTGAAGTTTATAATCCTTTGTTGTTCCGGCACCAATCATCAACCTGTCGGTGATTCCATAGTTCAACCCGATACGGGTATTTGCAGAACCATAGATACCATACAGATTATCAATATTTTCAATCAAACTGAATCTGTGTTGAATCTGCATTTCAATACCGCCTTTGTATGGGGTTGCAACAGTCTGGTTATCTATTAAAGTACCTGTACTGAAAGTAAGACGTACCGGCTCGGATCCTTTTTCTGCCTGAGTATCTTCCTGTGCAAACAGAGGAGAAATAAATAATGTCAGGGCTAAAACGATAAAAATCTTTTTCATGTTAATTGGTTTTATCTGATTTGGTTATTTTTAATTATTCAAAGCTCCCTGGTTAATCCAGTTCAGGACCTTACCTTTTTCGGTTGCAGTTGAGCGTGCTGCATGGTCATTTGCAGTCATTTTAGCATAAAGCCTGCTTGTCTCACCCGGCAGATTAACATATCCGCGTGAAGTAAGAATATTATATGACTTACCCTCTCTGAGGTCGGGAGCTGTAGCTCCACCGTGACAACTGACACAGCTGTTATTGAAAATAGGCTGAACATCTGCCGCAAAATAAACTGTCATGTCAGGATCAGCAACCGGTAAAGTAAACTGATACTCCTCACACGATGAAAATCCTACAACAGCAGCAATAAGAAGAATTACTGCCAGTATCTGTCTGATCTTATTAAATTTCTGATTCATGTTTTTAATATTGTTAATTAATTCACAAAGATATTTTTTTTAAGCGATTATAAAGTTCTGCAGAGCCAAAAAATTGATGATTTGCCTGTGCTCTTTAGCATGAATAAAATTGATCTATATCACTTTTTCAAATGACAAATATTAAATTTCTGAAAGACGATTTTTCAGATACTGATAATGAGACAATTGGAAACTGGAATAAGAAGGTATTACTTAGTACTGTCAAGCAGCCACTCCCTTCCCATATTAATATCTTTGAATAGCCTGACAGAGAATCCACGGTTCTGTACAACAGTTTCGAAAAACGACAAAGTATCAACAGTTGTTCGGTCAGATGGAATAATTATCGCTTCCCTGAAATTTCTATCAACAACGATCTCCTCATAGAACTTACCAAGAAAATATGAATTGAAGATAGAGTTGCTGTCGTGTGGTAAATATGCGCGACAATCAGCCAAATAAAGATTTACTCCGTTCTTTTGGGAGAAATCCAGTGAATAACGGACAGCTTCGATGAGATCATTCAAAGTAGAATCTCCTACAAAAATGACTTCAAGGATCCTGTTTTCCTCATCAAAATAGGTTGTCCAGTTCATTATGAACCAGATTAATATATAATATAAGCTAATATACAAAATATTCTTAACTTTAGATATATTAAACAGAATTAAAAACCATGGAAAGATCAATTGCTGAATTATTTGTAATACTTTCAATAAATCCTGAAAAGGGACGGGTATGCCTGGATAGTATTCACTTCAGATATTCCCTTACCGGTGCAATAATGATGGACTACCTTGCCGGAGAAGAATTCAGGGTTGAAGGAAAACGGGTTGTTCCAACTCTTAAGATAAATGATGATGCCATTCATATGTTGTTCGCTGAGAGAATGATGAAATCAACGAGAAACAGAAAGATATCTTACTGGATAGGGCGACTGACAAACAAAAGCAGGTTTATCTTCAGTGAAATGACCAAATCGCTGGAAAGAGAGAGGATAATACGAATCGAACAGAAAAAATTTCTGAATATCTTCCCCTATAAAAGGTATTGGTTCGCGAATATAAGTATAAGGGAAAAACTGATAGAGGAGATCAGGGATATTCTTGTCCGCGGCAAACAACCTGATAATAAACAGCTAATGCTCCTTGGAGTAATTGAAGCATCGAGGGCATACAAGCTAATATCAAAAGAGAGAGGTGAAGCAAGAGAGCTTAGAAAGATAAATACCGCACTTCTTAAAAGTGATGTAATGACCTCTGAAATAAATCAGGCTATACGTGAGGTTCAGGCTGCTATAGTCACATCTGTAACAGCTGCAACCATGGCATCGCACGCCTCGCATTAGGCAATTATTACTTCTTATTGTAATATTTCATTGCTTCAGGCAGTGCAGCCTTTATTTTATTTATCCTTGTTGCATCCGAAGGATGAGTGCTCATAAACTCAGGTGGTTTCTGCCCCCCTATTGAACTCATTCTTTCCCAGAAAGTAATTGCAGATTCAGGGTTATAACCTGCCATGGCCATGAAAATAAGCCCCAGTTTATCTGCTTCAAGTTCATGATCGCGGGAATAAGGAAGCATAATACCATACTGAGCACCAAGTCCGTATGCACCATTGAAGATAGCCTTTGTCTGGTCAGGCTTTTCCTTAATTGCCACATTTAATGCCATACCACCCATCTGGGCAAGCATTTCCTGGCTCATTCTCTCATTTCCGTGACGGGCAACTGCATGAGCTATTTCATGACTTACAACAACAGCCAGTCCGCCTGCGTCTTTAGTATATGGAAGTATTCCGCTGTAAACCACAACTTTGCCACCGGGCATACACCATGCATTGGGTACAGAATCGTTCTTTACAAGATTGAACTCCCACTGATATCCGGTAAGCCTGTCGGAGAGATTATTATCTGCGAAATATTTTATTACTGCAACTGAGATATTAGTACCGACCTCTTTAACTATCTGAGTATTTTTTTTATCGGCCGATGGCGGATTTGCTTTCATGAAATCAGTGTAGCTTGTAAGAGACATCGAAATCATTTCCGATTCGGGCATTAGGTTAAGCTGTTTGCGTCCGGTTAGCGGGACAACTGTACATGCCTGAAAAATAAAGGCTGACAATAATATACCTAAGAGGAATTTAAAAATTCGTTTCATAATTATAAAAAATATTTGTGCAAAGATATTCTAAATCAATAACGCAATACAGGGATGATTTGTTTAAAAAAAGAAAAGAGGCTGTCTTAAAATGGCAGCCTCTCTTTTTTACTTCTATTTGCTTCCAGGTTTTTTACCCCCAAACCCCCCAAGGGGGGCTTAAATCCATGGCTTTAATAATCTAACACGACATATCTGTATACATGTCTGATTATCAGAATTTATAAACATTATCTTCAATAAGTTTATCTGCAATACGTCTTCTTGCGTCCTTAACATTAACACAGGCGACTTTTGTAAGCTTTTCAATTGCACCGGTCAGATCGTCGCAGGTTTCAGGTGTGCAGTATGCACTAATTGCTTCAATGGCAGATTTTCTGACAATGTTTGCTGTATCGAAAATATTCACGTCGAGCATATCTTTATAAAGAGATGCATCTCCTTTAATTGTCGCCAGCTTTTCGACTCTCAGTGCGAGTGATTCTGATACATAAGTTTCCATCATCATCTCGGCGATATTATTAAGAACCTCCTGCTCGTTAATAAGGCCTTTATCGAAACGTTTCGATGCACCATGTATGCTGAGAAGAATTGCTTTCTTGAAGTTTTTGATATACCTGGTTTTTTCCTGGAAATAGCTTTCACCTGCTTTTTTGCCGTCTGTAATATTCTTAAGACCGGTATATAGTTTTTCAGCTTCACCATAAAGATCAAACTCCCCTTTCATGGCACGCTTCATTGCTGTATCAACAACAAGAAGACGGTTTATCTCATTCGTACCTTCAAAAATCCTGTTGATCCTCGAATCGCGGTAACCTCTTTCAACTGACATTTCAGCCGAATATCCCATACCACCATGTATCTGAACGCCCTCATCAGCAACAAAATCGAGCATTTCAGATCCAACAACTTTTAAAATAGCTGCCTCAACTGCATAATGACTTATTGCTTCTATTGATGCCCTGCCATAATCGCCGCAATCAACAGTAAGCTTCTTCATAAGTGTATCAATATCATTACTTACCCGGTATACAGCAGACTCTGACGCAAACAGGCGGATTACCTGTTCAGCCATCTTATGCTTCAGAGCACCAAATGTTGAAATAAGAACTCCGAACTGTTTCCTTTCGTTAGCATATTTAACTGAATCGGTGATAGTTTTTTTAGCTGCGCCGATTACGTTTGCTCCCAATTTAAGACGGCCCATATGCAGAATGCTGAGTGCAATCCTGAATCCTTCGCCTCTTTTGCCGAGAAGGTTTTCAACCGGCACCTTAACATCATTAAAATAGATCTGAGCTGTTGATGATCCTTTGATACCCATTTTATGCTCATCGGGACCAATAACTACTCCAGGGTATTTACTCTCAACTATAAAGGCGCTGAGGACCCTGTCGACATCAATTTTTGCAAAAACAACCAATGTGTCAGCAAAACCTGCGTTGGTGATCCACATCTTCTGCCCGTTAAGAATATAATGTTTGCCGTCTTCGCTTAGTTTAGCATTTGTTTTACCTGAGTTTGCATCACTTCCTGCACCAGGTTCGGTAAGGCAATAAGCTCCGATAAATTCCCCGGTTGCAAGTTTTGTAACGTAGTTCTCGCGCTGTGGTTTGTTTCCGTAATACATTATTGGAAGAGTTCCGATGCCGCAGTGAGCCATGTATGCTACAGAAAATGAATAACCTGCACCTGTTGTTTCAGCAACAAGCATCTGAGTAACAAATGATTGTCCGAATCCTCCGAATTCTTCAGGGATAGATATTCCCATTAACCCAAGTTCTCCTGACTTCTTTAGCATGCTTTTCATAAGTTCCCTGTCGCTTTTCTCAACCTGTTCGAGATTAGGGTAGACTTCAGCTTCAAGAAAGTCGCTGCATGTCTGGGCTATCATTCTCTGTTCCTCATTAAATTCTTCAGGAATAAAGACATCTTTTGCATCAATTTCGCTAACAAGAAATTCGCCGCTTTTCAGGAGTTTACTGTTTTCCATTTTTGTATTATAATTATGTGGATAAATCTATAAATTAAGTGACTGAGCAACAAGCTCTGCAATATCGAGATTCTTTATCTCTTCCTCTTTATTTTTATATTTCAGACCGTCTGTAAGCATTGTCATGCAGAAAGGGCAAGCCGTTGCTATAACTTTGGCTTCAGTTTTAAGTGCATCTTCGGTTCTCTCTATAAAGATTTCCTTATCACCTTTCTCGGCCTCCTTAAACATTTGTGCCCCGCCTGCTCCGCAGCACAGTGCAAAACTTTTATTCCTGTGCATTTCCACAACGGTACCGGTTAGTTTTCCAAGTATAGCACGCGGTTCTTCGTAAATATCGTTTGCCCGTCCAAGGTAGCAGGGATCGTGGTATGTTACCGAGATATTCTTAAGTGAAGCTTTGTCGATCTTTAATTTACCCGATTCGATGTTACTGTTCAAAAACTGCAGGTAATTTATAACCTCATAGCTGCCTCCCAGATCGGGATATTCGTTTTTGAAAATATTGAAACAATGAGGGCAAATTGTTATGATCTTCCTGACTTCATACATTTTAAAGATCTCAATAACCTGAAGGGCCTGCATCTGATAAAGCATTTCATTGCCGGCACGCCTTGCAGGATCGCCGGTACAGGTCTCTTCTTTTCCAAGAACGGCATAACTGATATTCAAATGGGTAAGGATCTTTGCAAATGCCCTGACAACTTTTTTATACCTGTCGTCAAAAGCTCCGGCACACCCTACCCAGAACAGGTATTCAGGTTTTTCTCCTTTTGCAAAGAGGTCTGCCATTACAGGTACTTCGATTTTCCGGCTTTCCATTTTTTATCTTCCCTATTAATCGTTTAATACTTTATTGATCAAATTTTTCCTTTGTGTTCCTTTGAGTGTACTTTGTGTTCCTTAGTGGTTAATTCTTTTTTTACCACAAAGGTGCTCAAAGGTTAACACAAAGGGTCACAAAGGAAAATGGAATAATCTCAAACTCTCATTTCCAGATCCTTCGCCCAGTTAAGCCTGTCCTCAGCGGAGTACTGCCATGGGGCTCCGTTGTTTTCAATATTACTGAAAACAGCTTTTAGTTCACCCGGCGCGGATGCTTCTTCCATAACCAGATACCTTCTCATATCAATTATAAGAGTCGGATGATTAATATTTATCGGACACTCTTTTGCGCAGGCATTACATGTTGTGCAGGCCCAAAGCTCTTCTTCTGAAATAAAGTCTCTGAGGAGTGAACGGTTATCGCTGAAATCCCTTCCGTTTTTAACCATCAGAGGTCCTTTTTCTTTCATCCTGGCGCGAAGGTCCATCATAACTTTTCGGGGTGACAGTTTTTTACCTGTAAGATTTGCGGGACAAACTGCTGTACAACGTCCGCATTCGGTACAGGCCAGGGAATCAAAATAATTCTTCCATGAGGCATCCTCAGCGTCCTTAACCCCAAATCTCTCAACAGGGGCATCGGCAGGGGCGGCAGCAAAAGCAGTTTCGGGATTTAGCATAAGCTTGACTTCCCTTGTAATACTGTCCATGTTTGGCAGTTTTCCAAGCGGCTCAAGTCTGGACAGAAATACGTTTGGTACAGACATGAACACATGGAAATGTTTGGAATAAGGAAGGTAGTTCGCAAAAACGAAAATCAAAAGGATATGTACCCACCAGGATATTTCAAACATTAGCCCGAATCCTTCTGCTGACATCCCTGCAAAAAGACCGGCCATAACTTTACTTATCGGATAATAACCGACTATTTCTGATCCTGTAAGAGTCTGATGCTGAAGATATCCTATATTCATTGTAAGAAGGGACAGCATCAGGATCAGGATGATTGACAGGGAAATATTTGCATCGCGATGGGATCTTTCTTTCATTTCGATGCCTTCAAATCTTTTTATATGAAAGAACAGACGACGGACCAGGAAAATGATTATTGCCATTGCGATATGAAGGGCAAAAAAGTCGCCTGAAGCCATAATGAAACTGTACAATGGTCCCAGGCCCTGAAGTGCCCTGTCGGTACCTGTAAGACCATCAATTACCATTTCAATACTGCCAAAAATGATTACACAAAAGCCCCAGAAAACCATTGCGTGAAGAAATCCGAGAAAAGGTTTGCGGAAGATTTTTGACTGGGCGAAAGCCACATTCATCATTACAAGGAATCTCTTTCCGAAATCTGTTACACGGAATGCAGGCCGTGTAAATTTGAAAAAGCTGATAAGCCTGTTTACAGTGTAGAAGAATACTCCGATTGTTATCAGAAGGGTTATGGCAAATATTATCTGTTTTGTCATATTTTATAAATAACTGGCCTAACCTTTTGCCACGAAGGCGCAAAGGCGCAAAGGTTTATTTTGTATTAACATATCTGCGAATTCCATCTTTTATCAAAGGAACATTAAAATTAATGAGAAACCCAAGCCTTTTACCTGTCAGCATTAGATGACTTATGATCTGTGCTTCCCAAACTGGATTTACTATATCAACTGCCTTTAATTCTATTACAACTTTGTTTTCTACTAACAAATCGAGCCGTAATCCCTCTTCAAAAGTAATTCCATCATAGACAATTGGGATATCCAGTTGCCTTTCAACATTTAAACCACACTTCCTTAATTCATGACTCAAACACACTTCATATACTTTTTCAAGCAGGCCAGGCCCAAGAGCTTTATGCACAATATATGATGCATTTACAATCTCTTTTCCTATTCTTTCCTCTTCAATTGAAAGAAGTTTTTCCATGTTTTATTCTTTGCGCCTTTGCGCCTTTGTGGCGAAAAATTATTTTTTCAGTTCCTTAACAGCAGCAACAAGTTTTGGAAGAACCTTCATGGCATCGCCGACTATACCATACTGTGCTGCTTCAAAAATCGGAGCATCCTTATCTGTATTTATAGCAACAATATACTTTGAGGAACTTATTCCTGCGAGGTGCTGTGTTGCCCCAGAGATACCAACAGCAATATAGAGGTTTGGTGCAATAATCTTTCCCGTTTGCCCGGTATGCTCCTCATGAGGTCTCCAGCCTTCATCTGATACAGGTCTGGAACAAGCTGTTGCAGCTCCCAAAAGTTCCGAAAGTTCAACAAGTGCCGGCCAGTTATCGGGCGATTTCATTCCTCTTCCTCCTGATACAACAACATCGGCATCTGTAAGCAAAATTTTACCGCTCTGCTTCTGAACATCTTTAACAGTTGTTTTGAGAAGGGCCCCGTCAACAGAAGGACTTATGTTTTCAATAGTTGCGGTGTTTGGAGTCTCGACCAGGTCGAAAGAATTCTGAGCAATTGTTAATATTTTAACATCAGATTTGATGACAAGATGAGCATATGCATTGCCAGAATAGGTTCTTTTATAAACAGTAAAGGGGATTAGATTCACAGGGAGTTTACTGACTCCCGAACCTACACCGGCTTTAAGCTTTACAGATAAGCGTGGGGCTATAGCCTTGCCTGTGCTGTTATTTGATATAATAATAACTCTTGCATTTTGAGCCTGGGCAATCTCTGAAAGAATTCCAGTATAGGCCTGATTATCAAGCGTTGTAAGCTTGTCGTTATTTACACTTATTATTTTATTTGCGCCATAATTACCCAGTTTCTTTAATTCTGTCTCATCTACTTTTCCAATCGAAACTGCAATTACGTTTGAGCTGAGCATTTTAGCAACCCCTGCTGCATAAGAGACAAGTTCAAATGATAGTTTCTTGAATTTTCCGTCCCAGTTCTCGGTATATACTAATACTGACATATTGTAGTGATTTACTGTTTATTAACTAATTATCAGATAACTTTTGCCTCATTCAGCAGGAGATCTATAAGCTGAGAAGCATTATCAGCATCTATATACCTGCAGGCTGCCCTTGGTGCTGGTTTTTCAAATCCCACAATCTGGGTAAGCGGTTCAACAGCAACAGGCTCAATAAGCTTTACAGGTTTGGTCCTTGCCATCATAATACCTCGCATTGCTGCTATTCGTGGCTCTTTGGCAATTCCTTTCTGAACCACAGCCACAAATGGTACAGGAACTGAAACTACCTCTTTACCACCATCTATTTCACGGGTAATAACAGGTTGTCCGCCTTCGAACTTAATTCCTGAGACAGCTGAAACAGAAGGGATTCCAAGAAATTCTGAAACCATACCTCCTACTACTGAGCCATTATAATCGCTGGATTCTATCCCGCAAAATACTATATCGAACTGCTCCTTTTTAACAACCTCGGCAATCTGGGCTGCAACATACCAAGCATCTGATGCATCAGCATTTACCCTTATTGCATCGTCGGCACCAATTGCAAGTGCTTTGCGAATTGTAGGCTCCGATGAAGCAGGACCGACATGAACCACAGTTACAGATTTAATACCGTTTGCGGCATCATCTTTAAGTTCAAGAGCACGTGTAAGGGATAACTCGTCCCATGGGTTAATTACCCACTGGATACCGGTAGTATCAATTGCAGCATTTCCTTCAGCAAATCTGATCTTTGTTGTTGTGTCGGGAACATTACTTATACAAACCAGAATTTTCATTTAACTTTATATTAGTTATTATACTTATAATAAACGTGTTAACAGAACAGGCATAGTACTTAATATATACTATGAGGCGGCAAATATAATAATTTATGATTCACAATCAAATCTATAAAATATCATGTTTGTTATAAGTTCGAATAAAAATTAAAATCTATCTGACTTAATTACAATACCTTAAAAATAGCTTCAATTATTTAATCTAATGAGAGTCGAAATCCTGCAACCGCATTTTTTGCCCCCCTGCCCCCCTAAAGGGTATTGCTGATAGCTTAAGCTTTGGGGATGAAAGAGAAACTACTTGTTTAAGTTTCCCCTCCTTTTGAAGGAGGGGTGGCCGGGAAAGCTATTAATCAAACTTTTACATAGTTATAGTTCCCGGCCGGGGTGGTTGATTTTAAAGGAATACCATAAAATATATAAAATGAAAACAGAAATAGATAATCAACCACCCCGGCCGCAAATAAACTTTACAATAAACAAATCAGCATTGTGCTGCGGCCACCCCTCCTTCAAAAGGAGGGGAAATGTATCAGGCATATATTCAATACTTTATATTATGCTTGACAATTTATTATCAAATTACTTCGGGTATCAGTAATTTAAATTTAAATTCGCGCCTTCATAGACATTCGAATCTTTCAGATCAAAAAATTGAGTAAAAGCTTTAAAACATACAGCGCGGTAGTACTGTCAATGATCTTCTGGTCGTTCTCATTTATATGGTTCAAAGAGGCTAACAAGACATTCAATCCAATTACTATTGTTTTTATTAGGCTGCTGTTTTCTGTTATTCTTCTTACAACATTCCTTGTTTTAACCCGGAATTTCATGAAAATTCAGAAGAAAGACCGGAAGCTTTTCTTAATGCTTGCAGTTTTTGAACCATTCATTTATTTTCTTGGTGAAAGCTTCGGACTTACTTATGTTTCGGCTACAGTATGTTCAGTTCTGATTTCCACAATACCAGTCTTCGCAACTATTGGAGCCTGGCTGTTTTTTAAGGAAAGGCTTAAGGCTATTAATTATGCAGGAATTATCCTGTCATTCATAGGTGTACTGATTTTCATCCTGAACAAGGATGGGAGTATCTCTTTCAATATTAAAGGTCTGGGACTTCTTTTAATTGCAGTAATAGCCGCTGTTGGATATAACCTGACTCTCAGCCGCCTGGTCGGAACATACACCCCTGTATATATAGTTAATGTTCAGAATGTTATAGGAGCTGTTCTTTTTCTGCCACTCTTCATCATTCTCGATTTTAAACATTTTACTGAAACCCCTTTGACTTTTGGCATGTTCAAACCGATTCTCCAGCTTTCTGTTTTTGCTTCCTGTGCTGCATTTATTCTTTTTGCTTATTCGGTAAAGAATATGGGAATCACAAAGGCTAATGTTTTTTCCAACTGTATCCCTGTTTTTACTGCCCTTTTCTCTTTCATTTTACTGGGCGAAAATCTTACCTTTCAAAACATTCTCGGAATGGCAATAGTAATTGCAGGTCTCTTTATGTCGCAGATGAACGGCCATAATAAGAATATAGATGAAGCCCTGGCATTAACAGGGAAAACCGCATGACCCTCTATCATTCTTATATTCAGGTCATCTATAATAATATACGCCATTAATCCGTTTTAATAAATCATACTATCTTTGGGCCTGATTAACAGCTATGAGAAAAAAGCTAATTGTTATTCTGTTTCTTGGTATTGCATTAAGGTCCGCTTATTCACAGACAGGAGGCGACAACGTATATGAATTTCTGAACCTTACACATTCAGGTCTGGTTTCGGGATTGGGTGGAACAAATGTTGCATTACAGGGAAATAACCCTAACCTTGCATATCACAATCCGTCGCTTCTGAACAAGTCAATGAATAACAGCCTGGCCCTGAACTATGTAAATTACTTTGCCGGAATCAATTATGGACTTGCAATGTACACAAGGTCGGTTCAGGGAATCGGGAATTTTGCCGCAGGTCTTACATATCTTAATTACGGTTCATTCGATGAAGCCGATCCATCAGGTATTATAACCGGGACTTTCAAAGCAGCGGAATATGCATTTCATTTGGTCTATTCCCGTGAAATAGATTCGCTTTTCTCAATAGGAGTAAATTTAAAGCCGGTTTTATCTCACCTTGAAAGATATACTTCATTCGGTGTTGCATTCGATATAGGAGCCTCGTACCAGAACCGCAGCAACCTGTTCAATGCAGGCCTGGTTATTAAAAATGCAGGTTATCAGATAACTTCGTACGCCGGGGAGCCTCATCAACCACTGCCATTTGAGATTCAGGCCGGAGTTTCACAGCGATTGGCCCATGCACCATTACGGTTTTCACTTACACTCAGGCATCTTGAAAAATTCGATCTCACGCATGATTACAATGATCCTGATCCATCTGACAGCAATTCAGGTTCATCATCGGATTTCAGTGAAAACCTGTTAAGGCACTCTGTATTCGGAGTTGAACTCATACCACATAAAAACTTCTGGTTATGTGCAGGTTATAACTACCAGAGAAGAAAAGAACTTCAGGTCGATTCAAAAGTATCAACAGTAGGATTATCCTGGGGCTTCGGCATTAAGACCACCTGGATGGATATTGAACTGGGGAGGGCAACCTATCATCTTGCAGGTTCATCAACACATATATCGCTGATTCTGCGACCTGATAATGTTTATAAGAGAAACCGGAACTGAACATTGTATTAAGGAATTTGTTTAATTTTAGCCCCTGTCGGTGGAAAAAGATATGGAGAAGAGACTTATTATAGCAATTGACGGTTACTCATCATGCGGCAAGAGCACCTTTGCCAAAGCAGTAGCAAAGGAATTGAATTATATATTCATCGATAGCGGTGCTATGTACAGGGCAGTTACCCTGTATTGCATGAGAAAGAATCTGATAAATGAAAGTGGGGTGAATACTGCAGGTATAATATCTGAGATAAATGAAATAAATATTGACTTTGTTTTCAATCCGGATATAGCTGAATACGAAACATTTCTGAACTCAGAAAATGTTGAAAAGGAGATCAGGGGGATGGCCGTAACATCATTCGTCAGCAGGATCAGCCAGATCCATGAGGTGAGGGCAAGAATGGTTGAACTGCAGAGGCAGATAGGGATCTCAAAAGGAATAGTAATGGATGGCAGAGACATTGGAACAGTTGTATTCCCTGATGCCGATATAAAGATCTTCATGACCGCTTCAGCCGATATCAGGGCAAAGCGCAGGTATGATGAGCTGAGTGCTAAAGGAATAGTAGTTGATTTTGAGGAGATTAAGAAAACAATCATCTCCAGGGATATTTCTGACGAGAACAGGGATATAAGTCCTCTCAGAAGAGCTGATGATGCTATAATTCTCGATAACAGCCGGATGAAAGTCGAGGAACAGATGGTATGGATAAAGAAGATAATTGAGAATAAAAAGCATGGTAGTTGAGATAGACAGTCAGTCAGGTTTCTGTTTCGGTGTCCAGAATGCGGTTGAGATTGCAGAAAAAGCGCTTCTCAATGGAGAAAAGGTTTTTTCACTTGGTCCGATAGTGCACAATGACAAGGAGGTAGAACGTCTGTCATCATTAGGCCTGGTATCTGTCAATCATGCCGGGTTCCTTTCGCTGAGGGACTGCAAGGTACTTATTAGGGCACACGGAGAACCTCCTGAAACATATCATACTGCAGCAAAGAATAATATCACAATAATCGAAGCAACCTGCCCTATTGTTAAAAGATTGCAGTCGAGAATTAAGGAATCATGGCTTAAAACCAAGGGAGGAAAAGGTCAGGTTGTAATTTTCGGCAAGGCTGGTCATGCTGAGGTTGTAGGCCTTCAGGGACAGATAAATAATGAAGGTATTCTTGTATCGGGACCGGCAGATTTTGGAAAGATCGATGTAACACAGCCTGTTTATCTTTTTTCGCAGACAACAATGAGTGTAAAGGAGTATAAAAACCTTACTGACATTCTTCGGGCCAGGATGCATGATAACAAAATATCTGAACCTGATAAGAGCCTTGTTATCAATAAGACAATTTGCGGCCAGGTATCAAACAGGGAGCCGCATCTGAAGGCTTTTGCAAAAAAACATGATATATTAATATTTGTCAGCGGCAAGGAGAGTTCCAACGGTAAAATGCTTTTTTCGGTATGCCGCGACATTAATCCGGATACACATTTTGTATCGTCGGCAGAGGAACTTGACCTCTCTTGGTTCAAGGGAAAAAACTCTGCTGGAATATGCGGAGCAACATCAACTCCCAAATGGCTTATAGAAAACATTAGGGATATCATCTCAAATATCTGATTACAAAATTGTTACAGTATTTGCAAGGCAATTTTAATTATATTATCTTTGCGCCTTGAAAATTATTTAAATATTTATGGGAAAAATTAAGAAGATCGGGGTCCTAACATCAGGAGGCGATTCCCCGGGTATGAATGCAGCAATTCGTGCTGTAACAAGGACAGCTCTGTACGAAGGACTTGAAGTGATGGGGATCAGGCAGGGCTATTCAGGAATGATCAATTCAGACTTCGTTCCAATGCAGGCTTCAAGTGTAAGTGATATTATTCAGAAAGGTGGTACAATTCTAAAAACGGCAAGATGTGAAGAATTCAGAACACCTGAAGGAAGGCAGAGGGCATATAATAACCTCAGGGAGGCTCAGATTGACGGTGTTGTAGTTATAGGTGGTGATGGTTCATTTACTGGAGCAAGATTGTTTAATGAGGAGCATGATATACCTATTGTAGGAATTCCCGGAACAATTGACAATGATATTTATGGAACCGATTACACTATTGGTTATGATACTGCACTTAATACTGTTGTTGAAGCTGTAGATAAGATAAGGGATACTGCCAGTGCTCATAACAGGATGTTTTTTGTAGAGGTAATGGGTGCAGAGGCCGGATTCATAGCACTTTACAGCGGTATAGCCACAGGAGCTGAAGCAATAATTATTCCTGAATTAAAAGGAGAAGAACGTGATATTACGAAGATGATACAGGCCGGCAACGTCAGGAAAAAATCGAGTAATATCATAATTGTTGCTGAAGGGGACAAAGGAGGTGGTGTATTTACACTTGCAGAAAAGGTAAAAGCTGATTTCCCTGAGTTTGATATAAGAGTATCAATCCTTGGTCATCTGCAGCGCGGAGGATCACCATCTGCAATCGACAGGGTAAATGCAAGCCGTCTGGGACATGCAGCAGTAGAGGCTCTGCTTGACGGACAGCAGAGTGTAATGGTAGGATTGTCGAACGGGGAAATTGTTCTTGTATCGTTCAGGCGAGCTGTAAAACTGCATAAAGATGTAAACCACAGTATGGTTGAACTCGCAAGGATATTATCAGTTTAGTTTTTTTTAACCGCAAAGCACGCTAAGTAGGCGCTAAGCACGCTAAGGCTAAATAATTTAAATTCTGATCTTTGCGACCTTTGCGGTTAATGGATGGATGGGTGTTTATAATTAAAAAATAACTATCACTATATCAGTTTTATATGTCCGTATCGAAAGTTTATTTCACAAACCTGAGGGCAAAACCTTCGCAGAATCTGCTTAAAAAGCTTGAAGCTCTTATAGTAAAGGCGGGGATCGAAACAATAGAGTTTGACAGGAAAATTGTAGCTCTTAAAATACATTTCGGGGAGCCTGGAAACATGGCATATCTGAGGCCTAACTATGCTGCCCGTATTGTAAAATATCTGAAAGCGAAAGGGGCAATCCCTTTCCTGACAGACTGTAATACTTTATATTACGGACGGAGATCAAATGCTCCGGATCATCTTGAGGCTGCTTTTGAGAACGGTTATAATCCTATGGCTACAGGCTGTCCTGTTATAATTGCCGATGGAATAAGGGGAACGGAATTCCGTGAGATTGAACTGAATATGGAGTTTTGTGCTTCTGCTAAGATAGGGAGTGCCATTGCCGATTCTGATGTTTTAATCTCATTGAACCATTTCAAAGGGCATGAGATGACAGGATTCGGAGGGGCTCTCAAAAATCTTGGAATGGGATGTGCATCTGTCGGTGGAAAATTGTTTCTTCATTCAGGAGCATCACCTGAAATTTTTGAAAAAAACTGTACAGGCTGCAAAGTATGCGAGAAATATTGCGCTCACGACGCAATTGCTGTCGGCAAAGACAAAATTGCTCATATTGATTATGATAAGTGCGTGGGTTGCGGTCAGTGTGTTGCGGTATGCCAGTATGATTCTGCCAGAGTTGTATGGCAGGGTTCATCAGAAATAGTTAATAAAAGGATTGCTGAATATTCTTTGGCAGTAGTAAGGGATAAGCCCTCTTTTCATATCAATTTTATAATGAATGTATCGCCCGATTGCGACTGCTGGGGATTTAACGATTACCCTCTGGTACCAGATCTTGGAATAGCAGCTTCGTTTGATCCGGTAGCACTCGATCAGGCATGTGCCGATCTTGTAAAGGCTGCACCTGCTCTGCCCGGAAGCAGAATGTTTGACGGACATAAACACAATGATCTTATTGGTGAGGACAAGTTTAAAAAAGCACATCCGGAAACATCATGGGAGGCGGGACTTGACCATGGTGTCAGGATCGGACTCGGGAAAAGAGAATACGAACTGATAAATCTTTGATTATCAAATATATGTAAAAATGATCAGTGCCAAAGTAAGCATTGCCCGACTATCGATTCTTTCAAACTCAGTTCTGATAGTGCTTAAGCTTGTTGTCGGAATAAAAAGCGGATCGGTAAGTATACTTTCAGAGGCAATCCATTCATCGATGGACCTCGTGGCAGCGATTATAGCATTTCTTTCGGTAAGGGTTTCAGATAATCCTCCCGATTCGAGGCATCCGTACGGGCACGGTAAAATTGAGAATATATCGGGTGTGATTGAGGCCCTGCTTATTTTTGTTGCGGCAATATGGATTATTATTGAAGCTGCCAAAAAACTTATGGGAGAATCGATTGAGCTGGATTCTATAGGATTAGGGTCAATTGTCATGCTTATTTCTGCAGTTATAAATGCAATTGTTTCAAGAAGGTTATATAAAGTTGCACGTGAGACTAATTCAGTGGCACTTGAAGCAGATGCACTTCATCTTAAAACAGATGTATACACCTCACTTGGAGTTGCTATCGGACTTGGGCTTATTATGATTACAGGAATTAACTGGTTCGATCCCGTAGTTGCCATTCTGGTTGCGTTATTCATAATAAGGGAATCATTTCACCTTCTCAAAAGAGCTTTTACACCTCTTCTTGATACAGCATGGGCTGAATCGGAAATAGATGAACTCGAAAAGACTTTAATAAAACTTGATGTTAATTATCATGATCTCAGGACCAGGGTTGCAGGTAATTATCGTTTCATCGACCTTCACATAAACATTCCAAGCAATGAGTCAGTAGGAAATGCCCACATCTATTGCGATAAAATAGAGAATGAGCTTACACGTACTTATGAAAATCTGACTGTTACAATACACGTTGAACCAAGCTAGAGAGCACCAGCCGGTTTATTGCTGTAGGTCATGTTTTCAGCCTTCCTGATCTTTTCCCTGGCCCGTATTTCGGGGATTATATCCTCTCCTGCCAGTCTGAATTTCTCTGGTTTTTCGGGATTAGTGATGTATATCATGCTGCCCGGTTCGAGGCCCTTCTCAATAATTACATGTTTTTCATTTGTAGCTCCAAGAAGAACAACCTGTTTAGTCCTTTCCTTTGTGTATACGAAAGGTATACTATCGGTTCCGGCCTGTACACATTCTATTGGAATATAAACCATATCGCTGAAAGTACTGATTACTATTTTATTGCCTGTTGTCATTGATGGCCTCAGAGCAGGATCAGGCTCATTCAGCCTTACCTGGATTTCAAACACCTTATCGGAAGTATTCGGGAGTTTTTCGCCTATGTTACCCACAAATGAGACTACTCCGTTATAGGCTTTTTCGGGAAATGCATCAATTGTAATATTTACTTTTAGTCCCGGAATTATCTTACTGATATCTATCTCATTAACATACCCTTTTGAGACAAGCGATGAGAGATCGGGCAATGTTGCCACCACTCTGTCCATAGGACTTATTGTTGATCCGATTTTTCTTTTGTTGCCACGCCGTTCCCTCTTATAGATTACCATGCCTGATGAAGGGGATGTTACAGTAAAGCCAGCCAATACTTCCTCCAGATCCTTAACCCTGCGGCTAACCCTGTTTATTCGGGTTGTCTGATTGAAGATATCGGTCCTGTTCTGGGCTTCAACCTTTATATAGCTTCGCTGTAGCTGGTCGAGAACCCTCTGTGCCCTGTCGAGATCTATTTCAGCCTGCCTTATAACGGTGGGAGACTCATATTTAGAATTCCGGAAAGTAATTTCTGCTTCCTTAACAATGAAGCTCTGGTTCCTTATTTGATCCCTGAGATCATTGAGAACTATTGCAGTGTCGAGCAGTTTAAGTTCGAGTCTCGATTTTCGCTGAATAAGGTCTTCCTGTTCATCTTTAAGGTTATTGTTGAATTCAGTACGGTCGAGTGTTGCTATAAAATCACCTGTGTGTACCATAGTTCCTTCCGGTACGAGATCCTGGATCTTAACATGTACCGATCTTATGTCCCTGCCACCCCCTAATTCAGGTCCCTTTATGTCTGCAGACCGTTCGGCTATAAGTTCTCCCGCAGCTATTACAGCAATCTCAAATTCTCCCTGTTTTACTTCTGTGAATAAATTAACAGTATCGTTTTTTGATGTAAGCTGATTAAAGAGATAAAGTGCAAACAATGCACCAAAGATACTTCCTGCAATTAATACTGTTTTTTTCATCCTTCGCGTCAGCTTACCCTATAAGTGGCAGCAAGTTTATTAAACGCGAATGTATTAAAAATTAAGTCCCTCGTTCCGACACGGATTCAGTTTTAACAACAATTAACAACCTGAATATTAATTTAATTTCAGGTTGTTGCCCCGAAGTAAACACTAAGGAACTCAAAGGAAAGCTCATACTCAGTATGCTTATCTCAGATATTTATCAAACCAATCTGCAAAAAGTCCTACATAATCGTTCATGTCGTTCCAGAAACCATGACCCCCTCCGGGTCTTATTCTAAGTTCACATGGCACGTTAAATTCCTTTAATTTCTCAATCATCCTCTCCGACTGATATAAGGGAACAAGTTTATCAGCATCCCCATGAACAATAAATGAAGGGGCATCATCTGCAGTAACAAAATAATAAGGAGAGATAGTCCTTCCGGTCTCGGTTCTTTTTACTGAGTCTGTAACAAGGTTATAATGAAGTGTCTTGGCATTCCATTCCACAAAATCGAGCGGTGCCTGAAACTCCTTAATTTCTCTTTTGATAACTGCATTGTCACCGGGTTGTTTCCAGTTGAGAAGATCGGTTGGCGGGTAGAAACAAGCTACAGCCTGAACCCTTGAAGAGACCTTATCGACTGCCGTTTTTGCTTCCGGATTTCCATCATCGCCTGTAGTACCGGCCAGAAGAGAAAGGTGACCACCGGCAGAGGCACCTGAAATGCCGATATGTGAAGGATCAATTCCGTAGTCAGAGGCATGAAGCCGGATAAACCTGATTGCTTTCTTCAGGTCGGGAAGGGCTTCATTGGCAGCATATTTAGGTTGTGAACCGTGCATAACGTAAAATATTGTATAACCCCTTTCCGACAGAGGTCTTGTCATATTTTTGAACATCTGGATCCAGTTATAATCTGACGACCAGCCTGCACTGACTACCCATATTATACCTTTTCCATTCGAAATGACAGAAGGTGGATTAACTATCATTGTTAATGCCATTCCGTCTTTGCGTCCATAAATTACTTCTGTGGATTTATCTTCAGCCGGCTGACAAATTGCCGGCAGAGCAGAGATAAACAGTACTAAAATTATAATTGATTTTTTCATTGTTCCTGGTTAATTTCTAATTCATTAATCCCTGTGCTTTCATCCAGTCGCCAAACCTCTCAATCCAGCTATCAACGGGGAGTCCTTTCTTCTGCATGCCAAAGCCATGACCACCCTTTGAATAAATGTGAAGTTCGGCCTGTCTTCCGGCTGCAATCCAGTTATTATAGGTCAGGATACTTCCGGATGAGGCAAGTTTGTCATCAGCTGCAGCAAGAACGAACATTGGTGGTGCATCCTGCGTAACTGTTCCTCCTGACCATGGAGCATAAATAGCACCGGCAAAATCGGGACGGCTCTCAGGATCGGAACTAAGGGCAGTGCCCAGGGTAACCATCCCTCCGGCTGAAAAACCGATAATTCCAATTTTGTTGGGTTTAATCCCCCATTTTGAGGCCTGCTTTCTTACAAGCCAAACAGCCTGTTTTCCATCTTCAATACCTTTAAGTTCTGCTTCAGAAAATGTTTTATTACTATTTAAGTTTCCGGCCGGTTTTCCGGCATTTTCAGGTTTCATAGATTCACTGATATCTGCAATCATAACCATAACTGCCTTCTGAAACTCCTCTTTTGTAACCCCGGTATAAATAACCCTGTATTTAAGAACAAATGCCGCAACGCCACGTGCTGCGAGCCATTCAGCCACCTCGGTACCTTCTGTCTGCCACGAAAGGAACCTGAACCCTCCTCCGGGAGCAATAATTACTGCTGCACCGCTTGCTTTAGCCGGATCGGGAAGATAGATTGTAAGTGTTGGTGTAACAACATTACGGACCATCTTCTGATTTTGCTCATTCGTATATTCAATCTCCGAATATTTCCAATCCTCAGATCCGGGGGCAACACCGGGCCAGACATGGATTTCCTTTTGCTGTGCCTTAATTCCTGTGCAGGAGAGGATAAGGGAAAGAATCAAGGCAAGACTGCTTAGTGTTTTCATAATAATTTATGTAGTTAATTTCACTTACCGTTGGCTTCAGCCAACGGATTAAGATACTGCCCAGAGTGGGGCTTTAGCCCGAAAGTTAAGGACTAAAGTCCGTTATAATAAGTCCGTTATACCGTTGGCTGAAGCCAACGGTAATTAATAAGAACTATAATAAGTTTAAAGATACTAAATTCTTCGCTTCATAACTTTCCTGCACGATGAGATCCTTCGCTTTGTTCCCGAACGAAGTGAGGGATCTCACAATTGTGTCTTCATTTTAATTATGAAGTTTGTATCTTTATAGTTCATATAGAATATTAACCAAAAATTAGAGATATGTCACTAACTGAAAAAATATCAGCCGATCTGATCACTGCGATGAAGGCAAAGGATAAGGTTGCATTAGAGGCTATAAGGGCAGCAAAAACTGCATTTACGCTGGCGAGAGCCGAAAAAGGTGCCGACTCACTCACTCCTGAGGAAGAACTGAAAATTATCCAGAAACTTGTTAAGCAGAGGAGGGAATCTGCTGCTATTTATAAGGAGCAGAACAGACCAGATCTTTATGAAAAAGAAGATGTTGAAGCTGTTGTTCTTGAGAAATACCTGCCGGCAAAAATGAGCGAAGAGGAACTTATAAGGATTGTAAAAGGGATTATTGAAAAGGTTGGAGCAAAGTCACCTGCTGAGATGGGTAAGGTAATGGGCGTTGCAACAAAAGAGCTTGCTGGAAAAGCTGACGGAAAAGAGATTTCAGCACTGGTGAAGCAGCTGCTGGGGTAAGGGCTGTAGAGGATTTAGATGCTTTAAAAGCTGTAGCGTTTAAGAATGCTAAAAAGATCAGATGGTGCCAAGGTTTATGGTTATTGAGAACAGAGCCATACGACCCGCACCATTCACTCCGGAACCATGATACCTGTAGTCGGTGTTAAACAGATTTTGGAGAGAAACACCCAGATCAAAAATTCCCTGATTGTAATCCACGCTTAAATTGAATATGTTCCACCCCGGGGTACCTCCCTGGGGTATCCTGTTGTCTGATTTATCACCTGCAGCAAGCCTTTCCTGCTTACCTGCAGCAATCCATTCAGCTCCTATCCACAGTTTTTTATAATTGTATTCTGCGGTAAAACTGCCGAAAAGTGGCGGAATTCTTCTTACAGGTTCGTCCTTGGTTATGTTCTGACCATAAGTGTATGTAAGGTTTCCGCCTAATTTTACGGACCGGGTAACCTGAAAATCAATTGCAGTCTCAATCCCATGAATATAGGCTTTTTCAATATTTTCTTTACGGTAAACCGGATAACCATCAATTGTGTCGCCTGGTACAATATTCCGTACAATCAGATTACGGAGCTCATTACGGTATATGAAAACCTCAAAATGCATAAGTTGATTCAGAAATTTATATCCTGCCTGATACTGAAAAGAGTGTTCCGGTTCGAGATTAAAATTGGGAGTTTCATAACGGAAATCTACAATTCCCAAAGTACCCAGATCGTCAATATTCGGAGCTCTGAATCCCGAGTTTGCTGAAACAAATAAATTTGACCTGTTGTTTATCTTTCTTGTTATGGCCAGATTACCGACTATAGCGGATGGTGTGAGTTGAGTTGCTCCCAGCCCGGTATCATCTACATTAATAATGAAAGCATTAAGACGGGCACCTGCTGTAAAAATCCACCTCTGAAGACTGATTGTATGAAGAGAGAAAGCAGCAAGAGAAGTCATTGTGGAATTATCGGGATAAAGCCCCCTTTTTTCGGAGGAAGATCCGGTAGAAAGGTCAGTATCGGTACGACTACTGTTAACAAAATCGTTGTAAAGTTCAGCTCCGCTGCTGGCCGACCAAAATTTATTGTCTGATGTGAATGCCTCAGCAATAAAACCAAGCGAACGGACCTTATCTTTTTCATATCGTGTAACAGTTGAATTGTTCTTACGGCTCTCCCTGCTTTCTTCAGTCTGCTGCCACGAAGCTGTTAATGAGGCTGACTTAAGAACTCCCTCATTAAATCGCTGATTCACTTTAACATACCCGAGTTTCCGGTCTTGCGGATCCATGCTGTTAATTGCATAATTTTCAAGTACAACTTTATGATAAACAGGAACACCGGTCTGATGGACACTTTGCATTACAAGTGTAATGTCAGCAGTTTCCGAAAGGGCAACTTTTCCTTTGATATCAAAGTCAAATTCATCATATCCGGTGGGTGACTGAATTCCCGTGGTATCGCCCCCTTTGAGATCACCAAAATTCCGCCAGGTAATTCCTCCCCTGAATGCGGCTTTCGCGGTACTGTAATTAATACTGCCATTTAGACTTTGTTCCATGCCGGCCGAAGCCACACGGGTAAAAAGAGATGAGCCCCATACCGGATCACCGGAAAAGGAGAGATTTCTTGTAAACGCCTGAACAGTGCCGCCTATGGCATCTGATCCATACTGAACAGATCCGCTTCCGCGAAGAACTTCCATCTTATCAATGGAAAAGACATCGATTGTGTTGAAATACTGATTAGGCCCGTAACGGTATGTTGAATTGCTCATCCTTATTCCATCCAGCATAAGTAGAGTCTGATTACCAGTGAGGCCCCTGAGAAATGGTGATCCCCCGCCATGATTTGTCTTCTGCACAAAAACACCCGGACTTCTTCTTAGCGCCTCGGGCGCTGAGCGGAGTTGAAACTTCTGCAACGAGGGGATATCAGCTATTCTAATTGCTTCCGGCGTTTCGAGGATGACTGTTGCGAACCTGCTGGCAGAAACAACCACTTCCGAAAGTGTTTTTGATAACGTTGTATCCTGTTGAATTAATGATACTTCCCCTTTAGAAAAACCTGAGAATGCTGCAAATACTACAGCTATTAATATCTTCCTTGTGTATGAATACATGTGAGTTCTGGTAATATGTCCTAAAAATATTACGAAGCGTTCAGAATAACAAGGATGTAAGTGTTAATTAAATATAACTTCCGATGCTCCCGCTAAAGAGGACTTTGAACAAGTTAATATGGTACCACATTTTTGCGTAGAAATAGAGCAGGATTACAAGTCCTGCAAGAAAGGTTATAGATAATCCTAAATATTTACCTGCCACAGAGTTACCTGATTTTATGAATCTTACTGAGATTCCCTTGAGCCATTCTTCCATCTTCATAAAAAGGGGATAAAAAACAATAACGATTATTGCCATTGCGACAA
>JFJP01001737.1_pt1 | contig 60681 bp, 60 predicted proteins | sample 431651 | NCBI WGS metagenome assembly JFJP01 (sample SAMN02602958, study PRJNA72255) | Microbial mat metagenome, whole genome shotgun sequencing project. | biome: fresh water; feature: sink hole; material: water; isolation source: purple microbial (photo- and chemosynthetic) mats found in... | reverse complement strand
GAAGCCCGCTTTGGCCAGCTTCCACCCGGCCGACAGCCCGCCGATGCCGGTGCCGACGATAAGCACCGGTACGCGCCGCGTTTCGGACGGCGGTGCCGGATTGGGTTCGCGCAACAGGTGGCCCAGGTCAATGGACGTACCGGACAACTCGCCCGGCGGCAAGGGCGGCCTGGCCGGTGCGGAACATCCGGGAAGGGAAGCCAGCCCAGCCGCCGCTAGAGAGGCAAGAAAATCGCGGCGGTCCATGCTCAATCCAAAGCCATTACGCCAGCGCCGCAGCCACAGCCCGGAAACTCTCCAGCCCCGCCTCCAGATTCTCGATGATCTCGCCAGCCAGTTCGTCCGGTTCCGGCAGCTTGTTTAGATCGGCGAAACTCTTGTCCTTGAGCCAGAAAATATTGAGGCTGTTCTTGTCGCCGTCGTGCAGCGTGGTACAGAAGCTCCAGACGCGGGAGGCGGTGGCGTTCATGAGAGTCCTTGAATCATTTCAGAATCGTCATTCCGGCGAAGGCCGGAATCCAGGAAAGTCAACGAACCGGTTCTGTACCCTAGGAGCATTTTCTGCGGGGCACATTCCCGTTGCTCAGGCCCCGGCCTTCGCCGGGGTGACGGAACAATGGGCGCGACAGAGAAACTGGGTTTGGAGCGTATAAACCTATACGCCTTGGCGCATAGAAAGTGCATAGAATCCCGAACAAAAATCATAAGTAATTGATTAATAATAAGATGTAAAGCGGCGGTTTTCTATGCGCCATGGCGCATAGACCAAGGTTATTGCCCTTACTATTACCCTCACTAAAGGGTAATTACCCTGACTCCTTCTTTCGCCAGCGCGCTGCCGGGCCACGACCGTGGCACTCAACGGCTCCCGCCGACTGTTGCGCCTGCAAGATGCGGCGCACCATGTCGCGGCTCACGCCGGGGCAGGTCTGCTCAATCCGCGTTACGGTAAATTCACCGGTAAAACCGGCAATGGCCGTGAGCACTTGCTCCGTTTTTGCGCCACGCGGTGCGCTAACCGCGCCGACACGCTCGACAAAATCGCGGTAGGCCGCCTTCATGATCGACAGCACGAAATTCACGTAAGGCCAGGGATCGTTCTTGCCCTCGTGCCACCCCTGCGAGCTCTGTTCCAGTGTCTCGTAATAGCGTTCCTTGTTCTGCTCGATCAGCCGTTCGAAACTGATATAACGGCCGACTTCGAAGCCGAGTTGATAGCTTTGTAAAAGCCAGAGCAGGCGCGAGACCCGGCCATTGCCGTCACGGAACGGATGGATACACAGAAAATCGAGGTTGAAGGCCGCCAGCGCGATCAGCGGCGGCAGCCAGCGCTCATCGAGACAGGCCTGCCAGTCGGCCAGCAGCCCCTCCATTGCGACCGGCGTTTGCCTGGCCGGAACCGTGCGGAAGCGTATACGTTCGCGGCCATCGGGGTAACGCTCGATGATGTCGCCGTCCTTCTCCTTGTACTTTCCGGCATCCCAGATCTGGCCGCGCGTCAACGCATGCAGGCGGCAAACCGTGTCATCACTCAACAACAGCGTCGATGATTCGCAGTGAATCAGTTCCAGTGCATCACGATAGCCGCGCACTTCCTCCTCGTCCCGGTCGCGGAACTGGGGGCGTTGCGCCACCAGCACATCGCGCACGCGCGACGGCTCGACCAGCACGCCCTCGATGCGGTTCGACGACACTGCGCTCTCGATCATGGCGTGCTCGCGCAGTGCCTTGAGCCGTTGCGGTGACTGCCGGGTATAGAGTTCCTGCTTGCCACGAAACTCGCCGAGATCGCTGAGATACCAGGCCGTAGTCGGCGGAATCGCCAACCCGCCAGCAGCAAAGCGGCACAAGGTGTTGGTCATCGTGATCTCCCGGATTTCATGTTTCCCGCCTTCTCGCACTCGGTACGGATGCGTTCGAGCAGGCGGGCCTTCTGCTCGGGGTTCTGGTTTTCGCTCATCGCCAGGCTGGCCAGAGTGAAGTTAAAACGCCATGATAAACGCTGGCGTCATGATTCGGGAGATTACCGGATCACCTGCCGCCACTCGTTCTCGAAATAGCGCACCAGCACCTGGTTGTTGAGCCGGTTCACTTCGGCGTCGACGCGTTCCATGTCCTTGGGAAACTGGAACAGGGCAGGTGTCGTTTCCGGCGTAAGGAAACGCGTGCTGACGGTATAGCGGGCAGGCGGCTGGTAGGCGCGCTTGCCGGCCAGCACGTAGCCCCATTCGCCGAAGGACGGCACCAGAGCGTGATAGGGCGTAGTGACCAAGCCGACGCTCTCCAGCGTCGTCACCACGCACCAGAACGATTGCCGGGCGTAGAGCGGTGACGTCGACTGAATGGCGGCGAGTGCGCCTGCGCTCAGGTGTTTGTCCAGTAGCCGGTAGAAGGCGGCGCTGTAGAGCTTGCCGATGGCGAAGTTGGAAGGATCGGGGAAATCGACGACGACAAAATCGAAGATCTCATCATTGTTCTCCAGCCATTGCAGGGCATCCTCGTTGACCACCCGGACCTTGGGCGAATGCAGCGCGTCGTCGTTGAGTTTGCGCAGCACTGCCGCCGAGGAGAAAAGCTGCGTCATTGCCGGATCGAGATCGACCAGCGTCACCGCCTCGATCTGTGGATACTTGAGTATCTCGCGCACGGCCAGCCCGTCGCCGCCGCCGAGTACCAGAATCCGCCGCGCGCCGGGCAGCGTCGATAGCCCCGGATGCACCAGCGCCTCGTGGTAGCGGTATTCGTCGCGCGAACTGAACTGCAGGTTGTTGTTGAGAAACAGGCGCAGGTCGTCCTTCCAGCGGGTAATGACGATGCGCTGGTAGGGCGAAGTTTCGGTAAACACGATCTCGTCGGCATAGAGATGCGCCTCGGCCAGCGAAGTGAATTGACCGGCCGCAGCGAAGCCGATCGCCAGCAGCAGCAGTGAAACAAAGGCCTGTGTCTTGAGCCCGCTGGCGTTGTGCAGTTGTTCGCGGAACAGCCACAGCGCCCACAGTGCCACCAGTACGTTGAGCAGGCCGAAGAGCAGGCCGCTGCGCACCAGTCCGAGATGCGGCACCAGCAGCAGCGGGAAAAGAATGGAGACGGCCAGCGCGCCGAGGTAATCAAAGGTCAGCACCTGCGAGACGACATCCTTGAAGGAGAGGTCGCGCTTGAGGATGCGCATGATCAGCGGAATTTCGAGGCCGACCAGAATGCCGATGGCGAAGACCGCCAGATACAGCGCGAGCTTGAACGGCGCCGAAAACCAGACGAAGATGAAGAACAGCGCCGCTGCGGAAAACCCGCCGAGCACGCCGACCATCAGTTCGACCTGGACGAAGCGCGCCACCAGATTGCGTTCGACGTAGCGCGACAGCCACGAGCCGATACCCATGGCGAACAGGTAGGTGCCGATCACCGTCGAGAACTGCATCACCGAATCGCCGAGCAGATAGCTCGACAGCGCCCCGGCGATCAGTTCGTAGGCCAGGCCGCAGGAGGCAACGACAAAAACCGAGAACAGCAGGGCCTGATTCATGACTCTGCAGGTCGGCTTGCAGGTCGGGCTACAGCCCGACACCGTGCTTTTTCCTGTCGGCCTGAAGGCCGACCCACAAAAGCTGCAGTGTCCAATGGGGGATCCGGGTTCATTATTTGTGGTACGCCCGGCTTCCGCTGCCGGACAGGCGCGACGTCTGCGTGCCGGCATCGCGCTCGAAGAGATTCCAGCCCTGATACTGGGCATGAGCAAAGAAGGCCAGCGCAAGCAGTCCGATGACGATGTTGGTTTTGATCATCTCATTCGTCCCCGTCCGCGTTGTCTTCGTCCGCTGCGTCATCGCCGCCGAGATCGCTTTCGTTCCAGCGCCGCGATTCGAAAGCACTGCGCCGCCAGCGCGAAATGAGCGGGAAAAGCACCAGGAAAATCATCACCAGCACATAATTCGACCAGGTCACCGGGTTGCGCACGACCTCAATCGTATCGAACACGGCGTTGCGCCTGTCCTTGCCCAACTCGTATTCGACGGTGAGATAGTAATTTCCGGGCGGGATGTTCCTGAAGGCGATGGCATCGTCCTTTGATCCTTCCGACCAGCTTTCGCCGTCATCAACCCCCCGGTAGTAGCTGACTTCCTGGGCGCCCTGATACGCCTCGCCGGTGTTTTTTTCGACCAGCGTGCTGGTGATATCGAGCCAGTTGTTTTCGACGTCGGTGGTGTGCGTCAAGCGCAGCGAGCGCGCCCGGCTTTTCAGGACAAACTCCTGCGTGGTCAGCGTCGCTTCTTCATTGTGTGGTGAAAGCACCATCTGCTGTCTGAGCACGACCTGCGACGAGAAAATGAACACGAAGGCCAGTTGCACCAGTGTTGCCGCCAGCGCCAGCATCCAGAACAGGCGGAAAATCTTCCTGTGGCGCTCGATCAGCGGATTGGGCTGGTTGGCAAAAACCCCGATGCGTGCCGGTGGCGTCATCGTGGTCTTGAACGCGGCGCACAGATCCTCGGGTTCCAGATACTCGCTTTCCGACCAGGTCGCCTCCTTTTTCGTTACCTCGCGCGAGAGCATCAACGGCGGGAAGATGTAGTCGTCTACCTGGCAGCTTTCACCGACGGAAACGCGCCAGTAGAATTCGCCGACGACATAGCTCACTTCCGCCTTGCCGGAATTGAACAGCTTGAACAGCCCATTGCCGCGCCGGAACGAGGTCTGCCCGCGACTGACCGATGGCGGTTTGGACAGCGTACGCGCAAAGTTCCAGTGTCCCTGGTATTCGGTGAGCCAGGCAAAGCCTTCCTTGTCGTTGAACAGCAGGTATTCCGACCAGGTATAGGTTTCGCCGCCGGAATGCGAACAACGCTGCATGTACCCGATGGCTTCCCAGTCGATGTCGCGCAGTCTGCCCTTGCTGCCGAGCGGCAGCCACGGCATGATACGCATCGACTGTGCGGCACTGGCCAGCAACTGCACCTTGTCGTTGTCGATGCCGATGATAGAGCCGCAACTGTCGCAGGCGACACTTTCGATGGCGCCCGAGTGTATGCTGAGCGGCGAGGCGCAGTGCGGGCAATTGAAAGCGCTGGCTTTGATCGTCGCTTTCCCGCCAGACGCTGCCGCACCGGCTTCCCTGAGATTGCTCAGCTTGAGTTCGTCGAAGCGCGCCGGATAACCGACAAAAACCAGCGGTGGTGTTTCGCTGTAGTCGATGGTGACAAAACGGTCGTTGCCTCTCAGGTCGGCCGTATTGACGTCGTATCCCGACTCGACCCTGAACGGCAGTTCGCCCTGTCCGGCGATGCAGCGCGCCGATTCGAGATCGGTAACCGTAAACAGGCGACCGTCGATGCTGACCTGCATTTCCGGTGCGAGGGCTTCGAACGCGGGCAGGGTTTCCGCGACCGGTACTTGCGAACTCAGCACATATTCGCCGCCGGCTTCCGAAAGCCACGCACTGCGCGCATCGTCGAACAGGATGTGCCACTCGTTCCAGAGCCCGGATTCGTGCTTGAGCTGGATGCGCCCGATAACGCCGAAATGGATGCCGCGGAACTTGCCTTCGCTGCCGATCTGGATGAGCGAAGGATCGTCCATCAGATCGGCCATGCGGCCGAGGTTCTTCAGATCCTCGCCGTCACGCAGCAGCGTACTGCGGCAGAATTCGCAGACGGCATAAACCGACGCCGCCGAGCGAAAGCTCACCGGCGCACCGCAGGAGGGGCAGTTGGCGGTTTTCACTGAAGGCTGGAAAGTGCGGAAACGCTAGTGGTTCAGCTCAGCTTGCCCAGCAACTCGGCTTTCTTGGCGTCGAACTCGGCCTGCGAGAGGATGCCCTTGCCCACCAGTCCGTGCAGCTTCTCCAGCGTGGCCACGACATCGTCGGCGCTGACGCCGGCCACGGGTGCCGCTGTTGCGACCGGCTGTGCCGTTCCCGGCTGCATGGCCTGAGTCATGGACTGCGCCATGGCCTGGCCGATGCCCATCCCGGCTCCCAGGCCGGCGCCGATGCCGGCCATCCCGCCCTCGTTCTGCGCCGCCAGCGGAATGCTGGTGGCCACCTGGTACTGCGTGTAGCGCTCCAGGTCGCCGAGCATGTTCATGCCGATCCTGGTATCGAGAATCTTCTGCAATTCTTCCGGCAGCGTGATGTTCTGCACGGCAAAGGCATCGAGCACCAGACCGTAGCGATCGAACACCGGCTCCAGCGCTGTTTTCAGTTTCGCAGCGAATTCGACCTGATTGGCGGCCATGTCGATGAAGGGCACGCCCGACTCGCCGAACAGGTCGCTCATTCCGGCAATCACCAGACCGCGCAACTGGCCGTCAAGGTCGTCGACGCTGTACACCTCGCGTGTGCCTGAGATTTCCTTGTAGAACTTGCCCGGATCGACGAGCTTGAACGAATAGAGGCCGAAGGCGCGCAGGCGCACCATGCCGAAATCCTTGTCGCGGATGGTGATCGGGTTGGGCGTCCCCCACTTGCGGTCGAGCTGCAGGCGGGTCGAGAAGAAATAGACGTCGGACTTGAAGGGCGACTCAAACAGCTTGTCCCAGTTCTTCAGGTAGGTCAGGACCGGTAGCGTCTGAGTATTCAGCGTGTACAGTCCGGGGCCGAAAACATCGGCCACCTGGCCTTCATTGACGAACACCGCCATCTGCGAATCGCGTACCGTGAGCTGGGCACCAGTCTGGATTTCAAAATCCTGCATCGGATAACGATAGGCCATTACGCCATCGCCTTCCTCGGTCCAGTGAATGACATCGATAAACTGTTTCTTGATGAAATCCATAAGTGCCATGACGATCTCCCTGAAGTAATGATGCAGGATTAATAGGACATGCAGGCGGCGTTGGTCAGGCCGACGGTCAGCGATAGCGCTGCTAGGAAAGTCGCCGGCGCCACCTTGCCGGCGGGAATGTCTTCGCTCAGATGCGGCAGCGTGAAACGCGCCACCAGATAGGTCAGCAACTGGATCACGCCGGCAATTGCCCCCCAGGCTGCAAGGTCGGCCAGCGTATCGCTGTGCGCGATGACATTGGCCACCGGCATGGCAAAACCGAACAGCGCGCCGGAAAGACTGATCGCCGCAGCGGTATTGCCCTGCCGGATGAGAGCAATTTCGTCATACGGTGTGACATTGACGTAGACCAGCAGAAACACGACGATCAGCGCGACGGCCACGGCAAAATAGGATAAAAAGGTGGGCAGCAGGGTCAACATTTTAGGCAGCATGGGAATCTCCAAAAAGCTCCACTACGCAAACGCCGCCGGACAGCTCCGGCCCGTATTCCGGAAGATTACTGCGAAGTCGCGAAACGCACCAGTCCGTCGAGAATCAGATTCTCCGCCAGGCGGAACGGAATGTTCAAGTACGGGGCAAGGCGCGGGGCGGCGCCCCCGGTCAGCAGACAGACAGCGCCCGGTTCGTCAGCGAGGCCGGAGAACATGCGCTCGATGGCGCCGATCTGGGCATGCAGACAGCCGCTGACAATGGCATCCATGGTATTGCGCGGCGCGCGGCAAAATTCCCCCTCGGCCAGCGGCAGTTGCGCCGTGTTGCGGGCCAGTGCCGCACGCATCAGGTCCACACCCGGCAGGATCAGACCGCCGCGGAACATACCGCTCGCATCGAGCCAGTCGACGGTGGTCGCCGTCCCCGCACAGACCACGAGACAGGCACTCGAAACCTGCCCGCGCGCGCCGATCAGGGCCGCCCAGCGGTCGGCCCCCAGGCGTTCGGGCTGTTCATAGCCATTGCGCACGCCGCAAAACGCGGCACTGGAGCGTAGCCACAGCAACGGAGGGAAACGGGGGGCCAGCGCCAGGCTGATCGTTTCGCCAACGGCGTCGCCCGCCACATTGCAGGCGACGGTCCGGGCCGCTGTCGGCCAGGCGGCGGAAACCCCGGCCAGGCTGGCGGCGTCGCCCGTCGGCAAGGCGCCCTGCGCGATCCAGGCATTCCCGTCACGGACGCCCCACTTGATGCGCGTATTGCCGGCGTCGATGGCGATCATCATGCTGCGCGCAGCGAAAGGTCGCCGGACAGGCAGCGCTCGACGCCCGCTGCAGTCTGCACCAGCAGGGCGCCGTCGCTATCGGCGCCACGGCAGATGCCCTCTTTCTCGACCCGCCCGTCGCGCAGCAGGCGCACCGGCCTGTCCTGCCAGGCGTGGCGTGCCTGCCATTGATCGCGTAGCACGGCAAAGCCGCCTTGGGCGAAACGGTCGAAGACCCGCGCCAGTTCGATCAGCAGTTGTGCAAACAGGACATGCCGGTCCGGCAGGGGCGACAGGACACCCTCCAGAGCCGCCGGCGGAAGGGCAAATTCCACGCCCTCGCCCAGGTTTTCGGGCAGGCGAAGATTGAGGCCGATGCCGACCACGGCCAGGGCGCAATCCGGCTGACTCTCCAACTCGATGAGGATACCGCCCAGCTTGGCCTGCTCATGCAGGATGTCGTTCGGCCATTTGAGCGCCAGGCCTGAAGCCCCGCAGGCTGCGAGCGCATCGATCACGGCAACGCCCACGGCCAGCGACAGGCCGGACAGGTGTTCGATTCCGCCGTCGAAGCGCCAGAGCACGGAGAAGGTCAGGCTGGCTTGCGGTGAGGCCAGCCAGCTTCGCCCGCGACTGCCGCGTCCGGCACTCTGCCGGTCGGCCACGATGACGCTGCCGGACGGCGCACCGCGCCCGGCGCGGCTGAGCAGCAGGCTGCTGGTGGATTCACACTCGGCCAGCGCATCGACATCGAAACGACCGCGCGCCTCCGCGAGCAGGGTTTGCAGGCGAAGCGGATCAATCAGCAGGGAAGGCGAGACAGTCATGGTGGCGGCGCTACGATGTGACGTCGCCATTATCGCTGATTATCCCGCGGCATGCTCCGCATCGTCGGCCCGGCCGGTGTCGAGACCCAGATCCTGAATCTTGCGCGTGATGGTGTTGCGCCCTATGCCCAGGGCTAGCGCGGCCTCGATACGCCGCCCGCCGGTGTGGGCCAGGGCGCGGGTGATCAGGATGCGTTCGAAACTGTCGGTCAGCTTTTCGTGCACCTTGCCGTCGCCGCCAGCCAGCAAACGGTCGACCTCCATGGCCAGCCCACTCTCCCAGTCTGAAGTTGCAGCCTGTGGTGCCGAATCGCGCAGTTCCGCCGGCAGGTCGGCGAGATCGACCTGTTGTCCCGGCGCCATGACGGTGAGCCAGTGGCAGATGTTTTCCAACTGTCGCACGTTGCCCGGGAAATCGAGCGTAGCCAGATAGCGGAGCGCCGCTTCGGAAAAGCGCTTGGCCTCGACCCCCAGATCCTGCGCGCTTTTCTGCAGAAAATGGCGGGCCAGAATCGGGATGTCCTCGCGCCGTTCGCGCAGGCTCGGCAGGCGCACGCGGATGACGTTGAGACGGTGAAAAAGGTCCTCGCGGAACAGGCCTTCCTTGACCCGGGTCTCAAGATTCTGATGCGTGGCGGCGATGATGCGCACATTGGCCTTGAGCGGAGAATGCCCGCCGACACGGTAGTAGTTCCCGTCGGAAAGCACGCGCAAGAGGCGGGTCTGCAATTCGGACGGCATGTCCCCGATCTCGTCGAGAAAGAGCGTACCGCCTTCGGCCTGCTCAAAGCGCCCGCGCCGCTGTGCTGCAGCGCCGGTAAAGGCGCCGCGCTCGTGGCCGAAGAGTTCGGATTCGAGCAGATCCTTGGGTATCGCTGCCGTATTGATGGCGATGAATGGCTTGTCGGAACGCGGACTGTGCCGGTGCACGGCCCGCGCCACCAGTTCCTTGCCGGTACCCGACTCGCCGGTGATCATCACCGTCGCGTTCGACTGGCTGAGACGGCCGATGGCGCGGAAGACTTCCTGCATGGCCGGTGCCTGACCGAGAATTTCCGGAACCAGCTCCACTTCACCGGATGCACCGACCTGGTGCAGGCTCTCGTCAATCGCCCGGCGGATCAGCTCCAGCGCCTGATCGACATCGAAAGGCTTGGGCAGATACTCGAAGGCCCCGCCCTGAAAAGCGGCGACCGCACTGTCCAGATCCGAGTAGGCGGTCATGATGATGACCGGCAAGGAGGGAAAACGCTCCTTGACCTTCTTCAGCATGTCCAGCCCGGACTCGCCCGGCATGCGGATATCCGAGACCAGTACCTGCGGCGGCTCGGCACCCAGGTCAAGCTGCGTCAGCGCCTCGCTGGCCGAAGCAAAACTCCTGAACGGTACCTGTTCGCGAGACAGGGTCTTTTCGAGCACCCAGCGAATCGACTTGTCGTCGTCAACGATCCAGACCGGTTTCATTGCTTTCCCAGACATCATGAATTATGGATATGCAGAGCCTATAGCAATTAGCTTGCCATCATGCCACGCTCAACGGCATGCGAATCGTGAAACAGGTATATCCGGGGCGACTGATGCACTCTATCGTTCCCTGGTGCTGCTGGACAAAGCTTTGAGCCAGGGTCAGACCGAGGCCGTTACCGCCCTCGCGACCGGAAACCAGCGGGTAGAACATGCGCTCGCGAATGTCGTCCGGAATGCCCGGGCCGTTGTCGATGACCTGCAATTCAAGCGCCAGGCGGTAGCGCCGTTTGGCCAGCGTCACCTGCCGCGCGGCACGGGTGCGCAGCGTGATCTGCCCCGAACCGGGTTCGCCGCCCGACCGTCCCTTGATCGCCTGGGCGGCATTGCGGGCGATATTGAGCACCGCCTGAATCAGTTGCTCGCGATCACCCACCAGTTCGGGCAGGCTGGTGTCGTAGTCGCGGCGCACGCTCAGCGTCTGCGGAAATTCGGCCGTCAGCAGACTGCGCACGCGTTCGAGTATCTCGTGAATATTGACCGGCCCCGGCTGCATTGGCCGGTGCGGCGAAAGCAGGCGCTTCATCAGATCCTGCAGTCGATCGGTTTCCTTGATGATGACCTGCGTGTATTCGCGCAGGCCCGGATTATTGAGCTCATGTTCGAGCAACTGCGCCGCGCCACGAATACCGCCCAGCGGGTTCTTGATTTCGTGCGCGAGATTGCGGATCAGCTCGCGGCTGGCGATCTGCTGCTCGAGCAAGCGCTCTTCGCGCGTCGCCTTGAGTTGCTGGTCGATCGGCCAGAGTTCGACCAGCAGACGCGCACCCGCCGTTTCGGTCGGATTGACCGTGCAGTTGAGATGCAGCGCAACACCATCATTGCGCTGCAGTTCAATGCTCTGTCCGGTATAGCTCCAGCCATGCTGAAACGCGCTGTCGAGCGCCTCCTGCAGGGCCGCCGGGCAATCCACCACACTGTCCAGACGACATCCGGCAACAGCCTTGCTGCTGATCGCCAGAAGGTTCTCTGCGGCGGAATTCATGTAAAGGATGGCAAAATTCTCGTCGAGCAAAACGACCGTCGAGGAGAGCAGGTCAAGTCCGGCGAAAGGATTGGGCAAGGGTTCAGGCATACGCGGGATTCAGCAAGAAGCACGCCACTTCGGATCAGCGCAGCTTGGCAATCTCCTTCTGGATGGCTTCGATATTGCGTTCGTGCAGGGCTACCTTGTCGCGGAATGGCTGAATACGTTCTTCGACCTTGCCTCCGCTGATGCCGGCACCGCCTTTGTACTGCATGCGTTCGTTGGGTAATATGATGCCCTCCTGCTCGGCGAGATCCTTGCGCGCCTGCTCGAGATTCCTCTGTTCGGCTGTCAGTTCGCTGTCGAGAATGCGCCGGCGATCCGTATCCCGGGCTTTCTGGGTATTGTCGTCAACTCTCGGGAAGGTCGATGGCGTCGGGGTTTTCACGGCGGCCTTGGCCGCAGGTGCAGGCGCTGGGCTCGATGAGCCATAATCGATACTGGTGCACTTGTCTCCTTTGGCGGCGGACTTGATGTTTGAAAACGATTTGTGCCCACTTTCATCGACGCACTGATACATGACGTCCGCCTGAGCCGGCAGCGCGGCCAGAACGAGCAATGCAACAGGGAAATACAGTCTTGGGCAATTCATCGCGATCCTATCTGTGGGTGACAGCCAGTATCCTTAAGGTTGCGCTGAATTATTCTTTCCGTCGTTCCCGCGCAGGCGGGAACCCAGTTAAATCAACATTCTGGATCACCGCCTACGCGGGGATGACGAATAATTCAGCGTTTCCTTAAGTCAAACACGGGTATCAGTGTATTGGATGACCCCGTGAAATACAAACGCATCAATGGGCAGGCGGGGGACAAAAAAAGGACGGGCATGCCCGTCCTTTCTTGATTGCCCGTTGAAGTACGCGATCAGCAGCTATAGTACAGGTCAAATTCGACCGGGTGCGTCGTCATGCGGACCTTGTTGACTTCGTCCATCTTCAATTCGATGTAGGCATCGATCCAGTCGCTGGAGAAGACACCGCCACGGGTCAGGAAATCCCGATCCTTGTCGAGGGCAGCCAGCGCCTCTTCGAGGCTGGCGCAAACGGTCGGGATCTTGGCATCCTCTTCCGGCGGCAGATCGTAGAGATTCTTGTCGGCCGCATCGCCAGGGTGAATCTTGTTCTGGATGCCGTCCAGGCCAGCCATCAGCAGGGCCGTGAAGCACAGGTAGGGGTTGGCAATCGGATCCGGGAAGCGGGTTTCGATACGGCGGGCCTTGTCGGACGCCACGTGCGGAATGCGGATCGACGCGGAACGGTTCTTCGCCGAATAAGCCAGCTTGACCGGTGCCTCATAGTGCGGAACCAGGCGCTTGTACGAGTTGGTGCCCGGATTGGTGATGGCGTTCAGCGCCTTGGCGTGCTTGATGATGCCGCCGATGTAGAAGAGCGCGAGTTCGGAGAGACCGGCGTAGCCGTTGCCGGCAAACAGGTTCTTGCCGTCCTTCCAGATCGACTGGTGCACGTGCATGCCCGAGCCGTTGTCGCCAACGATGGGTTTTGGCATGAAGGTTGCGGTCTTGCCGTATTGATGTGCCACGTTGTGCACCACGTACTTGAGCATCTGCGTCCAGTCGGCGCGCTTGACCAGCGTGCTGAACAGGGTGCCAATCTCGCACTGGCCTGCGGTGGCCACTTCGTGGTGGTGAACTTCAACCGGAACGCCGATCGATTCGAGCGTGAGAACCATGGCCGAGCGGATGTCGTGCAGGCTGTCAACCGGAGGCACCGGGAAGTAGCCACCCTTGACGGTCGGACGGTGGCCTGAGCCGCCGCCGCCTACGTTCTTCTCGCCGGAAGTCCAGGCGGCTTCGTCGGAGTAGATCTTCAGGTTGCAGCCGGACATGTCCACGCTCCACTCGACAGAGTCGAAAATGAAGAACTCGGGTTCCGGGCCAAAAAAGGCGGAATCTCCAATGCCGGAAGACTTCAGGTAGGCTTCGGCACGCTTGGCGATCGAACGCGGGTCGCGGTCGTAGCCACGGCCATCGGCCGGATCAACGACGTCGCAGGTGATGACGATGGTCGTTTCATCGAAGAAGGGGTCGATATACGCCGTCGAAGCGTCGGGCATCAACTGCATGTCGGAAGCCTGAATACCTTTCCAGCCGGCGATTGACGAACCGTCGAAAGCGTGACCGTTCTCGAACTTGTCTTCGCTAAACGCACTGACCGGAACAGTGACGTGCTGCTCCTTGCCACGGGTGTCAGTAAAACGGAAATCGACGAACTTGGCGTCGTTTTCCTTGACCATCTTGATTACATCTTGCGGGCTTGCCATTGAAAAGTCTCCTCAGCGGGTGCCGGCGATTCCGGCGACAATAAAAAAGGTGCTCCGGGTATTAGCAGAAACCATGCCAATCAACGTTCTGCGAATTTTGCATTGTGCCATAAGGAAGCATGGCTTTTCTGATGTTTTTGTTGCACGTTCGTGGTGCGCAAACAATCATTAATGCACTTGATTGGTGCGCCACACCAAACATTCCCTACGATTGCCTGACCTCAGGGTGCGCATCCCGGCGTAGTCGACGCAAGTGATTTATACTTGAAGCAACCCCTACCACAAAGGATTCCGTATTTTCATGGGAAAGCTGACCGACCTCCTGAATCTCGCCCAGATGCGTGCGCGCGAACTCGGGCTGTCTTATTCCGGCGCGCTGACGCCGAGGGAAGCCAGTGAAGTCTGGCAACTGGCGCCCGGCGCCCGACTGGTCGACGTGCGCACGCGTGCCGAGTGGGACTGGGTGGGCCGCATACCCGGCGCGGTGGAAATCGAGTGGAACAGCTATCCGGGCAGCCAGCCGAATACCGACTTTCTGGCACAACTCAAGCGGCAGGTTGATGGCGAATCGCTGGTCATGTTTCTCTGCCGTAGCGGGGTGCGCTCGCACAATGCGGCGTCTCTGGCCAGCGAGGCCGGCTATAGCGAATGCTATAACGTGCTCGAAGGCTTCGAAGGCGACATCGATGCCAACGGGCAGCGCGGCAAGCTTGGTGGCTGGCGTCACGCCGGTCTTCCCTGGAAAAGCTGAGAGGGCGCCTTTTTGCCGCACATCTGCAACCATTTTCTGACCTGACAGTCTGTTTCTTCCAGTGCGATAACGATTCGAGTACCAGCCAATGCAAAGTGCAAGCATCAATTTCGACCGCTTCAACCAGTTGCAGGACAACGCCTGCCACGAACGCATCCGCGCTGCCCGCGCCAGCCTCGGGCCGCGCGTCGTCATGCTCTGCCACCACTATCAGCGCGCCGACGTCTATCAGTATGCGGACCTGACCGGGGATTCGCTCAGGCTCGCGCGCCTGGCCTCGCAAACCGACAGCGAATACATCGTCTTCTGCGGCGTGCACTTCATGGCCGAGGTTGCCGACATCATGTCCAGTCCCCGGCAGAAGGTCATCCTGCCCGACCTCGCCGCCGGCTGCTCGATGGCCGACATGGCCAATCTGGCCAAGGTCGAGCGCTGCTGGCGGGAACTTAACGAAGTGCTGAACGCCGACGAAGTCATCACCCCGGTCACCTACATCAATTCCGCCGCCGACTTGAAAGCCTTCTGTGGCGACCATGGCGGCATCGTGTGCACCTCGTCGAATGCCGCAACGATAGCCGGGTGGGCATTCGGGCAGCGCCAGAAGATCCTGTTCTTCCCCGACCAGCACCTCGGTCGCTGGACGGGCCATACGTTGGGCATCCCGCTCGACGAGATGATGGTCTGGGATCCTGATCTCGAAATGGGTGGCCTGACACCGGAGCAGATTCGCAAGGCAAAACTGCTGCTCTGGAAAGGACACTGCTCGGTGCACCAGATGTTCCAGCCGGCGCACATCCTGAAGTTCCGCAACCAGCACCCGGACGGGCTGGTCATCTCGCATCCCGAATGCAGCTTCGAAGTCTGCCGGCAATCCGATTTCGTCGGCTCGACCGAGCATATCGTCAAGGTTATCAAGGAAGCCCGGCCGGGCACACGCTGGCTGGTCGGCACCGAACTCAATCTGGTCACCCGGCTGGCCGAAGAAGTCAAAGCCGAAGGCAAGATCGTCCAGTTCATGTCACCCACCGTCTGCATGTGTTCGACCATGCAGCGCATCGACCCGCAGCATCTGGCGTGGACGCTGGAGAACCTGGCTGCAGGCCACACCGTTAACCAGATCAGCGTACCGGAGCATGAAGCCGTACTCGCCAAGCTTGCCCTGGAGAGGATGCTCGCGATTTCGTGAGCGCCATGAAGAGTCAGAACCTCAAGGTCGTTACCTACAACATCCACAAGGGCTTCTCGCAGTTCAACAAGCACATGATGGTGCACGAACTGCGCGAGCAATTGCGCCTGCTCGGGCCCGACATCGTCTTTTTGCAAGAGGTGCAGGGTCGGCACAGTGGCCACGCGGCGGCGCACGACAACTGGCCGGATGAAGCGCAGCACGATTTTCTCGCCGAGGACGTATGGCAAGCCACCGCCTACGGCAGCAATGTGATTTACGACCACGGGCACCACGGCAACGCGGTTCTTTCCCGCTTCTCCATTGCCTCGACGCACAACCAAGATGTCACCCACCATCGATTCGAGCGGCGCGGCTTGCTGCATTGCGAGATCAACGTTCCGGGGCTACCCAAGGCCGTGCACTGCGTCTGCGTGCACCTCTCGCTGTTTGCCCGCTCGCGGCGGCGGCAGTTGGATGCGCTGTCCGGCTACCTGGAAAACATCGCCGACCCTGATTCGCCGCTGATCATTGCCGGTGATTTCAACGACTGGCGCAACGAGGCTGACCAATTGCTGGCCGAACGTCTCGGACTGATCGAAGCCTTTGGCGGAATCGGCGGCGACGGCGGAGCGCCGGGGCGCAGCTTTCCTTCAAAACTGCCTGTTCTGCGCCTTGATCGCATCTACGTACGCGGATTTTCGGTCAAGCACGCCAAAATGCATTTCGGCGTGCCATGGTCAAAAATATCCGACCATGCTGCCCTCTCAGCTCATCTGGGACCCGGCAGTAAAAATCGCTAAATGCTGGCAGTGCGCATTACTGCGCACTGCCCGGAAAGATTGCGCGCACCGCGGGCACGCGCGCCATCGACCAGTTCGCCAGCGCCCAGCGCCAGAATTCGGGCAATGGCGCAGCGTAAAGTTCAGGCGGCAGGGGATGGCCGAGAAAGCGCATGGCCGAGGCCAGCAGCGTACCCGCGTTCGCCGGGTCGACTGCGGGCGCCCGGGTCTGCTTCGAGAGTTTCTCGCCGGCAGCATTGACCACCACCGGCAGGTGCGCATAGCTCGGTGTCGGCAGGCCAAGACACTGCTGCAGCCACATCTGGCGTGCTGTCGAAGCGAGCAGGTCGACGCCGCGCACCACCGCATTCACGCCCTGGGCGGCGTCGTCGACGACCACCGCCAGCTGATAGGCATACTGCCCGTCGGCGCGCAGCAGGACGAAGTCACCCACCTGGCGTTCGAGATTCTGCCGGATTTCACCCTGGATGCGGTCGATGCAGCAGAATTCCTGATCGGGTACGCGCAGACGCCAGGCGCGTGCCGCCCTGCCTTCGCTCAGCCCGGAGCGGCAGGTGCCGGGATAGACCAGTCCGCCATCGACCGATACAGTGCCTGTCCTGGCGGCAATCTCGCTGCGCGAACAGGCGCAGGGATAGACAAAACTATCGAGTTGCAAGCGAACGAGCGCTGCATGATAGTGGTCGATACGACGGCTCTGGACGACCACCTCGCCGTCCCACTCGAAGCCGAATCCGGCGAGCGTGCGCAGTATCCCGTCGGCCGCACCGGGCACCGTGCGCGGATCATCGACATCCTCGATGCGCAGCAGCCACTCGCCGTGGTTGACGCGTGCTTCCAGGTAGCTGCCGACGGCGGCGACGAGCGAACCGAAGTGCAGGGGCCCGGTCGGCGACGGGGCAAAGCGGCCACGGTAAAGAGCGGGCGCGGGGATGGCGGAGTCTGTGGCGGCAAGCGGAGTCATGCCGCCATTGTAGCTAGACGTTGAACAGGAAGTTCAGCACATCCCCGTCCTTGACCACGTATTCCTTGCCTTCGGCGCGCATCTTGCCCGCTTCCTTGGCGCCGTGTTCGCCGCCATAGGTTATGTAATCGTCGTAGGCAATGGTTTGCGCACGGATGAAGCCGCGTTCGAAGTCGGTATGAATGACACCGGCGGCCTGCGGCGCGGTATCGCCGCGGTGTATCGTCCACGCCCGCACTTCCTTGGGGCCGGCCGTGAAATAGGTTTGCAGGCCGAGCAGATGGTAGCCGGCGTGCACCAGCCGGTCTAGCCCCGGCTCTTCGAGACCAAGGTCGGCAAGAAAGATCTGCTTTTCGTCGTCGGCCAGATCGGCAATTTCGGCTTCGATCGCGGCGCAGACGGCGACGACCTCGGCCTTCTCGGCACTGGCGTGCTCACGCACGGCATCGAGATGCGGATTGTTCTCGAAACCGTCCTCGGCCACATTGGCGGCGTACAGCACCGGCTTGGCGGTAATCAGGCAGAAGGGCTTGAGGTTGAGCCATTCCTCCTTGGACAGGTCGAGGGCGCGCACCGGCCTGCCCTGATCAAGCTGGGCGAAGCATTTGTCGAGCACCGCTACCAGCAGCTTGGCTTCCTTGTCACCGGCACTGGCCGGCCGGCGGTAACGCAGCAGCGCCTTTTCGACGGTGGCCATGTCGGCCAGCGCCAGTTCGGTATCGATGATTTCGATGTCACGGATGGGATCGACGTTTCCGGAAACGTGAATCACATTGTCGTTGGCAAAGCAGCGGACCACATGCAAAACCGCATCGGTCTCGCGGATGTTGGCCAGGAACTGGTTGCCCAGGCCTTCGCCCTTGGATGCTCCGGCGACCAGACCGGCGATATCCACGAACTCGGTCACCGCCGGTACCACGCGCTGCGGCTTGACGATGGCCGTCAGCCTGTCGAGACGCGCGTCGGGAACCGAAACCACGCCGACAGACGGCTCGATGGTGCAGAAAGGATAATTCTCCGCGGCCACGCCGGCCTTGGTCAGGGCGTTGAAGAGAGTGGATTTGCCGACATTGGGCAGACCGACGATTCCGCATTTGAGGCTCATGGTGAGATTCCTGTTTGTTGCATTCGAACATTCACAAGTCGCACAAGCGACTCACGAATCACCCCTCTCCAAGCGGAAGAGGGGCCGGGGTGAGGGCGGGTGTACAAAACAGACCCATGCCCAGTATAGATCTCTGGTGCGCCCTGAGTGATATGCAAGCATCACGAGGACGTACTCTTGAGGTGCAGCAGGCGTTGCGCCGCCGCATAGTCGCCGGCACCCAGATCAGGCCAGGCGAGCAGGCAACGGTCCAGCGCGCGGTCGATCAGTTCCTGTTCTTCCTTGCGCGGTGCTTTCAAAACGTAATTGATGACCTCGTTCCGATCGCCCGGATGTCCTATCCCCAGACGAAGCCGCCAGAAATCCGGTACGGAAAGCTGCGCCTGAATGTCCTTCAGCCCGTTGTGCCCGCCGTTGCCACCCCCCTGCTTGAGGCGGATGCTGCCCGGCTGCAGGTCAAGTTCGTCATGCACGACCAGGATTTCATCCGGAAGAATCTTGTAGAAGCCCGCCAGAGCAAGCACGGACTGACCGGAGCGGTTCATGAAGGTCGTCGGCTGCAACAGCCACAGGTCGCCCATCCTGCCGACACGGCCGAAGAATTTGCCCTGCGCGGTGAGCGTCACCTTGAGTTCGTGCGCCAGCCGCTCGACAAACCAGAAACCGAGGTTGTGACGATTGTCCTCATATTCGCGGCCGGGGTTACCCAGGCCGACAATCAGGCGCGGAGGGGTCATGCTACTCACTCTGAAAAATGAAAAGCCGCCGCAGGCACCACGTACCGGACGGCGGCCAGTCATTCAGACACTGGAACTCAGGCGGCAGGCGTTGCAGGAGTTGCAGACGTTGGTGTTGCCGGGGTTGCTTCACCTTCGGCGCTCTCTTCAACAACTTCAGCCTTCTTGACCGGGATCGAAACGACGACAGGATCGTCGCTGCCATGGCCGGTCGGCTTGACGCCAGCCGGGAAAACCATCTGCGAAACGTGAATCGAACGACCGGATTCGAGATCCTTCAGGTCGACTTCGATGAAGGCCGGTAGATCTTTCGGCAGACAGGTCACGTCGATTTCGTTCATGGCCGGCGATACATTGCCGCCACTGATCTTGACGCCCGGGGCCTGATCGGCGTTGATGAAGTGCAACGGCACTTTCTGGTGGATCGCACGCGTGGCATCAACACGCAGAAAATCGACGTGCAATACCAGCGGCTTGTAAGGGTGCATCTGCGAATCTCGCAGCAGCACACTTTGCTCGGCACCGTCCAGCTTGAGCGTCAGTACGGAGGCGTGGAAGGCTTCCTTGCGCAGCGCAAGGAGCAATTCGTTGTGTTCGAGTTCAATCAGGACCGGGGCGGCAGTACCCCCGTAAACGATACCCGGCACCTTGTTGGCGTGACGCAGGCGGCGGCTCGCTCCGGACCCCTGCAATGTGCGCGTTTGCGCGTTGATTTCAAATTTCATGGACAGCTCCTGGTTAAAACAAACCCTGCCCGCGACCAGGCAGGGGGTTGAGAAAAACTATTCGATAAACAGCGAAGAAACCGAATCCTCGTTGCTGATCCGGCGAATCGTTTCGGCCAGCACGTCGGCCACCGACAATTGCCGGATACGCGACGACTTCTGTGCCTCTTCGCTCAGCGGAATGGTGTCGGTCACGACTAGTTCATCGATGGCTGATTCGTTGATGCGGCTCACGGCTGAGCCGGACAGCACCGGGTGCACGCAGTAGGCCAGAACCTTCTTGGCGCCCTTTTCCTTGAGCGCCGCGGCGGCCTTGCACAGCGTGCCGGCGGTATCGACCATGTCGTCCATGATGACGCAGGTACGCCCTTCAACCTCGCCGATGATATTCATGACTTCAGCGACATTGGCCTTGGGGCGGCGCTTGTCGATGATCGCCAGATCGCATTCGAGGCGCTTGGCCAGCGCACGGGCGCGCACCACGCCACCGACGTCGGGAGAAACAACCAGCAAATCTTTCAAATCCTTTTTCCACACATCGGCCAGCATGATCGGCAGGCAATAGATGTTGTCGACAGGGATGTTGAAAAACCCCTGAATCTGCTCGGCATGCAGATCCATGGTCAGCACGCGATGGACACCGGCAGCCGTCAGCAGATCGGCCACCAGCTTGGCGGCGATCGGCACGCGCGCCGAGCGCACGCGGCGATCCTGACGCGAATAACCAAAGTACGGGATGGCGGCGGTAATACGCGCGGCTGAAGCACGCTTCAGCGCATCGACCATGACCAGCAGTTCCATCAGGTTTTCGTTGGCCGGCGCGCAGGTCGATTGCAGAATGAAGACATCCTTGCCGCGTACATGCTCCTGAATCTCGACGGTTATTTCGCCATCGGAGAAGCGCCCCACATTGGCCCGCCCCAGCGAAATATTCAGCCGTTTGACAACATCGGCAGCCAGCTTGGGAGTGGCGTTGCCGGCAAATACCATCAGGCTGTCGTAGGCCATAGCACACATCCCTTGGCGCCCATGGAAAAGCGCCGAACAAAAGCAATACAGGCAGGTAGGACTGCAACCTGCCCGGCTTGAAAGAAACCGGATGGCTGGGGAAGAAGGATTCGAACCTTCGAATGCCGGAATCAAAATCCGGTGCCTTAACCAACTTGGCGACTCCCCAGCAGTCGATCACTTGGCACGCCAAGCAAGCGAGGCGCGGATTATACAGGGGTTTTTGCAAAAAAAACAGGGATGACTCGCGGCCTTCTATCCATCAAACCTTGCCTATTGACCAGTGACTCCCAGCCCAATTCCTTCTGCATGAAGCGCGGCTCATTCCATTACAGCCGTGCCTCAAGAATCAATGTCATTTGTGCGCGGGTCAATTCTGCAGGACTGTTTTTGCCGTTTGTCTTGTCCAGTATCTTCGGAAAATCGGCTTGGGTAATGTCGAAATCACGGAGCCGCGGGATACGGGTGAGTTCAATCCATTCCTGCAGGGTCTGAATCAGCAGATCACAATCATTTCTGAGCGAAACGGAAGATTGGCGGGAAAGCAGGGTACCTGCCCGGGCGAATTTTTCCAGCGCTGTACGATTCTTTTCCGCGTTTTCAAACAAGGTCTCAATGGTGATTCGCGTGCTTTCACCGATCAGCGTTCCGCAGACAGCGCCGTGCGGCATGCGGCTATAGCCGCCGATCGGGCCGGCGAAACCATGTACCAGACCCAGCCCGGCATTGGCCAGGGTGATGCCCGACAACAGCGCGGCGTAGGCCATGTGGCTGCGTGCTTCGATGTCGGTTGCGCCGCAGGCAAAGGCCGGCAGGAATCCGGCGGAAACGTGTTCGAGACCACTCTGCGCCAGCGCATCGGTGATTGGCGAAGCCTTGGTCGAGACATAGGACTCCAGCAACTGGGTCAGCGCATCCAGACCACAGGCAGCCGTCACTGCAGGGGGGCAGGAGAGCATCAGTTCCGGATCGACCAGGGCAATATCCGGAACGAAGTTGTCGTGGCGCAGCGAACTTTTGAAGCCGTGCGCGCCAACCTCGCTCAGTACCGCGTTCTTGGTCGCTTCCGAACCGGTGCCGGAAGAGGTGGGGACAGCCATAAAAGGAATTTTCCTGCCGTCATGTTTTTTTGTTTCCATGCCCTCCAGATAGGCGCGTACGGAGCCCTCGTGCGGCAGCATGGCTGAAATGGCCTTGCCGGCATCGATAGCACTGCCGCCGCCGATGGCGATGACCCAGTCCAGGCTTTCGTCGCGATAGCGATCAACGGTCTGATCGACAAAGGCCGGCGAAGGTTCACCTGTAACCGAGACCTGGAAAAAATGAATGTCTGCCTGGGCCAGGGCCTGCGTCAGCTTGCCGTAGTGTGCGGACTGCCGGAAGGAAGCCGAACCGGTGACCAGCAAAACCCGGCAAGCCTTTTGCCGGAGCAGTTGCGGGAGTCGGGAAAGTTTTCCAGCGCCGAAATGAATCTCGGGCATTCTGGCCAACACGAAGTCGGCAATGGTCTTATTGTGCATTTTTTCGCTTTCTACAGTGATGACCTGGACATCCTCAATTCGCCAGATCGAGCAAGGGGTGGCAGTCAAGTCCGGCGGCGACCCGGCCGTGCATTCCGGCGGGCAGCTTGCGGACAACGGCAACGGCGGCTTCCTGCTGCGCGAACCCGGAAAAAACGCAGGCACCGGATCCGGTCATGCGCGCCTCGCCAAAAGCAGCCAGCCAGTGCAGGTATTCGGCAACGACCGGGAAGCGGGAAACCGCGACCGTTTGCAGATCGTTCATGCCGACGCCCGGCTTCCAGTCGGACGCCTGCATCGGCGCGCTATCGCGCTTGAGTTCCGGCGCTGCGAAGATGGTGGCGGTTGGCACCTGCACCGGCGGTTCCAGTACGACGTACCAGAGCGGCGGCACGGCGACCGGCTGCAGGGCTTCGCCAACGCCTTCGGCAAAGGCATTGCGCCCAAAGATGAAAACCGGCACGTCAGCGCCCAGCGTCAGGCCGATTTCCTGCAGGCGCTGGCGCGGCAAACCCAATTGCCAGAGATGGTTGAGCGCCAGCAGCACGGTGGCCGCGTCGGAACTGCCGCCGCCCAGGCCGCCACCCATCGGCAGGCGCTTGTCGAGACTGATTTCAACGCCCTTCCGGCAACCCGTTTCGGCCTGCAACAGCCGCGCGGCGCGAACCGTCAGGTCGCTTTCGGGCGGCACACCGGGCAGGGGCTGGCGTAGCGTGACGGCGCCGTCGGCGCGCGGCGCAAAACACAGGCTGTCGCTGTAATCGATGAAGCGGAACAGGGTTTGCAGCAGGTGATAACCGCCTGCACGCCGTCCGACGACGTGCAGAAAAAGGTTGAGCTTGGCCGGTGCCGGAAAGACGCTTTGCCAGTTCCACAACGATGCCTTGGTCACGGCTTGACCTCTTCAGGCGTCAGGCTGTTCCACTCGTCGATGCGCAGCCGAAGTTCGAGGCCACCCGAGCGTTCGGCGAAGATACGGCTGGGTGGTGCCTGTGCATCATCGTTGTCGTAAGCGTAATCGATTGTCCAGTCCTCATGCTGCAAGCGCAATTGTCGGCCCTGTGCATCCAGTTCTGCAGTACCGACTGATACACCCCGTCCTCGCACCCAGTCGGTGAGTTGGGTCAGAGGTAGTGGATAACCGAGCACCTGCTGGGTCAGGGTTTCGGTATCAGCCGCAGAATGCACCTTGCCGTCACTCGTCGTCAGCCGCGCGCCGCGGTCACTGGTGGTAATTTCAGCCATGCCCTGGCCAAACGGCGACGAGAGCAACAACTCGTTGTGTGCACCGCTATGGCGCCAGCTCAAACGCCCGGAGTAGTTCTTGTCCTCATGGTGCAGCGAAAACCGTCCTTCCAGCGAGAACGAGTTCAGCGCCTCACGCGGCGGCGGCGTGTTCGGCGAAGTACGCAACGAGGCACAGCCCGCGAGAAGGGAAACACTCAGAAGAACTGCGGCGGCGCGGCAAACACTCATCAAACCAATAGGCTTCTGCATTCGTTTCAGGGCGCGAACTTCTTGATTGCATCGGCCAGGGCCTCGTTGTCGGGATACTTCTTCTGTGCCTCAAGCAAGGCACGCCGCGCATCGTCCTGGCGCCCGAGCACCCACAGTACTTCGCCCAGGTGTGCCGCAATTTCAGGATCGTCGCGCAGGGTGTAAGCCTGCTCAAGATGCGTCAGCGCGCCAGCCAGATCGCCCTGGCGGAAAAGCACCCAGCCCATGCTGTCGAGGATGAAACTGTCCTTCGGCGACAGCTTGAGGGCCTTTTCGATCAGCTCTCGCGCTTCGGGCAGGCGAAGGTTGCGATCAGCATACGAATAACCAAGGGCATTGTAGGCTTGTGCGCTTTCCGGGCGTAATTCAATGAGCTTGCGCAAGCGGCTTTCCAGAACATCCATGCGGCCGAGTTTTTCAGCCAGCAGCGCCGTTTCATAAAGCAGTTCTGGCTGCTCGGGCTGCATGGCCAGCAATGCTTCCAGTAAATCGAGCGCCGCCTGCGCCTGTCTGGCATCACGCAACAGGCCGGCTTCGGCGATGGCGAACTGGATACGTTCTTCCGGGGTTCTTGTCCTGGCTGAACTCAACTGCGTGCGTGCGTCATCCAGCCTGCCCAACTCGACCAGAAGGCGTGCGCTGCGCAGTCGCGCCTGAAAATAGTTTTCGCCGACGCCAACCTGTGCGTAAAAGGCCAGCGCCTCTTCATTGCGTTTGCCCTCTTCGGCAATCTGCCCCAGGTAATAATAGGCAAAGCTCTTGTCCGCTGACGGCAGCGTCACAAAATGCCTGAACTGCGCTTCGGCCAGCACCCTGTCGTTCTGTTGCAAGGCCAGGATGGCTACCGGATAGACAATATCCGGGTTGTTCGGAAAAGCCTGCAGCAACTGATCGAAATGGCGCCTGGCTTCGTCATAGCGCTTCTCGCCAACCAGCGCACGCGCCAGATTCAACTGGGTATCACGCGCTTGCGGATTGCGTTCGACAAAGTCCTGCAGGAAAGCGATGGCTTTAGCGGGCGAGGTACGAATCATCAACTGCATCTGCAGCAGGGCGGCCATCTCCCAATCCGGACGCAACTCGAGCGCCCGACGCACTTCGGCCAGCGCACGTTCGTTCACTCCCGCCGATCCGGCCGCCATTGCCACGGCATAGTGCGCCTCGGCAATGCCAAAGAACGACAGGCACACCTTGTCGATCAGGCGGAAAACGGCCATGCGATCCGGGCTGCGCGCCAGCATGCGGTTAAGCCCGAGGAGATTCTCGCCAAGCGCTTCCTTGTCGGCTTCAAGCATGCGCAGCAGGCTGGGTGCGAGATCATCAAGCTGATTGGACAGGATCATCACGCTGGTCGTCATCTGCTGCGCTTTTTTCGATGCCGGATCGACTTCGACCCACAAGCGCGCCGCTTCGAGCGCCAGATCATAACGCCGTGCATAGCCGGCGACTTCGACCGTCCGCTCAAGCACTTTCGGGTCGCGGGTACGCAAGGCAAGATCGGCGTAGGCCTTGCTCGCCAGTTCGATATCGCCGCGTTGCAGGGCGATTTCGGCAAGCAACACCTGATAGACCGTCTGCCCCGGGTGATCTGCGTAACGCGGATCACCCGGTCTGGGTTCCGTGCTTGCCGGACGCACGATCTCGGGAACAGCCGGCGCGCGCTTCCTGACGGGTACGGTCGGGTCGGCGGCAAATGCTGACAGAGCTGAGCCAATGATCAGCGCGGTAAAACAGACGGTGCGGCGAATGGATTTCATGAATTCCTTGTATTACTCAATCAGATCACGGCTGATTAGAGTCGTTTGCGGCATAATGGTTTTATACATGTTATGGCCTTTTATCGGTAGCAGCAATGCCAGAACTCCCCGAAGTCGAAGTCAGCCGCCTAGGATTGTTGCCCCATCTGCCCGGGCAGCGCATCGTCGAGGCCATTTTCCGGGTGCCGAAACTGCGCCACGTGATCCCGTCCGCGCTGGTTTCGCGACTCATCGGCCTGCGTGTCGAGGCCATTTCCCGGCGCGGCAAGTATCTTCTATTCGATTGCGAAAGCGCCCGCGACGGCGGCTGGCTGATTCTGCATCTCGGCATGTCCGGCAGCCTGCGCCTGGTGGCTCCCGGTACGCCGCTACAGAAACACGACCACGCCGATCTGGTTTTCGCCCGCACCACCTTGCGCTTCCGCGATCCGCGCCGCTTCGGCACACTGCTCTGGCACGAAGGCGGTGATATCGAGCGGCACCCGCTGCTTGCCGTGCTCGGCGTCGAACCGCTGTCCGCGGTTTTTGATGGTGACTGGCTGTACGCCAAAACACGCCGGCGCAGTACGCCAATAAAACCCTTGCTGATGGACAGTCATCTGGTGGTCGGCGTCGGCAACATCTACGCTTCGGAAAGCCTGTACCACGCCGGCATTTCGCCCTTGCGCGCGGCCAACCGCATCAGCCGCGAACGCTACCGCATTCTCGTCCCGGCCATACGCGCGACGCTCGAAGCCTCCATCGCGGCAGGCGGCAGCAGTGTCCGCGACTACGTGCATAGCGATGGCGGCGCCGGTTGCTTCCAGTTGTCCTGTGCGGTTTATGATCGTGCCGGCGAGCCCTGTCTGAATTGTGGCAATCCGCTGCGCTCGGTTCGCCAGAGCGGACGCAGCACCTTTTACTGCGCGCACTGCCAGCGCTGAACAAAGCACTTTAATAAAATTGCGCCATGTACTTGATTGAGCAAGCCTTTGTGGTAGAGTAAAGAAATAATAGCTCTCCTGGAACAGCTCATGACGCTTGCCCGACAGTTTGCCGCCTACAGCGAATGGCGTTCCCAGCTTTCCGTCGCCCTCGAAGCTTTCCGCAACTGGCTGACCGAGAACGAACTGAGCGACGCCCAGACCGATCTGCGCATCGCTCAACTGCTCGAAAGATTGCGCGAAGATCGTCTGCACGTCGCTTTTGTCGCCGAATTCTCGCGCGGCAAGTCCGAACTGATCAATGCCATATTTTTTGCCGAATACGGCAATCGCATGCTGCCTTCGACGGCAGGCCGCACCACGATGTGTCCGACCGAGTTGATGTACGACCCGGGCAAGCCGCCGTCGATTGAACTGTTGCCGATCCAGACCCGCGAGTCGAACGTCAGCATCAGTGAGTACAAGCGCTTTCCCGATGAATGGAAAGTCGTTCCCCTTGATACCACTTCTCCCGAATCCATGCAGGACAAGCTGCGTTCGGTCAGCGATGTGGCGCGGGTTTCCCCGGAAATTGCCGAAAAGCTCGGCTTCGCCGCCAGCAGCAAGGAGACCGCCTCCATCCGCATTGCCGAAGACGGCATGGTCGAAATCCCGCGCTGGCGCCACGCCATCATCAACTTTCCCCACCCTTTGCTGCAACAGGGGCTGGTCATTCTCGACACGCCGGGTCTCAATGCCATCGGGACGGAACCCGAGCTGACGCTGTCACTGTTGCCCAACGCCCATGCCGTACTGTTCATTCTGGCGGCCGACACCGGCGTTACACAATCGGATATGGCGATCTGGCATGAACACATCGGCAAGCCCGGCGGACGGAAAAAAGGGCGCATCGTCGTTCTGAACAAGATCGATGGCTTGTGGGACGAACTCAAGACGGAAAAAGAAATCAACGCTGAAATCAGCAAGCAGGTCAACAGTTGCGCGTGGACGCTTGACCTGCCGGCGAACCAGATTTTCCCGGTTTCCGCGCAGAAGGCGCTGGTCGCCAAGATCAACGCCGATGGCGCATTGCTCAAACGCAGCCGGCTGTCCGATCTTGAACTCGCCCTGTCCGAGGAACTGATTCCGGCCAAGCAGGAAATCGTTCACGACAATACGGCGGCCGAGTTCTCGGACATCAACCTGCGCATGCGCAGCCTGCTCGAATCCCGCCTTGCCGGCTTGCGCGAACAACTCGGCGAACTGACCGAATTGCGCGGCAAGAACAAGGGCGTCGTCGAATACATGATGGGCAAGGTTCGCGTCGAGAAGGAAGAGTTCGAGTCGGGGCTGCAACGTTACTACGCCGTGCGCAGCGTATTCTCGCAACTGACCAACCGGCTGTTTGGCCACCTTGGCCTCGATGCCCTGCGCACGCTGACGGCAGCGACACGCGAAACCATGAGTGAGGCGACGTTCTCGAAAACCTTGTCGGAAGCGATGAAGAAATTCTTTACCGTCTCGCGCACCAATCTCAACAAATCAGACGTCGAGATCAGTGAGATCCTGACCATGATGGAGGCCATCTACAAGAAATTCTCGGTTGAACACGGGCTCAAGCTCGGCGCACCGACCGGCTTCTCGCTAATCCGTTACCAGAAGGAAATCGACCGCCTTGAATACTGGTGCGATACCCATCTCAACACCATGTTCAAGTTGATGACGCAGGAGAAAAACAAGGTTACCCGGAAGTTTTTTGAGGAAATTGCCCTGCAGGTCAAACGTGCTTTCGAGCGCGCCAACCGGGATGCGGAGATCTGGCTGAAAGCCGTCATGGCGCCGATGGAAACTCAGGTTCGCGAACACCAGATCCAGCTCAAGCGCCGTCTGGAAAGCATCAAGCGCATACATCAGGCGACCGACACGCTCGAAGACCGCATCAACGAACTGGAGCACGTTGAAAATCAACTGCTGGCACAGCTCAGATCGATCAGCCAGGTCGGTCAGCGCGTTCAGCGCCTGTTGCACAAGCCCATCAGCCCGCGCAGCGTACGCAGCGTCGCCTGATTCCGCGATCCTGACCGGCAATAGAAAACGCCGCTCCCGGCATTGGGTAACGGCGTTTCGTCAGGGGAGGATTCAGGCCGGGCGTTTGTTGCCGGTCAGTTTCTCGAATTTCACCCACAACTGGTCGACGCTCTCGCGGTTATTTTCATCCTTCGGGATGCAATCAACCGGACAAACCTCGACACACTGCGGCGTATCGTAGTGACCAATGCATTCGGTGCACTTGTTCGGGTCGATTTCATAAATTTCGTCACCCTGCGAAATTGCCTCGTTCGGGCATTCCGGCTCGCACACGTCGCAATTGATGCATTCGTCGGTAATAGTCAAAGACATGGCTTCTTTTCCTTCAGGTCATAAAAGTTGTTCGGCTACTTTTTTTGTCAGCCGCGCACCGATTGCCGGCTGCACAAACTTGCTCACATCGCCACCGAGAATGGCGATTTCACGCACCATCGTTGCCGAAATGAACATGTACTGCTCGCTTGGCGTGAGAAATACGGTTTCGACTTCAGGGAAGAGATTCCTGTTCATCCCGGCCATCTGAAACTCATACTCAAAATCCGACGCCGCCCGCAATCCGCGCAGAATCACCTTCGCCCCTTTGGCGTGCAAGAAATCCATGAGCAAACCGTCGAAACTGCAGACCTCGACGTTCGGGTAGGGGCAGAGTATTTCCTGCGCCATTTCAAAGCGTTCTTCCAGCGTGAAAAACGGACGTTTTGCCCGACTCGCCGCAATGGCAACGATCACATGGTCGAAAAGATTGACCGCCCGCCGCAGCAGATCTTCATGCCCCCGCGTCAGCGGATCAAAGGTGCCCGCATAGATTGCTATCCGCTTATTCAGCCCCATCTGGCTTGCCACTCCGCATCAATTGATAAAAAACCTGCCCGGCACGTCCACTGCGCACTGTACGCCATTCACCACAAGTTTCCAGCGCACGCTCGGCCTCGACATAGATCACGCCGTCTTCGGCCATGATCGCGGACAAGAGTGGGGTCAATCGGGCTATCCAGTCCTGCCTGTACGGCGGATCGAGAAACAGCACATCAAAGCGCAAACCGGCCGAACGCAGCGAGGAGGCGAATTTTACCGCATCCGAGCGCACAATCTGCAAACGTCCTTCGGCAGCGAGCAAACGGGCGTTTGATTCCAGTGCCGCCAGAACCTTGGGCGCCTGCTCGACCATCACCACCCTGGACGCGCCGCGCGACGCGGCCTCGAAGCCCAGGGCGCCGCTGCCGGCAAAAAGGTCGAGGCAGGACAGACCGCTCAGATCCTGCCCGAGCCAGTTGAACAGGGTTTCGCGCACACGATCCGGCGTCGGGCGCAAGCCCTCGGCATCCGGGAAGCGCAAAACGCGCCGCCGCCATTCCCCGCCGATGATGCGTACTGTGTTCATCCTGTTTCTACATTTTCAAAAACAATGAACCACGAAGTTCACGAAGAGTACGAAGAAAAAAGACGAGAATGCTACCCCTTCAAGAAGCTACTGTATGAACACTACTTTTCTGTCATTCCGGCGTAGGCCGGAATCCAGTCTTTCGGAGCACAAACTGGATCCCGGCCTACGCCGGGATGACGTAAGATTGGCGATGTGTGCATACGATAGCCTTCAAGAAAGAGCACACACAGCAACTTCGTCACAATTGAATTTATTGGTTTTCCTTCGTGTACTTCGTGCTCTTCGTGGTTATCTTCGTCGTTATTCTCAGGGGTTAATAGTCTTACTCGCCGGCAACCACCACCGTAACCATGTTCTCGGGCTTTACATGCCGTGCAAATGCGGCCTTTATTTCTGCGGCAGTCACCTTTTCGACATTCTCGGTGTAACGGTCAAGGTAGTCGAGCGGAAAACCGTAGAAACCGATCACCGACACATTCTCGAGAATCTTGCGATTGCTGTCGAGGCGCAAGGGAAAACTGCCAACCAGGTTCTGCTTGGCCGCCTGCAATTCGGCCTTGCTCGGACCCTGGGCCAGAAAGCCGGCCAACACGTCACGTGTTACTTTCAGGGCATCGTTGGCCTGGGCTTTCTTCGTCTGCAGCCCGATCTGGAAAGGCCCGGGCTGCGCCAGCGGGAGAAAATAACTGTAAACGCTGTAGGCAAAGCCACGTTTCTCGCGCACCTCCTTCATCAACCTCGAAACGAAGCCGCCGCCGCCCAGAGAATAATTGCCGACCAGCAGGGGAAAGAAATCCGGATCGCCGCGCCTGAGCGCCGGCAAGCCGATCAGTACATGCGCCTGTGCTGCGGGGTGATCGATGCGCTGTTCGTTTGCCGCCGGAAGTTCCGGCACCTCAAGGGCGGCCGCACCGGCATCCGCCGGCAAGTCGGAACTGAGCTGCTGCGCCAGCGCTTCAGCCTGTGTCCGCGACACGTCGCCGACAATCGTCACCGTCGCTCGCCGCGCGGTGTAATGGCTGCGATAGAAGGCGACCAGATCGGCGCCTTGCAGCCCATTTACCGTCTCGGGCGTGGCATAGCGGCCATAGGTATGCCCCGGATACATGGCCGCCCAGAACGCCCTGCTGGCAATCGTGTCCGGGCGGGTCAACGCTTCCTTCAGGGCGGCGACGGAGCGTGCTTTCTCGCGTTCGAATACCGCCGCCGGAAATTGCGGGCTGCTCAGTATGGCGCGAAATATCTCAAGCGCCGGAATGCGCTTGTCGTCCGCCGAGAGCGTGCGCAAGCTGACCGAGGCCCGATCCATGCCCACGCCACCGGCCAGCAGCGCGCCGAGATCCGCCAGGCGGTTGGATATCTGCATCTCATCCATGCCCTGCACGCCCATGTCGAGCAGCGCATGCACCAGAGAAGCCAGGCCGTCCTTGCCTGGCTGGTCGTAAGCCGAACCGGCGGCAAAATCGACCTGCACATCGAGAATCGGCAGGCCATGATTTTCGACGAAATAGACCCGGGCGCCGGAAGGCGCAAGCCAGTGGTCGATCTTCGGACCGGCCTCGGCCGCCTGGAAAGCCAGAACGAGGCACAGCACACTCAGGAATTTGGCAAGCTTCATGGGACTATCTCTCAATGACGCGGCGTGGCGGACGGCACACGGGGCGTTTGCGGCAGGGGCTGCGGGTCGAGTTCGGCCACCGTCAATTGCTCGTCGCGCAGATAGTTCTGTGCCACCGCCCTGACTTGTTCGGCACTCACGGATTGCAGTTTCTCGATGATCCGCTTGTCCTGCCGGTAGGAGATTCCGGCCGTTTCGAGCTGGCCGATTTCCATGGCCTGGGCGAACATTGAATCGAGCTTGTAAATCTGGCTGGCCACCAGTTGTGCCCTGGCGCGTGCCAGTTCATCGGCGTCCACACCGTCCTTGACGATGCGCGTGATCTCGGCACGGAAGCCGGCTTCGAGTTCGGCCCGCGTCCTGCCCTCGCTCGGTGAGCCCTGCAGATAGAAAAGTCCCGGGCCGCGCGCGGTCGCGTCGTAACCGACTCCGGCCGAAACCGCCAGTCGCTGTTCGCGGATCAGACTTTTCGAGAAACGCGCCGCTTCATGACCATCGAGTACGGACGCAAGCATTTCCAGCGCATAGGGGTCGACATCCTTCTCGACGTCGCGCAGCACCGGCACCTTGTAAGCCATCAGCACCACAGGCAAGTCGGCCGGGGCCTTGACCGTCAGCCGGCGCATGCCGCTTTGCCCGGGTTCGTCCTGTGGCTTGCGCGCCGGCAGGGCGCGAGGCTTCAGAGGGCCATAATACTTCTCGGCCAGCTTGAACACGGCGCGGTGATCGACATCGCCGACGATCACGACGAAAGCGTTGTTCGGCACATACCAGCGCTCGTACCAGTTGCGCGCGTCCTGCACGGTCATACTTTCCAGGTCATTCATCCAGCCGATCACCGGCACGCGGTAGGGATGCGCCTGAAAGGCCATGGCCCCCATCTGTTCGCCCAGCAAGGCCTGCGGCTGGTCTTCGGTGCGCAGCCGGCGCTCTTCCATGACTACCTTGATCTCTTGCGCGAACTCCTTGGCATCGAGGGTCAGATGGCGCATGCGATCCGCTTCGAGCTGCATCATCTGCGCCAGCTTCTGCTTCGGCACCTGCTGGAAGTAGGCCGTGTAATCCTTGCTGGTAAATGCATTGTCACGCCCGCCGGCGGCGGCGACCAGACGGCTGAACTCACCCGCCCCGGTGGTCGGCGTTCCCTTGAACATCATGTGCTCAAGCAGATGCGCCACGCCCGTCGTGCCGTTCGTTTCATCCATGCTGCCGGCACGATACCAGACCATGTGCGCCACCGTCGGGGCGCGATGGTCTTCCTTGACGATGACGCGCAGGCCATTGGCCAGTTGCTGCTCAAAAGGATTGGCCAGCGCCACGGCAGGCGTGGCCAGAAACAGCAGGAAGGGGATCAGTTTCAAGTAGAGCATGGTTATCGGTGGCTTCTGTTAAAATTTGGGGGAACGGTTTACCAGCGATGGCATCTTACCATCGCCATTCTCTGCGAACAGTCTAGAGACAAGAAAGCCCCATGTTTGGTTTCCTCAAGAAGTCTGCCGACCCACAGCGCCCGGCAGCAAGCAGCGCAGCACCTGAAGCCACCTGGCGCGAACGTCTCAAGGCCGGACTCGCGCGGACCCGGGAGCAGCTTGGCGGCAAACTCAAATCAATCTTCTCCCGCGGCAAGGTCGATGACGAGCTGCTCGAAGAGCTGGAAATCCTGCTGCTGACCAGCGATATCGGCAGCGAAGCCACCCGGTATTTGCTCGAAGAACTCAAGGCCCGTGCCAGTCGCGACCGGATCGACAGTGCGCAGGGCATTCAGCAGGCGCTTGCCGACGCCCTGCACGAACTGTTGCTGCCACTCGAAAAACCGCTTGAGATTTCAGCGCAGCGTCCCTTCATCATCATGATTGCCGGTGTCAACGGGGCCGGCAAGACGACGTCGATCGGCAAGCTGGCCAAGCACTTTCAGGCCCAGGGACTGTCCGTCCTGCTCGCCGCCGGCGACACCTTCCGCGCGGCGGCACGCGAGCAACTGCAACGCTGGGGCGAGCGCAACAACGTGGCCGTCATTGCCCAGGAATCCGGCGATCCGGCCGCCGTCATTTTCGACGCCATCTCGGCAGCCAGGGCGCGCGGTATCGACATCGTTCTGGCCGATACCGCCGGCCGCCTGCCGACTCAACTGCATCTGATGGAAGAAATTGCCAAGGTGCGTCGCGTCATCCGCAAGGCCGACCCGACCGGTCCGCACGAAACCCTGCTCGTCCTCGACGCCAATTTCGGCCAGAATGCCCTGCAACAGGTCAAAGCCTTCGACAAGGCTATCGAAGTGACCGGCCTGATCGTGACCAAGCTCGACGGGACGGCCAAAGGGGGCGTTATTGCGGCGATTGCCATGCAGTGCCCGAAACCGATTCGTTTCATCGGCGTCGGCGAGGGCATCGACGATCTGCACGCTTTCAACGCCCGTGATTTTGTCGATGCGCTCTTTGAGTGATATGCGCATGATCGCCTGTTCGAACGTCAGCAAACACTATCCCCAGGGGCCTGAAGCGCTCAAGGAGGTGAGCTTCGCGATCGAGGCCGGCGAGATGGTCTTCATCACCGGTCATTCGGGCGCCGGAAAATCGACCCTGTTCCGCCTGCTGGCCGCCATCGAGCGTCCGACGTCGGGCAGCATTGTCGTCAATGGGCAGAATCTCGCCGCCCTGCGCAAAAGCGCCATTCCTTACCTGCGCCGCAATTTCGGCCTGATCTTTCAGGACCAGAAGCTGCTTTTCGACCGCAGTGTGCTTGATAACGTGCTCCTGCCGCTGGCCATTGTCGGCCTGCCGGCCATCGACGCCGTACGCCGGGCACGTGCCGCGCTCGACAAGGTTGGCCTGCTCGAGCGCGAGAAGGCCAACCCGATTGCGCTTTCGGGCGGCGAACAGCAGCGGCTGGCGATCGCACGCGCCGTCGTCAATCGGCCCGCCATCCTGCTTGCCGACGAGCCGACCACCAATCTGGACAGCGAATCGGCTGCCGACATTCTCGAAATCTTTCGCGCCTTCCATCAGGTGGGTGTCACCATCGTCATCGCCACGCATGATCCTCAATGGATGGCCCGCCTCGCCCCGCGCGTAATTCAACTGGAGCGCGGCCACCTGCTCGGAGGAAGCGCATGAACACCTTTCTCGCCCAGCACCTTGCGGCCCAGCGCGACGCGCTGTGCCGGCTTGTCGCCGCTCCCCTCAACACCGTCCTGTCACTGCTGGTAATCGGCATCGCGTTGGCGCTGCCCAGCGCCGGCTGGGTGGTCCTCGACAACCTGCGCGGAATCACCGGCAGTGCTTCGGGAGTTCAGCAGGTGAGCATTTTCATGGTCATGGACGCCAGCAAGAAGGAAACCGGCGAAATTGAAGCACGCCTGCGTGAAGCCAGGGCCGGGAACTGGCGCTTTGTCTCGCGCGACGAAGCATTGAAGCGCCTGCAAGCCTCCGAAGGTATGGCCGAAATCATCGCCAGCCTGCCGCGAAATCCCTTGCCCGATGCCTTCGTCGTCGAACCGTCGAACACACAACCGGAGTCGCTGGAACAACTGGCCAGGACGTTCTCGGGCTGGCCGAAAGTCGCCCATGTACAGCTTGATTCGGCTTGGGTCAAACGTTTCGACACCTTCCTGCGCATCGGCAAACTCTCCATCTCACTGCTTGGCGGACTGTTCGCCGTTGCCCTGGTGGTGGTCACCTTCAACACCATCCGCCTGCAGATCCTGGCGCAGGCCTCCGAGATTGAAGTCGCCAAACTGATCGGCGCCACCGACGCCTTCATCCGGCGGCCATTCCAGTATTTTGGCGCCCTCCAGGGCGCGCTCGGCGGCCTCTTCGCCGCCCTGCTCGTATTCCTCGGCAGTCTGCTGCTGGCTGAACCTGTCGGCGAACTCGTCAGTCTTTACGGCGCAATGTTTGCTCTGCACGGACTCTCGCCTGGCAACATTGCAGCACTGGCGGCGATCGGCGCCGTCCTGGGCTGGATGGGTGCGCAACTGTCGGTCGCCATCCACCTGCGGCATATCGGCTGAACCGCAGCAGGGCCAGTCCGGCCGGCGCGGCAGGAAGGCCTGACGCTGTCACGAGAATTTAATCTGCAACACCTAGGGTATACTCTTGACCAATCAGGGATCTGCCTCGTGCGTTTATCATCCTCCTTGCTGACTCTGCTTCTGTGCGCGGTAGCGCTGTTGCTGCCCGGAGTCCTGATCGCCACCTTGCCTGCCTGGCTGGTGTTCAGGTGTCCGATGGCTGAAGGATTCAGCGCATGACCCCGTTTGTGAATCGGCAACGACTGGTGATCTTCGACGCCGACGGCACCATCGTCGATGCCTTTCATGCCATCGAGCAGACCTTTCTGCACCACGGGATGGCCATCGGCGATCTTGAACGTTTCCAGAAGCGCCGCAAGCTCTTGAAGTACCTTGGCGGCCTGCGGGAGTTTCCGACCAATCTGCGCAAACAGTTCGGCAAGCAGAGTCGCAAACGGCTGCTTGCCACGCTGACGGAAATCTATCGCAACGAGGCCTCGCTGTATCCTGGCGTTGCCGCGCTGCTGCGTACGCTTCTCGCGGACCCGGCCATCCGCGTCGGACTGGTCACGCGCAACGTGACGATTGAACCTGAAGAAACGCTGACGTATTTATTCAAGCGACACGACATTGATATCGCTGATTTCGATTATTTCGCCTGCATTCCGCTGGGCGAAGATAAAACAGGGCAATTGAAACGAGCCCGCGAATGCCTGGCCATCAACCCGGCTCGGACTTTTGCCTGTGGGGATGAGTACAGCGACTACCTCGCGGCGATCGGGGCCGGAATCTATCCGTTCGTCGTTGCCTACGGCTTTGAAGACTGCGAACGCCTAGCCAAGGGTTTCGGGGTGCCGCGTGAGGTCATATCGACTTCGCCGGCAGAATTCAGTGAGCGCTTGCTGCATGCGCTTGATCTATTGCAAAACTTGCCGACGCTCAATAAATAGGCTGCTACCGACGGTCTTCTTGGCGTTTTTTTTCGCTTCTGCAGCCGCTGCCGATATTTCCCGATGTGACTCAAAAACATCGACGCCAACGTGTACCGCACCGATCGACAGCGTCGGCAGAGGGTAGCAAACCATCTGCCCGCGCCGGTTTTCGGCGAAGTATCCGCTGCCATTCGGGTGCTCGGTGAGCTGATCGTTGTCGACCGCTTCTGTAACACGCAGGTCGAAGAGACGCAGTGCTTCAATGCAGCGACGCTCCCAGTCTTCGCTCTGAAACAGGACCATGAAATCGTCGCCACCGATGTGCCCGCAGAAATCGACCAGCGGACTGGTGATCTCGACCATGGTTTGCGCCAGCAGGACGATGATGTCGTCACCCTTGCGGTAACCAAAGGCATCGTTGAACGGCTTGAAGTGATCAATGTCGAAATAGCAGGCGTGAAAGCCGATCTTGCGTTCGAGCAGGCGTTCGATATGTTCGTTGATCGGAACATTGCCCGGCATTTGCGTCAGGGGGTTGGCGTAGCGCGCGGCTTGTATTTGCATTTCGGTAATCATGCCCATCAGGTCGTGCGCGCTACCGATTCCGAGATATTCGCCATTGCGGGTCACCATGAATCCGTCGTAGATGTGGCGGCGCGCGGAACGACTGACGATCAGACCCGCCTCCTGAACCGTTGAATCCTCATCAATGCAAAGCGGCATGGGATCCATGAACTGCATACATGATTTTCGCCCGAACAATTCTCGCCGGTAGGGCCTGGCCATGCGGTCAACGAGTTCATGCCGGTTGATCAGGCCAAGCGGGGTTCCGTTCGACACGACGGGCATTGACATCAGGTCGGGATCGTTGTCAAAGCGCTGATAGACTTCGTCGGTAGGGGTCTGCGGAGACGCCGGTTCGACCGGGCGTATCAGGCTGCGCACCGTTACGTTTCCTGAGGGCGCGAGTCCGGTCGGGAAAACGACAATGCCTCGCCGCTTGATGACGCTGATGACCTTTTCGTTCGGCAGGGTCGGAGGCTTGGCCTCCGGCCTGGCGATCAGGAAGCCCTGGCCCAGGGCGATGCCGAGATCACGTACGGCGAGGCAGTCGGCTTCGTTTTCGATGCCCTCTGCAACGATTCTGGCCGAGCAGGTTTCAGCAAGATTCTGCATTGCCTTTACAAAATGATGCTTGAGCTTGTCTTCGGCAATGCCGTCGATGAAATGCCGATCGATCTTGACGTAGTCCGGTTGAATTTCCGACCACATGCGCAGGTTGGCAAAGCCCTCGCCCAGATCGTCAATGGCGATCTGATAACCCAGACTGCGGTAGTGCGAGAGCGCTCGATGGATGTCCGGATAGTCGTTGATGCGCTGGTTTTCAGTGAGTTCGATGACCACCCGTCCGGGACTGATCCCGATCTGATGCAGCAGATCGAGAGTGCCCCCGTTGAAAAAGAGTTCGTCGTCCAGGCAATCAGGGCTGGAGTTGATGAAGAGCTTGCCGGGCAGTTGCAGTTTCGCAAATGCCCGGAATACCGTTTCCCGACAAGCCTTTTCAAGTTTTCTCCGCAGTCCATGGTGCTCGGCGGCGTCGAAGAGCTGCTTGGGCGAGTGCAGCGGTGTGTTCGCCGGCCCTCGAATCAAGCCCTCGAAGGCGATGTAGGAGTGGGTCCGGAAGTCAATGATCGGCTGAAATACAGCCATCAATCGTTGATTGTCGATGATGTCGTCAAGAAGATCGATTTCATCCGTAGGCAATTCCAGGTTTCGTGGGCTGGCAGAAAAGAACGGAAAGCTTGGGTTTCGGACCACCGCTTCAAGCATGATGGATGCTCCAGGAGTTGAATTGAGCCCGCTAGCTTAAACGCCAAAGGTTTCAGTTCAATGACGGTCGTCGCCCCTGACGATTGAGCCACAGTGACGCGAGAATCACTGCGCCGCCGAGCGTCAGGCGCTGCAGATCAGCATCGCGATTCCAGATCAGCACGTTAACCAGCAATCCGGCCGGCACGTGCAACTCGTTCATTATTGCCAGCGCTCCAGCATCGACCTGGGTGCTGCCCTTGACCCACCAGAACATCCCCAGGGCGGTAGCGAACAGCCCCATCCACACCAGCACCCCCCATTGCACGAGCGAATGGGGCAGGCGGCTGGAATCGCCAAAGAGCAGGTAGGACGGGAGCACCAGCAACAGGGCTCCGAGAAAGAAATGACCGAAGAAGCGATGCAGGGAGTGCTCTGTCGGATAACGGATTAGCAGGCGTCGGCACAGCACCTGACCAGCGGCAAAGGTGGCATTGGCGAGCTGGAGAAGCAGGAATCCGAGCAGGTAATCATTTTCCAGCGGTTTGAATCGGATGATGATTCCGCCGCCGACGGCGACCGCTGCAGCAAACAAGGCCCATGGATTGAAGCGGCGCTCCAGAGCATCGTCGAGTACGGTCACGTAAATCGGCGTCAGGACGGTGAACAACAGCACTTCCGGTACGGTCAGCACGTTGAAGCTACGGTACAGGCAGAGGTAGGTGACGCCGAATTGCAGGGCGCCGGCCAACCAGAAACCACCCAGCAAGGGGAGTGGCAAACCGCGCCACCGGGTGAATGGCGCGAATACCGCAGTGGCGATAACAACGCGGACGAGCACGGCGAAATCACTATCCACCTGTCCGGCAAGGTATTGGCCGATCAGGCTAAAGGAAAAGGCCCACAGGATGGTGACGATAACGAGATAACGCATACGCTTGGATGTCTGAAAGGGGACGGTGATGATAAAACAGAATGCGTGATTGCGGGTAACGGCGTTGAGCGTCCGCCATCAGCTCGAAACCATTTGGACTGATCACCCCCAGGAGGGGAATAGTCCTGCGCCCAGCCAGATTCCGACAATCGCCAGCCAAATAACAGCCACTGCGTAAGCTTGCAGGCAATATCTGAAGTTTGCTCTGGCCAGAGTAATCGCCGGGATACCCAGTCGCCCTTGAATGGCGAGATGGATTCCCGACATCGGGCCCGCCGCCAGGCCAATGGCCCAGGACTGAACGAAGACCAGAGCCAGCAGGGTTGGTTCCGGATGCAGAGGGGCCAGCCATGCAGCCGCCATGGCGATCGAGATGACCGTATGAATCCCGATCACGGAAAGCAGGATCATGAGCGCCAGCACAATAGCCGCCTCGGCAGCGCCAAACCCGGTAAATGGCATCCAGATGCCGCCCGTGTCGATCAGGGAGCGCAAACCGCTGGCGAAAGTCCCTGCCGAGAGAAACAGGACGACTTCTCCTGCCATATGGGGCAAACGCTGACTGGCGTGATTGCAGATGGACCGGGTCGCCGCCAGCGGGCCCTGTTTCAAACCGGTACTGACGCAGACCACCAGCAGAGAGGCCAGACTGATAACGGATAAAGCCGACCATTCCGGCAATAACCAGTGTCCTGTCGCCACCAGCAGGGCCAGAACACCCGGCGTACGCAAGGCAGCGAAATGCATGGGATAGCCGACGAAGCTTGCCCCGTGGTCGGCGCTTGAGCGCACGATATCGCGCACCGCCAGCCAGAGCAATACGGCGGCAAGCGTTGCGCCGGTTGCAGCCAGGCCCAGCGGGTTTGCTCCCGGTGCATAGGTCAGGGCAACGGCGGAGGCGGCAAAGAAGGGCGACCACAAGGCGGCGGCAAGAAACGCACGCACCAGAATCGCGGTTTGCTCGGGACCGGGCTTGCCGTTTGGCCCGATTCGTTCGGCCATGATGAATACCGCCGACAGATTGATCACGGCACCGAGAAGGTGCACACCTAACGCCGTCCGCCAGAGCGCGGATTTGCCGCGTGGCAAGCGGGTATCGCTGCCGTCCGGCGCGAGCAATTGAAGGAAGCTCACTGCCGCCAGCATGCCCAGCAACGCGGTATTCTGGGTCAGCAGGCCAATCCAGGCGGGCTGACCTCCACGCATGACGGTTACCCCGAAGGCGACCAGACCAATTGCCGCCAGAAGAGCGGCTATGAGCTGCTGAGTTCTTGCCAGTTGCGGCCACAGCAAAGCACCCGCCAGCCATGCCGCTATGCCGGCCCACCATACGGGGGGGCCGTAGCCGGTGCCGGACGAAGCGGCCAGCAGGGTCATCATCGTCAGCAGGACGGTGGCGATAGAGCGGCGATTCGGAAGATCTTTCCTGGACTCAGTAGGCATGAAAATTCAAGTTGATGAGCTTTTACGAGGGCTAAAACCTGCAGCATCCGAATCGGAGAGACGCATGGTGAGGTATCGGAATGCGGTCGTTCAAGCTGAAAGATGAGCCAGCGCGCGCGGCATGATGCGTGAGGACCGCTCGAACGAAGGGTCGCGCATCAACGGGAGTGAAGTCACTTGACGCGTATTTCCTCGATGTAAGTTCCGAAGATCGAACGAGAACCAACGACCGTCACGGTGTCTTCGCTATTGGGGACTTGGCCAACCAGAACGTCAGCAAGGCAGATGAGCTTGGTGTTTCCTTTAAGTTTGATTTCCGCATTCTGGCTGCAGCCATGAGTATATGGCCGCGAGACATCAACAACTGTTGCTTCAAGCTGTTCGGCTGATGAGCCAAGCGCCCGACCGAACAGAGCGGACCATCCCGGCGGAGCCCAGGCAACAAATACCGAGGTTAGCACGGCCATGAATGGAAACATGACCAGCCAGCGCACCCACCATGTCGGAAAACGGTCTGACAGATCATGATTCACGCGTTCGGCCCGAAATATCAGCCAGGCGAATAGGGGAGTCAGAACGCCAACGATCCAGGGCATGGCAAGACGATACTGATTCTCGGCAGAAAAGATGAAACGTGTTCCGAGCGTTTCTTCGAGAATGATGCCGCCAAACGCAAACAGGAGGGCCGTGACTATCGGAACGTGAACGCGAGGCAGGACGTAAAAACGCCTGGGTTTAGAAAGCCCCCCCTTTGTCCTGGCCGGATCGTTTTCCAGCCGCTGGTCAGAATCCCGCAAGCGGTGTTCAATAACGGCGACAACCTTGTCTTCGGTTAATCCTTTGCGTCGAGGTTCAGCACTCTTCCCGGGAATTTCATTCGCTCCGGATGCTGCCTGAGACGTCGGCGAGTGGCCATGCGCAGCGGTATCCAGTGGCTGAGGAGCGGTATGGGGAGAATTCTTTGTGCTTCGAATCTGTTCAAGAAGCGTCTTGCAATCGGCGCGCGCTGGCGCTTCGCGAATGGCCTGCTCGAGAATCTTGATAGCCTCGTCATTACGTCCGTAAGCCAGGTACACCTTGGCTTCGTCCATAGGGTCGGGATGGTCGCGGCTAGTCATGATATGAGTGGGGCATAATGTCGAAAAAGAAAGCGATGTTGAGCAGCATGGTTAGCCAAAAATGACGGATCTCCAGCAAACACATTATTCGTTGCAGCACCTCCGAAACCGGACACGGTGCCCATAAAATAGTCAAATCATAGCGGAAACAGAAAGAGCTTACCCAAACAAAGAAAAAATGAACTTGCGTTGAAAATTGTTGCCATGAAAAGTGATTAGGAAAAGCTGCTAGCATGAACAGCAGTCTTTGATCTGAAAACCCGAAACATCCCGGAGATTCTTCCATGAAATCAGCCCCGCTCGCTTTATTGATTGCCTTGATTGCCCTCATGACATCCGCGACCCCTGTCTCGGCAGCCGAAAAGACCAAGCCGCTGATCGTCGGCATGGAACTCGCATATCCTCCGTTTGAAATGACCGACCAGAGCGGCAAGCCTTCGGGCATCAGCGTCGATCTCGCTACCGATCTGGCGAAAAGTCTTGGACGCCCCGTGGTCATCCAGAACACGTCGTTCGACGGGCTGATTCCGGCGCTGAAAACCGGCAAGATCGACCTGGTGATTTCTTCGATGACGGCGACCGCCGAGCGGGCACAGGCGATTGATTTTTCGGATCCCTACCTGACAACGGGTCTCTGCCTTCTGTTGAAGAAGGATTCAACGGCCAAAACCATCGACGATCTCGATAAGGCCGGAGTCAAGATCGCGGTCAAGAAGGGGACGACGGGGCATCTGTATGCCAGCAATCGGCTGAAGAAACCCGAATTGCTCGTGCTCGACAAGGAATCGGCCGCAGTCCTGGAGGTTTCCCAGGGCAAGGCCGACGCCTTCATCTACGACCAGATGTCGACCTATCAGAACTGGCAGCGCAACGCCGCCACGACGCGCGCGATCCTTGAGCCCTTTCAGAAGGAAACATGGGCGGTCGGCATTCGCAAAGGTAACGATGAACTCAAGAGCCAGGTGAACAAGTTCATCAAGGAGTACCGCGAAAAGGGCGGTTTCGCGCAACTGGGCGAGCGTTACCTTAAAGACATGAAAGGCGAATTCAAGCGCCTGGGGTATTCGTTTTTTCTCTAGTCCGGGATGCGGGGTAAATTCTTGAGTTTTTTTGTCACTCAGCACCACGGAACTCCCGTCACTACGGCGGCGCGGATTGTTTCCTGGTGCCTTGTCGCCCTGCTGGCCTCGGCTGTTTTCAGCTTTGCCTTCAGCCAGTTGCATTACGGCTGGAATTGGCAGGCCATCTGGCAGTACCGGCAAAAATTCTGGCAGGGATGGCTGATGACCGTGGCCATTTCTGCGGCGGCCTTGCTGGTCAGCATGGTCATCGGCTTGCTGACGGCTTTGGCACGGCGCTCGGCTTTTCTTCCGCTGCGCTACTCGGCTGTGCTTTACATCGAAGTCGTTCGTGGCACGCCGCTGCTGGTTCAGATCCTCATCCTGTTTTACGTTGTCGCCAACGCTTTTGGCCTCGAGAATCGCTACCTCGTCGGGGTGCTTGCGCTCTCCCTGTTTGCCGGCGCTTATCTGGCCGAGATGATTCGTTCGGGAATTGAAAGCATACGTGATTCGCAACTGGAATCGGCCCGCGCTATCGGTTTGACGCGAGCTCAAACCTACCGCTACATCATTTTCCCCCAGGTCGTGCGCCAGCTTGTTCCGCCGCTTACCGGCCAGTTCGCCTCGATCATCAAGGACTCCTCCCTGCTGTCGATCATTGCGGTCAGCGAGTTCACGCTGAACGCCCAGGAGGTCAACGCCTTCACCTACAGCACCCTGGAGAGCTACCTCCCGCTGGCGGTTGGTTATTTGCTGCTGACGCTTCCCGTGTCTCTGTTCAGTCGCATCCTGGAACGGAGATTTCGTTTTGCGGCTTGAATTCAGCCATATCAGCAAGCGCTTTGGAGATCACCAGGCGCTGCGCGATGTCACACTGCCGGTTCCGGAATACCAGTCGCTGGCCATCATCGGGCCGTCGGGCGGTGGCAAAACGACGCTGCTGCGGATTCTCGCCGGGCTTGAAACGCCGGAATCGGGAAGTCTTAGCATTGATGACCAGCGGCTGGATTTTTCGGAAGAATTCCTGCTCTCGCATCGCCGCAGTATCGGCACGGTTTTCCAGGCCTACAACCTGTTTCCCCATCTGACTGCCCGTGAAAATGTGGTTCTGCCACTGACCAAAGTCCACGGTTTGTCATTGATCGAAGCACACGAGACGGTTGCCGCCTTGTTCGACCGGTTTCAACTGTCTGCCCACGCCGACAAGCGCCCCGCTGAACTTTCCGGCGGACAGCAGCAGCGGGTGGCGATCGTCCGCGCCATCGCCATCAAGCCGCGCTTTCTTGTTTTCGACGAACCCACCTCGGCCCTTGATCCGGAGATGACGGCAGAAGTTCTCGACTTCATCGCGGAACTACGCGCTGAGGGGCGGAATCTGATCATCGTCACGCACAACATGGGCTTTGCCCGGGAAGTGTCCGACCAGTGCATCTTTATTGCTGATGGGAGTATTCTGGAGGCGGGCCGGTCTTCTGATCTGCTCCGTAATCCGCAGAACCCCCTGCTGGTGAATTTCCTGGCCAAGGTGCTGCGCTACTGAATTCGCGTCGCTCTGCAAAGGCTGATTTCCTTGAGCACAGATTATCCATCAGCCCAAACCCCGTTCGCCCTGAGCCTGTCCCCCGGGGGGATTTCCTTCGGGGCATCGAAGGGTCATTCATGGTTCGACAAGCTCACCACGAACGGGCTGTTGTCCCAAATTGCTACCTGAAGATGTGCAGAATTATTCACTTCCGTCTCAAATTCTCCTGGGTGACGAATACTTCAGGGTTTCCCCTTATGGTTAATCCGGATTGAATACTCTGCCCATCACTAGTCTTGCCGATCACAACCGGAAACGCTTCATTGCCTTTCGTGTGTTGTTCAATGCACGCTTCTACTACCCGGTATTGGCCGTCCTGTTTCTTGACCTGGGGCTTTCGGCGACCGAATACACGCTGCTCAATTTTGTCTGGGCCATCGTCATTGTCTTCGCCGAAGTGCCGTCAGGCGCGCTTGCCGACCGGGTCGGACGCCGTCCGCTGATCATCGCGGCGGCGGTCTGCATGGTGCTGGAGATGTCGGTGCTACTCGTCGCGCCGCTCAACGGCGGACTGACCTTGCTGCTGTTCTGTCTGCTCAATCGGATGCTCAGCGGCTTTGCCGAGGCCTTGGCCAGCGGTGCCGACGAATCGCTGGCCTACGATTCGCTCCTGGCCGAATCCCGCGCTGCCGAGTGGCCTGACGTGCTGGCGGCCGTCATGCACTGGCAGTCCCTCGGCTTGTTGCTGGCCATGCTGATCGGCGCCGCGGTCTATGACCCGCAACTGATGAACAGGCTGCTGGCTTTTCTTGGCAGCAACCTGCGCGTCGATCAGGGCCTTGCACTGCGCTTTCCGATCGCGCTGAATCTGATCAACGCGCTACTCGTCCTGTGGCTGGCGCTCGGCATGCGTGAACCCGCTGCCATGCACGCACCAGCGCTTGCTCATAAAGGCACCTGGCAAGGCATCCTGGAGGCCGGAAGGTGGATTCTCGATACACCGATAGCCATGTTCGTCATCTTCGGGGGCGTTCTGATCGACAGCGTGATTCGCTTGTTCCTGACCTTTGGCAGCGTGTATTACCGCCTGATCGATCTGCCCGAAGCGAGTTTTGGTCTCATCGGCGCGGCCATGGCCGGGCTGGGAATGGGCGTCTCGCCTGTAGCCAGAAATCTGGTCATGAGCGGTTCATTGTTGCGCAATTTCCTGATTCTTGCGGTTCTTGCGCTGTTTGGCCTGACGGGTGTGGCGCTCAAAATCCCGCTCTGGGGTGTGCTGTTCGCCATCCCTCTGGCGGCCGCCATGACTGCGCTGGGCTATATCGTTTCGCATACCCTGAACGCCTGTGCCCGTTCGGCGCAACGAGCCACCATTCTTTCTTTCAAAGGTCTGGTATTCAATCTCGGCTACGGGTTTGCCAGCCTGATCTTTGCGCTGGCCCTGCGCGTGATGCGCAGCGATGATTCTGCAGAGCAGGCATTCGCCAGTGCCATCGAGGTTTTGCCGCTGTGGTTGCTCTTTACGCTGGCGCTGCTTGCCTTGCTGTTCCGCCGTCACCGGATCGAATTAAGCACCAGGCCCGCTCCTGGCGAAGCGAGGCCGGAATGAAGAAACAGACTGAGCTGCCGTTCTCACAGGAGAGGGTGTCCAGGCCTGTTTTCAAGAAATACGTCGAGATTCCCGAATCCTTCGATTCTGAGTACTTCGGTGGGATTGTCAATCACCGACTTTCTGACGAAAATTCTTTAGAGCGGCGAGCCCTGCTTCCAGCGTCGGAAGCAAGACAACCCCATCAATGGCCGGTAATTTTTCGCTAGCCATACCACCCGCCCAGAGTTCAACAGTCGAGGGAAGCATTTCACGTAGTTGATTGAGCAGGGGAGCACGCTGGCGCACGGAAAAGGCAGTTGAGAAGGATAGCGCGACAATGTCGGCGCGATGCGCCAGGGCGGCCAGCCTGATGTCAAACAAGGGCGTTTGTGTTCCCAGCGAAATGCACGTCGCACCCTCCAGCGTGAACAGACATTCGGCCATCAACAGGCCTAGCGCATGTTGCTCTTCAGGGAACGTAGTGAGCAGGATGCGCGGGTGGCCGTTGGCATCAGCCGGAAGGCTGTTGATCGCCTGGCGCAGGAGCGATTTCAACTGTTCGGAATACAGGTGCTCTTCGAAAATCTCAAGCTCGCCTCGCCTCCAGGCTTCTCCTACGGAACGGTTGAGCGCTACCACCGTGCCGAGTACAAATTGATGCAGGCCTTGCCGCATCATGGCCTGATTAAACGCCAGGCGAAGTCCCTGAGTATCGTGCGACTTGAGTAAATCCAGCGTCTGCTGGATGAGGTCTTGTTCGTCTTTTGACCGGGCAGGATGTATCGCAGGCTTTGCCGCGGCCAGTTCCAGTCGTTCTTCTTCACTGACAGAAAGCAGCCGGCCAGGGCGATGACCCTGATCCATCAGGCGTTTGATCAGGCGCAACTGATCAACCTGGCGGGACGGATACAGACGCTCTCCCTTGCTGTCGCGAAGCGGTTGCGGAAATCCGTAACGGCGTTCCCATACGCGCAAGGTGTCTTTGCCGATTCCGGTTTCCCGCTCGACAGTGGCAATCGACATGTCAACGATTTTGTCCATATACGTCCAAGACAATAGGCACTGGAAAATTTAATTTGAACCATTATAAGGTTTAACAATCTATTTGTCTAGGACAAAAAAGAAAGCGAGCGTTTGGTGTGGAAAAAAATGGAGGTTTCATGAATCGAGCTCAACGAATTGCCGTCGTAGGTGCAGGGGTCTCGGGGCTGAGTAGTGCCTGGCTTCTCTCGCAAAAACATGAAGTAACCCTGTATGAGGCAGGCTCTTGTCTCGGCGGGCATACGCATACTGTCGATGTGACGCTGGACGGCATGACACATCCGGTCGATACCGGTTTTCTGGTTTTCAACACGGCGACTTACCCCAATCTAACGGCGCTGTTTGATCATCTTGGGGTGAGCAGCGTAGAAACCGAAATGTCTTTTGCCGTCAGCCTTGAAAACCCCGACCTGGAGTGGTCAGGCAGCAGTCTGGCTACGGTATTCGGGCAAAAGCGCAATCTGCTGCGCCCTGATTTCTGGCGCATGCTGGCCGATATCATTCGTTTCAACCGCGAGAGCGTGGCATGGCTGACGGCTAATCCGGATGATAAAAGCAGCTTGCGTGATTTTCTGACTGAGGGGCGCTTTTCACGGCCTTTTGCCGAGTGGTATCTACTGCCCATGGGAGCCGCGATCTGGTCCTGTCCCGCCGGCCAGATGCTGGATTATCCTCTGGCGACATTTGTGCGCTTCTGCCGCAATCATGGCCTGTTACAGATATTTGACCGACCATTGTGGCGAACGGTGCGCGGCGGTGCTCGCCAGTACGTGGATAAATTGGCACTGCAACTCGATGACATCAGGCTTGGCACCCCCGTTCTGGGTGTGCTGCGTGTTGATGATGGTGTGCAGGTGATGACGGCGGGCGCGGTCGAACATTATGAGCAGGTGGTTCTTGCATGCCATAGCGACCAGGCTTTGTCCCTTCTCGGCAACGCGGCAACGAGCCGGGAGCGACGCCTGCTCGGAGCCATCCGTTACGAGGCGAATCGCGCCGTGCTGCATACGGATGCGGCGTTGCTGCCGCGCGATCCGGCCCTATGGTCGGCGTGGAATTATTCCTCCCGAAACGATGAACTCAACCATAACCCGGTCAGTGTGTCTTACCTGATCAACCGCTTGCAACCTGTACCCTTCAATACTCCGGTGATGGTTTCGCTGAATCCTCAGCGCGAGCCGGTGGCAGATAAGATCATTGCCGAGTTTGATTACGCACATCCTCTGTTCGATGCCTCGGCCATTGATGCCCAGCGGCAACTGGCGGATCTTTCCGGTCAGGGCGGAGTGTGGTTTTGCGGTGCCTGGAACGGCTACGGCTTCCATGAAGACGGTCTGAAGTCCGGCTTGAAAGTCGCCAATGCCATGGGCTGCAAAGCCCCTTGGCAGGGAGGCGAGGCAAGAATGCCCCTGCTGCCGGTATCGCCCCGTATCAGCGAAGCAGTGGCATGAGCACAGCCGCCCAGCTATTTTTCGGCAAAGTAGTGCATCGCCGCCTGAGGCCGGCGGTGCACCAGTTCGTCTATCCGGTCTATTTCTGCCTGCTGCCCTTGTCGGGCCTGGAACGGCTCGGGAATGCCCTGTTCTCGGTGAACCGCTTCAACCTCTTCAGTTTCCATTATGCCGATCACGGCGCGCGCGACGGTTCTCACCCCTTGGCATGGATACGCGCCCTGCTCGACAAAAACGGAATCGTGGCCGACGGCGAAATCAGTCTGCAGTGCTTCCCGAGGGTGCTGGGTTTTGTCTTCAATCCGGTCAGCTTCTGGTATTGCCAGAACAGTTCGGGTGAACTAGTGGCGGTACTGGCCGAGGTTAACAACACCTTTGGCGAGCGCCATAATTACCTTCTGTCTCACACCGGCGGGCGAGCGATCATTGATGGCGAAGTCATGGAGCGCGACAAGGTCTTCCACGTCTCGCCGTTCATGGCGGTTTCCGGGCATTACCGCTTCCGCTTTTACTCTAAAACCGGACAGGACAACGGTCCCTGTGCTTTGCCGACTTGGCGGCTGGCGTGTATTGACCATGGCGATGCGGCCGGTGACCTGCTGCATACCGCGCTCTCTGGAAAAGCCAAAGAACTGGCCTGCGGGCCATTGTTTACGGCCTTCTTCAGTTACCCCCTGCTGACGCTCGGGGTGGTCTTACGGATCCATTGGCAGGCGCTCAGATTGTGGTTCAAGCGCGTGCCCTTCTTTACCAAACCCGAACCCCCGCTCGAGGAGACGACGCGATGAATGGCATGCAGAATACACTTGATTTTCCGGCGTCCGCGTCGGCCAGCGCTCGACCGCGCAATGCTGTGGCCGTACTCAATCTGCTGGAAAAAATTCGCCACGGAACGCTGGAAGTACGTTTGCCGGATAACGGCCATCTGTGTTGTGGCAACGGCGGGTCATCGGTCACGCTGGAGATAGCCCAGTGGTCGGTGTTCGACCGGATTCTGGAACGTGGCGATGTCGGTTTTTCTGAAGCCTGGATCGACGGCGAGTGGCAAACCCCGGATTTGCCTGGTTTGCTGACCTTGCTTGCCAATAACCGCGAGGTGCTTTCGAATGCGGTCTATGGGCAATGGTGGAGCCTGCTCACAGCCCGTTTCCGCCATTTGTTCAATTCCAATACGCGGACTGGATCGCGCCGCAACATCATGGCGCACTACGATCTGGGCAACGATTTCTACCGGCTCTGGCTCGATCCGACGATGAGCTATTCAAGTGCCATTTTCGCGGGCGATGCAAAGCGCTCGCTCGAGTCGGCACAACTCGCCAAATACCGGCGCATTCTGCATCGTCTCAATGCCCGTCCCGGTCAGCGGGTGCTTGAAATCGGCTGTGGCTGGGGCGGTTTTGCTGAAGTGGCGGCGCGCGAAGCCGGGCTGGATGTGGTCGGAGTGACGCTCTCACCAGCTCAGCTCGACTATGCCCGCCAGCGCATTGTACGTGCTGGACTTGAGGGGCAAGTGTCGCTTGAGCTGTGCGATTACCGCGACCTGTCCGGAGAGAAATTCGATCACATCGTTTCGATCGAGATGTTCGAGGCGGTCGGTGAGCGTTGGTGGCCAGGCTACTTCAAGACCTTAAAACGCATGCTGGCACCGGAAGGCCGTGCCGTGGTGCAGAGCATCACCATCAAGGATGACTTGTTCCCGCGCTACCGTCGTGGCACTGATTTTATCCAGCAGCACGTTTTTCCCGGCGGCATGTTGCCGAGTCCGTCGGTGTTTGGCCGGCAGGCGGAAAAAGCGGGGTTGGCGGTGTGCGATGTTTTTGCTTTTGGCCCGGATTACTCGCGCACCCTGGCCGAGTGGTCAGCCAGCTTTGAACAGCAATGGCCGGCTATTGAAGCACAGGGTTTCGACACGCGCTTCCATCGTTTGTGGCAGTTCTACCTGGGCTATTGCCAGGCCGGTTTCAATAGCGGCTGTACCGATGTGATGCAGTTCGAGCTGGTACACCGGCCATGAGACGTCTGATCCTGTTGGCCCTGTTCGTTGCGGCGACCGCTCAGGCCCTGCCCGAATCCGCACGCCGTGGCGAACAGGCTTGGCGGCAGTGGGGCAGTGGTGAGATGACGTGGTTCGGTTTTTCGCTTTATCGCGCTACCTTGTGGGTTGCCGGAGCGTCGCCGGAGTCTTCCCCCAGTGCCTTGCAACTCGACTACCGGCGCGACATCTCGCGTGAACGTCTGGTGCAGACGAGTCTGGATGAAATGCGCCGGCTCGGTGCTGACGAGACGCAGTTGAAGCGTTGGGAAGCCGATCTGCGGCGCGTTTTCCCCGAGGTGAAGGAAGGCGACCGCATCGTCGGCGTGCATTACCCGGGGGTTGGGGCGAGTTTCTACCATCAGGGACAGGCCACCGGTGACGTGAACAATGCCGAGTTCGCCCGTCGTTTCTTTGCCATCTGGCTCGATCCAGACAGCCGCAGCCCGGCGCTGCGTGCGCTGCTTCTGAAGAGGCCGGAAGGGTGAAAAAAATAATTAACCACGAAGTGCACGAAGAAAAGCTTTGTCTTTCTCTGTGGACTTCGTGCTCTTCGTGGTTAGAGAGCAGGTATTCAGAATGAATGCTCCGGCAGCGGCATTACCTCGCCGCCAGTTGCTGGCCTACGGTGCGCTGGGTCTGCCTTTGGCGATGGCGGCGCTGCCGGTTTATGTGCATGTGCCGCGACTTTATGCCGAGGTTTCGGGAATGAGCCTGAGTCTGCTTGGCGGCCTGTTGCTGGTGGCACGTTTGGCCGATGCCGGCATTGATCCGCTGCTCGGTGCCTGGAGCGATCGAAGCGCGAAGCGTCAACGCCTGATTCTTCTGGCCTTGCCCTTGCTGGCCGTCGGCATGGTGGCCTTGCTCCATCCGCCGGTGATCGGCGCACCGGTGTGGCTGATGGGGGCAATGCTGATTACCTATTTTGCCTTTTCGCTGGCCAGTGTCGCGTATCAGGCCTGGGGGGCAGAGCTGGGGCATAACTCCGGCGAGCGGACGAGCCTGACCGCGAGTCGTGAAGGTTTCGGCCTGCTCGGTGTGGTGCTGGCCGCGGCCTTGCCCGGGCTGCTTTCAGGCAACATTGCGCAAGGCCTTTCCTGGCTGAGCTGGATCTTCGTGCCCCTGCTCTTCCTGTTCGCCGCCTTGACCTTGCTGGGGGCGCCTGTCGCCGCACAGCGTCTTCCTGCCGGCAAAAGGCTGGTTGGCGATCTGTGGCGTGTTCTCGGCGAACTGCGTTTCCGGCGCTTGCTGACGGTTTTTGTCGTCAATGGGATTGCCGCCGCCTTGCCGGCTACCCTGGTTCTCTTTTTCGTCGCTGATGTGTTGCACGCCGAAGCCTGGGGTGGGGCTTTTCTGGCACTTTACTTTGTCAGCGGCATTGCTTTCCTTCCTTTGTGGGTGTCGCTTGCACGTCGCCTTGGTCGGGTGCCTGCCTGGGTAGTCTCAATGGGTGTGGCGGTCGCCGCATTTTCCTGGGCGTGGGTTCTTGGCCCTGGAGACGTCTGGGCATTTGCCGTCATCTGCCTGCTCTCCGGTGCCGCGCTCGGCGCGGATCTCACCTTGCCAGCCGCTTTGCTGGCCGATATCGCTGAAAGCAGAACGGCAGGTGCAGGCGCTTCGTCGCAGGCGGGAAGCTACTTTGGCTGGTGGAATCTGGTGGCCAAACTCAACCTCGCTCTGGCTGCCGGATTGTCTTTGCCCCTGCTTGATCTGGCCGGTTACCGGCCCGGCGTTGTCGGGGCCGTCACCGGCTTGTCGGCGGTCTATTGCCTGCTGCCGCTCTGCTTTAAAACCCTTGCTGCCGTGCTCGCCTGGCGCTGGCGGAAAATTCTGGAGTCATCATCATGAAAAATTTATGGCTGGCCTGTTTTGCCTGTGGAATCATTGGTCTTGGTGGCTGTGCCGGGTTTTCGGTCGATCGCTACCGCAGCGAAAAACCGGTGCTCGATCTGGCGCAGTATTTCAACGGAACGATTGATGGCTGGGGAATGTTCCAGGATCGCTCGGGCAAGGTGATCAAACGCTTTCATGTGGTCATTGATGCCAAGTGGGAAAAGCGCGATGGCCTGGATGTGGGTACGCTCGATGAACGTTTCAACTGGTCTGACGGGACAAATTCGCGGCGGGTATGGACCATCACTCGGCTTGATGAGACACGTTATGTCGGACGAGCGGATGACGTGGTGGGTGAGGCGCGAGGCGAAGCTGCCGGCAACGCCCTGCGCTGGCGTTACGTTCTTGCGCTTCCGGTCGATGACAAGGTCTGGAATGTCGATTTTGACGACTGGATGTTCCTCATCGACGACAAAATCATGCTCAATCGCTCGGCAATGAGCAAGTTCGGCTTCAATCTCGGTGAGGTCACGCTGAGTTTCACCCGGCGTTAAGGAGAGTCCATCAATGAACCCGAAAATCACCGACTGGCGGGGTAAGCGTGTCTGGTTGCTCGGGGCGTCGAGCGGCATTGGAGCCGCCCTGGCTCGCTTGCTTCTGGTGCATGGTGCGCGGGTAGCCCTTTCGGCGCGCGATGCCAACCGTCTGATGAGCGTCGCTGGCGGCGCGGAGCACGCGTTATTATTACCCTGCGATGCTTCTGACGAGTCGAACCTGCGTACGGTGTGGGAAAGTCTGCTGGCGGCCTGGGGCGGGGTGGATGTGGCGATCTATGTGGCCGGGGACTATCTGCCGATGCACGCCTGGGAACTGGATACCGGAAAGGCGCGGCGCATGATCGATATCAATTTTACCGGCGCCGTCTTGTTTGCCTCCTGCGTCGTGCCGCAACTGCTTCACCAGAGTTCAGGGCAGATTGCATTTGTTGCCAGTGTGGCCGGTTATCGCGGCTTGCCAAAGTCGTTGATTTACGGCCCGACCAAGGCGGCGCTGATCAATTTTGCCGAGTCGCTGTACCTTGATCTTGAAGCCAAAGGCATCGGCGTGCGGGTGATCAATCCGGGGTTTGTCGCGACCCCGCTGACCGCGCAGAACGACTTTGCCATGCCGGCCCTGCTGACACCTGAACAGGCCGCGCAGGCTACTCTGGAAGGGTTTTCCGGCAGTGCGTTCGAAATCGATTACCCGAAGCGTTTCACGCGGGTGATGAAACTGCTTTCGAAGCTGCCCTATCGGCTCTATTTTCCGCTGGTGCGCCGCTTGACTGGAGCTTGAACGGGATCGCCATGAACAACGCAAATGCCATCGATGCATTGATCGACTTTTTCGAGCACTTGACTCCGGAAAGCGTGACGCAGTTTTCCGATTTTTATGCGCCAACCGCTTACTTCAAAGATCCTTTCAACGAGGTGAGCGGCCTGGTGCCGATCCAGCAAATATTCACGCATATGTTCCGCCAGGTTTCCGAACCACGCTTTGTTGTGGTCGAGCGGGTTGTGGATGAGCGAGGCGCGCTGCTGGTATGGGAGTTTCACTATCGGATCCGGCGCTGGAGGCGGGGTGAATCACAGATCCTGCGCGGAGCATCGCATCTCAAATTCGACGCCGAAGGCAAGGTCATCTGGCATCGCGATTATTGGGATGCTGCGGAAGAGCTTTACGCCAAACTGCCCGTTATCGGCTGTTTGATGCGTGGTCTGAAGAAAGCGTTGGCTACTTGATCCTAAAAACCGCAGTTGAAAGATGATGAACCCTTCGATGCTCCGAAGGCAACGGGGCCTTGGGATCAAATCCCCCTTGAGGAACACGCCCGCTGTGTGGGTTGCTCAGGGCGAACGGACGTTTCACCCTCCGGGTGATGGATCAAAAACCCGTCCGTGGTGAGCCCTGAGGGTTAGGGAAGCTCAGCCCCGCAGCTTGCTGTCGATGATGTGCCGAAACGGAAGAGATGCCAATCAGGTGTTGCGGTGCTTCAGCTGGCTTCGAACAACGTGGCAGGATCGAGCAACTGTTCGAGTGTCCAAGGGCAGGCAATGGGCAAGACCGGTAGCGGTACCCCAGCGCGGGCACATTCATCCGACTCGGTCTTGGAGGCACGTAGCCACGTCTGTTGCAGGTTGGCCTGCAGTCCGGGCCGAATCGATGGAGCTCGCACCAGCGAGTCCAGCAGGCGGGTACGCCGGCTGGCCGTCACTTTGGCCGCCACGCGGTGTTCGGCCGGTGTACCAAAAGCCAGCCGCACGGCACATTCAAGCAGCACTCGAAGATTACGCCCGGCATCGTCCTGGACCTGCTCTGATAACGCCCGCATTTGCCGGGCCAGGTTGGCTTGGTCAAGCGCTTCGAGCCTGCCGGCGTCGAGCAAGGCGGCCTGTTGCTGTGCCCACAGGCAGAGGTCGGCAGTGTAGGCGTTAGTCATGGAGGAAGAGTAACACGCCGTGGGCCGGGCCGGAATGGCTAGATAGCGTCAGGCCGAATTGCCGTCATTGCTATGGCTTTGCCCGGCGTCAGAAAACAGGCGTATCACTCATGATCGTTGGGATACAAAAGCAGCCAGCGAATTGAGCTGGTCATCACTCATGGCTTGTTGGCGGTAGACTCAAGCTTTATTGCCCGGTTGATTTCTATGGAACGTTGCCCCTGGAGCGAAGCTTCTGACCTTTACCGTCAATACCATGATCTGGAATGGGGTGTTCCTCTCCATGATGATCAAGCCTTGTTTGAGCTTCTGATTCTTGAGGGTGCGCAAGCCGGTTTGTCCTGGGCGACGATCCTCAAGAAACGGGAAAACTATCGGCGCGCCTTCGATGGTTTCGATCCGGTGCTCATTGCCCGCTATGACGACCAGAAAGTCGCCGCGTTGTTGGCCGATTCAGGGATCGTCCGCAATCGTGCCAAGGTGGCCGCAGCCATCCGGAACGCCAAGGCGTACCTGGCGCTCACCGCTGATGGCCGGTCGTTCAGCGATTTTCTGTGGCGATTTGTCGATGCTGCCACGGTTCAAAATCACTGGCTTTTAATGGCCGAAGTCCCGGCCAGGACGACACAGTCGGATGCGATGAGCAAGGCCCTGGTTCGTGCCGGGTTCAAGTTCGTGGGTTCGACGATTTGCTATGCGTTCATGCAGGCGACCGGCATGGTCAATGACCATCTGACGACGTGTCCGCGTCACGCCGAAATCAACGAGGGCCTCCGCAGATAGGTCTTCCCGCAGGGTATGAGGAAGTACTCGCGCGGTTCGACATATTCTGCCTGCTGATGCCGATTTCACGGTATTCATGCAATCGGCCTGCGCCCCGGATGGCGCTTGGAAGCGACCGATCCGGTCACGTGATAAAATCCATTTCGATGGAACTCACAATCAATGGCGAACCCCGCCAATTCCCTGCCCTGCTGACGATGGCCGCTCGTATGGCGCGCAAGTACTATTCGGCGGCCCTGTTCTCGCCGACCACCGGCTTGATCGGCTCCTGAGCGAGAACGGTTTGAGCGAAGAACAGGGCAGCCCACCGGATAGCAGCGAAGGCGCCAGGCACCGCCCCATCCGCAGTTTCGTGCTGCGCCAGGGGCGCGTTTCGAATGCACAGTTGCGCTACTACGAGGGGATGATGGCCGGAATCGGCGTGCCCTACGTGGCAGCGCCGCATGATCTGGACACGGTGTTTGGCCGAAGGGCGCCGAAAATTCTCGAAATCGGCTTCGGCATGGGCGAGACAACGGCGCTGGTCGCCACGGCCAACCCGCAGAATGACTACCTCGGCATCGAGGTACATACGCCGGGGGTTGGCAGCCTGTGCAAACTGGTCGCTGAAAGCCGTCTGGCCAACGTGCGTATTGTCCAGCACGACGCCGTGGATGTGCTGCGCGAGATGATTCAGCCGGAAACCTTGTCCGGCGTGCATATCTTCTTCCCCGATCCGTGGCCGAAGGCACGGCATCACAAGCGACGCCTGATCCAGCCGCCGCTGGTGGCCCTGCTCGCCAGCCGCCTGCAGCCGGGTGGCTATATCCATTGCGCTACCGACTGGGAAAACTACGCCGAGCAGATGCTGGCCGTGCTTTCAGCCGAGCCGCTGCTGAAGAATACCGCCGACGCCTTTTCGCCGCGCCCCGACTATCGCCCGCTGACCAAGTTCGAGCAGCGTGGCTTGCGTCTCGGGCATGGCGTGTGGGATGTGATTTTCCGGCACCGGCAGGCTTTACTGCAGGCGGAAGATGACCGGCAGGATTAGTTCGCGCGAGGTGGCACCGGTCAGTCTGCCCATGGCGAAAGCGGCCTTGATGGCGGCGTTGTCGAGGATGGCGTGACCGCTGCTGGCGGCGATGCTGACCTCGTCAACAGCGCCCTCGGCGGACAATTTGAGGATCAGGCGCACTTCACCCTCGATGCCGCGAGCAACGGCTTCGGGCGGGTAGAACAGGTGCTCCGAGAGTTTTCTCTGCGCGACCCGAACCTCCCGTTTTGCCGTGCTTCTGGGTGTCGGTTGCAGCGTGGGTGGCGGGGGCAGTTTGGCGGCTTGAGGCGCTTCCTCGTTGTCCAGCGTGTTCTTGAGCAAAGGCTCGGGCAGCGCTTCAGGCCGGGGCGGCAGACGCAGCGAGGCCTGCAGCGCCGGACGTGGCGGGGCGACAGTGAGGCGCTTCAGGATGTCCGGAAGGATCAGAGCGCCGTGCAAGGCGAGTGAAAGCGCAAGGGCGGGAATCAGGCGGGGCAGCATCAACGCCGTATTGTGCAACAAAACTTGGCGTAACATCGCGTGATGTCACAAGCTTCAAGGATGATTTGGATGCAGTTGATCAGCAAAAGCAGTCGGACTCTGATTTTGATACTCGCCCTGTTTGCCGGCATGGCATGGGGCGCCTTGCCCGATCCCGTGGAATTCGCCTGGGCCATCGAACGCAACGATATCAAGAAGGTGACAACGTGGCTCGACGAGGGGCTGGACCCCGAATTCCAGGGCAGTCAGATCGGTACCGGGCTGATGATTGCCGCCTGGCATGGCAATATCCCGATGATGGCGCTGTTTGTCGAGCGCGGCGCCAATCCCCGGCGGGCTAACCGGAATGGCGAGCAGGCGCTGCAACTGGCGGCTTGGAATGGGCACGCGGAGGCGCTCAAATGGCTGCTTGAGCACGGCGCCGTACTCAATCGCGAGGGCAACTACTGGGGCGCGCTCCATTACGCCGTGTTCAACGGGCACCTGGAACTGGCCAGGGACCTGATCAGGCGGGGTGCCGAAGTGAATGCCCGCTCGCCCAACGGTTCGACGCCGCTGATGCTGGCCGCCCGCGAAGGCCGCGAGGAGTTGGCCAAGGTACTGCTTGAGTCGGGGGCAGATGTCAAAGCGAAAAACGACTGGGGCGACAGCGCACTGACCATGGCCATGCGTTACGACCACTATCAGATCGGCAAGATGATTTCCTCGGTCGAGGAATTTGCGGTTGCCGTCAAGGTACCGAAAGAGAGCTTCGGCGAGCCCGTCCGCTCGGCTTCGGCACCCAGTGAAATCGAGGAGCTGCTGCGCAAGATCCGTGAAGCCGAAGCCGAAGGGCGGCCCAGCGACGAGTTGCGCAAGCAGTTGACGGAAGCGGTCAACGCCTTCAGGCACAATGCCATCGTCCAGAAGAACGCCCGCCGCCCGATGCCGCTGCCGTATCAGCCCAAGTCAATTGTGATTACGGCCAAGCGCGGCAAGCCGGGAGCCGAGAAGGCGCAGGTGGTGGCTGGTGCCCAGCCGGCGAGTCCGTCCGCTGCGGCCAAGCCGGTAAGCAAGGCGGGTGCGGTTTCAATCACCATCACACCGACCAGGCCACGCGTGACGCCAGGCCAGATCGCCGAACTGATGCGCCAGATCCGTCTGGCCGAGGCACAAGGGCAGCCGGCCGATGAACTCCGGCGACAGCTTTATGAGGCAGTCGAGCTGATGAAGCAGCAGTAGTCTCAGCGGCGTTCGACTAGGAACATTTCCAGCAGCCGGTTGAGGAAGCGTTGCCCCCGCTGCGTTGGCGCAATGCGTTGCGCGTCGCGTGCAAGCAGACCGTCGCGTTCGGCCTGGCGCAATTCGTTCTCAATGCTCATCAGCGGCAGCGCCGTGCGCATTTCGAAGAGCGCGGCATCAAAGCCCTGATTGAGCCGCAGGGCGTTCATCATGAACTCGAAGGGCAGGTCGGCGGCGGCAACAGCAAATTCCTCCTGCAGCGACTGCCCGGCAGCAACCTGCGACAGATACTGCCTGGGCTGTTTCCAGCGCATTTGCCGCCGGACTTCCCACATTCCGCGGTCGTGAACGGTGAGCTTGCCGTGCGCCCCGGCGCCAATGCCCAGATAGTCGCCGAAGGTCCAGTAATTGAGGTTGTGCCGGCATTGTCGCCCTGGCTGGGCAAAGGCCGAGGTCTCGTAGTGGGTGAAGCCGGCAGCGGCCAGCCGGGCTTCGATGGCGTCCTGCATGTCGGCGCAGCGGTCGGGGTCGGGCAAGACCGGTGGCGCAGCAGCAAAAGCGGTGTTCGGTTCGAGCGTCAGTTGATAGCAGGAGAGATGCGGCGGGGCGAAGGAGAGCGCGGTGTCGACGTCGTAAAGGGCCTGTTCGAGCGTTTGTCCCGGCAGCCCGTACATCAGGTCGAGATTGAAATTGTCGAAATGAGCCACGGCGATTTCAATGGCCCGCCGGGCTTCGCGATCATCATGAATCCGGCCAAGCGCCTTGAGCTGTGCCGGGTTGAAACTCTGGATGCCGAGCGACAGGCGGTTGACGCCGGCGTCGCGAAAGGCGGAAAACTTATCGGCTTCGACCGTGCCAGGATTGGCTTCCAGCGTGATTTCGGCGCCCGGCAGAAGCGGCAGCAGGGTACGCATGGCGGTGAGCAGCCTGTCGAGCGCGGGGCCGGAAAGCAGACTCGGCGTACCGCCGCCGAAGAAGATGCTCGACACCTTGCGGCCCCACACCAGCGGCAAGGAGGATTCAAGGTCGGCAATCAGCGCGTCGACATACTCCGCTTCGGGTAGGACTCCGCGCAATTCATGCGAGTTGAAATCGCAGTAGGGGCATTTTTGTACGCACCACGGGATATGCACGTAAAGCGAGAGCGGCAGCGGATGGCGAAACTCGAGCTTTCCGCCGGACAGGCCAGTGGCCCGGCTCTGCGCCATGATCGGGATGATGCGTGCGGCCTTGTTCTCGGACATCAGCGACGCGCTTGCAGGCGTTCGATCAGGTGCTGAAGCGCCCGCCCGCGGTGCGAGCGGCGGTTTTTCTCGGCCGCATCGAGTTCGGCGGCGGTTACGCCGAGGTCAGGCAGGAAGAACAGCGGGTCGTAGCCGAAGCCACCCTTGCCGCGTTCTTCGGCAATGATTTCGCCATGCCATTCGCCTTCGGCGATGATCGGTTGCGGATCGTCGGCGTGGCGGACAAAAACCAGCACGCAGACGTAATGCCCTCGTTTGTCGGCATGTCTGGCCAGCTCGGCAAGCAGTTTCTCGTTGTTTCGTGCGTCGCATTTCTGCTCGTCGGCAGACTCCTGCGCATAGCGTGCCGAATATACGCCCGGTGCGCCACCCAGGGCCGCAACACACAGTCCCGAGTCGTCGGCCAGTGCCGGCAGACCGGTGCAGCGCGCCGCGTGGCGCGCTTTTTCCAGGGCGTTTTCGACGAAGGTGCAGTGCGGCTCATCGCACTCCGGAACGCCAAGCGCCTTCTGCGGCACGCTCTCCCATCCGAGCGGTGCCAGCAGCTCGCCAAATTCGCGCAGTTTGCCGGGGTTGTTCGAGGCGACGACCAGTTTCATGCGGCGAGAGCGGCAATCTGCCGGGCAATCAGTTCCTTGATGCCGGCCTCGGCGAGGTCGACCAGTTGGCTCATCTGGGCGCGGGAAAACGGTTCGCCCTCGGCGGTCCCCTGGATTTCGACGATGCCGCCGCTGCCGGTCATGATCACGTTCATGTCGGTATCGCAGTCGGAATCCTCGGGGTAGTCGAGGTCGAGTACCGGGATGCCCTTGTAGATGCCGACCGAAATGGCGGCCACATGGTCGCGGATCGGGCTGGCCGTCAGCTTGCCCTGCGCAACGAGCTGTGCGCAGGCGTCGTGGAGCGCCAGCCAGGCGCCGGTGATCGAGGCGCAGCGGGTGCCGCCGTCGGCTTGCAGGACGTCGCAATCGAGCGTGATCTGGCGTTCGCCGAGGGCCTTGAGGTC
>JFJP01020324.1_pt1 | contig 60740 bp, 46 predicted proteins | sample 431651 | NCBI WGS metagenome assembly JFJP01 (sample SAMN02602958, study PRJNA72255) | Microbial mat metagenome, whole genome shotgun sequencing project. | biome: fresh water; feature: sink hole; material: water; isolation source: purple microbial (photo- and chemosynthetic) mats found in... | reverse complement strand
GCCTTCCTCTACCATCTGGCGTGGAGCGAGGCCACGCCGCCCGCGACCCAATCCGGGATGCTGCGCTGGCTGTCCGGGCTGGGCCTGCCGGTGAATCCGCAGGCCGAAGTGGTCGAGGGCGCCGCTGCCGCAGCCGCGCGCTGCGCCGCCTTCGCCGAACGGCGCGGTACGCTGGGCTATGATATCGACGGCATGGTGGTGAAGCTCGACGCGTGCGCCCAGCAGGCCCAGTTGGGCGCCACCGAGCATCACCCGCGCTGGGGCATCGCGTGGAAGTTCCCGCCCGAGCGTCGCCCCACCGTGTTGCGCGAGGTGATCGTCCAGGTCGGCAAGAGTGGCAAGCTGACGCCGGTCGCGGTGCTCGATCCGGTGCAACTCGCCGGCACCACGGTGTCGCGCGCCAGTCTGCACAACTTCCCCGAACTCGAACGCAAGGACGTCCGGCTGGGCGATACCGTGCTGGTCGAGAAGGCGGGCGAGATCATCCCGCAGGTCGTCGGCGTGGTGCTGGAGCGCCGTCCGGCCGACGCGCGTCCGGTGCCGCGTCCCACCGCCTGTCCGTCCTGTGGCGCCCCGCCCGAGCAGGATGAAGTGTTCCTGCATTGCCCCAATCCCGCCTGCCCCGCGCAGGTGCGCGAACGCCTCCGTCATTTCGCCTCGCGCTCGGCGATGGACATCGAGGGCCTGGGCGAGGCCGTGGTCGATCAGGTGGTGACGCATTGCGGCGTGCGCGGACCTGCTGATCTGTTCGCCCTGACCGTCGAGCGCCTGGCCGGGCTCGAGCGCATGGGCGCCAAGAGCGCGGCGAACCTCGTCGCTGGGCTGGAAGTGGCCAAGGGCCGCGGCCTGGCGCGCGTGCTGGCCGGCCTCGCCCTCGAACAGATCGGCGAAAAGCTCTCGGAAGATCTCGCGGCGCGCTTCGGCACCCTGGAGCGGCTGCTGGCCTTGGCCGACGCGCACCATGCCGGTGACGCCGCCGCGCTGGCCGAGGTCAGGCAGATCGAGGGCGTGGCGGAACGCACCGCGCGCCTGGTTCTCGACCAGTTGGGCAACGCGGCGGTACGCGCGCAACTCGCTGCCCTGGCCGCTGCCGGCGTGGTCATGGAGCATCGCGGCGCAGTGGTCCAACAGGTCGCCGGCATCGCCGGCAAGACCTTCGTCCTGACCGGTACCCTGCCCAGCCTGACCCGCCCAGACGCCGAGAAACTGATCAAGGCGGCGGGCGGCAAGACCAGCGGCAGTGTCTCGAAGAAAACCGACTACGTGGTCGCCGGCGCCGAAGCCGGATCGAAGCTGACCAAGGCCCAGGAACTGGGTGTGACCATCCTTGATGAGGCTGGTCTGCGCGCGTTGCTGGGCGGGTGATTGCCCTCGATGCAGGCTGAAGCCTGCGCTCCCAGGGAAGGCAAGCCTCGGTGCGGTAGGTATCGGAGCGCAGCGAAGATGCCGGACGCGCCGAGGCCGGGGGGTTCGGGGGGCGGGAGCGGCGCAGGCCCGGCGAAAATGAAAGAAGGGGGAGCGGCTGAGCGCTCCCCCTTCTTTCACGCCGGGCCGTAGCCGCGGAGCCCCCCGGGCAAAAGCGCCCCCCGGGTCAGAGCTTCTGTTCGATCTCGTCGAACAGGATCAGGTCCGCCTGCACGATGATCAACTGCCGAATCTCGGCCTCGGTGCGACCGTTCGAGCTGAACAGGCGACCGAGGAAGGGAATGTGGGACAGGAAGGGCACGCCAGCATGGCTGCGCCGGCTGTCGCCGTTGGTCATGCCGGCGATGACCAGCGAGCCGCCGTCGGGGACGGTGACCGAGGTGCGCACGGCATTGTAGGACAACTGCGGGATGAGCAGCGGGAAGCTGCCGAAGCCAGCTGCCACGGCCGAGCCGGTCTGATCGACCGGGCCGCCCGGCCAGCCGACGGCGGGCGGGCCAAAGCGGCGCCAGGCCTGCACCTGGGCGTTGGTCGGGCGCAGGCTCAGAGTGATGTACTTCTTGTCGGCCGAGGCGATCGCCTTCACGTCCAGCACGGTGCCGTAGGACAGGATCGAGATGATCGGGTCGTACTGGCCCTGGACCACGTCGTAGTCCGAGATGTAGGACTGCTGGTTCATGTTCACGATGTGGGCCTGCTGGCCATTGAACAACGTGATGTCGGGCTCGAAAGTGACGTTCGAACGGCGGTCTTTCTCGACCGCGTTGAGGATGGCGCTGGCCCAGAAGTTCGAGGCCAACTGCCAGCTCTGGGTCTGCAGGTTCAGACCGCCACCGGTGGCCAGGGTGGTACCGCTGGTGTAGCTGAGCAACTGGTTGTTGATGCGCCCGGCGGTCAGGATCTGGTCGGTGGGTGCACCCCAGGCGCCGCCGACCTGGAGGTCGGGGGCGGTGGTGCCGGTGGTGGTGCCATTGGGATCGCCGCCAGCATTATACCCTGGTAGCGTGCCACCGGGTCCATTGGGGCGGTTGGCGGCATTGTAGTTCTGCCAGCTGACCCCGATCTCCTCGAGCATCGAGTTCTCGACCGACAGGAACTTGCACTTCACGTGGATCTGCGAGCCACGCTGGTTGCGCAGGGCGCGCAGCAGCTCGTCGATCTGGATATGCACCTCGCCGCTCTGGTTCACCACCATCGCGCCGTTGTATTCCTCGATCGTGGTGCCGGCATCCGGGCTCCAACTGGCCGGGGAGACGACCTGCTGGATGATCTCGATGAACTCCGAGGTCTCCGGCTTGGTCTCGGCCGCGGTCGGGGGCAGCAGCTGGCTGCCGGTGCCACCCGGCTTGGGGATCTCCAGGCTGGGGCCGGGGAAGCTGTCCATCGCGTGGGTCAGGTCGCGGACGTCGTACATCTTCATGAACAGGTCGCCGCGCGTGCCCTGTTCGTTGCTGATGTAGATCGCCTCGTTGCGCAACGTGTATTTCAGATTGGTGATGCGCATGATGAAATCGAGGACGAAGCGCATCTTCATGCGATCGACGCGCAGCGTCACCGGGGCCGGACTGCCGGCCGCCACGCGCGGGTCGAGGACGATGTTGGCATTGGTCACGCGCTGCAGGAAGCCGACCACATCGACCAGGTCGGTATCGGAGAAGTCGAGGGTGATCTCCTGTTCGAGCTGGTTGGCGATCTCCTTGCGCCAGGCCTCGTTCTTCTCCTCGAGACCCTGCACCGGGGCGCTGCGCCGGGCGTCGAGCTCGGGCCACTCGGTGGTGTAGCGCACCAGTTCGAGCTGCGGCAGCATCGAGCTGCGGATCGACTCGGAGAGGAGACGGTGCTCTTCGTCCCAGCGGTCGGCGGTCATCTGGCGGATATAGACGTGGCGTTCGCGCCGGCACTTGGCCAGCAGGTCGGCGGCGCGTTCGTCGGCGCGGTTCAGCTTCAGCACCTGTTCGCAGATCAGGATCGACTCGTCGTAGTCGCGGCGCTCACGGGCGCGCAGGGCGCGGCGCAGCATCGCGTCGATGCGGTCGCGCTCGAGCTGCAGTCCAAGGTCGCGCAACTGCTGGCTGCGGTCCTGGGCGCTGCGGTTGCGCTCGGCGGCGACGGTGCGGTCCTTGGCTTCGCGGCGGCTGCGCGCGTCAGAGGCCAGGGTCTCGACCTCGCGCAACGCCGCCAGCTTGCGCTCGTCGGCGAAGGGCAGGCTTTCCAGGCGCACCAGGGCCATCTGGAACGAGCGGTCGGCGAGGTTGAAGTCACCGGACTGCATCGCGGCGATGCCGGCCTCCTTCTTGGCCTGGGCCTCGTTCCACAGTTCCTGGTCCTTGACCTGGGCCTCATCGACCAGGCGGTCGATCTGCTGCGAGCGCGGATCGCGCTCGAGGCCGGCCAGGGCGCGTACCGCGCTCAGTTCCTTGCCGTAGGCCTCGTTGCTTGGGGCATAATCGACCGCCAGGGTCAGTTCACGCACCGCTTCGGCGAGCCGGTTCTCCTCTTTGGCGCGCATGCCGCGCACGTAGTGGAACTCGGCGGCCTGGTTGCCCCCGGCCTGGTGGGCGGCGCGTTCGGCGGCGTAGCGCTCGAGTTCAGCGGCCGCACCGCTTTGGGCCGGCGGGACGGCCTCGCCCGACTGCAGCGAGGCGGCGCACAGGGCGAGCATGGTGGCGGTAAGCGCCAGGCGGCGGGTGTGGCGGCAGGTCAGGGGCTTCACAGGCGGGCCTCCAGTTCCGGGTAGTTGATGATCGAGACGGTGGACATCAGGTAGAGCTTGGTGCGGTCGGCGTAGCGCCCACGGGCGCCGAACAGCCGGCCGAGGAAGGGGATCGATCCGAGCAGCGGCACCCGGGTCGAGCTGAACTGGTCGAGGCTGCGGGTGAAGCCGCCGACCAGCAGGCTGCCGCGATCCGGCACCATCACCGTGGTGGCGGTCGCCTGCACGGCGACGTTCGGCAATTCGATCGGGGCGCGGGCGGACGTTTCGATGAGCAGCAGGTTGTCGAGGTACTGGGTACCGACGTCATCCGCATTCGGCGGCGGGGTGAGCGCATTCGGATCCAGCAAGGTGCCTGGAATGGTCACGAAGTAGTCGATGTATTCCGTGAACAGGGTCGCGGAACTGACCGAGGTGCGCAGGTCCAGGGTGACATACTTGCGGTCCGCGCTGATCATCGGGCGGACCTCGATCATCGTGCCCAGGTTCAGCACCGAGATGACCGGATCGGGATAGCTGGCGACGATCTCGTAGTCGCTGATGTAGGCCAACTGGCTGGCGAAGACGGCGTGCGCCTGCTGGCCGTTCAGGCAGGTGACCTCGGGGGCTTGCAGCACGCGGCCCTGGGCATTGCGTTCCAGGGCGCTGAGGATGGCGTTGAACTTGTTCTCACCGAAGAACGAGGTCTGCAGGGTCAGGCCGGTGCCGCTGGTCGCGGGGACCACGGACATGGCGGTGCCTGGCAACTGGTTGGTGGAGTTGGCTGCCACCGACCAGGCACCGGTCCGGCGCAGGAAGCCAGCCGAGGGCTGGCCGTTGGCCGGGGCGACCATCGTGCCGGCCCCCGAAGTCCACTGGACGCCGATCTCCTCGACGAAGCGGTCGGTCAGTTCCAGCCAGCGGGCATCAATGCGCACCGCCAGGCTGCGTTGCGCCTCTTGGGCCCGGATGAACTCGCGGATCAGGGTCTGCGCCTCTTGCGGGGCGGTGACCAGCAGGGTCGTCCCGCGCACGACGATGGCATTGCCCTCTTGTTCCCAGAGCCGCGGGCTGACCACGCGGCGGATCAGGTCGGCGATGTCGTCCCCGGTCGCGACGGCCGTGGCCGCCGGTTCGGCGGCGACCAGACTGGCGCCGCCAGAGGCGCCGTCGGCGGTGCTCATGGCCATCACCGGGCCGGGCTGGTCCACCGCGCCGAGCATCAGGCCGCCGATGTCATGCAGCGCGACGGTGCGGTCGCTGGTCGCCTGGTCGCCGACGAAGACGGCGCCCTTGGTGATCGACCAGCGCGTCCCGCCCTGTTCGGTGATCCAGGTCAGCACATCTTCAAGCCGCATGCGCGCTGCGCGCAGGGTGACGATGCGGTCGGCGGCGGCCTGCAGTTCGGGCGCCACCACGATGCTGATCCCGGCGAGGCGGGCAAGTTGGGCCAGGGCATCGACAGCTGGAGTCGCGTCGAAGATGATGGTTACGCGCTGGGCCAGGCGGTCGCGTACCGCATCCGAGTCGCTCGCTGCCTCTGGGCCGGCATCCAGGCGGCTGCGCCGGCCGGCCCGGCGTTGGTCCCAGTCCGCGGGCCACACCGGTTCGCCATCGAAGCCTTCGGGGATCAGCGAGCGTTCGACCAACAGGGCGATCTCGGAACGCAGGTCACGCTCGCGTTCGGCGATGCTGCTGCGGCGGGCGGCATGGGCGAGGTCGAGCAGTTCCCGGTACTCGGCTTCGACCTCGGTGTCGGCTGGCAGGTCGCGCAACAGCACGCGGCAGTGCGCCAGGGCCAGTTCGTGGTGTTCGCGCTGACGCAGGTCGCGGATGCGGGCCAGGCGCTCGGCGCGCAGGCTGCTGCGGACGCCGGCCTCGCGGGCGGCGCCGGCGGTGGCGTTGGCGGCGCTGCTCTGACGGGCGGCGTCTTCCGCGCTCAGATCGTTGGCTGCCTGGGCGGACTCAGCCTCGGCCAGCAGGCTGGCGGCCTCGGCGCGCCGCGGGGCGTCGGCGGGGACGCCGACCAGGGCGCTGCGCAGGTGGTCTGCCGCCACCCGCGCCTGGCCGGCAGCAAGCAGGAAGCGGGCGTCATCCAGCGCCGGTCCCAAAGCCGCGGTGCGCGCCTGCTCGTCGGCCTGGCGTTGTTCAACCCGGTCTGCCGGCAGGGCCTCGCCGCCCGCCAGGCTGGCGGCGACCAGCAGGATGGCGACGACGGGGCGCGTCACGCGCTGGCGCGCGAGCCCCCGAATCGTCGTCCTGCCGGCCGCTGCGGTCACTGCTGCTGCTCGCTCTCGGCCAGGTCGAGGATGGTTGCGGAGAGCAGGAAGAAGATCTTGCGGCTTTCGTCGTAGGTGCCGTTGCGGCTGAACAGACGACCGAGGAAGGGGATGTGGCTGAGGAAGGGGATGCCGCTGTGGGTGCGCTGGCGCAGCGAGCGGTTGAAGCCGCCGATCAGCAGGCTGCCGCGGTCGGGGATCATCACCGTGCTGCGCAGGGTCTGCACCTGCACGTTCGGCAACTCGATCGGGAAGGTGGCGGGGACGACTACGCCGCCGGTCGTACCGGTGTTGCCAACGATCTGGTAGGCGGCGATGTATTCGACGAAGACACCGACCAGGCCGACGTTGGTCGGACGGATCTCCATGGTGACATACTTACGGTCGCTGGAGATCACCGGGCGCACATCAAGCAGGTCGCCGTAGTTCAGCACCTCGATCACCGGATCGTAGTTGCTGGAGACGATCTCGTAGTCCTTGATGTAGGCGTACTGACCGATGAAGGCGGCGTTGGCACGTTGGCCGTTGAAGCAGGTGATCTGCGGGTGGTTGAGCACCGTGGCGTCGGTCTCGTCTTCAGCGGCGCTGAAGATCGCGTTGACCTGGTCCATGCCGAGGAATCCCTGGGCGAATCCTTCCAGGACCAGGCCCTTGGGGAGGGCCTGCCCGAGGTTGATCGTCGGGGTGATGCCATAGCCGATCGAGGTGGCGTTGCCGGGCAGCTGCTGGTACAGGGTGCCGCCCAGGCTGGTGCCCGAGCCGGAGGTGGCGTTGCCGTTGGTCGTGACGTTATAGACGCCGGAGTTGTTGGCGATCGGCGAACTGATCATGTTGGTCGGGTTGTTGTGCCACTCGACCCCGATCTCCTCAAAGAATCCCTTGCGCACATCAAGCAGGCGGACGCTGACGTTGACCTGCATGGCGGTCTGGTTGCGCAGGTTGGCGAGCAACTGGGCGACCAGTTCGTGGCCTTCGGGGGTCTGGCTGACGAACAGGGTCGAACCACTGCGCTGCTGGATGCTGACGTCATCCTTGTCCCAGGCGTCCTTGGTGACGTTGTTCTTGATAAAGGTGACCAGGGCTTCGGGGTCGGCGGCAGCCGTCTCTTCGCCGCCCGAGCTGCCCAGCAGGTCGCCGCCGCCGCTGCCGCCGCTGGCGGCCGAGTAGGCCAATTCGGCGCCCGGCTCGTCCTTCACCGGGGTGATCAGGTCGGTGACGTCGTAGAGGCGCAGCACCACCGCGCCGGTCACCGGCTGGTTGTTGATGAAGATCGCCTGGTCCTGGATCGCCATGTGATGGCCGGTGATCTCGAGGATCCACTTCAGCGCATCGCGGAAGCGCATGTCGCGCACCTTGAGCGTGACCGTGCCGCCGCCGGCAGCGGCCAGCACTTCGGGCGCGACGATGATGTTCACGCCGGTCACCTGGCGCAGGAAGGTGACGACATCTTCGAAGCTCTGGTCCTGGAAGTCGAAGGTGACGCGCTGTTCCATGCGGTCGTTGAGTGCGGCCATCCACGGCTCGGCCTTCGAGGTGCCGATCTCGCGCGGCTTGCGCAAGGTGCGGCGCTGCCAGTCCTCGGGATAGACCAGCAGTTCGTTCTGCGGGATCAGCGACTTGTGCACCTCTTCGGCGACCCGGGCGATGCCTTCGGTGCGCTCGACGCGGTAGGCGACGTCGAAGGAGTAATGGCCTTCGCGGCGCGAATCGAGGTAGAGTTCGCGGGCGTCCTCGCGACGGCGGTCGAGTTCGTAGGCGTTCCACGCCTCGACCTCGGAGCGACGGTAGTCCTTGCGGTTGAAGGCCGCGGTGGCGCGGCGCATCAGTTCATCGACCTTGAGGCGCAGGGCCTCGGCCTGCAGGTCGGCCTGCTGGCGGGCGGTCTCGGCGGCGGCGGTGCGGTCGTCCTGCTGACGCTGCAGTTCGGCTCCGCGCGCCCGGTCGCGGGCGGCGTTGCGCTTGTCGGCGACCTGCTTGGGCAGTTCGCCCCAGTCGAACTTGTACGGGAACGAGCGGATGCCGATCTCGACCCGGTCGTAGTCCAGCTCGGCGGCGGCGAAGTCACCCGCAGCCATCGCCTTGTCGCCGCGCTCGAGCAGGGCGCTGAGGCGGACGGCGGTCTCCTGGGTGCGGATGTCCTGCAGGCTGCCGAACCAGCTCGCCGCCATGCGCAGGCGGTTGGCGCGGTTGGACAGCACGGCCAGCACATCGCTGCGCAACTGCTGGGCGCCGCGATGGGGCGGATACAGGGCGACGGCCTGCTCGACCAGATCAAGGGTCTCGGCGAAGGCGCCGGCACGGTAGCGGCCGAGGGCCTCGGTGTATTTGGCGTCGGCAGCCACTTCAGCCTGGCCGGGCTGGCTGGCGACGGCCGTATCTCCAGGCGCCTCCGGCTGCACGGCGGGCTCTGCAGCTGGCACCATGGCGGCGATGGCGAGCAGCAGCGGAGTCAGCGGCAGGCGGTGGTTATGGAGGGGTGAACGCGAGCGCATGGGGCGTCCCTCTGGGCGATGGTGGCATGCGTGCGAAGGCATGCCGGCGGGCTGGTGGATGCTAGGATGGGGGGCGGAGGCCGGAGGGCTAAGGCCCTGCCGGCGTCCGTGGTGTCACTCTCACCGGCGGGTCAGGGACGCTTGCCGGGGAGAGTGGGGGGCGGGGGCTGGCCGAAGGCTGCGCCGGACGGGGCCGCCGGCTTGGGGGCCGGTCCGGGCTGCTGCGGCGCTGGCGCCGCTTCGCCGGCCGGATCGCCAGCGGGCGGTGCGGCCGGAGCTTCGCTCTTGGCCGTCATGACGCCGCGCGGGTCCTCGATCTTGACCTTGTGCTCGACCGTATCCCACCAGACCACCCGGGCATCCGGCATGACGTAGTAGGTGGTATCGGTAGCGTAGTTTTCGGCATCGAGGGCGCCTTCGTCCTTGCGCGCCCGGTAGAGGTCGGCGAGGGGGCCGGTGCCGGCCTCATACGCCTTGGGCGCCTCGGGTTGCAGGCCCCACTGGCGGAAATCACTGGGCGCCTTGGCGAACTCGTCCTTCTCCGAGTAGGTCGCGGTGCGGTGCGGATAGATCAGGGTGTCGGCGTTGGCTGGCGGGCTGATCGAGATCAGCTTGGTCAGCACCAGTTCGCTGCCGCTGTCGGGGTTCTTCAGCACCACGATGTCGGTCGCGACCTCTTTCTTGTCGAGCACCAGGTCGCGGTCCTTGCCACCGGCAGGGCGGGCCTTCGGCTTGAGCGACCAGTAGATGATGCGCTTCTGGTCCTTGACCAGTTTTTCGACCACGAAGGGGGTGGGCAGATCGACGCGGATCTTGGCCGCGCCGAAGGGGTCGACCATGGTGTGGTCCTTGATCCCCAGCACATCGCCCTGGCCGAACTTCTCCTCGATCGGCTTCTCCATCCATTTGCGTTCTGCACCCTTGGCGAACAGGCGCAGCAGGAGGAAGCGGCCGACGTCGCGGCTCTTGGTCGGATCGTTGGGATCCATGCCAGTGCTGAGACCGACCAGGGCGAAGCGCACGCTGGCGGTGGCCTCGACCGCGGCGACCGGACTCCACGGGCCGAGGAACAGCCGCTCGTTGGCTTCGAGCTTGGTGCCGGGGGGCAGTGGCCCCTCGACCGGACGCAGCAGGCTCTTGAATAGCGCGCCGTCCTTGGCCTTGACCTCGCGGGCCGCCTGGCCGAGCAGGGCTTCGTCCTTGGTCGGCCCCTCGGAGGCGGGTCCGGAGGTGACCAGGACGCTGGCGCGTGGCCGTTCGACCCACGGGGCGGCCAGGTCGAGGGCGGTGGCGGCGGCGATGATCCGGGCGCGGATCTGGTGCAACTGCCACGGTTCAGGCGTGGGGATGCTGCGCAGGGCGTCGCGGGTGAGGCTGGCCAGCGGCAGGATGCCGTCCTTGGAACCGCCGGGCAGGGCCAGGGGGCGCCATTCGCCATCGCCGATCTTGATCTCGACCTGCAGCGCCAGGTGGCGGCCAGTGTTGATGATCGGGCCCTTGTCGTTGCGTTCCCAGCGGCGCGAGGCCTCGGAACTGACCCGGCGACCGAGACCCTGCTGGGTCGTTTCCGGGGCGTTGACGCCGATCTCCAGGGCGCCGACCGCATCCTTGATCGACACGGTCGGGGTCAGCAGTTCGTAGAAATAATAGAAGCCATCCCCCGGACCGCCGCCGGCGGTTCCCTTGCCCTTGTCAGGCGGGGCGGTCAACCAGGCCATGGTCGGGGTGATCGGGGCCTGTTCAGAGAGCCGGCCGAGCAGCTGGTCGAGGTAGGGCCGCGGCTCCTTCATGACCGGGGCTTCGTTCTTGAGGAAGCCCTGGCTGATCTTGGCGTTGATCGCCTCGATCTGCTGCTGGTTGTCCTTGGGCCGGATGCTTTCGTCGGACGCGGCGCTCCACAGGACCAGGGCGCAGCCCCCGGCGACGGCCACCACGGCCAACTTCTCGCCGTGCGCGATGAGGAAGGACTTGGCGCTCATGTCAGTTCACTCCCGGCGTGGCCGTCGCGGCGACGGCGGCGAAATCGAGGACGTTGATGGTCAGCACCAGGCGGGCGGCCTCGGCGGCGGCGTCGAAACGCTCGCCGGCGGCGAATTCCGTGCGCTTGCTGAGGCTGGCGTTGGCGATGCTCAGCAGCGGCCGGTCGGTGCTGGTGTTGCCCTCGATGGCCGAGCTGGCGGCGAGCAGGGCGCTGACCGGACCAGCCAGCGTCAGGCGCACGCCGACTGAACGCACCGTCACCAGGCTCGAGACCGTGGTCTCGATCGTCTGGCCGATCTCGCCCTGTCCGGCCGAGGTCCATTCGAGCGACACCACCACCGGGCTGGAGCCGGCGCGGTCGTCGCTGCGCCCGGTCGGGCCGACCAGGGGATTGTCGGCGATGGCGGTGCGGGCCGCGATCAGCCGGTCGGCGAGCAGTTCGATCACGCGCAGGCGCGCGGTCAGCAGCGGGTGCTCTTTGGGATCGGGGAAGGAGCCGGACTTGGTGTAGAGGCCGATCACGGCGCGCACGTTGCTGGGGCTTTCACCGGCCGCCGAGACCACTTCGGTGGGGCTGGCCGCGACCATGCAGCCGCGCGAGCGCAGGTTGGCGATAACCGCCTCGCTGGCCTGGATGTAGGCGTTGTACCATTCCAGCACGTTGCTGGTCGGGGCGATCGGCTTGGCCAGCCAGCCTGAACGGCCGAGCAGCTGGGTGCGGATGTCCTCGAGCTGCTTCTTGTACTTGTCCACGTGCGGCTGGAGGGTGTTCTTCCACCGGTCGGTGATCAGGAATTCACGCGAGAGGCGCTCGGTCTCGGCGGCGTTTTCGGCATCCCACACGCCGGGCGGGTTGCCGGCCAGGGCGCGCCGCTCGAGATCCTTGAGATCCTTGGCCTGCTGGTCGAGCTTCTGCTTGGCGCTCTGCGCGTCGGCAGTGGGCACGACCACGAACCAGGCGACGAGGATGAGCAGGGACAGGGCGCCGCAGACGATCCAGAAGATGTGCTTCACGGCTTGGTCTCCACGGCCACGACAGGTGCGGCAGGCGCCGAGGGCGCGGCGATGGTGCAGGTGTAGGTGGTGACGCTGGTCGAGAGGCTCTTGCGCTCTTCGATCGGCTTCGCATCGCCCTTGTCATCCAGATGGTTGCGATCGAGATACCACCAGTCGATCGTACCCTCGATGTCGCTGGTCGCCTGCACCTCGCTGAACAGGGTCGGCGTCCTGGTCAGGTCCTGGAGGTGGGCGGGCACCGGCATCTCGCGCAGCGCCTTGAGCAGCGACGAGCGCACCTCGCCCTGGCGGGCGCCGCTGGGGATGTCCACCTGGACGGTGACGGTACGCGGACTGCCCAACGGGTTGAACGGATCGGCCACTTTGCCGCCGCCTTCCGTGCTGGGCTGCAGCTCGACGCTGCGCAGGTAGGCCGCTTGCAGGGCCGGCGTGCTCTCGGCCAGCGCCGCCGGGATGGTCGGGCGCAGTTCGGGGGTCGTGGCGATCATCTGCACGATGCCGGTCGCCCCAGCGAGCGCGGCGTGGGCCAGGCCCTGGTTGGAGCCGATGGCGTCGAAGCGGGCCAGCTGGGGGGCGAGGTCCTGGACCAGGCGTAAAACCTCGGTGGACTCGCTCATGCGATCACGGTTCTCGTCGGCGTAACGCTTCACCGTCTGCGCCAGGCGCACGTTGGTGTCGTTGGCGCTGCTGGCGATAGCGTAGTCGGCATAGACCGTGCCGGCGAGCATGGCGACAATGGCAGCCGCCGCCCAGCGCTTGGTCGCGAGCAGCTTCTCGGTCTGCAGCGCGCTCGGCATCAGGTTGACGTTGGCGCGCGACACCCCGGTCGCCTGCAGGCCGAGGCCCATGGCGACGCCCAGCGACTGCAGATCCTGCATGGGATGCGGTCGAGGTCCTCGAGGATGTTGATGGTCAGGCGCAGCTTCTCGGCCATGTACTCGGGCAGGCCGGGCAGGCGGAAGGTGTTGCCCGAGATCACCAGGTTGTCGAGCGTGGCGCTGGCGTTCTGGGTGCGGTAGAAGCCGAGGCTGCGGTTGATCTCGCTGGTCAGTTCCGACAGGCCGCTTTCGATCACCTTGATGATCTTGTCGGCCTGGCGGCTGTCGTTGACCTGGCGCTTCAGTGTTTCGGCCTCGGGCACGCTGACGCGGAACTTCTTGGCGAAGACCTGGGTGATGTCGTTGCCGGCCACGGTCAGCGAACGCATCCACAGCTGGTCGCCCTGGTACACCACCAGATCGGTGTTGTCGGCGCCGACATCGAGGATGATGACGGCTTCGCCGTCGGGGAACTCCTGGTCGAACTTGATGAAGTTATAGAGCGCCAGCGAGGGCACCGACACGCCGGTCAGGTTGATGCCCACCGACTTGCACTTGCTGATGATCTGCTGGATCACCTCACGCTTCACCGCGAACAGCGCGACGTCGAGCGAGGCGCCGTCGGGGGCGGGTGAGCTGTGGTAGCCCCATTCGACCTCGTCGAAGTTGCCCGGGATCTGCTGCTTGGCCTCCAGCTCGACCATCGTGTGCATCTTCTTCGGGTTGATCACCGGGACGTTCACCGGGCGGGTGAACACCTGGCGGCCCGAGATCGCGGCGAAGACCGGCGTGGCGCCGAACTCCTCGCGCGCGACGATCGCCTGTATGGCGGCGGTGACGGCCTGGTCACGGTCGCCGCCTTCCGGCACGGTGACCGGTTCGATGGCGTAACCGAGCACAGTGACGCTGCCGCCACTGCGCGACAGCTTGACGGCCTTGATCGACGAGTGACCGATGTCGAGGCCCCAGGCGACCGGATGGGAGTCCATAACGCGTTTCCCCGCTGGTGGATGCGGCCCGGTGCATACCGGGATGTAGCGCCACCCTAGCGGGGCCGCTGCCGGGGACCAAGGGGCGCGGTTCGTACGGTGAGCGTGTGTGTGTCACCCGTGGAGGGGCTGATGGGCGGAGTCCGCTGTCTGGAAGTCCGGACGCGCCCTTGCGCCTCCTGGTCAACCTCCGACCGTCCCGGCATGAGCGACAAGATCATCCGTTTCCCTGGTGCGGCAGGGGCCAAGCCGGCCGCGCCGGCACCAGAACCGGCCGCCCCGGCCGGCCTTGACGGGCTGAGCGAGGACCAGCGCAAGGCGATCCAGGTCGTGCTCGGCGGGATGAGCTTCGTCCTGGTCGGGATCAAGCCGACCGACCGGGGAGCCGACTTCTTCACTGCCGTGCACGGCGAACCCGGCGACCTGCGCAATGCCTACGACCACCTGCCCGGGGTGATCGAACGGGCCTATGGCCGCAAGGGGCTGATATGAGAAAGCTGGAGGCTGGAAGCTGGAGGCTGGAAGCTGGGGGCCGCGGGACCTGTCGGCGGGTGGCTGGGAGCCTCCAGCCTCCAGCCTTCAGCCTCCAGCCCACGGATATGCTTCGCATCATCCTGGCGCTTTTCGCCACCCTCGCCCTCGCCGCCGGCGAGGCGCGCGGGACGGTGCTGCTGACCCTGAACGGGGATCTCGCCCTGCGCCCCTCCGAAGGCTTCCTCGGCGGCGGTGACCCGTCGCTGCACGAGGTGACCACCAAGCTGCGCGACGCCCTGGCGGCGGGCGAGGCACGCCTCGTCCTCGACCTGTCGCGCGGTTTTTCGGGGGGCCTGGCCGCCGCCGAGGAGATCGCAGCGGTGCTGCGCGAGCGCGGCCCCGGTACCAGCGTCGCCTGCCTGCTCGACCGGGTCGGCGACCCCGCCCTGGTCATCGCCGCGGCCTGCGACGAGGTGGTGATGCCCGCCGCTGGCGTCCTCGCGGTGCATGGCCTGGCGGCCGAGGGCTGGTACCTGGCCCCTGCGCTGGCGCGGGTCGGGGTGCGCTTCCACGCCGTGGCCAGCGGCGAGTTCAAGACCGCTCCCGAGACCTTCACCCGTGAGGGGCCCTCGGATGCCGCCCGGGCCGAGATGCGCCAACTGATCGAGGGGATGGACCGTGTGCTGGTGTCCCTGGCGGCGCGTCCGGGCCTGGACCTGGCCAAGGCGCGGGCCGAGGGCCTGCAGACCGGCAGCGCGGCCAAGGGCCTTGGCCTGGTCACTCAGGCGGTCGAGCCGGGCGCCTGGCTGGCGGCGCAGCCCACGCCCTTGCGCCGCGTGCGTTTCGGGGCCGAGGTTCCCGACCTCAGCAGCTTCGCCGGGATGATGCGCTTCTGGGGCCAGTTGCTCGGCGGTGATTCCGCGGCGCGTCCGGCGCGCTCGGTCGCGGTGGTCGAGCTGGCCGGCATGATCATCCCAGGCGAGCATTCGATGCCCGGCGACACCGTCGCTGATGGCGACACTTGCGCCCTGCTCGACCGGTTGCGCGACGACCGCCGGGTTGCGGCGGTGGTGCTGCGCATCGACTCGCCGGGCGGCGATGCCACCGCCAGCGACCGCATCCACCACGCTGTGCGCCGCCTCGACGAGGCCAAGCCGGTGGTCTGCCTGATGGATGGCGTGGCCGCCAGCGGCGGCTACTGGATCGCTTGCGCGGCGCGCGAGATCCGCGTCCACCGCGCCACCATCACTGGGTCGATCGGCGCCTTCGCCATGGTCCCCGATCTGCAGGGGGCCGCCGACCTCCTCGGCGTGCGCCGCCACGTCGAACTGGCCGCGCCGCATGGGGCGCTGATGTCGCCCTTCGGCTGGACGGCCGAGCGCGAGGCGGTGTATCGCCGGGTCATCGCCGATGTCGACGACCGGTTCCGCCGCCTGGTCGCGCAGCGCCGCAACCTGCCCCGCGAGCGCATCGACACCCTCGCCCAGGGCCGGGTCTTCACCGGCGAGCAGGCGGTCGCCGAGCGCCTGGCTGATGGCCTGGGCACCCTGGCGAGCGCGGTGGCGCGGGCGCGCGCCTTCGCCGGCGAGGCTGCCCCCTTGCCGCTCGAACGCTTTCCCAAGGGCAGTGGCCTGGCCGCGCGTCTGGGACTGGTCGATGCCACGGCCTTCGTGCCCGGGGCCCGGCGCATCGCGGTGTGGGCCGACCTGGCGCGGCGTGGCGCCCTGATCCTGGCGTGGGACGGGGTGCCGGCGATCAGGTGAGGCCCAGCGCCGTCTGCCGCCAGCGCCCCGGCGGGGCGTTGGCGAGGCGGCGGAAGATACGGTCGAGGCAGGCGCTGGAGCGGTAACCCACCGCCTCGGCCGCCTCATGCACCAGCGCCCCCCCGGCGAGCAGGCGTTGCGCCTCGGCCAGACGCAGGCGGTGCAGGTGCTGGATCGGCGTGCGCGCCAGGGCGGCGCGGAACAGGCGGCGGAACTGCACCGCGCCCAGTCCGCAGGCCAGCGCCAGCTCGGGGATACGCAGCGGCTGGGCGAGGTCCTGGCTCATCACCGCCAGGGCCGGACTGATGCGTGCCAGCGCGCCGGCTGAAGCCGGGTTGCGGATGGCGGTGCGCGCTCCGGCGCGGCGCGCGACCGCCACCAGCGCCTGGATGACCAGGGCATGCACGGCCGGCTGCCAGCCAGGAGCGCGCTGCGCGTCCTCGCGGCAGGCGGCGAGCAGCAGGGCCTCGACGCCGTCCTCGTCGCGCAGCTGCACCGCCCACGGCAGTCCGGCCGCCACCTGCACCGGTATCCCGCCCGCGGTGTCGGCACGCAGGACGATGATGGCCAGGCGCGGCGGGGCGGCTGGATCGGCCTCGGCCTGCACCCAGCTGCCACGCGGGGCGAGCAGCAGCCGGCGCGGGGAGAGGGCGTACCAGCGCCCATCGATGCCGGCCTTGAGGCGACCGGCCAGCGGCAGCAGCAGCAGATCATGGCGTTGGCGCCGGCGCGGAATGCGCCAGGCGGCGGTGCATGCGTAGAGTGCGGCGCTGACCTGGGGCAGCGCCAGGCTGGCCAGCGAGCGGGCGAAGGACGGCGAGGTGTCGCAGGTGCGGGGCGGGAAGTCAGTGACGATGGTGAACTGCGCGGGGTTCCTGGCCATGATCGTAATGGTCGCATCCATGATCGTAAAAGATAGGTGTCTGTCCGTGTGCCGACCTATCATCGCAGCCAGCAACCACGCCTTCCGCCAGGAGCCCGACCATGACCGATCTCAAGCCCCTTCATGACGCCGTTGTCGATGGCGACGCCAAGACCGCCAAGGCGCTGACCGACGCCGCCATCAAGGCCGGCGTCTCCCCCGGCGACCTGCTCGGCAAAGCGCTGATCCCGGCCATGGACGAGGTCGGCCGCCGCTTCGAGTGTAACGAGTATTTCGTGCCCGAGCTGCTGATCTCGGCCCGCGCGATGAAGGGCTCGATGGAGCTGATCCGTCCGCTGCTCGCCAAGAGTGGCGTGCAGCCGGTCGGCAAGGTCGCCATCGGCACGGTCAAGGGCGACCTGCACGACATCGGCAAGAACCTGGTCGCCGCGATGCTGGAAGGCGGCGGCTTCGAGATCATCGACCTCGGTGTCGACGTCGCGCCCGACAAGTTCGTCGCCGCGGTGAACGAGAAGGGGGCCAACATCATCGCCCTCTCCGCCCTGCTCACCACCACCATGCCGGCGATGAAGGACACCCTGGCGGCGCTCAACGCCTCGGGCGTGCGCGGCAAGGTCAAGGTGATGATCGGCGGCGCGCCGATCACCGACGCCTACGCCAAGGAGATCGGCGCTGACGGCTACAGCGACAACGCCAGCTCTGCCGTCGCCCTGGCCCGGCGCCTGGTCGCGCCGGCCTGACGATGACCATCGTGGCCAAGCGCTACGCTGCGATCGGCTGCGGCGTGTTCACGCGTGAACTGGCCGCCGCAGCGGCGCGCTCGCCCAACCTCGTGGATATCCGCTTCCTGCCCGCCAACCTGCACAGCCAGGGCGGCAAGCCGATGGCGCGCGAGATCCAGGCTGCGATCGATGCCGTACCGGCCGAAGGCTACGACGCGGTGATCCTCGGCTACGCCCTGTGCAACAACGGCATCCTCGGCCTGCAGGCGCGCCACGCTCCGCTGGTCGCCCTGCGTAGCCACGACTGCATCGCCTGCCTGCTCGGCTCGGCCAAGCGCTTCACCGACGAGCACGCCAAGGCCCCTGGCACCTACTGGCTGTCGATCGGCTGGATCGAGCGCTTTCGCGGCGACGCCAGCGACTGGCTGGCCAACACGCCCAAGGATCCGCCGGCCGATGACCCGGCCTGGCGGCGCATGCTGGAGAAGTACGGCGAGGACAACGCCCGCTACCTGTGGGACGAGATGCAGGCGCAATGCCGTCACTACGAGCGTCTGGCCTACATCGATACCGGGGTTGGTCCGCAGGAGGGGGTGCGCGCCGAGGCCGCCCGTCGCGCCGCCAGCCAGGGCTGGCGCCTGGAGGTGATGCCCGGCGACACCGCCTGGATCGAGGCCCTGGTCAACGGGCCGTGGGACGAGCAGCGCTTCCTGGTCGTGCCGCCCGGAAGCCGCATCGTGCCGCGTTACGATGGCAGCCTGATCGGGGCGGAAGCGTGAGGGCGGGCAGGCCGACGAAGGCGGAAGGCGGAAGGAGGAAGGCGGAAGAAATGCGGATCTGCGCGCTCGGGGATACAGCTTTAGCGTGCGCCCTGGGTCCGAACGGGCGGTGGGCTGATCCAGGCGGACAGCGTCCATCGTCCCGGCTTGGCAACTCTTCCGCCTTCCGCCTTCCGCCTTCCGCCTTGCCTGCATCGGGTGAGGATCGCTGATGGCGACGGTCCGCCTGCTGCCCGCCGGAACCACACTCGAGGTCGCTGCCGGGACGCCGCTGCAGCAGCTGCTGTTCCCGCATGGGGTCGAGTTCCCGTGCGGCGGGCGCGGCACGTGCAAGGCCTGCCGGGTGCGCGTGCTGTCGGTGCCACCGCCCCCGGTCGAGGCCGACCTGCGCTCGTTCACCCCGGACCAGCTTGCCGCCGGTTGGCGCCTCGGCTGCCGCATGGCGGCGTACGATGGCCTGGTCCTGGAGCTGGCGCGCTGGTCGAGCCCGGTCCTCGCCGATGACACCCCGGTGACGGTCGCGCCGCGTGACGGCTGCGGCATCGCCATCGACCTCGGCACCACCACCCTGGTCGCCCAGTTGGTCGATCGCCGCGATGGCCGGGTGCTGGCGACGCGCACCGCGCTGAATCCGCAGGCCCGTCTCGGTGCCGACCTGATGACGCGCATCGACCACGCCAAGCGTGGCGGCGCCGCCGAGCTGGCCGGCCTGGTGCGCGGCGAACTGGGCCGCATGGCCGGCGAACTGGCCGTCCTCGCGCCGGTCCCGGTGCGCCTCGTTGTGGTGGTCGGTAACACCGCGATGCACCACCTGTTCGGTTGCATCGACGTCACGCCGCTGTCCACCCCGCCCTACCGGCCGGTGGAGGATGGACTGCTGGACCTGCAGGCGCGCGATCTCGGCTGGGGCATCGACGCCCCGGTGCGCGTCCTGCCCTGCCTCGGCGGCTTCGTCGGCTCGGACCTCACTGCCGGCATCCTCGCCACCGGGCTGCACCGTCTCGATGGCCTCAACCTGCTCATCGACCTGGGCACCAACGGCGAGTTGGTGTGCGGCGGGCGCGATGGCCTGGTGTGCGCCAGCACCGCCGCCGGGCCGGCATTCGAGGGCGCCGGCATCTCGATCGGCATGCGCGCCGCGACCGGCGCGATCGGCGCGGTGCAGGCGGTGGACGGTGCCCTGGCGCCCGAGGTGCTGGGTGGCGGTGCGCCGCGCGGCATCTGCGGCAGTGGTCTGGTCGATGCGGTCGCCGCCGCCCTTGAACTCGGCTGGATCGTGCCCTCGGGGCGACTGGCGCGCGGCCGCACCGACCTGCCGCTGGCGCCCGGCCTCGCCCTGCAGGGCATGGATGTGCGCCAGCTGCAGCTTGCCAAGGGCGCGATCGCGGCCGGCATACATCTGCTGTGCAAGGCGCGCGGTGGCACGGTGCACGACCTGCGTCGGGTCTTCCTGGCCGGCGCCTTCGGCAACTACGTGCGCATCGTTTCTGCGGTGCGTATCGGCCTGCTGCCCATCGCCCCCGAGCGCATCAGCCCGTCGGGCAACAGCGCCCTGCTCGGCGCGCGCCTGGCCCTGCATGATGATGATCATGCCTATACCGCGATCCGCTCGCTGACCCGCCAGGTCGAACTGAAGATCGAACCCAGCTTCGACGACACGTACATAGATGCGATGGCATTTCCGGGGGCGGGGGCGTAGCACACCCAGGTCGAAAGGCGGAAGGAGGAAGGCGGAAGGCGGAAGAATTGCCAAGTTGCGCGATCGTCGCCATCCGCCGGGCGCAGCATTGGCCCGTGAACCGGACTGATGCCGATCGCACGCATCAAGCGACTCTTCCGCCTTCCGCCTTCCGCCTTCCGCCTCCCCTCCCCCTGCCCCGCCGGATCCACATTGACCACCCGCGAAAGACGATACCCTCCTGCCGTCTCAACCTTTCGGGAAACCGGAAGCGTGGGCCCTCCGGCTCACGCTTTTTTCGTCTAGGACGATCCAGATGTTCAACGCCGCCAATTTCCTGCAGCGCGTCGAAGCCCTCGCCAAGGAGCGCGGCGTCGACAAATCCGTGATCATCGACCACATCGAGCGCGCGATGCAGCAGGCCGCCCAGAAGCGTTTCGACGCGACCGGCGACTTCACCGTGACGATCGACCGCGAGAGCGGCGAGATCCGCGCCTTCGAGGACGACAAGCCGGTCGATCTCGAGACGCTCGGCCGTATCGTCGCCAACGTCGCCAAGCAGGTCTTCGTGCAGGGCCTGCGCGAGACCGAGCGAGACCGCCTCTACGACGACTTCTCACCCCGTCTGCACACCGTCGTCTCAGGCACGGTCATGCGTGAAGAGCACGGCATGGCGATCATCGCCCTGGGCGGCCGCGCCGAGGCGATCATGCCGAAAGAGGAGCAGTTGCCCGGCGAGGTGTACCGCCCCGGTGCGGTGGTGCGCGCCTACGTGCTGAAGTGCGAGAAGAAGGGCAGCCGCCTGCGCATCGTCCTCTCGCGTACCCACGCCAACTTCGTGCGCGAGTTGTTCCGTGCCGAGATCCCCGAGATCGCCGACGGCCTGATCGAGGTGAAGGGCATCGTGCGCGAGCCCGGCCGCCGCACCAAGATCGCGGTCGCCAGCACTGATCCGCGCATCGACCCGGTCGGTTCGTGCGTCGGCATGCGCGGCAGCCGCATCAGCAAGGTCACCGATGAACTCGGCGGCGAGAAGATCGACATCATCCCGTGGGCCGAGGACTCGGCGCAGTACATCGAGAACTCGCTCAAGCCCGCCCGCATCCTGCGCATCAGCTACGACCACTTCCGCGACCGCGCCCGCGTCGTGGTGTCGCAGGACCAGCTGCCCCTGGCGATCGGCAAGGCCGGCCAGAACGTCCGCCTGTCGGCCCGCCTGACCCGCTACAAGATCGACGTGATGAGCGAAGAGGCGCAGACCGAGAAGCGCCAGAAGGGCTCGGAAGAGCTCCAGCTGCTCATCGACGCCAAGCTGCTCGACGACTTCCTGCGCGAGACCTTCCTCGACAACCACCTCGACGCCCTCTCGGTGCTTGCCGCCCAGGTGCCCGAGCGCCTGGTCGAGGGCCTGCAGGGCGCCCCGGTCGATCTCGAGCTGGCCACCAAGCTGATCGCCAAGGCCGAAGAGCTGCTCACCCCCGAGCAGCGCGCCGACAAGCAGAAGCTGCTTGAACAGCGCGCCGAGGCCGAGCGCCGTGCCCAGGAAGAAGAGGCGCGCGCCATCGCCGCCGCCGCCACCGCCGCCGCCCAGCCGGCCCCGACCTCGTCCTCGGCGGCCTCCTGACACGGCGCAGACCGCCGCTTGAGCGCGGCCGGAACCGCGCCATCGTGTTCGCCCCTACGGAAACTGCATGAAGCTCGCCGAGTTGGCCAAGGCCCATAACCTCTCCCTCGACCTCCTGGTCGAGGTCGTCGAGGTCGATCTCAAGATCAAACTTACCAAAGGCGCCGAGTCGGTGCTGAAGGAAGCAGAGGTCGCCCGCATCCTGGCCTGCGACGGCCTCGAGACCGCCGACGGCAAGCCCTTCACTCCGATCATCGCCAAGGAGTTCGAAGAGAAGCACCAGAAGAAGCTCCAGGCCAAGAAGGGCATGGAGACGCGCAAGAAGAAGGCCGAGGAGGAGGCCGCCAAGGCCAAGGCCGACGAGGAGCGCAAGCTCATCGAGGAGCGCAAGAAGCACGCCGAGGAGCTGGCCCGCCGCCAGGCCGAGGACGACGCCAAGCGCGTGGCCGACGAGGCCTCCGAGCGCAAGCGCCTGGAAGAGGACGAGCGCGTCCGCCAGGACCTGGAACGCCAGCGCATCGTCGCCGAGGACGAGCTGCGCCGCCGCGAGAGCGAAGCCCAGCGTATCGCCGAACAGCTTGCCACGATGAAGCAGAACCAGGCCACCGCGCGCGCCGATGCCGCTGCGGCAGCCGCCGCCGCAGCCCAGCCCGCCACGCCTGCCGCCGCCCCGGCCGTCACCCCGGTCGCCGAGACGCCCGCCGTCGTGCCCGCCACGCCGGCCCAGACGCCCGCCACCCTCACCACGATCGCCGAGTCGCAGCCCGAACTGGCCCCGACCCCCGAGCCGGCGCGGGCCCCCGCCCTGGCCCCCAAGCCGGTCGTCGCCAAGCCTGCCGCCCCGGTCCTGAAGACCGTCGCCGGCGTCGGCTCGAAGCTGGCCGCGATGGCCAAGCAGACCCACGAGAAGGCCGACCACACGATCAAGGCGATACCCAAGCCGCCCGCGCCCGTCGCGCCCGCCGCCGGCACCCCGGTGCTGCCCGACCAGCCGCTGTCGCCCGAAGAACGCCGCCGCCTCATCCAGGCCAACATCCAGCGCAACATGGAGATGGCCAAGAAGGTCGCCGAGGCCAAGGCCGCGGCGAAGCGTCCTGGCTTCCGCACCATCGACCGCACCAAGACGCCCGGCGGCCCAGGCGGCCTCAGCCGCGGACCCGGCGGTCCCGGTCGCGGACCCGGCGGTCCTGGACGCGGCCCGGGCGGCCCCAACCGCGGCCCCGGTGGTCCCAACCGCGGTCCGGCTCGCGGCGGCGCGCGTGGTGCGGTGCCCGGCAAGGACGATCCCAACGAGCAGGAAGGCAACCTCACCCGTCGCCGCCTGCGCTCGTCGCTCGACGAGGACATCAGCGGCGTCACCGAGTTCTCGATCGCCGTGCCGTGCACGGTGCGCGAGTTCTCCGAGGCCGGCGGCGTCAAGGTCAGCGTGATCATCGCCAAGCTGTTCATGGCCGGCGTGATGGCCAACATCAACTCGGTGCTCGGCAAGTCCGAGGTCGAGCTGCTGGCCCAGGAATTCAAGAAGACGGTGACCATCACCGAGCCGAAGGATCTCGACGAGGAGATCGAGGCCGAGACCCAGGTCATCACCGCCGACAAGCCCGAGGACCTGACCCCGCGTCCGCCGATCGTGACCATCATGGGCCACGTTGACCACGGCAAGACCAGCCTGCTCGATGCGATCCGCAAGACCGAGATCGCGGCCGGCGAGGCCGGCGGCATCACCCAGCATATCGGCGCCTACACCGTGACCGCGCCCAACGGCATGGAGGTGACGTTCATCGACACCCCCGGCCACCAGGCCTTCACCGAGATGCGCGCGCGTGGTTCAAAGGTGACCGACATCGCGGTCATCGTCGTCGATGCGGTGGACGGCTGCATGCCGCAGACCATCGAGGCGATCAACCACGCCAAGGCCGCCGGCGTCGCGGTGGTCGTGGCGATGAACAAGTGCGACAAGCCCGAGGCCACCCCGCAGGCGCAGGAGCGCGTCATCCGCCAGCTCGCCGAGCAGGGTCTGCAGGCCGAGGAATGGGGCGGCGAGATCGGCGTCGTGCGCACCAGCGCGATCACCGGCGTCGGCATCGAGGACCTGCTCTCGCGTCTCGCGCTCGAGACCGACGTCAAGGAACTGAAGGCGAACCACTTCGCCCCCGCCTCCGGCACCGTGCTCGAAGCCAACCGCAGCGAAGGCCAGGGCGTCACCGCCACCTTCCTGGTGCAGCGTGGCACGCTGGCGATCGGTGATGTCGTGCTGGCCGGTGCGGCCTATGGCCGCGTGCGCAGCCTGACCAACTGGAAGGGCGAGCGCGCCGAGATCGCCGGACCCTCGACCGCTGCCGAGATCATCGGCCTCGACGAGATGCCGCGCGCCGGCGACAGCTTCCGGGTGATGGAGGACCTCGCCCAGGCTGCCGAGGCAGCCGAAGTCCGCCGGCAGAAGAACCGCGACCGCGAACTGATGGCCAAGGCCAAGAACATCACCAGCAGCTCGATCCTCGGCGACATCGCCGAATCGAAGAAGAAGGAGCTGCGCGTGGTGGTGAAGGCCGACGCCAGCGGCTCGCTGGAAGTGCTGCAGAAGACGATCAACGACCTGACCAGCCAGGATGTCCGCGTCGCGATCATCCACAGCGGCGTCGGCGGCATCAACAGCAGCGACGTGACCCTGGCGGTCGCGTCCAAGGCCACGGTCATCGGCTTCCACGTCGTCGCCGACTCGAAGGCGCGCATGATCGCCGACGACAACGGCGTCGACATCCGCAGCTACACCATCATCTACGAGCTGCTCGACGAGCTGAAGCTGGCCGCGGCCGGCATGCTCGAACCCGAGACGCGCGAGAACATCATCGGTCACGCCGAGGTGAAGACGACCTTCCAGATCAGCAAGACGGGCATGGTCGCCGGTCTGCGCGTGGTCGACGGCCTGGTGCGCCGCGACGCCTTCATGCGCATCACCCGCGACTCGAACATCCTCCATGCCGGCAAGGTCGGCTCGCTGCGGCGCTTCAAGGAGGACGTCAAGGAGGTCCGCGAGGGCTTCGAGTGCGGCCTGACGGTCGAGAACTTCCAGGACATCAAGGAAGGCGACCTGATGGAGTTCTACCTCAAGGAAAAGGTGCCGAGGAAGGCTGCCGCCTCCTAAGCTTAGAGCTTAGAGCTTAGAGTCCGCAGACCATTCACTTTGCGCTGAACTTTTCCTATGCTGCACAGCAATCCAATAATCACGCACCGCTTCGGGCTCAAAGCCCAAAGCTCAAAGCTCTAAGCTCTAAGCTACCCCATGTCCGCTCCGACCCGTCAGCAGCGCCTCGCCTCGCTCCTGCACCGCGAGATCGCCACCGCGGTGCGCGGGCTCGACGACCCGCGCATGGGCCTGGTGACGATCACCCGGGTCGAACTGACCGGCGATCTGCAGTTGGTCACCGCCTACTGGACGGTGCTGGGCGGCATGCGCGAGCGCAAGCTGGCCGAGCACGCCCTGGAAAGCGCCCGTCCGCATCTGCGGCGCAGCTTCGCCCCGGCGGTGCGCACCCGCCTGGTTCCCGACCTGCGCCTGCTGTTCGATGACCGCGAGCAGAAGCGCGACCGTATGGACGAGATCATCAGCCGCGCCCGGCGTACCGATCCTGACGGTGGCACCGTCCCCGAACCGGCGGCGCCTGATCCCACCGATCCGAAGGCTCTGCCAGACCTGTGATCCTGGAGATCGCATCCGGATTCACACGGAGGAACGAAGGTAACGGAGGCGACATGACGTGGAACACAGCCGATCACTCCCGCGAATCGTATCTGTCCTATCGCTCGCAATGTGTCGTTGCGAGCTCTGTTGCCTTTGTTCCTCCTTGTGAAATGCGGCTTTTCGGGTGATTGCCGTCGTCGGCACCGGATCCTGGGGCACGGCCACCGCCTGTCTGATCGCCGCTCGCGAGCCGGTCCTGCTGTGGGGCCGTGATCCGGCCAAGACGGCGCGCATCGCCGCCGACCGCCAGCATCCCCAGCTGCCCGGCCTGCCGCTGCCTGCCGCCGTTGAGATCGTCTCCGATCCCAAGCGCCTGCGTAGCGCCGACCTCATCCTGTGGGGCGTGCCGACCCAGCATACCCGCGCCCAGGCGCGCGAACTGTCGGCCGCGATCTCGACCGTGCCGGTGGTATCCCTGGCCAAGGGCCTCGAGCAGGGCTCGCTGGCCCGGGTCAGTGAAATCCTGACCGCCGAGCTGCCCGGCCGGCCGGTCGCAGTCCTCTCTGGGCCCAGCCATGCCATCGAAGTGCTGCGTGGCCTGCCTGCCTGCCTGGTCGCCGCCGGCGACGCCGCCGCCTGCCGACGCCTGGTCGAGGTGCTGCACGGCCAGCGCCTGCGCATCTACACCTCCAGCGACTTGCTGGGAGTGGAACTGTGCGGGGCACTCAAGAACGTCATCGCGGTGGCGAGCGGCATGTGCGAGGGGCTGGGCTTGGGCGACAACGCGCGCGCCGCCCTGGTCGCCCGCGGCCTGGCCGAGATGCGCCGCCTGGGCCGGGCCCTGGGCGCCCAGGATGCGACCTTCGCCGGAGTGGCCGGGGTCGGCGATCTGATGACCACCTGCTATGCCCCGCACGGTCGCAACCGTGCCCTGGGGCTGGCGCTGGCGCGCGGGCAAAACCCCATGGACTTTCTATCCCAATCAAGCACCGTGGCCGAAGGTGCATGGACCTGCCGAGCGGCGGTCGAGCTCGGGCGGCGTGTGGCCGTCGAACTTCCGATCGCATCCCAGGTGGCCTCCGTCATCTGGGAGTCCGTCCCGGTCGCCCAGGCCGTGCATCAGCTCCTTTCCCGCTCCCCCAAGGAAGACGACGCATGACTCGCTCCGCCTCCCGTCTCGTCCCCGCGATCCTCGCCCTCTGCGCTGCCGGCTCCGCCGCTGCCCTGGACCACGAGTTCGCCTTCGCTCCGCTGGTGCTCGGTGCCGCCCCCGGCAGCACCCCCGAGTACTATGTCGGTCTCGAAGCGTCGCTGCAGAGCAAGATCACCGATGACTACCGCGTGGTGCATGACGATGCCGCCCTCGGCCTCGACGGCCAGTTCCGCGCCTACGGCCTCGGCATCGCCCTGAACACCGACTGGTCGCTCGGCCAGGCTCCGGACGTCAGCCGTCCGGGCTCCCACACCAGCCCCGGCCAGTGGCAGCGTGCTGAACTCAAGCTGGACTGGGCCCTTGAGATCCGCGACCCGCGCGACACCTCGATCCCCCTGCTGCAGATCATTCCGCACTTCACCTGGATCACCTATCCGCACCAGCGTTCGTATGATGTGCCTGGCTACCGCAACTACCTGAAGGGCAAGCAGCGCTGGTTTGGCGCTGATGCTTGGCTGGCCCTGCCGATCGAAGGCGTCGAAGTCGGCGCCGGCATCGAGCAGAACATCAGCAGCGAGTGGCGCGCCACGCGCGGCGGTATCGGTGGCCGCGAGTTCATCCAGTACAACTCACTCGACATCGCCCTGTGGCAGAAACTGAACTTCGCCGACAGCGAATACCGCAACACGATCGGCGGCAAGGACAGCACGGGTCTCACCACCCTGGCCGCCGGCGCTCGCATCACCACCCCGGTGTTTGTGCAGGACGTGTACGCCTTCGTCGAGACCGAGGCGTCGTTCTGGTTGTCGCAGGAAATCCGTAACAACTTCCGCAATGGCGGCCAGGATGGTGGGGACTTCGTGATTTCGGTGGGACTCGACTACAAGCCGCAGTAAGCTTGGGGACTGCGTCCCCACGGCCCCCGGACGACCGGGGGCCTGCCCCTCGGCCGCGGGCGGGGCTTGGTTTCCTCGCTGCGCTCGGAAACCAGGGGCGGATGGGCTAGCGCCCATTGTATCCGCCCCGCGCCCCTGGCGGCCGCCAGCGCTGGCGCGCTGGTTTTTCTGCTTGGGGACTGCGTCCCCACGGCCCCCGGACGACCGGGGGCCTGCCCCTCGGCCACGGGCGGGGCTTGGTTTCCTCGCTGCGCTCGGAAACCAGGGCGGCATCGGCTGCGCCGATTGTATGCCGCCCGCGCCCCTGGCGGCCGCCAGCGCTGGCGCGCTGGACCTTATAGGAAAGACAAGACCCCGGTGGATACCGGGGTCTTTGCGTTACGGCGCATGTGGCACGGGCGTCTCGCCCGTGATCGACGATGACGGGTCAGATCTGGTTGTTGGCCGCGTCGAGGAGGACGACTTTGGGGACCAGGGTGCGGGCCTCGGTCTCGTCGCAGATGCCGTAGGCGCAGACGATGACGCGGTCGCCCTTGTGGAACAGGCGGGCGGCGGCGCCGTTGACCATGATGTGGCGGCTGCCGCGCTCGCCGGCGATTAGGTAGGTCTCGATGCGGGCGCCGTTGTCGATGTCCAGCACCTGGACCTTCTGGTGCAGCAGCATGCCGGCGGCGTCGATGAGATCCTGGTCGACCGTTAGGCTGCCTTCGTAGTCGATGCGGCACTCGGTGACCGAACCCCGGTGCAGTTTGCCGATCAGCATTTCTCGCAGCATCGTTCCCTCGTTGGGCGCAGGCTATGTGGCGGCGGCGGCAGTCACGCCGCGATCAGCGCGATCGCGACGTCCATGACGTTGGTGCAGGTCGGCCCAGTGCGCAGCAGGGCCCCGGCTGCGGCCAGGCATGGGTAGGCGTCATGGGACAGCAGGTCGCGCTGCGGGTCGCGCCCGGCCTGGCGCATGCGGGCGGCCGTAGTGGCCTCGACCAGGCCACCGGCCGCATCGGTCGGGCCGTCATTACCGTCGGTGCCGGCCGCCAGGATGCGGATGCGGCGGGACAGGCTCGGGTCCAGGCGCTCGAGCGCGAGGGCGGCGGCGAGGGCGAACTCCTGGTTGCGACCACCCAGGCCGGGGTGCGCGCCCAGCGTGACCGTGGTCTCGCCGCCTGCGATCAGGGCTGTCGCCCGGCCGGCCCGGGCGAGTTCCGCCGCCTGGGCGACGAAGCGGAGGGCAGCCTCGGCGGCCTCGCCGTGCAGAACGGCGGGATCGAGCTGGGCCCGGAAACCGTAATCCGGACAGGCGGCCGCGATCGCGGACAGGGCCAGGGCGTTGCTCGCGACCAGCAGACAGCTGGCGGTGGTGAAGCAGGCGTGATCGGACTTGGGCGACTCATGCCGGGGATCGCACAGCGCCGTGCGGGCGGCTGGCGGCAGGGCGTCCCAGATGCCGGCGGCGCGGCAGACCGCTTGCGCCTCGCCCAGGGTGGTCGGATCCGCTACGGTCGGACCGCTGCCGATCGTCCCCCAATCATCACCGATCACGTCCGAGATGGCGAGGGTCAGGAGCGGAGCCGGGGCGGCCTGCACCGCCAGACGGCCACCCTTGAGGCGCGAGAGATGCTTGCGCACGGTGTTCACCGCCTGGATGTCGGCACCGCTGGCGAGCAGCAACCGGGTGACGGCCTGCTTGTCCGCGAGATCCAGTCCGGCGACCGGAGCCGGCAGCAGGGCGCTGGCCCCGCCCGACAGGGCGCAGATCACCAGGTCATCGGACGTGAGTCCGCTCACCGCCTGCATCAGGGCTGTGGCCCCGGCCAGCCCCTGGTCGTCGGGCACCGGATGCCCGGCTTCGATCAGCCGGATCTTCTGCAATGGACAGGTATGCCCATGTTTCACCACCACGACGCCAGCATCCAGGTCCTGGCCAAGCAGGTCCTCGAGGGCGGCGGCCATCGGTGCCGAGGCCTTACCGGCGCCGACCACGACGGTGCGCCGTCCAAGCGGCAGCGAGCGGCCGTCGCTGAGGACCAGGCGTCCACCATCCCGGCGCAGGTGCCGCCGCACCGCGTTGCCGGGCTCGACTGCCCCCAGCGCGGCATGGAGCATCGCAACGAGCGGATCGGTCATGCGTGGTCCGGAAATGACCTGGCCCGCCGCAATGCGGCGGGCCAGGTCGGAGAAATGCACAGCCAGATGACCCGGGACGCTGGCCGCCACCTTATGGCTGCTCCCGTCAAGGCCTGACCAGATTCGGAGGCTTCCTGCTCCCGGGGTCCAGCTGTGCGGGGGCGGACGATAGTGGTTGGAACGGATACGCAACCATCACCATCCCCGTCGTCTTTCACACACGGGATGGAACGGGCAATCCGCCAGCTTGGTCCGGGGCGATGGACGCTGAACATGCCAGCATGCCTCGTGTTCTCGCGTGCCTGCTCGCCTGTTTGGCGCTGCTCATCCTCAGCGGATGCGGCAGCCAGGCGGAACGCAACGAGGTGCGCGACGACCTGCGCCGCTTCCGCCAGGCGCGCGGGGCCGAGGTCGAGCAGATCACGCGTGATCTGGCCCGTTACGGCCGCGCTGAGCTGGGTGTCGCCAGTGAGATGCCGCACGATGCTGCCGCCTTCTTCGCCTGGCGGCATCGCGAATGGTGGCGGCTGCGCGACGACCTGGCGGTGCTGATCGCCTACGAATGGGGCACCATCGAGCAGCTGACTCTCGATGCGGCGCGTTTCTACGGCTACGAGATCCGCAACTTCCCGAAGCTGACCAAGGACATCGTGCTCTTCTTCGAGCATGCCGAATTCGAATGGGCCGGCCTGGTCCGCGACGTCGCGATGTTCGTCGAATGGCAGGACCGCGAATGGCTGCCGTTGCGCCGCGAACTGCGCGAGGCCTACGAGCGCCTCGGCTGGGAGGCGGGCAACCTGCAGGTCGACCTGCTCACCTTCCTGCAATGGCGCGAACGCGAATGGCGCCGCCTGGTGTCGAGTACGGACAACTTCATGTCGATCGAGCGCGTTCAGGGTCAACGCATGCGCGAGGACCTGCGTCGCTTCCGAGCCGCCCGCGCCCTCGAAGCGAACTACCTGGTGGCCGACCTCAAGCAGTGGTGGGCCTATGAGGCCGGCGCCATGCCACCGCGCCTGATCGCCGATGTCTACCGCTGGGCCCAACTGCCGCCCCAGGAGCTTACCGCGTTGGGCAACGAGATCGTGCGCTTCGGCGAGGGGATCCACGAGGATACGCTGAAACTGATCGACGACCTGGGCCGCTTCGCCAACCACCAGATCGACCTGCTGCCGGCCTTGATCGCCGACGTCGACCGCTTCTTCATCGTCTATGAACGCGAGTGCGGACCGCTGGGTGCCGATGTGCGTCGCTGGTGGCGTTCCAACATCGGTCTCGGCATCCTGCTGCGCGAGGACCTGCGCATCGCCCTGATTGAGAACCCGCGCGAGGACGCTGCCGAACTGCAGGCCTCGATGCGCCGCTTCATCTCCTATGCCGGCAAGGAGTGGAAGGACTTCAAGGGCGCCCTGGGCCGGTTCCTGTATGACGACTCCGGCCGAGCCTTTGGTGACCGCGCCATGCCCATGGCCGGGGATTCCGGCCGGGCGGTGTTCGAGGACCCCCGCGCCTATCCCGCCCGGGGCTACGACGCTGGCGAAGAATAGAGGTCGGGGGCCTTCCCCCCCGCTCCGACGCTCCTAGCATCCCGCCATGCCCGAGGGCCCTGACGGCACTGCTGCGCCGCCCGCCCCGCCGCCGACCGACGAGTCGACGCCGGCCGGGGATGTCGGAATCACCGTCGCCCTCGACCAGTTCAGCGGCCCGATGGATCTGCTGCTCTACCTGGTGCGCCGCACCGAGGTGGACATCAAAGATCTGCCGATCACCACCATCGCCGACCAGTTCGCGACCTGGGTCGCGGCGGCGGCCGGCACCACCCTCGACCTCGAAGCCGCCGGCGACTTCGTGGTCATGGCCGCGACCCTGCTGGAGATCAAGGCGCGCCAGGTCGCCCCGCCGCCCGAGGGCACCGAGGTCGAGGACGACGGCGAGGACGAGTTCGACCCGCGCGCCGGCCTGATCCGCAAGCTGCTGGTCTATCGCGCCGCCAAGGAGGCGGCCTTCGATCTCGACCGCCGCGACGACGAGCGCCGCCTGCGTCACGAACGAGGTCATCGCGAGGTGGTGCCCGACGATCCGGCCGAGGTCGATGCCTGGGAGCTGAAGGACGTCGGGGCCGGGACGCTGGCCAACCTGTGGTTCGATCTGCTCAAGCGCATCGACAGTCTCGGCCCGCGCACCGTCATCGTCGATGATGTGCCGATGGGCGTGCGCATCGCCCAGGTCGTCGAATCGATGCGCAGCCGTGGCGAAGGTCGCATGTCCGAGCTCTTCGCCCTGGATGACGGCCTGATCGCCCGGGTCGGCATCGTCATGGCGATCCTCGAAGGCACGCGTCAGCGCATGCTGACGGTGCGCCAGGAAGAGCAGTACGGCGACGTCCACCTGCGCTTCCGGCCCGAGGACGAGCGCGCCATCGCGGGTGGCGACCCCGGCCCGGCCGAGCAGCTGCCCAAGCGCCAGCGCCGGCCGCCCCTGGTCACCTGGCAACCGCGCGGCGGCAGCGCCGCCGAGATCGAGGACGAGAAGACCGGCGACGAGGCCGAGCCGGCGGTCGAGAACGAGGAGCAGCGCTTCCTGCGCGACCTCGAAAGCGAGATCGGGGTCGAGCGCCTGCTCGGCCGCGCTTCCGATCTCGAACTCGGCTTCATCGCCTGGTGGGAGGAGACGCATCCCGGCGAGCCGTTGCCACCGGGCGTGGTCAAGCCTGCCCCGCCACCACCACCCCCGCCACCTGTGGTGGTGGAGGTGGTCGCCAAGCCCGACGAGCCGCCCAAGCCGAAGCGAGCCCCGCCGCGTCCCCGGCCGGTGGCCGAGGTTGTCAAACCCGCCATCGAGGCTCCGCCGCCGATCCCCGATCCCGCCGCCGGCGCTCCGCAGATGACGCCGCAGGGTCCGCAGCCGACCGCCGACGGGCCGACCCCGCCCAGCTTCGAGGTCGTGCCGCTGGGCGTCGTGATCCCGGACCCGTTGCCGGGGGCACCCATCGTGCTGCCGCTGCCCGAGGCCGGTGCGCCGCTGGTCGTACCGATCGCAGCGCCGGAAGCACCACCCGAGCCTGTGCCGCAGGCCGAGGAAGCCCCGGTTGCCCGGGCTGCGCCAAGCGATCCCGAAGCCCAACCGGTCGCGATCGCGGCGGCACCGGAGCCGGTCGTCGCTACGCCAGAACCGGAACCAGTCGCCGTTGTGCCCGAGCCCGAACCCGCGCCGGAACCGGAACCAGTCGCCGTTGCGCCGGAACCGGAACCAGTAGCCGTTGCGCCGGAACCGGAACCGGAACCGGAACCGGAACCGGTAGCGATGGCTTCTGTTCCCGAGCCGGAACCCCTCACCGTTGCTCCGGTCGTGGTTCCTCCTGCCCCCGCCCCAGAGCCGGAACCAGTCGCCGTCGTGTGTGCTCCGGAGCCGGCCCCCGAGCCGGTCGCTAGGCTGGTCGTCCCGGAAACCGTGGCGCCAGCTCCACAGCTCGTCGTGTCAGCCGTGGTGGAGACCGTCCAGGCGGTCGTGCCGCCGCCGGAACCCGAGCCGGTCGCACCGGTGATCGCCGAGCCCGCACCTGTCGCGGAAGTGCCACCATCGCCACCACCGGATCCTGACCCGGATCCGCCGCCGATCCGGCCCGAGACCGCCAACACCGCACCCACCCCCGCCCCGACCTCACCCCCGCCCAAGCCCGCCACGATGTCCCGCCCCCGCCACCTTCCGACCGCAGCGATGCTCGCACTCCTGGTGCTGGCCGTCGGCGTGCTCGTGGCGTGGATGGATCAGCCGAGGGATGTGCTGGCAGCCAGCGGTCCGAGCGATGGAGCGATCGTGTCGCGCAGCCAGAGCGTGGCGTGGACGCTCAATCTGCCGCTCGACGAGGCGACGCGGACAGCCGCGCCGTTGCCCGTCGTCACGCCGGCCGGGGCCGGCACCTGCGCCTGGCAGGATGCCCGCACCTGCGTGTTCACGCCGGCTGGCGAACTGCCTGCCGACGCCACCGTCAGCCTGGCGTTCAGCGACGAGTTGCGCGCCCTGGGCGGCTTCCGCTTCGCGCGCGAGCGCGTGCCGAGCTTCACCGTGCGCACGCTGCCGGCAGTGGCGGTCTCGGCGCCCAGTGCCAGTCTGCCCGCCTTCGGCCCTGGCATCATCGAACTGCAACTCAACCGCGTGCCGTTGAATCCCGCTGCTCTGCTGGGCGAGATCGCGATCACGCCCAGCGTGCCGTTGCAGACCAGCATCAGTGATGGCCGCGTGCGCCTGGTCGGCGACTTCCGTCCCGGCGTCACCTACAGCCTGCGCCTGGCCTCCAATCCTGCCATCGCCGCCGACGACCGGCCCCTCGCCTGGCAGGGTGAGATCGCCATGCCGGCACGCACGCCTGGCGCCCGCCTGGTGGCCGAGGTCGGTCGCACGGCGCACATCGAATCGGTCGGTCTCACCTATGTCATCGTCGAGAATGCCGACGGGCAGCGCGATGTGGTGCGCTTCCCTGCATCGGCCAGCGCCGAACTGCCTGCCTGGCTGCTGAAGGCTGGCGAGAACCGCCTGCGCCTGCGCTGGGCCGACGGCGCCACCGACGTCGTGCTGCATCGCCACGACCTGCCGCTCACTCCGGATGATGCCGTCCCAGCCCTGCTCGGCGGCACCCTGCCGGTCACCGCCGCGCGCTGAGCCCAAGGATCCACCGTGGACAGCCTCATCCCCGCCCTCGCCACCGCCGTCGCGACGCTCGAACGCCTGGCGCCCAACGCCAGCGCCTACGCGCGGCGCAACGCCGGCACCCAGGTGCGCGTCGACAGCGCCTCGGTGTCGTGCCAGCCGCTGCCGCCCGAGGCCGGTTTCACCCTCTCGGCGTGGACCGGCGACCGCTTCCTGGAGATCAGCAGCGACGATCCCAGTCCCGAAGCGGTGCGCGAGGCGACGCATCGTCTGGCCGACCGGGTGCGCCATGCGCATGTCGACTGGGAGCGTCGCATCGAATCGCTCGACCGCCTCGAACGCCGTTTCGAGCAGCCGATGCAGCACGACCCACGCAGCCTGTCGGCCGCAACCAAGATCGAGGCGGCCCGCGCCCTGCGCGCCGCCGTGCTGGCTGGTCCGCGTTGCCGCGAGGCGGTCGGCATGGTCGGCGATGTGCACGCCGAGGTCGTGTACGTCGATCGCACCCGCCAGATGCACCAGCGTCTGCACCGCGTGCGCCAGGTCTGCCTCGGCATCTTCGCTGATGGCGCCCAGCAGGCGCAGTTGCACCACGGCCGCGAGGCGATCGGCGGCTGGGAGCGCCTCGCCGATCCGGCAGCGGTCGCGGCCGAGGTGGTGCGCGACGGTCCGCGCATCCTCGGTGCCCCGCGCATCCCCGATCCCGGCGAGCACGAGTGCGTGTTCGACGGGCACTTCGCCGGCATCTTCGCGCACGAGGCCTTCGGCCATGGCACCGAACAGGACCTCTTCCTCAAGGACCGCGCGCGCGGCGCCGAGTTCCTCGGCAAACCGGTGGCCTCGCCGCTGGTCGATATGTACGACGATCCCAGCAACGGCTGGGCCGCGTCCTACTTCTTCGACGACGAAGGCGTGCTCGCCAGTCCGACGCGTATTGTCGAGAAGGGCGTGCTGGTCGCCGGGCTCAATGACCGCCACAGCCAGGCCGAACTGGCCCGTCGCGGTCAGCAGGTCGCCAAGACCGCCAACGGCCGGCGCGAAAGCTACGACCACAAGCCCTACACGCGCATGACCAACACCTTCTTCGGGCCGGGCGATGCGACCACGCAGCAGCTCATCGGTGCGGTGCGGCGCGGCTATTTCCTCACCCATCCCAGCAACGGCATGGAGGACCCCAAGGGCTGGGGCATCCAGCTCGAAGGCGCGATGGCGGAGGAGATCATCGACGGTCGCCTGACCGGCAAGGTCTTCAGTCCGGTTGTCGTCACTGGCTCGGTGCCGCGCCTGCTGCAGTCGGTCAGCGGCGTCGGCCGCGAGGTGGTCGAGGCCAGCCTCGGCATGTGCGGCAAGGGCTACAAGGAGTGGGTCAAGGTGACGGACGGCGGACCGGCCCTGCGCCTGAAAGCGGTGGTGGCCTGATGGACCTGCGCCTCATCCAGAATGTCCTCGCTGGCCGCTCGGAGATCGCCCAGTGGCAGGTGACCGAACGGCGCAGCCGCCGCTTCGAGCGTTATCTCACTTTCCTCAAGCCCGAGAGCGAGCGCGAGGCCTCGTCGGTGCGCTGGCAGGTGTGGATAGCCCTGCCGCCGAACCCGGATGGGACGCAGGGCGAGGCTGGCTTCACCGTCACGCCGGTGCATGGCGGCCCCGACCTGCGCGTGCTGCTGGACGCCGCGGTGACCAGCGCGCAGTCGGCGCCCAACCGCGCGTGGAAGCTGCCCGGTCCGGGTGACAATGGCGCTGCGGCGGGTTGGCGCGGTGGCGTGGTCGCCTGCAACGTCGCCGGTGGCGCCGCTACCGGGGCGCAGATGGCCACCGCCACCGACTTCCTCGCCGACCAGCAGATCACGCGCGATCCCGGCCAGGCGCTGCATGGCAACATCGCCCTGTTCGGCGATGCGGTGCATGCCGCACCGTGGACGCGACCGAGTGCGCTGGAGCTGTTCGCCAGCATCGACGACCGTCGCCTGGTCAACCACCGTGGCCTCGACCTGTCCGAGCGGCGCACGCGCTGCTACGCCGAGTTCGTGCTGCTGCATCGCGGCGCCAACGGCGAGGAGAGCGAATACTACGACCGCTGTGAGGCAGCCTCACTGGGCGAGTTGCGCCTGGCCGAGCGCGTCGCCGACGCCGCCGACTGCCTGCGCGACGGTGCTGCGGCGGGTCCGCCGCCAGCCGGCCGCCTGCCGGTGCTGATCGGCGGCGAGTATCTGGCCGGGCTGATGGGCTGGTACGCCGCGCATGCCGATGCCGCCCAGCATGTGCGCAACATCGCCGCGCTGACCCTCGACGCCCCGGTGGTCGAGCCGTGCGGCGGCGACCGCCTGAATCTCAGCAGCGATGCGATCGTCCCCAGCCTCGCCGCCTACCGCTTCGACGAGCACGGCTACGCCGCCTGCCGCCAGGACTTCATCCAGGACGGCGTGTTGACCGCGCTGCACGGTGCCGGGCGTTGGATGCAGGTGCTTGAGCGCCAGCCGCGCGGGCAGCTCGCCACCCTGGTCGCCCCGCCCGGCCGGCATGGCGCCGCCGAACTGCGCCACGGCTCGCTGGAGGTGGTGCGCTTCAGCGAGTTCCATCCGCGCCACGACACCGGCGCCTTCTCCGGCGAGATCCGCTTCGGCTGGTGGAACGCCCCCGATGGCTCACGCATCGCGGTGAAGGGCGGCAGCGTGTCGGGCGTCCTGCGCGAGGCGATGACCGGCGCCTCGTTCAGCCGCGAAGTCGCCACCGTCGGCGGCTGGCACGGCCCCGAGTGGATGCGTATGCACGCTATGGTGGCGGTGTAGGGGACGCTGGAGGCTGGAGGCTGGAGGGGCGACAGGAACGAGAAGCCGTGGATGGATCATGCTTCCAGCTTCCAGCTTCCAGCTTCCAGCTTCCAGCCCATCACCCCATCGCCCGACGCAGAGCCGCCAGCAACTGCTCGGCGTCACCCGGGCGCAGGGTGCGGCAGTCGGCGATGCAGGCACCGTCCTCAAGGCGCACGAAAACGCTTGGTTCGCCGGTGCGCAGGCGTCTGGCCAGCTCGCCGGCCTCGATGCCGACGGCGCTCAGGCGCAGTCCGGCGCTGGCGATGCCCTCGTCGGGCGCCGAACCGCTGCCGACGAAGGCCACCGTTTCGACTACCCGCGCCCGCAGGCCGGAGATGTCGGCGCAGCGCGCCGCCAGGGCCGCAGCGTCGGCAGCGATCTCGCTGGCCGGCCGCGAGGCCATAGCCCAGAACGGGATGGCCTCGCGCCAGGTGCCGTTGAGGTAGTGCACCAGGGTCGCCTCGAGGGCGGCGAGGGTCAGCTTGCAGACGCGGAACATGCGCGCGTAGGGGTTGGCGCGCAGGCGGGTGATGGCGGCGCGGCTGCCGACCAGGATGCCGGCCTGCGGGCCGCCGATCAGCTTGTCGCCGCTGAAGCAGGCGATTTCGGCCCCGGCTGCGATGCTCGCTGCGACCAGCGGTTCGTCCTCGACCCCGACGGTGGAGAGCGGCACCAGCGCGCCGCTGCCGATGTCGTCGAGGGCCAGCACGCCCTTGGCCTTGGCCAGGCCCGCCAGCTCGGCAATGCCGGGCGTGCCGGCAAAGCCGCGGATGCGGTAGTTGCTGGTGTGGACATGCAGCAGCGCGGCGGTCTGCGGGGTGATCGCGCGTTCGTAGTCGCGCAGGTGGGTGCGGTTGGTGCAGCCGACCTCGACCAGGGTGCAGCCGCTCATGGCCATGACATCGGGCATGCGGTAGCTGCCGCCGATCTCGACGAGATGGCCGCGCGACACCACCACCTCGCGGCCGCCTCCGAGCGTCGCGAGCATCAGCATGGTCGCGGCGGCGTTGTTGTTGACCACGGTCGCCGCTTCGCAGCCAGTCAGCTCACACAGCATGCGCTCGATACGTTCTTCGCGCAGGCTGCGGTCGCCGCTGCCCAGGCTGGCCTGCACCGCGCTGTAGCCGGCGGCTGCGGTCAGCGCCGCCACCGCCTCATCGCACAATGGGCTGCGGCCCAGGCCAGTGTGCAGCAGCACGCCGCTGGCGTTGACCACGCGGCGCAGCGCGGGCACGGCGATGCGCCGGACGCGCGCGGTGAGTTCGCGCTCCAGCTCCTCGGCGGCGGGCGGTGTTGAACCGGCCTTGGCGGCGGCGCGCAGCTCGTCGAGCAGCAGGCGCAGGCAGTGGCGCACCAGGCCGTGGCCGTGCGCGGCCACCAAGGCCTGCACCGGCGGTCGGTTAAGCAGTGTGCCGGCGGCTGGGATGCGGCGCAGCAGGTCGGTGTCCATGCGGTTATTTCCGCAGGCCGTTGTAGAACATCGCGGTCGGGGCGCCACCGAAGGCGATGCCCAGGGCCACTGCTTCGGCGATCTGCGCCTGGTCGGCGCCGGCCTTCTGCGCGCCCTCGGCGTTGATGCCGACGCACGGTTCGCAGCGCCCGGCCACCGACAGGGCCAGCGCGATCAGCTTCTTGGTCCGCGCGTCGAGGGCGCCCGGCGCGGTCACCGCCTGCATGTAGGCGGTGAAGGCCGCTGCAGCGGCGGCGGGCGGCAGGCCGCTGACGGTAGGCAGCGGGGCCATGGCGTTGGCCGTGGCGGGCGGTTCGGCGCAGCACGGTGTCTCGGGGAGGAGGGCTGGAGGCTGGGGGCTGGAGGCTGGAGGAGCGGCGGCGATCGCAGTGGCGAGGCGATGTGCAGGATCTGCGATGGTAGCGAGGTCCTGGATGGCCACGCTTCCAGCCTCCAGCTTCCAGCCTCCAGCTTTTTCCATGGCCGCCAGCTTGGCGGCGGTCGGCGCCGGAGCCTTAGATTTCGGGATGCCCAGCGGCGACCACGCGGCGGCATCGCTGGTGGTGACGCGGATGCGCCCGGTGCCGGCCACGACCTCGCCGATCACGCTGGTCGCCACCCCGGCGGTGGCGCAGTCGGCACGGTAGCCAAACACCGCATCGGCGGGCAGGAAGGCGAGGATGCCGCCCGAGGTCTCGGGGCAGAACAGGACGGCGATCTGGGCGGGGCTCAGACCGGCGAGGTCAAGGCGCTCGGGCGCGACTGCCTCGCGGTTGCGCTCCAGGGCTCCCGGCCACACCTCGCGGCGGGCCAGGTCCTGGACGCCGGGATGGATCGGCAGGCGATCGAAATCGATGACCAGATCGCACGGCGAGCGCATGGCGATCTCGATCGCATGGCCGAGCAGGGCGAAGCCGGTCACATCGGTGCCGGCATGCGCGCCATGCCGCGCCATGGCCTCGCCGGCGGCGCGGTTGAAGGCCGCCATCTGCGCCGTCCAGGCGGCGAGGTGCTCGGGCGCGAGTAGGCCGATCTGCTGCGCGAACCCCAGGAACCCGCCGCCCAGCGCCTTGCTCAGCACCAGCACATCGCCCGGTTGCGCGCCCTGATTGCGGATCGCGCGCCCGGCGGCCACGGTGCCGGTGACGCTGTAGCCGGCGAAGGGTTCGGCGGCGTTGACGCTTTGCCCGCCGACCACCGGCACGCCGGCCTCGCGCATCGCCTCGGCCCCGCCGCGCAGCACCTCGGCCAGCGCGCTGGGCGGTAGGTCGTGCATCGGCCAACCGACCACCGACAGGGAGCATTCCGCGCGGCCGCCCATCGCCCAGATGTCGGACAGGGCGTTGGCGGCGGCGATGCGGCCGTAGCTGTAGGGATCATCGACCGGCGGCGAGAGCACATCGACGGTCTGCACCAGGTCATCGCGCGACCCGTCCAGGCGCAGCACGGCGGCATCGTCGCCGGCCGCCGACCCGATCAGGACGCGCGGATCATCGATCACCGGCAGGTTGCCGAGCAGGCTCGCGAGTTGCGCCTTGCCGATCTTGGCGCCGCAGCCCGCCGCCTTGACGCTCTGGGTCAGCCGGATCACGGCATCGGCGGGTGGTTCCGGCGCGGTTTCGCCGGCGCAGGGGCAGCGGTCCTCGTTCTTCAGGGTCGGACAGGGGCAGCCCAGGCGCGGATCGCAGATGCAGTGGCCGAGCGCGATCGAGCGCTTCATGACTTCACGGCGGCGGGGCAGATTGATGGCGGGCATGGCGGACCCTAGTCGATCGGCATGCGGCTCAAATCCCCGTCTGGCGCTACCCGCACGGGCGTGCGATACGAGGCGGGTTGTTTCTTGTCTTGGTCGGCGTGCTGTCCATAATCGATATATGGCCATATTCGCCCGACTCTGTCTCGCGCTGGTCGTCGCCGGCTTCTTAGCCGCCGCCGACCCGATCGCCAGGCTCCAGTTCAGCGACGGCGTCTCGCGTACGAGCGCCGATTTCGCCGGACAGCACGTCCTCCTCTACCAATTCTCGGGTCATTGACCCCACTGCGTCGCGTCCCTCGGTGAGGGCGTCAAAGAAGCGGTGGACTGGATTGAGAAGGAGAAGGTGCCGGTGTGGGTGATCGTCACCTCGCCGCACTTCGAGCCGCAGGCGATGGCCGATCTGCTGAAGTCGAAGGGCATCGAGCGCACGCTCGGCGCCTACGACCCGAACAATCCCAACGGGGTCGGCAAGAAGACCACGATGTGGACGGAACTGCTGAAGCCTGACGGCACGCTGCAGACCGTCAGCACGGCTGAAACCTACGGCAAGGGCAAGCCCCTGCCCTTCCTCAAGGGACTGACCGGTGGCACCCATGCCATCCCGGTCGAGGGCCTGACCGAGGCCGGGGTCATCGAAGTGTGGTGGAAGGCCAACCGCGGGCTGGTGCCCGGGGCGCTCAAGGAATTGGTCGGTGCCGCCAAGCGCAAGAACGCGGTCGGCGAGCAGTCCCAACTGGTGATCACCTCGGCGACCACTGCGCTGGAGGCTGGCCTGGCTGCCGCAGGCGAAGGTTTCGCGGCCTACGAGAAGCTGGAGGGGCTGTCCCGCCGCTTCGACGGTCTTGATCTCAAGGCCTTGAAGAGCCGCCTGTCGGAACTCGGCAAGGACCCGGTCATCAAGAAGGAGCTGAAAGCGCGTTCGGTCTATATGGAGTGCAAGCGCCTGACCGGTTCAAGCAAACCCAAGGAACAGGCCGCTGGCCGCGACGGCATGGCCGCGTTGGCCAAGGCCATGCCCGACACCGTGTACGGGGTCCTCGCCGGCAGCAATTAGCCTGCTTCCCGTGACGCACAATGGCGGTGGTTCGCGCAAGCGGACCACCGCCGTGTCGTTTGCGGCCGGGTCCAGGGCCCGCCGCCTGTTCAGCTAAACACGACCTGCCGCGTGTGGCACGGGCGTCTCGCCCGTGATCGACGAGGCTCATGCACATGGGCGGGACGCCCATGCCACATCAATGGCACACCTAGTCCTGCGCGAGTCCTGGCTGAACACCATTGGGCGAAGCCCCTGAACTACGGCGCTGCATCACCCGGGAAGAAGCTCTCGATCAATCCCAGATGGTTGCCGGCCAAGCCTGACGCCAGCCAGATCGCCAGGGCGGCGCAGATGATGGCGGCGCTCAGCCGGCCGAGGCCGGCGTGCTTGATGCTCTCATCGCCGTCGTGGCGCCACCAGCCGAGGACATAGGCGGCGATGGCCAGGGCGATGGCGCTCCAGCTCGCCAGGCAGAAGGTGCGTCCGATGATACCCCAGCCCCAGGCATGGTCGCAGATGGCGAGGAACTTGCAGGCGGCAGCGATCTCAACCAGCCCGCCCACCACCTTGAACTCATTCATCCATGCCCCGGCGCGCGGCAGTCGCGCCAGCCAGCCGGGAGCGAGGGCGAGCAGGAAGAAGGGCAGGGCGATGGTGCCGCTGTAGATCGCCATGCCGAGCACGGCCGATCCCCACGCGCCGTGCGCGACGCCGGCCGCCAGCACCGCCCCGGCGAAGGGGGCCGTGCAGGTGAAGGCAGTGATGGCGAAGGTCAGGCCCATCAGCAGCGCGCCGAAGTAACCACCGCGCGCGCCGCCGGCCGCGTTCTGCAGCCAGCTCGGCGGGGTGAGGAACCAGGCGCCGAGCAGCGACAGGCCGAGCACGACGAAGAGGACGCCGATCAGCAGGTTGGTGATCGGGTGGCCGGCCAGGGTGGTGAGCGAGGCGCCGAAGACGCCGGTGATCAGCACGCCCAGGCCGACGAAGCAGGCGATGATGCCCAGGGCATAGGCGGCCGCGAGGGGCAGCAGCTTCGCTCCGCCTGCCGCCTGCTTGGTGAACATGTTGACGGTGAAGGGGATCATCGGGTAGGTGCACGGCATCACCAAGGTGAACAGCCCGCCGAGCACGGCGAGCAGCAGGAACTCGCCCCACCCCGAGCCGGTGCCGGTCGCATCGCCGGCGGCGCTCTCGCCGCGTTCGAGGAGGGCGACGAGGCGTTCGAGGGTGGCGGTGTCGGAAGGATCGAAGACGCGGTCCCAGCGCACCTCGCTGCCATCCGGTGCGATGCGGATGTAGAGCGGGCGGTTCTGGGTGGCGAAGCGCTCCTGCTGCCAGGCGGCGAGATCCTCGTGCGGCGGGTCGGTGTCGATCTCGATCGGCACGCCGCTGTTCCACGCCCGCGCCACCGCCGGCACCCGGAACACCGTCTTGGCCATGAGCAGGCAGTTGATGCAGCTCGGGCCGGTGAAGTCGAGGATCGCCGCCTTGCCGGCGGCGTGCGCCTCGGCGATCAGCGCCTCGGCGGCGGCGCGGTCGGCGGGACGGCGCCAACGGATCGCATGTGGCTCTGCGGCAGCCGCCAGCTCGGCCCGCAGTTCGGCGCGCAGCTTGGCCTGCGTCCCGGCCAACTCCTCGCGGATCACGGCGCGGATATCGTCGAGCGCGGCGCCGCCCCCTACGGCCGCGGGTGCAGATCCGTCGCCCGGGACGCGCAGGATCAACGGTGCATCGTTGACCGGCACCAGGCAGGCCTCGGCGGTGCAAGCCATGTAGGAGACGCGCACCTCGACCGGAATCTCGCCGCTGCCCGCCGGCGCGCTGATCGGCAGACGCAGCGTCACCGCCGTGCCATCGGGATAGACCGGCAGGCCATCGAGGTCGTGCACCGGCTGGTCGTCGCGCAGCGGACCGCGCGCGCGCACCGGCGATCCGGGCGCCAGGCGCAGGTTGGTCGGCACGCCGGCCCCGCCCGGTGTCAGGCCCATGCCGTAGAGATGCAGCGGAGGATCCTGCGGCCGCGGCTGGAAGGTCGCCGCGATCACCGGGCCATCGGCCGTGGTCTCAAGTTCCACCGAGACGGTGACGCCGTGGCGCGAGAAGAAGGATTCCTCGGCGATCAGGCTGGTCAGCAGGAGCAGGGCGAGCAGGACGCGCATGGCGGCATGATGCGGCAGGGCGTGCCGAAGGAATGGCTGGTGCGGGTATACCTGACACATCCGCGTGCTATCCCTCGCGGCCATGCCCATCACCACACTTGACCCGCGCGCCCTGAGCGACCGCCTCAAGGCCGGTCCGCTGAACCTCATCGATGTCCGCACCCCGGCTGAATACGCGGCCGGCCATGTTCCTGGCGCCCGCAGCATGCCCCTTGATGCGTTGGACGCTGCCAGTCTCGGCAGCGGCCCGGTGCATGTGATCTGCCAAAGCGGGGTGCGCAGCCGTCAAGCGTGCGAGAAGCTGGCTACCGCCGGCCTCGGCGAACTGATCGACATCAGTGGCGGGACCAATGCCTGGAAGGCGGCCGGACTGCCGATCGACGGCTCGGGCGGCGCGGTCTTCGGCGTCGAGCGCCAGGTGCGCAGCATCATCGGAGCCGGGGTGCTGACCGGCGCGATCCTCGCCCTGACCGTCGATCCCTGGTTCGCCGTGATCAGCGCGTTCTTCGGTGGCGGTCTGCTGATGGCCGGCATCACCGACCTGTGCCCGCTCGCCCTGCTGGTCGCCCGCCTGCCGTGGAACCGCTCGGCCAAGAGTGGCGGTTCATGCTGCGTGCTGACGGCGAAGGCATGAGGTGAACCTAAACCCAGCATTTCACACAGAGAACCAGAGCCACCAGAGGTCAAGACAAGGATTTGCTCGATTTCTCGGGTTCACCCGGGCGGTGCATGTCGATGTACCATGCAAAGACTTTCCCCTCTGGTCACTCTGGGGCTCTGTGTGACCCCAACTACCTCGGCGCCACCAGGGGCCCCTGCCCCGTCGTCTCCAGCACCGTCCGCCACAACTCGCCTTGCGGCACCACCTGCTTGCGACCCTCGACCGCGAGCGGGATCGGCACGTGCGTGAACATGCCGTTCCAGCTGCCGACGATCATGTCGGTGCGTCCGGCCATCGCGGCGTGCACCGCGCCGTGTCCGAGGATGGTGCAGAGCACCTGGTCGGCGGCGTTGGCGGGGGCGGCGCGGATGATGTAGCTGGGATCGATGTATTTCAGGGCGAAGTCGATCTGGCGCGAACGCAGATGGGCCGCGATGCGGTCGCGCAGGAAGGTACCGATGTCCTGGTGCAGCTTGTTGCCTGAAGCGTCGCGCTGCTCCTCAGCCTTGGGCATGTGCTCCTGGCCGGCGCCTTCGGCGACCACGATCACAGCGTGGCCGCGCCGGGCCAGGCGGCGTTCCAGTTCAGTAAGCAGGCCGTGCTCGCCCTCCAGGTCGAAGGGAACCTCGGGCACCAGGCAATAGTTGGCGTCGGCGGCGGCGATCGAAGCTGCGGCGGCGATGAAGCCGGAATCGCGGCCCATCAGGCGGACCAGGCCGATGCCGTTGATAGCGCTTTCGGCCTCGGTGTTGGCGGCGGCGATGGCCTGGCGGGCGATCTCCGAGGCGGTCTCGAAGCCGAAGGTCTTCTGCACCCACGAGATATCGTTGTCGATCGTCTTGGGGATGCCGACCACGCCGATCTCCAGGCCGCGCTTGGCGATCTCCTGGTGGATCGCATGCGTGCCGCGCTGGGTGCCGTCGCCGCCGATCGAGAACAGCAGGTTGATGCCATAGGCCTGCAGGGTATCGACGATCGCCGGCACATCGGGCTTGATGCGCGCGCTGCCCAGGAACGAGCCGCCGGTGCGTGCGATCGACTTCATCACATCGCGGTCGAGCGGCTTGATCCCGGCGCTGCGCCCGGGCATCAGGCCGGCGTAGCCGTTGGGTACGCCGAGTATCCGACGCACCCCGTAATGGTGGTGCAGCGACATGAACACCGACGAGATCACCGCGTTGAGACCCGGGCACAGGCCGCCCGAGGTGAGGATGGCTGCGGTGGTGGTGGCGGGATCGAAGGCGATGGACTCGCGTGGACCGGCCTTCTCGAAAGCGAGATTCGGGTCGCCACCCTGCATCGCATCGACCAGCACCCGAGCATCGTCGGGCACATAGGTCATCGCCGGCCCCTGGCCACGGCCGGCGAAGCGATGGGTGGTGGGCATGGTGCAGCGGCGCACCTGCTTGACGGCGAGATCGGCGGGGGTCATGGCGTGATCGTGAGGGGGCGGGTGTGGATGCCAAACGGCAACCGTCATGCTGCGGACGGAGCGCGGGCGCCCCCGCCCGACCGGCCTGCGGGCGCCCCCGCCCGCAGCAGTTGACCCTGCCTCATGCGCCGCGGGCGAGGGCGCCCGCGGTCCGGTCGGGCGGGGGCGCCCGCGCTCCTGCTTACTTCCCGGCGATCGACTTCAGCTCGACCTCGAAGACGAGGATCTGGTTGGCGCCGATCTTGGGCGGGCTGCCGGCTTCGCCGTAGCCGAGCTCGGGCGGGATGAACAGCTTCAGCTTGTCCCCCGGCTTCATCAGCTGCAGCGCCTCGGTCCAGCCCTTGATCACGCCGGTGACGGCGAAGCTGGCGGTGTCGTTGGCGTCGAACTGCTCGCCGTCGATCAACGTGCCCTTGTAGGCCACGGTGACGCTGTCGCTGCTGGTCGGTTTGACGCCGCCCTCGGCGCCGCTCGCCAGGGTCTGGTACTGCAGGCCGCTGGGGGTGGTGGTGATGCCGGGCAGGGCGGCGTTGTCGGCCAGCCACTGCTTCACCGTCTTGCCGCTGGCGCCGGCCATCGGTTCCTTCGGCTTGTCTTCCCACCAGGTGGAAAGATCGGGGCGCAGCTTCTTGAAGGTGCTGTCGCTGACCACGTAGAAGAAGCGCTGGAAGCGCTCCTGCGCCTTGGCGGCGCGTTCCTTGCCGGTCAGCTTCTTTTTGGCTGGCTTGGCTTCGTCCGGCTTCTTGTCCGCCTCGGCCTTGGACTCCTCGTCGAGCGCGGCGTCGTAGGTCACGAAGACGGCGACGTAGCGGTTCGCACCCTCGGCCGGCTTGTCGTCCTTCTTCTCCTCGGCCTTCTGCTCGGCGTCCTTGTCCTGGTCGTCGCCCAGGGCGACCTTGCCGAACATCAGCGAGTAGCGCAGGCCGTCCTTGGTGGTGATGTCGGTGCGGCCTTCGGTGCCGAACAGGGCGTAGGGCTTGCCGCCCAGCTGCACGGTGAGGGCGTTGGGCAGCTGGAAGGCCTGCGGCTGGTCGGCGAGGTAGAAGCCGCGCGTCTGCAGCCAGCGCAGGTCGAAGGGGCGTACGCCCTGCAGGCGCAGGGCGGCCAGCTCGGACAGCACCTCATCCACCTTGGCCTTGGCCAGGCGCTTGTCGGCTGGGGCGTTGGTGCTCTCCCAATCCTTGTCGGCGGCTGGGCGCGCGGCCTTGGTCACCGGTCCGGGGGTGATCTGCCCCTTGTCCGGATCGAGCTGGTAGTCCACCACCGCCACGCCGCGCACGCCGTCGCGCTCGATCTTGAAGGGATCGACTTCGACGTAATCCACGAACTTGGTCGAGATGTCGCTCTCGACCTTGGCGGTCACCACGTCGTTCTTGCCGACCTCGCGCACGTAGTAGAGGCCATCGGCTCCTTCGACGCGGTTGCCGACCACGATGTCCACGGCGGTGGCGCCGGTCGCATCGGTCAGGGTGATGCGCTTGCCGAAGCCCTTCTTGGCGTCGGCGCCGTGTTCCAGGGGATCGACCACGCCAAGCGCCTCGTGCTCGGCCGGCTTGTCGGTGACGACGCGGCCCTTGGCCACGCCGAGCACACCTGCGGCCGTGCGCGTCACGCGGGTGTTGCCGTCGGCAGGATAGGCGTGGTTGCTGGGGATGATCCAGCGGTCGCCGTCGCGCTTGACCTCGAAGATGGTCGCTCCGGACAGCGCCTCGTCCCAGCTGACGACGCGCAGACCGGTGATTGTCTCGGGGGCGACCCCGGCCCGGCCGAGGGTGCCGCCGGTGCTGGCCACCGCCGCGGTGGGGCCACCCGACATGGCGGGCAGGATCCAGGCCGGGATGGCGGTGGCGATGGCGAGCAGGCCGAGGACCACCGGCATGGTGGCCTTCGAGCCGCCGCAGCAGGAGGTGGTCGCGCAGGAAGTGTTCTGTTCCATGATATGCTCCTCAGCCCTGACGACGGCGGGCGGCCGGGATGTGGCTCTTCTCACGCACCACCCGGTTGGCGAAGACCGCCAGGGCGATGACCGCGAGCACGGCCGAGGGGATGGCGACGGCGAGGAACTTCACCCACCACTGGTAGGCCTCGACGGTGCGGCTCTGCTGGATCTCCAGCTTCCGCTCCTCCTGTTCGATCTTCAGCTTGATGTCGTTGATCTCACGCTCGATGCGGCGCTGGCCGACGATCTGGGCGCGGCTCTTCTCGTGCGCCTTGCTCTCCTCGTCGATGTCCTCGCGGGCGTCGATCTTGGTGAGGCTTGCCTGGAAGTCGGACTGGATGGTCTCGATCTTGGCCTGCAGGTCGGTGTTGACCGACTCCATCTGGGCGCGGCGGCGTTCCTGGGCCTCGGTGGCGACCGCTTCGAGCTTGAGCAGCGGACGCGGCAGCGGACGGCGGGTGCGCAGCGCGAGGTAGCTCTTGTCATCGAACAGGGCGTCCACCGCGTTGGCGACGAACTGCACGTTCTTGAGGTTCATCAGGACGCGCAGTTCATCCTGCTTGCCCATCTGGTTGCCCTGGTCGCGGTAGAAGCGGAAGAACTCGTTGTCCACCAGGTCGAGGTCGGCGACGACCACGACCTTGACCGGCTTGCCGGACAGCGCGCCGGTCTGCGGCTTGGGCGCCTCCTTGCCTTCCTCGGCCTTGGCGCCGGGCACCAGGCGCGGGTAGGCGCTGGGCATCGCGCCGGTGATCTCGACCGCCAGCGCCGGGCGCTTGCCCTGGTCGGGGTAGGGCCGGCGCTTCACCTCGTCGGGGCGCTTGAGTTGCACCTGGCCCTGCCAGCTCGGCTGGGTCAGGTCCATGATCAGGTTGACGCCCCACGGGCTGCCGGTGCCGGGCAGCAGCAGGGGGGTGACGGTGAGCGAGGCGGGCTTGTCGGCGGCGGCCTGCACGTTGCCGGGATAGGGCAGCAGCAGGGCGTTGACGCCGGTGGTCACGGCCGAGCGCTCCTCGCTTTCGATCGAGCTGCGGTCCTTGACCAGCCAGACGAAGTTGGCCGGGATCAGCTCGCGGAAGTAGTGGCTGGGGTTGTAGTCGCTCCAGGTGACCTCATCCGGGCGCCAGTCGAGGCCCAGACCCTTCATCAGCGGGCGCAGGTCGCCCTTGGGCGGGCCGCTGTCCGGCTGCTGCATGCCCATCATCGGGTTCTGCTGCGGGTTCTTCTTCGGCTGGCTGGGGATCAGATCGCCGCGCCCCTGGACCACCTGGAAGAAGGGCATCGGGTCTTCCAGCATCAGGGCGGGCCGGCCGTTCCAGATGTAGTCGTGCAGCTTCTCCATCTGCGGCTGCGTCAGGGTGCTCGGCTGCGGCACGACCAGCACCTCGATGTCCGCCGCGACATCGCTGTCGAGCGACACGCTGCGCACCTCGTACTGGCGCTTCCACTCCTCGACGATCTCCCAGCCCTGGGTCATGCCCATGGTCTTGTAGTCGAAGCCGCCCATCACCTCGAGATCGGTGGTGGCGATGCCGAGGACGCGCTTCTTCACGTCGGCGACGCCGCGGATGGCGCGCACCAGTTCGTATTCGACCGACAAGCCGGGATCGAAGTGCTCGATCACCTGGCTGCGTCCGGCGCTGGCGATGGCGGCGCCGAGGAAGACGTCGGCCATGCGGCGACCGCTGGCCGAATCGACGACCTGCTTGCGCGGCCGGAGGTTGAACTCGGTCTGCGCCAGGGCGCCGGCCTCGTCGAGGGCGTCGGCGGGGTAGCGGATGTCGAGCTTGACGGTGGACGGCGAGGCGCGCTGGACGGCCTTCAGCTTATCCACCACCTCCTTGCCCTTCAGCGCCAGTTCGGGCGGCAGGTCCTTGGAGATGAAGGCGGTGACGGTGACCGGCTCCTTCAGTTCCTTGAGCGCGGCGATCGAGGCCGGCGAGACCGAGGACAGGCCCTCGGCGGTGGTGTCGGCATCGACGCCGCCGCGCGCCGCAAGACGGCTGAGGTTGGCGACCAGGACGACGGCGAAGATCAGGCTCATCACCTGCACCGCGACCATCGCCTGGCTGCCCGGGCGCCAGCGCCGGCTGGACAGCACGAAGGTGGCGGCGCCGAGCGCGGCGGCGGCCACCGCCAGGGCCACGGCGACGGCGCCGAAGGAGATCACACCGCGGCCGAAGCCGTCGTAGAACTCCCAGAAGTTGAACGACCACTGCGCCGCGGCGCAGCCGATGACGCCGAGCACGAAGGCGACGGCGGGCATGCTGACCAGGGTCGAGGCGAGAACGGCGATGCCGGCGAAGGCGAGGCCGGCCAGCCACCAGCCGAGGTAGTTGGCGAAGACCATGCCCCAGTCCGGGGTGCCCAGCCAGGCGACCACGAAGACGTGCGCCAGGGTGCACAGCAGGGCGATGGTGAAGAAGATCGACACCGCGGCCCACTTGCCGATCAGCGCATCGAGCGGCGACAGCGGCAGGGTCAGCAGGTGTTCCTCGGTGCCGTGGTCGCGCTCGGCGGCCCACGCGCCCATGCCCAGGGCGGGCAGCAGCACGGCGAGCAGCCAGCCGAAGGCGTTCTCGCGCTGCCACGGGCCGAGATCGGCGATGTTGCGCGCGAAGTAGTTGGAACTGCCGGTCTCGATCCAGAACAGGACGGCGCCGGCGATCAGCACGAAGGCGAGGATGAAGACGTAGCCGAGCGGGTTGCCCAGGAAGCTGGACAGCTGGCGGCGGGCGGTGGCGTCGATGCCGGACCAGTGGAGGGTGTTCATGCCGCGACTCCCTTCGTCAGCTCGCGGAAGCGCTCTTCGAGGCTGCCGCCGTTGGCCAGCTCGGCGGGCGTGCCCGAGAAGCGCAGCCGGCCTTCGCTGATCAGGACGACGCGATCGGCGATCGCCTCGACCTCTTGCAGGATGTGGGTGGAGAGCAGCACGGTCTTGTCCTTGGCGAGCTGGCGGATCAGGTCGCGCACCAGCTGGATCTGGTTGGGGTCGAGGCCGGCGGTCGGCTCGTCGAGGATGATCACCTTGGGATCATGCAGGATGGCCTGGGCCAGGCCGACGCGCTGGCGGAAGCCCTTCGACAGCTTGCGGATCGGCTTGTGCCACACCTCGTCGATGCGGCAGGAGCTGGCCACGCGGTCGAGCGCGTCCTTGAGGCGGGCGGCCGGGATGCCGTGCACGCGGCCGGCGTAGGCCAGCTGCTGGGCCGGGGTCATCTCGGGGTAGAGGGGGCCATTCTCGGGCAGGTAGCCGAGCTGGCGCGCCGCCGCGATACGGTCGGTATCGACATCGATGCCGGCGATGCGTGCGGTTCCGGCGCTGGGCGCCAGGAAGCCGGTCAGCATCTTCATGGTGGTGGACTTGCCGGCGCCGTTGGGGCCGAGGAAGGCGGTCACCGAGCCCTGCGGCACGGCGAAGCTGACATCCTGCACGGCGGTGAAGGCGCCATAGTATTTGCACAGGCCGACCGCTTCGATGAGCGGCGCGGCGGTGGCTGGAGCGGTATCGGTCATCGGAACTCCGTTACGGATCCGGGAGACGCGCACGGGCTGCGCACCTTACCGGCGGGGTGGCGGATGGTGCGGGGGTCGTCCAGGGCCGCAACTGGTCCTTGCGGTTGGCGGCGACTTGCGTCAGGTGCGGCCTTCACCCCGCTTGACCGGAGCCAGACCATGCAGTTCGACCTCAGCCGCGACTTCCTCGACGGGATCGTGATGCAGCACCCCCAGGTGAAGAGCGGTCAGGAGGCCCAGATCCGCGCCGGCGGCCAGTTGCACTTCATGCCCAGCAGCACTGACGGCACCATGCATACCGCCGTGGTCAGCTTCGCCCTGTTCATCGGCGAGGGCGATCAGCCTTTCGCGCGCGGCGGCTGGCGCTTCCTCTTCACCAGCGACGTGAAGTGCGACCCGCGCGAGCACCAGAACCACGCGTTCATGGGCCAGCTCCTGGTCGTCGGTGCGGGCAAGGTCATGGTTCAGCTCAACAACCTGCTGATGCACGCCGGCCTGCCGATGATCCCCTTCGACCCCACCCAGATGGCGGTGCGTCCGGCTGGCGCGGCGACGCCCCCCGGCGTCCCCGCCGGCGCGGTACCCGCCGCCCCGCCGGCCTGAACCTGGGATCGCGCGCGGCCCGCGCGCCTGGGGCAATGGATGCTGGCTGTCCAGGCCAGTGGTCTTTCCCGTTGGCCGATGGCGTCGCCCCTGAGAATCACCGGCGATGAGCCTGGCTATACGCTACCACCAATCGACCAAGTACGCCCCCGAGACGATCGGCGGGCATCCCGGACTCGATTGGGACAGCCAGCCGCTGGCGTGGAAGGAATACCACAGCGATGGCGGGGTTGAACTCGCCCATCTCCTGCCCCTCGACCCCAACCCCTTCACCGGCAAGCCGCCGCAGGCGACCGGGGCGTGGCAGGGGCGGACCCTGGCGGCGCTGTCGCGTTGGATCTACTTCACCTACGGCGTCACCGCCGTGATGCGCAATCCGGGCCGCGACCTGCTGCTGCGTGCCGCCCCGTCGGCAGGCGGATTGTACCCGGCAGAGATGTATCTCGCGGTACGCGACTGGCCCGGCCTCGAACCCGGACTGTACGGCTATGATCCGCGGCGGCACCGCCTGGTGCTGCTGGCCGATGGTGGCGATCTGCATGCCGCCTTGACCGCGTCCGCCTATGGCAACGCCGCCCTGGCCGCTGCGCCGGTGATCGCCGCCGTCACCGGGGTGTGGCAGCGCAGTCGCTGGCGCTACCAGGAACGCGCCTACCGCCGCATCCTGCTCGACATCGGCCACCTCATCGGCAACGCCGGCCTGGTCGCGCATGCCCTCGGCCTGCGCCTGCATGCCACTGCCGCGTTCTGCGACCAGCGTGCCGATGACGCCCTGCGCCTCGAAGGCGAGCACGAAGGCGTGCTCGCCCTGCTGGCGCTGAATCTCCCCGGTCCGGCCGAGCGGCCATCGTGGACCGCCCTGCCCAGCCCGGCTAGCGATGCGGCCAGCGCTCCGTCGCTCGATCTGCTGCATCGCGCCAGCCGGCTGCCCGAGGTGCGGCCGCGCCTGGTCGCGCAGGGCGAGGTCGCCTCGGACGCCCTGGAACTGGCGCATGGCTGGGCCTCGGGCGACCGTCTGCGCGGAGCGGGTTGCGCCGGCCCCGTGCCGCTGGCTGGCGACCAGCTCGGCACCATCCTGCGCCGGCGCAGCTGCCGCCGTTTCCACCCCGGACCGATCAGCCGCGATGCGCTGGCGCGCATCCTCGCCGCGTCCTATCTGCCCGAGCAGGTCGCGCTCGGCGAACAGCCCTCCTTCGATCGCGGCAGTCTCTCGACCTTCATCGCCATCATCAGCGTCGAGGGGGTCGCGCCCGGCGTGTACTACCTTGCTCCGCACCAGCTCGAGCTGCGGCCGGTGCGGCCGGGCGACCCGCGCGAGGCGGCGCGCTTCATCGCCCTCGGTCAGGATCTCGGTGGCGACGCCGGGGCGATGATCTTCCACACCGCCGACCTGCAGGCCTGCGTGCGCGCCCAGGGCGACCGCACCTACCGCTATCTCCACCTGGATGCGGGCGTCATCGGCCAGCGCATGAACCTGGCTGCGCTGGGCGAAGGTCTGGGGGCGAGCGGCATCGGCGGCTTCTTCGACGACCACACCGCCGACCTGCTCGGCATCCCGCGCGACCAGGCTGTGGTCTATATTACGGTCCTGGGTCAGCCGGCCACGGCATGATCCCTTACCTCGCATTGTATTCACAAGGAGGACCAGAGGACCAGAGGAAGCATCGGGCTGCGAAGTGGTGGTTTTCAATTGAAGAAGTAGTCACACAGGGCACCAAAAGAATCAGAGGCAAGAGGCGTTGTACGGTGCGCTGAAATTCATGCCGGTGCACCAGTGAAATCGTGCACAGCCATGCCTTCACCTCTGGTGCTCTGGTCCTCTGTGTGGAAAGTCGGATTAGGACACGTAAGTGCTTGCCTTAATTGTAATTAAGTATCGGTGACCTGTGCCTGGCACGGTCGTTGCGTCTACGACCGTCAGCCGAGCCACCGTCGAGGAACCCGACATGCGACCATTGCTGATCCTCCTGTGCCTCGCCGCCTCGTTGGCCGCCGAGAGCCTGTGGCAGGCCGAGACCCTTGCCGACGGCAATCTCTACGCCGACGCCACCGCGCGCCGGCGTGGTGATCTGCTGACCGTGGTCATCCAGGAGACGACCTCGGTCTCGGAGAACGAGAAGACCGACAACAAACGGGACAACAAGGCCAACATCGGCGTCAACCTGCTGCCCGGAACGAACCAGTTGCCGGCCGCCGTGGGCGAGACCGCACTCGGCAAGCTGCCCGGATTGGATGTGGACTCGTCCAAGCAGTTCCAGGGCGAGGGCAAGTTCGACCTGACCCACAAGGTGCGGTCGTCAATCGCGGTGCAGGTGGTCGATGTCCTCGACAACGGCTCGCTGGTCATCCGCGGATCGCGCGAAGTGCTGATCAACGAAGATCGCAAGACCATCCAGATCGCCGGCATCGTCCGGCCCAGCGACATCAAGAGCGACAACACCGTGCTGTCCGAGAAGCTCTACGACCTGCAGGTGTCGATCGTCGGGGAAGGTCCGCTCACCCGCGCCCAGCAGGAGGGGTGGCTGGGTAAGATATTGGACACCGTATGGCCGTTCTAGCTTGTCTTGAGGATACCTTCATGCCGGAAGGCGGAAGGCGGAAGGCGGAAGGCGGAAGAATTGCTGCGCGCTGCGCGTGCCTGCCTGATGCCCATTCCAACTCGCCTGCGTGCCGATCTTCCGCCTTCCGCCTTCCGCCTTCCGCCTTTTCGGTGACAGCATCACGGATGTGGTACATCGCTCTAGCCATGGCTCTCGTTGCCATACTGGCGGGCGGCGAAGCGCAGCACGGCGTGCGGCTGAAGGATCTGTGCACCATCGACGGGGTGCGCGACAACCAGCTCAATGGCATCGGCATCGTGGTCGGCCTGTCCGGCACCGGCGACAAGAGCCCGGCGACCAAGCGGCTGCTGCGCCAGGTGCTGGCACGCAAGAACCAGGCGCTGGCGGAAAGCGATCTCGACTCGCGCAACGTGGCGCTGGTCGCGCTGACCGCCGACATCCCCTCGTTCAGCAAGGCCGGCACCCGGCTGCACAGCCAACTGTCAGCGATCGGCGACTGCACCAGCTTGCGCGGCGGCATCTTGCTGCAGACGCCCCTCGATGCGTGGGACGGCAAGATCTACGCCGTCGCCCAGGGTCCGGTCTCGATCGGCGGTTACGGTGCCGCCTCGCCGGCCAATCCCGGGCCGGTAGGCACCGATCATAAGAACATCGAGACTGTCGCGGTCATCGAAGCGATCGTCGAGCGCGAGGTGCCGGCGACGCTGGTGCAGAAGGACCGCCTGCGCCTGGTGCTGCGCGATCCCGACTTCACCACCGCCTCGCGCGTCGCCAAGGCGCTGGCCGAGGTGTTCGGCCAGGAACGTGTCGTCGCCGAGGATGCGCGCGCCATCGCGCTGCGCTTCGCCAGCCCGCCGACACCGCAAGAAGTGGTCGAATCCCTGGCCCGTATCGAGGATCTGCGCGTCTCGCCCGACGTCCGCGCGCGCGTCGTGATCAACGCCCGCACCGGCACGATCGTGGTCGGCTCGACCGTCGCCATCGGCGCGGTCGCGGTCAGCCATGGCGGCCTGTCGCTGCGCATCACCCCGACCGCCAAGCCGGTCGGGCCCGATGGCCAGCCGACCGGGGTACAGTGGAGCGATCCGGTGACCAAGCTGCGCGGCGACCAGCCGCCGGCCGGCATCCAGCCGCCGATCGTCCCTGGCACCCTGGGCATGGTCGAAGGCGTGACGGTCGAGCAGATCGCCAATGCGCTGAACGCGATGGGCGCACGGCCGCGCGATCTGGTGTCGATCTTCGAGGCGATCAACCGGGCCGGGGCGCTGCACGGCGAACTGGAGATCATGTAGCCATGCCTGATCTCTCGATCACCGGTGCCGGCCGCCTCGATGCCGCCGATCCACGCCAGAAGCTGCATCAGGCGGCCAAGGCCTTCGAGCAGCAGTTCGTCAGCCAGTTGCTCAAGCCGATGGGCGAGCGCAGCGAAGCGACCTCCGACCTGTTCGGCGAGGATCCCGGCTCGTCCGCCTTCCAGGGCCTGTTCGTCGATGGCATGGCCGAGCACGCCGCTGGCGGACTTGGCGTCGCCGCGATCATCGAGCGTGCACTCGCGGCCCGCATCCGTTCCGGCGACGGCTCGACCCCGTTACGCTGAGGTCACTACGCGGCCACCCGGCCACACCACGCCCGACAGCACCCGCCCGGGCAGTCCGCCCGAGGTGTCGCAGAGGATGCGTCGCGAGGTGATCAACGGCTCCGGCAGCGGCAGATGACCGCTGACCAGGACGACGCCCGGCGGCAGTTCAGGATGATCGAGCAGTACCCCCGGCTTCTCGTACAGATGGTCGGGTTCATGAAGCAGATGCCGCCAGCCGTCGCGTAGGCAGGCCAGCTGTTCGGCGAACGGTTGATCCTGGCGCAGGGCGGCGTGGACGGCCAGCCAACCGGGACCTTCCAGGCACCACGGCAGGCCGGCGAGCCAGCTGATCAGCGCCGGCCCCATCGCCTGGCGTAGAGAGGCCGCATCATCAGCGCGGTAGTCGCGCAGCACGCTGCGTCCCCCATGGCGGTCGCGCCACAGGCCGAACCACACCGGATCCGGTGCCAAGTCGAGGTCGGGGGCGCCCAGACCGCGCAGCAGGGCGTATTCATGGTTGCCCAGCAGGCAGCGGGCCCGGCCTTCGTCGGTCAGGGTGCGGACGTGATCGAGCACGGCCGGCGTGTCAGGTCCGCGATCGATCAGATCGCCCATGAACACGAGTTCACCTTCGGACCGTGCGAGCACGGCCGCGAGGCGTTCCGGCCAGCCGTGCACATCCCCGATGAAGGTGACGGTCATCACCGGCGATGATGCCAGCCCTGACCCCATCGCGCCACTGCTGCGCCCGCATCGTTTCCGGCTGACGTCAGCTTCGGGGAAGGGATCTTCCGCGCAGGCGGCAAACAGCATGTGATATGCGCAAATCGCCAGCGACCGTGCGCAATGGGCCATCCCGATGAGACGGGATCGGCTACCCTGGTGGCATGTTCACCTCTCGCGCGTTGCTTCTGCTCTCTGCCGCCACCCTGACCGCCGCCGACTACACCGTCGATGGCGTCAATGGCTCGAACCTCAATTCGGGCACTCCGGCAAGCCCCTTCGCAACGATCCAAAAAGCCGTCGCGTGGAGGGTGGATTGATCACGGTCGCCGGCGATGGCAGCGTGCTGCTGAGATGGTCGGTTGCCGGCACGGAATACCCGGTCTTGACGACGAGGCAGGCGTCCTACCATCCCGCGCTCCACCTGCGCGGGTGGCGGAATTGGCAGACGCACTAGCTTGAGGTGCTAGCGAAGTAAAATTCGTGGGGGTTCGAGTCCCCCCCCGCGCACCAGAGAAAACCCCGGCGAAAGCCGGGGTTTTTGCTTTCGATGGGGGAATGAGGAGACCTATCCCTGTGCGGCCAGCAGCGGAAGGCGTCGGACGGGCACGCTTTTCCTGGCCGACGCTCCAGAGGGGATCTCGGCCAGGATGACGGTCGGCTTGCCCGGCGCAGAACTCAGCGTGAATACGCCCCCGAGCATTTCGACACGTTCGCGCATCCCCATCAGGCCCAGGCGGTTGTTGCGCTTCGCGCTGGACTTGCCGAGGACCTCGAACCCGAGGCCATCATCTTCGATGCGCATGAAGATGCGGCCGGCCAGTTCCTGGATGGTGATGGCCACCCGGGAGGCCTGGGCATGGCGTGCCACGTTGACCAGGGCCTCCTGGGCGACCCGGTACAGGGTCGTGCGGAGGTCGCTGCTGCAGCGTTCAATGCCAGCGAACACCGTAAGATGGACGCGGATGCCCGTGCCCTCCGTGTAGTCGCGCAGATGAGCCTGGAGCGCAGGGATCAGGCCGAGGTCGTCGAGCATGGTCGGGCGCAGGTCACGGGCGAAGCGATGCACGATGTCCACCGAATGCTCGACCAGCTGTTGGGTGATCCGGATGCTCTGTCGGAGGTCATCCTGGTTGATGCCCGTGGTGGACTCAACGTGCAGGGCGGAGAGGCGCAGGTTGATGCCGCTCAGGGTCTGGGCGATGACGTCATGGAGTTCCCGGCTGATCCGGCCGCGTTCATCCTCCTGGGCGGTCAGCAGCAGGTGCGACATGGAGCGCATCCCGACTTCGTTGGCATGCGCATCCTGTTCGCTCAGGCGAAGGGACTCTTCGAGGGATCGGTGCTGGATGATTTCCTGCTGCAGCCCTTCAACTGATTCGGACAGATGCAGATTGCGCTGGCTGAGTTCTTGGACCTCGGCGGTCAACAGCTTGTTGTCCTCAAGCGCCCTGCGCTGCGGCCGTTCGATCGCGGTGAGCACTTCGGCGAAGAATCGCGCGGCCCGATATAAGTGCGTGCAAGCGGATGACGAATCCGGCCGAGCCAGGCTGGAGAACGCGCGTTCATGTACCCAGGCCAGGTCGATCGTCTCCAGGCCGAGGGTCACGGCGAGACGACCCACCTCGCACGCCAGATCGAGGTTGTCGTCGGATCCCGGCTTCAGGTAGGCCTGCAGGGCGGACTGATAGAGAAGCGAGAGGCTGGGTCGGGATCCCCAGGCTGCTGGGAAGAGGCTCATCGGGTTTCCCATGAAAGCCAGTCGCATGCCACCTGTATATGAAGCATATTCACACGCGTCACTGTCGCAGCGGGGTTCATATAGCGACACAATTCTTTCTGTTAGAGTATAGTGACCTGGACCGGGCTCTCGATGATGCCTGCGCCAATGGCATAGCGGGTCAGGCCGGCGGTGTCATGGATGCCGAGTTTGCACATGAGATGCTCACGGTGCTTTTCGACGGTCTTGATACCGATGCCTAAGGCCACTGCCGTCTCCTTGTTGGCCTTGCCTTCCGCCACCAATTGCAGCACCTCGTTTTCCCGCGAGGTCAGCACGACACGTTTCGGCAGTGGTTGTCCGCCGGGCACGGGAGTCGAGTGACCTGGGTTCGCAATACGTCGGGTGATCGGATCGCTGAAACAGGTTTGCCCCGCCATGACGGAGCGGATGCCATCGCAGACGTTGCGCACCGAAGACTGCTTGAGGAGGAAACCGACCGCCCCGGCCTCGGTGGCGGTATTGATGAAGGAGTCTTCGCTGTACGCCGACAGGATGATGATCTTGGTTGCCGGGCGGTTCTTGAGGATCTGGCGTGTGGCCTCCAGGCCATTGAGTTGTGGCATGGCGATATCCATGAGGATGACGTCGGGATGCAGACGCGTAGCCATCTCCACCGCAGTACGCCCATCCTGGGCCTCGCCGACCACGTCCAGATCCGCATCAAGCCCAAGGAGACGCAAGAGGCCTTCGCGGACGACCTGATGGTCTTCGGCTATCAGGATGGAGATCTTCTTCATGCGGTGCCCCGGGGTGCGGACGATCAATGCGACGCCAATCATGGCCATGGGGTGATTACCCCAGTATGGAATCGCCACGAAACGAGGGGCCTCGTCGCGTGGTCGTCGTCGGCTGCGCAACACCGCGTTCAGGCCCCACCTTATCGCAATGCCCTTGTCATGCTGTGCGACGGGGCTCGGGCCCTGAGTCGATACCCCAAGGGGTGAACGCCCCATCGTCGATGGTCGGCCTTCGCATTAGGTTCTGGTCAGCACAGCCGACCGGCCCTGCCGTCCTAGGACGCCACACAGAGAAGAAGAAAGCGAAGCCTCCCATGAGCACTGAAACCCACGAAGGTGGCAACACCATTGGCACCCTGGCCGAGGATGCCCTCGCCCTGATGACCGCTACTGCTGATGTGGGCGGCGAGAAGGTCGCCGAGGCCCGCAAGCGCCTGGCCATCGCCTTGGAGAGCGGCAAGAAGATTCTCGGACAGGTCAAGGACAAGGTCGTCGAGGGCGCCAAGGCCACCGACAGTGCCGTCCACAAGCATCCGTACGTGGCCATCGGCGTCGCGGTCGGAGTCGGCGCCCTGGTCGGATTCCTGCTCGCGCGTCGCTGCACGCGCTCCTGTGGCTGAGCGCGCAATGGCGGAAACCATGGATGGATGTCTGCAGGTTGCCGTGACGACCCGACGTATCGCCGAACAGGTGTTGACCATCGCAGAGAACCGTCTGACCCTGGTCACGGTGGAGGTGCAGGAGGAACGCAACCGCCTCCTGCACGCGTTGGTGCTGGTGCTGGGCATCGCCGGCTGCGGCCTGCTCTGCGGCATCGCCATCACGGCCGCCATCGTGCTGCAGGGGTGGGCGTGGTCCCCCTTGGGAGTGCTGCTCATCCTGGCGGCAGGTTATGCCTCTGTCGCCGCGGCTCTGAGCTGGCTTCTGACCAGGCATCTGCGTCAGTGGTCGCCATTCGCGGCGACGCTTGACCAGGTGCGCAAGGACCGCGTCTGCCTCGCCGACCTCCGGGCATGAATCGGCTCGAAGCGCAGAAGCGCTTGTTGCTTGCGGAAAGCGACCTGAACCGGGCCCAGTTGGCCAGCGAACTGGCCAGACTGGGTAGGGCTTTTGGTGCGGTCGCAGGAGGGGCCGCGCGGGCCGAGACCTTGTCCTCCACCGTCCTCGCGGTGGTGGCGGGTTTTCTTGGAACAGGAACGGCGGCAACTGGGGCGCCTGGAAAACCGTCATTTTTCAGCCTGGCGCTGCTTGGCGGTCGGCTGATATCCATGGTATGGCGGGCTTGTGCGAGCCGCCGGCCGTCCTGACGCGCCTCGGCTGCATCGTATTGGTGACCGATCGGGGGTGGTCTCAGGTCCTGATCAATGACATGGCCCTTATCCCTGCATGCGGGACTGGGGAGTTCACCCCATGGCGGAGACTCGTGAAGGCGATGATGCTGCCCACCATGGCGAACGTGAATGAGCATGATCAACCGACATGTGAATCGGGTATGTCTGCCGCGGATACGTCCCTGTCCCGGCCTGGTGCGTGCATGGCAGACGAGCCTGCCATGCCGACGGCGAGTTCTGGGCGGGTGCGCGCCCTGCGGGCCGGGATCACCGCGGCGCTGAGACTCGGCGATCTGGCCATCGCGGCACGTTTGGGCGAGTTGCATGACCAAGCCTCAACCGATCCGGCGTGTGCGATCCGGACCCAATGGCGTTGCGTTAAGGGCATTGACCTTGGAAAGGCGGAAGTCGGAAGGCGGAAGGCGGAAGAAATGCGGATTGGACTGCCGGCCTAGTCGTGAAGTCGAAAATGGGTCGGCGCTACGACAGGCCCCCATCAACTCGATTCAGCAACTCTTCCGCCTTCCGCCTTCCGCCTTCCGCC
>JFJP01011085.1_pt1 | contig 60826 bp, 54 predicted proteins | sample 431651 | NCBI WGS metagenome assembly JFJP01 (sample SAMN02602958, study PRJNA72255) | Microbial mat metagenome, whole genome shotgun sequencing project. | biome: fresh water; feature: sink hole; material: water; isolation source: purple microbial (photo- and chemosynthetic) mats found in... | reverse complement strand
CCTGGGGAAACCCGCTCACCATTGCGTTTCATCACCACAAAATCGGTCCAAAAGCGCCAGACTTCAACGTTCAATTTCATTGACAGGCGGCTTGACGATCCCGGGAGCGCGGCGCGGATCGCCGGTCCAGGTGTCAATCTGGCGCTGCGTAAGGTGTTGCTTTGCAAAGTACGGGCCGGTAGAGGCCGTTTCGGGGCCTGATGAAAATAGGAATTCAATAGATTTGTGATTCGGTTATACTCATTGCCTCATTCGTCGTCCCGTCATGCGGGGGCGTTGCGCTGGGTGTTCTTGATCGGTCAGGGGGAACTGCGATGCAACGGTGGTCCGACACTCCGGGACATGCCTGGCGTTTGCGCGTTCGTGCGGCGAAGAACCTGTTTTCGGAAACCGCGCTGCTGCTTGTGGTGGCGGCTCTCGCGGCACCGCTCACCGGGACCGCTGTGGCCCAGAGCTTCAGTCCCGGCGTCCGGGTGGACTTCCCGACCGGGGTCGATCCCACCTCGGTCGCCGTGGCGGACCTGAACGGTGATGGCGCCGACGATCTTGTCGCGGCGAACAACGGTGCCAACTCGGTCTCGGTACTGCTTGGGAATGGCGCCGGCGGGTTCGAGGCGAAGACGGACTTCCCGACCGGTTTCAATCCAGCCACGGTTGCGGTGGGAGACCTGAACAGCGATGGCCTGCCCGATCTCGCGGTGTCGAATTCCAGTTCCTCGACGGTGTCCGTGTTGCTGGGCAACGGCGCGGGCGGGTTTGGGGCCAAGACGGACTTCTTGACGGGATCCGTGCCGTGGGAGGTCGCCATCGGGGACGTGAACGGAGATGGCCGGCCCGATCTCGTGGTGGTCAACTCCGATTCCAACACCGTTTCGGTGCTTCTGGGCAACGGACTGGGCGGGTTCGGGGCGAAGACGGACTTCGCGACGGGGTACTATCCGTACTCGCTCGCCCTGGGGGACCTGAACGGCGACGGGCGGTTGGACCTGGCCGTGGCAAACTACAACTCCTCGACGGTCTCGGTGCTTCTGGGCAACGGCACGGGCACGTTCGGGACGAAGACGGATTTCGCGACGGGGACCTGGCCGTACTCGCTCGCCATCGCGGACGTGAGCGGCGACGGGCGGCTCGACCTGGCGGTGGCGAACAATGGTTCCAACACGGTGTCGGTATTGCTGGGCAACGGCTCGGGCGGGTTCGGGACGAAGACGGACTTCGCGACGGGGAACTATCCGTATTCGGTTGTCATCGGGGACGTGAGCGGCGACGGCCGGCCCGACCTTGCGGTGGCGAACTACAGTTCCGCCACGGTCTCGGTGCTGCTGGGCAACGGCACGGGGGGGTTCGCGGCAAGAGCGGATTTCGCGGTCGGGGCGAGTCCGTACGCGCTCACGATGGGGGATTTGAACAGCGATGGCCGGCGCGACCTGGCGGTGGCCATCTACGGCGGCAATACGATCTCGGTGCTGTTTGGCAACGGCGCGGGAGGCTTGGGGACGAAGGCCGATTTCGCGACGGGGATCTCTCCGTCCTCGGTCGCCATCGGTGACGTCAGCGGCGACGGTCGCGCCGACCTGGCGGTGGCGAACTACAACGCCACCACAGTCTCGGTTCTACTGGGCAACAGCGCCGGCGGCTTCGGGGCCAGGACCGATTACGCGACGGGGTTGTCTCCGTCCTCGGTCGCCATCGATGACGTGAACGATGATGGTCGGCCCGACCTGGCCGTGGCGAATGCCGGCTCCGGCGTGGTCGCCGTGTTGCTGGGCAACGGCGCGGGCGGGTTCGGGACGATGACCGGCTTCCTGACGGGGACTTCTCCGATGTCTGTCGCCATCGGGGACGTGAGCGGTGATGGCCGGCCCGACCTGGCGACGGCCAACTATGGCGGGACGGTTTCGGTATTGCTGGGCACCGGTGCGGGCGCGTTCGGGACGAAAACGGACTTCGCAACCGGCAGCGGTTCGTACTCGGTCGTCATCGGGGACGTCAGTGGCGATGGGAGGCCCGACTTGGCGGTGGCGAACTATTTCGCCAGCACAGTGTCGGTATTGCTCGGCAACGGCGCCGGCACGTTCGCGACGAAGACGGATTTCGCCACGGGGCTCTCTCCGATGTCCATCGCCATGGGGGATGTGAACGGCGACGGCCGACCCGACCTGGCGGTGGCAAACTATGGCGCCGGCACGGTGTCGGTGCTGCTTGGCAACGGCATCGGCGGGTTCGGCGCAAAGATGGATTTCACGGTCGGAGGCACGCCGGCCTCGGTCGCCATCGGCGACGTGAGCCGCGATGGCAGGCTTGACCTGGCGGTGGCGAACCGCGGATCCAACACGGTGTCGGTATTGCTGGGCAACGGCTCAGGCGGATTCGGAGCGAAGACCGACTTCGTGACGGGAGCGTTGCCGATGTCTGCCGCCATCGGGGACCTCAACGGCGATGGTCGGTCCGACCTGGCCGTGGCGAACTACAACTCATCCACGGTCTCTGTGTTTCCCGCGCTCGAGCCCACGCGGACCGTCCTCGTCGCGAGTCCCAATCCGGCCGTGCTCGGCTCGCCGGTGACGCTCACGTCGACCGTGTCGGTGCCGGCGCCGGGCTCAGGCGCTCCGTCCGGCACGGTGAGCTTCTTCGACGGGACGACGTTGCTTGGCACCTCGCCGGTGTACAACGGCGTGGCCGGCCTGGCGCTGTTTGCGCCCCGCCTGGGTGTGCGGACGTTGTGGGCGGTGTACAGCGGTGACGGGAAGCTGTTCGGCAGCTTTTCGGCCACGCGGCCCCAGTACGTGGCGGCCAGCGCGGCGCCCGCCGTCACCAGCGTGCAGGACATCAAGGCGGATCAGGGGCTGCAGGTGCGCCTGAAGTTCGCCGCGAGCGGCTTCGACTACCTGGGCTCGGCCACGCCGATCACCAGTTACTACATCTACCGCAAGAATGCCGCGTCCAAGCTGTTCGCGGAGAGCGGCGCTGAGGCGCAGGGGACGGGGAGCACACCGCGCACGGCCGCCGAGAAGGCATTGCCGGGCTGGGACTACGTGAGCGCGGTGCCGGCCACGACCGACGGTCCGTACGAGACGGTCGTGCCGACGCTGGCCGACTCGAACGCGACGGGGATCCACCGGGCGGTCTACTTCGTGCGCGCGGCGACGGCGACGGTGGGCGTCATGTACGATTCGGCGCCCGACTCCGGCTACTCGGTGGACAACCTGCCGCCGGCGCCGCCTGTCGGACTGGTGGGCGCCTACCTTGCAGGGATGACCACCATGGAGTGGGACGCCGGCCTGGAGCCGGACCTGTGGTACTACCGTATCTACCGCGGCACGACGGAGGCTTTCGAGCCCGATGCGGGCACCCTGATCGCCACGAGTCTGCAACCGGTCTACGGGGACAGCGGGCCGGCCGGCAGTTACTACAAATTGTCGGCGGTGGATGTGAACGGGAACGAGAGCGGTTGCGCCGTGCTGGCGCCGAACGAGACGAGTGGCGTGCCGGGGGCGACGTCCGTCCAACTGCGCCTGTACCCCAACCAGCCGAATCCATTCAATCCGCTGACGACGATCCGCTTCGACCTGCCGGAAGCCGGTCGGGTGCGCCTCACCATCTACGACCTCCGGGGCAAGCTGGTGCGCGGCCTGGTGGACGGCGTACTGCCCCGCGGCAGCCAGCAGGCGATCTGGAACGGCAAGGACGATGCCGGCCGGTCCGTGGCTTCAGGGAGCTACTTTGCGCGCTTGCAGGCGGGTGAGGCGCTGCTGACGGTGCGCATGAGTCTGGTGAAGTGACGGGACAATCGGGGCGGTTCACCCGGTGATCCTCCACCTGGCGGCCGGTCCCGGACTGTGGTAGCATCTCCCAGCAAATCACTGGGACGTGTGCATCACTGCGAGGCCGGGTGCCTCTCTCCGAAATCGCGATCCCGACGCGAAAGGCTGGTCCGGCCGGATGGCGTTCTGTACCCGCTGCGCCCAGGCGCTACCCCAGGGCGGGCGCTTCTGCCCGGCCTGCGCCGCCCCGGTGCCCGCGCCGACGGCTGACGCGCCGCCGCCGCCCGCCCCGACGATCGACGCCACCCGCACCGAGCCCGGGCCCGCCCATCTTGCGGCGACGGCGGCCGGGACGGCCCCGGTGTCCGCCGCCAGCTACCATGGGCGGTTCGAGACGGGCATGCGCCTGGGCTCGCGCTACCGGATCGTCGCCCTGCTCGGCCGCGGCGGCATGGGCGAGGTCTACCGCGCGGACGACCTGGAACTGGGCCAGTCGGTGGCGCTGAAGTTCCTGCCCGAGTCCGTGTCCCGGAATGCGGCGGAGCTGGCGCGCTTCCGGAACGAGGTCCGCGTCGCGCGCCAGATCGCGCACCCGAACGTGTGCCGCGTGTACGACATCGGCGAGATCGACGGCCACGTGTTCCTGTCGATGGAATACATCGACGGCGAGGACCTCGCCTCGGTCCTGCGCCGGATGGGGCGCCCGTCGTCCGACAAGGCGATCGAGATCGCCCGGCAGATCTGCCTGGGTCTGGCCGCCGCCCACGAGGCGGGCATGCTCCATCGGGACCTCAAGCCCGCCAACGTGATGATCGACGGCCGCGGGCGCGCGCGCATCACCGACTTCGGGCTGGCCGGCCTGGCCGACGAACTGGCACGGGACGGACGCATCGCCGGCACGCCCGGCTACATGGCGCCGGAGCAACTGAAGGAAGGGCGGGTCTCCGCCCGCAGCGACATCTATGCCCTGGGCCTGGTGCTGTACGAGATCTTCACCGGCAAGCGGGCCTTCACGGCCACCAGCCTGGTCGAGATGCGGCAGCAGCAGGAATCGGGATCGTTCACCAGCCTGACAGACCTGGTCCGCGATCTGGATCCCGCGGTCGAACGCGTGGTCCAGCGCTGCCTCGAAACCGAACCGGAGGCGCGCCCCGCGTCGGCCTACGCGGTGCTGGGCGCCCTGCCCGGCGGCGACCCTCTGGCCGCGGCGCTGGCCGCGGGCGAGACGCCGTCGCCGGAACTGGTGGCCAACGCGGGAGACCGCGGCGGACTGCGCCCGGCCGTGGCGTTCGGGGCCGCGGCGCTCGGGCTGGTCGCGGTCGGGTTGTGGTGCGGGCTCGTCGGTCCCGCGCTGCGGCCGTTCACGCAGCCGGCGTCCGTCCTGTCGGTGCGGGCCGGCGACATCCTCGAGAAGTCCGGTTGCTTCGAGCAGGTCCCCCGCCACACGGCCGAGGGGTTCGACCTGAACCAGACGCATCTGGAGCACCTGCGGCGCGACACCGCCGAGGTGAATCGCGGCGGCAGCCCGGCCTTCTACTGGCGGCGCTGGAGCCCCGATCCGCTCGAGCACGCCGGCTTCCACATGGAAGTGGTCACCGTCGACAGTCCGCCGCCGCTCGCGTCGGGGCGGGCCAGCGTCCTGCTCGACCCCGCGGGGAAGCTGGTGGGATTCCACGCCGTGCCGCCCGACTCGGTGAAAGCCCGTCCCGGCGGCGCGCCGGACTGGAACGTCTTCTTCGCGGCGGCCGGTCTCGACTCCACGCTGTTCAAGAGGACCACGCCGGTCCCGCCCCTGCCTGTGGCCTGCGACGAGGTCGCGGCCTGGCAGGGCCGGTTGCCGGGCAGGGACGACGAGCCCGTCACCGTGCGGATGGGTGCGACGCGGGGCGGTCGGCTGACGTGGTTCTCGATCACCCACGACTGGGGCCGGTCCACGGCGCCGCTGGAACCGCGGCCCGAGCAGCCGGGCGGGCTCGCCGGCTGGCTCAACCTGACGGTGTTCGGGCTGCTCAGCCTGGGCGTGAGCATCTACTTCTCCGTGCGCAACCTCAGGTTCGGCCGCGGCGACCGGCGCGGCGCGACGCGCCTGGCGCTGTTCGTCTTCGCGGCCAACATGATGGAAGCCGTCTTCACCACGCCCCTGCGCGAGATCGGCCCTCAGGCCGCGCTGTGGGACCTCGTCAGCGGCAGGGCGATGGGCCATTCCCTGACCCACGCCGTGGCGATGTGGCTGGCCTACGTGGCGCTGGAGCCGTACGTGCGCCGGCTCTGGCCGCGCATGCTCGTGTCCTGGGCTCGCCTCGTCTCGGGCCGGGGGCGCGACCCGCTGGTCGGCCGCGACATCCTGGTCGGTTCGGTGGCCGGCGCGGCGATCGCGGCCGCCACGCTCGCGGTCGTTGCCGCGCTCGAGGCGCTCGGGCTGGGAGGACTGCCGACGCGGCTGAGCTTCAGCACGCTCACGTCCCTGTCCGGCCTGGGCGGGACCGGCTTCAACCTGTCCTACGCCGCATCGGTCTGCATCCTGACCGTGCTCGGCACCCTCGTGCAGCTCTTCCTGTTGCGTCTGGTCACGCGGCGCACCGCCACGGCGGCGGTGCTCGGCGGCCTGCTGATGGGCTGCCTGGGTGTCGTCGGCGTGGCGCCCACGGAGGGCTGGCCGATCGCCCTGGCCGTCACCGTGATCAACGTCACGACGACGCTCTTCGTGCTGCTCCGCTTCGGGCTGTTGCCCGCGTTCGCCGCCACGTTCGTCGCCGGGGTGATGGGCTCGACCGTGGCGACGCTCGATCTTTCGGCCTGGTACGCGAACCGCGCGCTGCTGCCCGCGGCGATCTTCCTCACCCTGCTGGCCTGGGGCACGACCACGGCCCTGGCGGGCAAGACCGTCTTCGGGGATCCGTTGCGGGACGAGAAGGCGCGCTGAACGGCCTCAGATTGCGAGGTCGCCGGTCATCCCGGTGCGGTCAACCTTGCCTGGAAAAATTGCGCATCGACGAAACGGCGATTCTGGTAGAATCGCCGTTGTCGTCATGTACCCCCGGGAGGCCCCTTGTGTTTGCACGGCGCAGCATCATCACGGTCGTCATGCTGACGGCGCTGGCCGTTCTGGGCGGCTGCAGCGAAGAAGACGCGATCATCACGCCCGTCGAGACGCCGGGTCTGCCGTTCCCCGACACACCCGACAAGCTGATGGAGAACTTCCGGACGGTCTACGAGACGATGGATCTCGTCGAATTCCCCCGCCTGATGGATCCGGCCTTCGTCACGTTCCTGAAGCTGACCACGATCAACGCGTTTCCCGACGTCGGGCCGACGCTCGACGTGCAGGAGGAAACGCGCATCCACGCGCGCATGTTCTCGAGGCAAAATGTCGAAGATCCGGAGGGCATGGCTGTTCAGGGCATCCAGGCCATGGCGTTCCAGACCCTGGAACGTCGAAGCGAGTGGGAATTCTCGGAGCCGGGCGATGTCATGCCCAACACCCTGTGCGCCGTCTACGACGTTGTCATCCTGTCCGACCGCGGCGGGATCTATTCGATGTTGAAGACGCAAGGCGGGATCCGGTTCTACGTCGGGTACCGCGACACCGTGGTCAACGGCAGGACCAGGCCGTTCTACCGGATGCTTGGGCAGTTCGACTTCACCTATGACCAGAAGAGCGGGGGAGCCGGCACCGAGAACGTCGCCTGGGGTTCTCTCAAGGCGCTCTTTCGCTGAATCCTAGAATTCCCAGCGCACGCGCCCGCTCCACATGGGGATGTCGGCGAACGAGTACGACGATTCGTCGCGCGCGATCTCGCCGTAGTCGACGGCCAGTTCCAGCGGCAGGCCGCGCGGCTGGTCGAGCACCAGGCCCGCGCCCCACGTGGTGCTGCCGCCGTAGAAGCGGTCGTTGCTGCCGGCCCGCAGGGCCAGCAGGCGCAGGACCGTGACTTCGATTCCCAGATGATTGAAGCCCTGGTCGTAGATCGAGCTCGAGTATTCCGAGCGGGCGATCGCCGCGACCACCCGGACCCATTCGCGCTGCCCCGCCAGAAACGTCAGTTCCGTCGACACTCCGGCACGGACCACCTGGGGCAGATCCAGTTCGCGGTCGTCGATGGACCACTTGCCGTCCGCCAAATTTTGCCAGACGATGGCCGCGGCAAGGCTGGCGAGGTTTGTCTCGCCGGCAAACCGGTAGGCCACCGTGGTGCCCGCATCCCAGGTGCCCGTGGTCGCGCCGTCATCGAAGGCGATCGCCAGGTCACCTTCACTCACTGCGGTTTTCGTCGAGTAGCTGCGGTAGGCGACGCCGACGGTCCACTGCAGGCCAAGTTCGGTTCGCGTGCTGCCAGCCAGCTGGCGGGCCAGGCCCACGAGCGCCATGCGCGAGCGGCGGTTGATCGTGCCCATGCCTTCGGGTTGGTAGGCGGTGCGGATCACGCTGTTGTCCAGGGATTCGTCGCTGAGGCAGGCACTGAAGCGCCAGTCGTGCCATTCGACGCCGACCGTGGTGGCCACGTAGTCGAGGTCTTCGGTCACATCGGTGATGCCGGGATACTCGACCAACGGGAAGTCGACATGATCGTGCCCCATGGCGACGCCGTCGCCGCGCAGCAGAGGCGCCGGGTTGACCAGCAACGCGCCGGGCCCGTCGTCGCCGGCCAGATCGGCGCCGCCCATCGCCGACAGGCGCGAACCCGTGAACAGGCCTTCCCAGGCGTGGGTCGTCATCGGCGCGAATCCGGCGGCGGCGGCGGGTGCCGACCAGGCGGCGGTGACGGCGGCCAGGGCGAGGATGGTCAAGAATCGGCGCATGGCGGAGTCCTTCCTGGCGCGGGATGAAGCGGAATCCTACCCGGCGGCGCTGGCGTCGGTACCGACAAGGCGGATCCGCGATCCGATCTCGAGAAAGAACTCCTGCGACCATACCGCCGTGGCGTCCGCATCCCGGAGGAAAGGCGCGACATCATGCCGGGCCGACGTCGTGTCGAGGTCCCGAATCCTTTGCACCAGCATCTCGCGGAAGATGTCTTCGGTCAACACGCGGTCGCCGTCCAGGTGACCGCTCTGGCGCATGCGCGCCGTCAGGTGGCCCAGATCCAGCGGGATGCCCCTGGACACGAACCAGACGAAATCATACCAGTCGCGGCCCTTGACCCGGGATTTCCACCGCCGGCACAGGACGGCGTGCATCTTGCCGGCAAACAGGCACGGAGGCGTGTAGGTGCGCACCGAGAAGGGGATGGGTTGTAGCAGGAATCGCGCTTCCGTCGCGAAGCCGCCGGGCGGATCCGTGTCGACTTCCAGGCGGATCTTCAGCAGCTTGCCCCGGGGAATCGCCTTTGCGATCTCTTCATCGGTCGCGACGACCAGGACCTCGCGATAGGTGTCGGCTTTCAGGAACGCCGACTGCACGGCGCTCGGGCGCGCCTTTTCCTTCTCCTGGACGCTGACCGTGAAGCCGAAGGCCAGCAGTTCCTTTTCCAGCGCGCGGCCGTAGGCTCCCAGGTCGAACCCGGGCGTGGCGGTCAGCAGGGAGAAGTCCATGTCCTCGGAATAGCGATCCAGACCGTGCAGCATGCGCAGCGATGTTCCGCCGTAGAATGCCGCCGTCTCGAAGAACTTGCTGCGCCACAGGCCGAGCAGCACGATCTCCTGCATGATCTCGCGCAGCGCATTGTTGTAGTCGGCAGAAGTCCGGCAGGCATAACGCGCCATCATGGCGGCCACCGCTTCATGCATGGGTCCGACCTCCATCCTGATGCTGCAGGCGCTCCACCACCGCGGCCAGGTGACGGATCTTGCGGGAGCCGTAGCGTTCGGCATAGTCCCGGAGCAGGTCGGCCCGCAGGGACCTGATCGCCAGCGGGTCGATCCTCAGATCGTCTTCCAGGTAGACCCGGACGTCGCGCTGGGTGCGCAGGGGCGCCTTGTCTGCATGCAGTTTGTCGGCCAGTGCCTTTTCGGGCACCGCCAGCAGATAGGCCCGGCCCAGTTCGACTTCCACGCGTTCAACACCGGCCCTGAATGCCTCCAATGGTATTGCCCGGTACGTGAAGCGGCCCAGCGGCGTCGTGAACTCCCGGGAACGGTTGATCGTCACGCATGTCACCGCATCGACACGTTCCGGAATGAGACCGTGATGCTGAAGGGCGTACTCCAGGGAAACGTAGGAGGGGCCGTGGATGAGATTGGCGAGGATCTCCATGTGGACCGGGACGCGGCGATCGGCCTCGCCGAAGACGTAGAGCCCCTTCTTGACGCGGACAATGGTGCCCTGGCGCAGCAGTCGGGTGATGCGGTCGCGGGGGCTCTTGTAGCCGCCCAAGGCCGTCAGGAGGATCTGGTAGTCGAACTCCTCGTAAGGGACCCGGCGCGTGAGGGTCTGCTGGGACATAGGCGCTCCCGACCAAATGTGCCCTGGATGTCATGTATGTCGACTAATCGTCGACTTAATATGTCACATTAGCGCTTTTAGCGGTCTTGTCAATGGCCTTGGGCTTTGACTGGCCCCGCCGCGCCGGTTTCCCGTCACCGGTGGAAATTCCCCATGAACGCTTTTCCCATCCTCGGGGTTCTTCGTCTGGTGAACCCAACAGGAGGGATACATGAAAGCCCGATTGATCTGGAAGCACTGCATTCTCGTCTTCGTGGCGTCCTGCGCGGCCGCCGCGTCCTTCGCGCAGCCGCAACCGGTGCCGCCGAAAGCCGCTCGCGAACTGGACCAGGCTTCGTACGTCGAACTGTTCAAACAATGGCGCCAGTACATGGAAACCCACGGCGAGACGGCGGTCGGTCTGGTCAATCTGGGGATGGCCTACGAATACAGCGGAGAGAGGGACGCCGCCCTGGAAGCCGCGCGCCGCGCCGTGAAGCTGGAACCGGAAAGTCCGCAGGCGCTGGCGTATCTGGGCAAGCTCCTGTCGGTCATCGAGGACGATCAACCGGCCGCGCTCGCCCATCTGCTGGAGTGCCGACGGCTGGCCCCGGACGACGGTTTCGGACTGACCATGCTGGCCACGGTCCAGTTGAAGCTGGGCGAACTGGCGCAGGCGCAGGCCACGTTCAAGACGGTCTTCGATCGGCACGTCATCTCGCGCCCGCTGCAGGACTATGCGTACAACATGCTGGTCGGCCTGCCGCAGGGGGCGGTGCTGGTCACCGCCGGTGACAGCGACACCTATGCCGTCCTGTCGATCCAGTCGGGGCTGGGATTGCGGCAGGACGTTGCCGTGCTCAACATCTCGCTGCTCAACGTTCCCGCTTATGCGACGGCGGTCTTCGCGAAGTTCCCCGGGATCAGGCCCGATTACGACATCGCGAACCACAAGCTGGTCATGGCCGGCAACGGGCCGACGTATCTGGATGCCGCGCTGCTCGCGAAGATCATCCAGGAACAGAAGGCGCCCGTGTACTATTCCGTGTCGGTGGAGCGGAACCGGTACGGCTATGTCCCGCAGGTCGTCAACGAAGGTCTCTGTGTGCGGGCTGGGTCGAAGGGGATGAGCGCCGACGAAGTCGCCGTCCTGATGCTCGAGAAGTACCGGCTCGACTCGGCCACCGATTGGACGGAACCGAAGGCGCTGGCCCCCAACGAGGTGCGCTTCATGAGCAACTATGCCGTGGCCATGCTGATGACCGCGGAGAAGGACGGGGTGTCCCCGCGTTTGCGCGAACGACTGCTGGAGCGGGCTGCGGCTGTTGCCGGGTTCCACGAATTGACGGCCATCGCGGACCGCATCGCCGAACTGCGTGGCCGATGATCGACGATGTGGCGCAGGTCGCGGACGCCGATCTCGTCGTGGCCGCGCAGCACGGATCCACGGAGGCCTTCACGGCACTCTACGATCGCCATGCGCCCGGCGTGGCCCGCGCCCTGGCCTCGTTTGCCGGTCCCGACCGCGACCTGGTGGATGACCTGGTGCAGGATGTCTTCCTGCGCGTGGTCCGGGGGCTGCCCACCTACACGCCCAGGCGCCCGTTCGCCAACTGGCTCTATACCATCGCCCTCAATGTCGGGCGCAACCACGCGAGTCGAAACAAAGCCATTTGGTCCGTGGGCATCGAAGAGGCCGGCGACGTCGAGGCACCCCCGGGGGTCGATGCCGAGGTTCCGGCTCTGCTGATGCGGTTGGCCGCCGAACTGCCCGCCGCCATGCAGGAAGTCGTCGCGCTGAGAGTCGGCTCGGATCTGGCGTACGGGGAGATCGCGATGCTCCTCGGCATTCAGGAAGCCACCGCGCGGAGCCGCATGCACGGCGCGGTGAATCTTCTGCGCAAACGCTACGCGTCAGCCATTCGACAAAGGAAGGAAGCCCATGGACGATCGTGATCAGATCGAAACGCAGCTGCGGCAGTATCGCCACGACGGCAAGGCCCGGACCAGGAGTGCGGTCATCGACGCCTTCGAACGCCAGCAGCGGGGCGGCACGCGGCCGCGGGGGAACCGGCGGCTCTGGTCCCGGACGGTCCCCGGCTATCTCGTCATCGGCCTGGTGGCCGTGGCCGCGGTTCTGGCGTTCACCGTCGGCAGGTACACGGCGGCCGGGCCGGGACATCTGGCGGGCCGCGAGGTCGCGCCTGAAGAGGGAGGGCTCGCGGACACCGGGATCACCTGGAGCATCGCCGTTCGGGACCAGCTCTAGCGTGAACAATACCCGGGTGCTATGCTCGCTTGGCTGTCACCGTATGGCGGAGTCACGACCAGTCCCGGAGATCCCATGTCCCACCCGCATTTCCGCCGGTCACGATGCCTGCTGATGGCCGTGGTCGTCGCCGCCCTGGTGACCGCCTGCGGCGACGACGATCCGGTCGTGCCGGATCCCCCCGTCCTGCCGGGCGACTGCATCGACTACGCCGCCCATGTCCGCTGGGTGAGCGGGGTCGAACTGCCCGCCTCGACGGCGACCAAGCGCGCCGTCGTCAGCGGCGACTACATCTACGCCACCCATCCCGGCGGCATCCGCGTCGTCCGCGGCGCCGCCACGGGAGAACTGGTGACCGTGGGTGACGTCGCCGTCGCCGGCTACTTCGGAGCGGCGGACATCGCCACCAACGGCGCCCATCTCTTCATCGTGACGTCGACCGACCTGCAGGTCTGGAGCCTGGCCGTCCCCGAACAGCCGGCGCACGTCGGCAGTGTCGCGCTTCCGGGCGAGGGCGTCACCGTCGCCGTCGACGGCCCTCTGGTCTGCGTCGGTGGTTGGCTGCCGATGGGGCTGCAGGTGATCGACGTCTCGCAGCCCACGGCTCCGGTCATCGTCGGTTCGCTGCCGTCGGCTGTCGGCGTTCCCCTGGCCATGCAGGGCGATCTGGTCTGCCTGAGCGGCGGTACCGGGATCGTGCTGGTGGACATCTCGACGCCGTCCGAACCCGCGGAGGTCGGCAGCGTTGCGGTGGCCGGCGACGTCAAGGCGGTCGCTCTGCACGACGGGATCGCCTGCGCCACGACGTTCTGGACCGGGTTCCAGGTCGTGGATGTCTCGACGCCGGCAGCGCCGGTGGTTGTCGGCGAACTGGCCCTGCCTGCGCTCGGGGAAGCGATTGCGCTGACCGGCACGCGCGCCTGTGTCGCCGCGGGGGACGAGGGGCTCGTCATCGTTGACCTCGGCGTTCCCGCGGCGCCCGCCATCGTGACGCGATGCGATGCCAGGGACGAGACACGCGCCGTGGCGGCCGCAGGTGGCCTGGCCTTCGCCGTGAACCACGAGTCGGGGTTGCAGGCCGTGGACCTCCGACTTTCCGACCCTCCGGCGGTGTTGGGCCGCGCCGACGTCGCCGGCGCCGCCGATGTCGTCACGGTCGGCGACATCGGCTTCGTGGCGGCCGGCGATCAGGGATTGCAGACGTTCGACCTGACCGACGCGACGCAGCCCCTGGGCCTGGGCGGCCTGGTGCTGGCGGGAACGGCCGTCGCCGTCGCCGTGCGGGGGTCGCTGGCCTGTGTCGTGGTGGAGCAGTTCGGGGTCAACGATCTGCTGGGCCTGTGCCTGGTGGATGTCGGCAATCCAGGGGAACCGGTCGTCGTGGGCAGCGTGGGCACGCCCGGCTACGCTCTGGGTCTCGCGGTCCAGGGGAACCTGGTCGTGGTCGCCGACGGACGGCGGGGCGTGCAGGTCGTGGACATCACCGTGCCGGCGTCGCCGGCGATCATCGGGCACGTGGAGACCGGGTCCTACTCGTACGCCGTCGCGATCGACGGAACGTACGCCTACGTGGCCGATGCGAACCTTCTGGTGGTCGACATCGCAACGCCGACCGCGCCCCGGATCGCGGCCACCGCGGACCTTCCCTACGCGGCGTACGATGTGGTGCTGCGCGGCGGCTATGCCTATGTGGCCGACGGTGAGGGGGGCCTGCAGATCGTCAGCATCGCGTCGCCGGAAGCCCCGGCGGTCGTGGGCTCGCTGGTCCTGCCGGGCTTCGCCGTCGGTGTCGCCCTGGCGGGCGATTGCGCCTACGTGGCCGACCTCGAGACGGGCCTGCAGGTGGTGGACATCAGCAACCCGGCTGCGCCGCGCGGGCTCGGCGGCCTGGACACCCCGAACAGGGCCCAGAGCGTCGCGGTCACGAGCGGCGGCGTGGCGGTCGTCGAATTCGACGACGCGCTGTTGATGCTGCCCCGTCATTGCGGGCAGGTGGTCGGGCGCTGAACCGCGATGACCTCAATCCGGGACGGCGACCGACCAGACAGCGTGATCTTCCGTTCGGCGAGATGGCAAAGCGTCGCAGCAGGACACTGTCAGCCATCAACAGCTTCGCGGTTCTGACGCTGTCGATGTTCGACAACGCGGACCACTCGCCTTGATCGCGCCGCGACCGGACCGCGAAATAGAGATCAGAGTCCGAGGGCACTCCTTCGACTCGACACCGCACCTCCAGCGAGTTGACGCTGGTGAAGCCGAAGCTCACAAGTTCCGACCAGTTGTCGGTCGTGGGTGTTTCGCTCGCGGAATAGCGCACGTCATATTCAAGATGCTCATATTGGGCCAGCACCACTGGAGACAGCCAAACCAGCGTCACCGACCCGCCGCCACGCCGAAGACCGAAAGGTTGCCGATGGCCGGCGGCGGCGTCGAGTCAGGCGATGTCGGTTCATCAGAGCAGCCGGACATCAGGACAGCGATCCATAAGCAGCCTGCGGCCATGGCCCTGGACCTGTCGGGTGGATGATTCAGCATATTCCCAATAGTCCCTTCGGCAGAGAGGTCGCGGCACCGGCATTCATTCTCGATCCGGGGTGCGTCCACTGTAATTGAACCGATCCGGCGGATCCCCGTCAATGTCCGAAGGAATTGAAAATTGTCGATCTCGGTTCTCCGGGTCTGATATGCTTCCGTCAGGCCGAACACAACGACGACAAGACCGATGGGGAATCCGTATGGGAAGGTGCCTCATGGCGAAATGGACGGGGCTCGCGTGTCTGCTGCTTCTGGTGACGGGATCACTGGCGCCGTCCGCCGTCCACGGCGAGGCCCTGGGTGTCTTCTTCTTCGACTACGGCTACGGAGTCAACGATTGTGAAGTCGGTGTCCGCGTCCCGCTGGTTCCGTTCGATGTCTATTTCTCGTTGATCGATGTCGAAGGTCCCGTGCTGGGGTTCGAGTTCAGCTATACGCTGACGCCGTCCCCATCGCTCCTGCGCGTCTCGGCGGATATACCCGGCGGACCTTCCATCGACATCGGCGACAGCAGCGATCCGTTCAACGGCTACTACATGTGCGGGCTGGTCCAGCCGCGGGTTGCCGCTCCGGTCATCACGCTGGTCCATTGGCAGATGATGGAGATGGCCTCGCCCGGTACGGTCGTCACTTTCTTCCTCGGGCCGATCCGCTTCGCCTCGTTGCCCGGCGGCTACCCGGTGGTCGAAGGCGGCGAAGGATACGGCCTGCGACTCGTGGACGTGAATTCGCAGTGGGACCCGCCCATCGGACCGGTCGCCGTCATCAACGAGTGCTTGGGCACGCCGGTGGAAACGTCCAGCTTCGGGGCCGTCAAGAGCCTGTTCCGCTAGGGAAGGCTACGGCGTCTTCTGCACACGGAAATTCAAGGTTCCGCTGTAGTCGGCGAGAACCAGCTGGATCTTCCAGTTGCCCGAAGCGCCGGTCAGGGTCGGTTCATTCAGGCTCGGCACCAGCGTCTCGTCGTAGACCAGCGTGTTGGCACCATCACGAATGACGAGCCGGGCCGAGCCGGCAGTGGTGGTCGTCGAGTGGTTCACGGTCGCCTGCGCTCCGCTGTTGGACCAGGTGTAGTCCAGTGTGGTCGTGCGACGGGTGACGCCGGTCGCCTGCAGTGCGAAGTTGTCGGCGACATTGCTGATCTCCGGCTGGAACGGGGCCAGAGGATCGTCGGAACAAGCGCTAACCCCGAGCAACAAGGGCAACACGGTCAAGAAGGTCAACACGGTCAAGGCAGTGGCGAAGGCGCTTTTCCGGTTCATTTCGTGGACTCCTCCCGGTCGTGAAACGATCGGCTCACTGAAGTCATGATCGGTTGACCCGGCGAAAGTGGCCAGTCCATGGCCTGAATCCGCGATCATTGGCAGGCTCGAGCAAACTGAAGTTTCCTGGATCTGGCGGCCCTTCCTGGAGGATCCGCAGTTGAACAACACCGACGCCCTCGGCGAACTGGGCTGGTCTGCGCACTGGCAGGGACTGTTCGCTTCCATCGACATGGCGGGTATGGTCCCGGGTCGGGTGATCCGTGGTGAACGGACGAACCTGCTGGTGGCGACCGCGGCCGGGGTGGTCCGCGCCGGCACGGCCACCCGTCTCCTGAAGGCGTCGGACGACGCGTCGGCGCTGCCGGTGGTCGGCGACTGGGTCGCCTTGTCGACGCCGGCGGGCGAGGGAACGCCGCAGGTCGAGACCGTTCTGGACCGAAGGAACGCCATCGTCCGCGGCGATGCCGGCCGCACCTCGGCGACGCAGGCGCTGGCCGCCAACATCGACACCGTGTTCGTCGTCCACCCGATTGCGGGAGAGCCGAATCTGCGCCGGCTCGAGCGGGAACTGGCGGTGGCCTGGAGCTCGGGATCCCGGCCGGTGCTGGTGCTGACGAAGAGCGACCTGTCCGACGACGCGGCGGCCGCGATCGAAGCGGTGGAGACGGTGGCCATCGGCGTCGACATCGTGCCGGTGAACGCGCTCGACAGCGTGAGCGCCGCGGTTCTTCTGGCCCACGTGGGGGCCGGCCGCTCCGCGGTCCTGCTGGGGCCCTCGGGAGCCGGCAAGTCGACGCTCATCAACGCGCTGCTGGGCGAGCAGCGGCAGGCGACGGGTGAAGTCCGGGTCAACGACGGGCGCGGGCGCCACACCACGGTCGCGCGCGAACTGGTCCGGATACCGGGTCACGGCGTCATCATCGACACGCCGGGCCTGCGCGCCGTCGGCCTGACAGGCGATGAAGAAGGGATCGCCCGGGCGTTTCCGGAGATCGAGGCGCTCGCGCTTTCCTGCCGCTTCCGCGATTGCCGGCATGCCGACGAACCGGACTGCGCCGTCCGGGAAGCGGTGGAGACCGGCTCCATCGACGCCGAGCGGCTGGCGAGCTTCCACAAACTGCAGCGCGAGCAGCAGGTCGCCGCCACGAAGACCGACGCCCGGGCGCGCGCGGAGGAGCATCGCAAGGGCCGGGTCATGGCGAAGGTCGTGAAGAACTTCTACAAGTCGACCGGACGTTCGTGAAATATCAGCATTTCGCCGCTCGCTGCCGCCTCATGGCGCCGTCGCGGTCGCCCTGATCCTCGCCAGCGCTTCGGTGCCGTTGGTGTTCCCCGGATTGAGTTCGAGCGACCTCTCGTACGACGCGATCGCGGCCTCGCTGTCGCCGGCCGCCAGAAGCGTTTCGGCGAGGCTGTCGTGCACGTTCCAGGAGTCGGGGTAGAGGTCGCGGTTGAGCTTCATGAGCGTCACCGCCTCCGCAACCCTGCCTTCCTGCAGGAAGCGGTAGCCGGCGAAGTTGATCTGGCCTTCGAAGAAGTAGTACTTGCCCGGCGCCGCGCCGCGGTCGGCCACGACTTCCTGGATGGCTTCGGCCCCGGCGCCTTCGTCGATGAGGGCGTACAGCCGGTCCGAGGCGGACTGCTGTCCGGTTACCGTGGTCCAGAGTTCGGCGATGTTCATGAAGTTGTTGTTCCGGCTGAAGCCGGGGCTCTCGGCCAGCGCGGGGAATCGCGTCGGCAGCGCGAAGGCCGTCTGGAGCGACGCCAGGTCCCCGCCTTCGGCCGCACTTTTCTGGACGCCTTCCCACAGGGTCTTGATGTAGTCGACCCGGGCCGCGAAGCCGTCGTAGGAAAGCTCGCCGTTCCAGTGTCCCGGAATCAGCAACCTGATGGCGTCCTTCTTCGCCAGAAGCAGGTTCCAGTTCTCGAGCAGCAGAGGGATGTCGTGCCGGACGCCCGCCCGGACGACGAACGAGGCCAGGCAGCCCGGCGTTTCGGTGAGCCAGACATCGGCCATGGTGTCGCCGGTCATCAGCAGGCCGTGCTTCGGCACGAAGACGGCGATGTCGCTCGCGCTGTGCATGCCGCCGATGTAGTAAAGCTCGACGGCGGTATCGCCCAGGTCGAGCGTCAGGCGGTCCTTGAACGTCTTCGTCGGCGGATACGGCTCTTCCTGCGACAGGAACGCTTCGTGGTTCAACCGGGCCACGGCCAGTTCTTCCTGCAGCGCCGTGGCCGCCGTGGAGCCTGTCGGCTGCGCCGCGAGATCGCGCTCGAGCTGCGGAAGGCGAGTCTCGTACCACTCGAGAATCCGAGGCCGGTCGGCCAGGTCGGCGGTCATGCCGGGGCCGACCAGTTCGTGGCCGACGATCGTGCAATCGGCGTAGACGTTGTTGCCGCCGGTGTGGTCCCCGTGTTCGTGGGTGTTGATCAGGACGGTGAAGTCGCCGCGCCCCAGTTCACGCGCGATGATGGCGCGCAGTTCGCGGTCGACCCTGGGAATGCCGGTCGTGTCGATGACCAGGATGCCGTCCGTCGTCGCGACGGCGACTGTCGCCGTCGACGAGACTTCGTCTCCGATCCAGAGGCGGACCACTTCCGGCGCCAGCCGCTGGACATGCAACGGGAGCCCGGCCACGGTTTCGGCAGTGGCGACCGTGGCCACCAGGAGCATCAGCAGCGTTGTGCCAAGCGATAGCTTTCTGTTCATCATGGACCTCGTTTCCTGGTGGGGATACGGGCGCCGTGGCCGGTCATCGACAGGGCGTGATCCGGTGATGCGGCGTCAGGCTGCTACGCGGATGGACCGGGATTGTTCACGAAATTGTGGGGCGGAAACAGGAGCGCATCCGGGTGGTATGGTTGCGAGCGGTTGTCTCCCGTGCCGCGCATTGCGGCGGGGGCGCCGAGGTTCAGGCCGCCGGTGCCGGCGCCGCGCGGTGGGCAAAGGCGATCATCACGTCGGCTTTGGCCACGCGCCCGAGCAGACGGCGCTCCTGACGCGTGACGACCGGGAGCCGCTCGCCGTCATGGTGGCCGAACGCCTCGATGGCTTCGGCGATCGTGCTGTCGGGATGCAGCACCGGGAATGAATCCCTCATGATGTCGATCGCCAGCACGACGTCGGCCAGCTTGGGATCGTTGAGGAACGGCTTGGTGTCCTGCAGGCTGACGACGCCGCGGAATTCATCACCGGTATCGAGCACGTAGAGGTATTTGATGTTGTTGGCGATGAACGCGCGGGCGACCGCGGAGAACGGCGAATCGGTCATGACCGTGATCGCCTCCGCCTTCATCAATTCGCTGACCGGCATGGCGGCGAAATCGCGGGGCATGCCGTCGATGGCTTTGCGCGCGAGCGCGTGGCTGTAGAGGGAGCGGGAGTCGATCGTGCTGGCTGTGTAATAGGCCGTGACGCACCCCAGCATCAACGGGATGATGACATTGCTGTCGAGCGTCATTTCGAAGACCATCAGGATCGCGGTCAATGGCGCCCGGGTCGCCGCGGCGATGAACATGCCCATGCCGGCCAGGGCGTAGGCTCCCGGTGTACCGGTCCATCGGGGCGCCAGCGCCGCACCCGCCGTTCCGAACAGGTAGCCCAAGCCGGCGCCCACGAAGAGCGTCGGCGTGAAAACGCCGCCGACGGCGCCGGAGCCGAAGGTTGCGCTCGTGGCAAGGATCTTCAGCGCCAGGATCATGACCAGGCTCTGCCAGACCAGATCCACATTCAGGATCGACACGATGACGCTGTAGCCGTTGCCGCACACCTGCGGGTAGTACATGGCGATGGCGCCGACCATGAGGCCGCCCAACCCCATGCGAAGGTACGCGGGCAGCCGGAGCAGGCCGAACCCCGCCTCGCTCAGGCGCAGCAGCCTCATGAACAGGGGTGCCAGGAGTCCGCAGATAATGCCGAGCGCCGCGTACAGTGCCAGCTCCCAGCCCGACGCCAGATGGAATGCCGGAATGCTATAGAGCTGCTGGCTGCCGCTGAACCAGCGCATGACCTGCGTGGCGAGGACCGAGGACACGACCAGGGGGCCCAGGGTCTCCATCGCGATCGATTGCAGCATGATCTCGGACACGAAGAGTGCGCCGGCTATGGGCGCATTGTAGGCGGCTGCCACTCCAGCCGCCGCACCGCAGGCCACCAGGATGTGCCGACGCGGCGCGGGCCAGTTGCGGAATCGTCCCAGCAGCGAAGCGGCCAGGGCCGACAATTGGACCAGCGGCCCTTCGCGCCCGATCGAGGCACCGGACGCCACCGAGAACGTGGCCGAAGTGATCTTGACCAGACTCGAGCGGACGGACAGGCTGCCGCGACCGAGAGCCACCGCTTCCATGTAATCGGTGGTGCGGGCACTGCGGCCCAGGCGGCTGCCGAAGTGGATGACGGCGCCCGCGACGACGCCGCCCACGGCCGGAACGAGCAGCCGCCGGTCACGGGTCATGGCTCCGAACGAGTCGACCAGGCCCCCCGATTGCCCGGTCAGCAGGACATGCAACCCGTTCATGGCCGCGCGCAGCAGGACGGTCGTCAGCCCGCCCAGGGCGCCGACGAGCGCAGCCAGCAACAGGATCTGCTGGGTCTGGGTGATGTGGCAGTGGTCGATCAGCCAGACGCGGTAATGCAGCAGCCTGAGCAGGCGGGTGCGCATCCGGTCTCCCCGCAGCACTTGATCCAGGCGATTTGCCGGCCTTTTCATGCGGGAGACGGCCTCGGGACGACGCTGGTGTTCAGCACGACCGGCGCCAGGGGCGGTCGCGCGGTGCAGATGGGCAAGGATGAATCGTCGTGGGGAATCCCCCAAGGGGAATTTCCGGCGCGCTCCAGGTCCGGCTCGTCCCTTCGGCTCAGGGCCGGAACATCGCCTTGAGCTCGCCCCAGCCGGTGGTCTCGACGGCCACGGCGCAATCGTCGTTGTTCACGATCAGCGAGCCCAGGGTCTGCCAGGCGTCCGGCGCGAACACGCAGCACGTCAAGGTCGCCGAGGCGGACGGCCCGATGCTGCCGTCGGGCCCGACCGGGGCCGCATTGTCGAGGATGGTGCATTCGATGGCGGTGAGGACCGCGCCCGTGCCCAGGAGGATGCCGCCGCCGGCGCCGGCCGCGCTGTTGCCGGTGATCTCGCAGCGCTCGAGGATGGCGCTTCCGTAGTTGCCGACATACAAGCCGCCGGCGTCGTACGCCGCGGCATTGCGACGGATCAGGCAGTCCCGCAGGACGGCTACCGCCCGGGTGCCGATGACTTCGACGCCGCCGCCGCTTTCGTACACGGTGTTGTCCTCTACCGTGCAGCGCTCGATCAGCGCCTGTCCCGATCCTGCCCACGTCAGACCGCCGCCGAGCAGCGTGCGGACGCCGTTGCGGAAGACACAGTCCTGGACGATGGGGTTGCAGACGCCGCGCAGGAACAGCCCTGCCGATTCGGTGGCCTCGTTGCCGTCGAAGACGCAGCCGACAAAAGCAGGCGTCCCTGTTCCTTTGACGAATGCCCCGCCGCCGACAGCCGTCTCGTTGCGCGAGAAGACGCAGTTCGCCACGGTGAGCGCCCCGCCGTCCACGAAGAGCCCGCCTCCCGCCGATTCGTCCGGCGCGGAACCGGCGCCAGGCAGGCCGTTGGTCAGCGTGAGCGCTTCCAGGCGCGTGGCGGCGTCAAGACCCGCGCCGTACACGCAGCGCCCGGACCTCGTGCCGTCGATGACGACATCGGCCGGGTTGCCGGTCGCCCCGCGCAGAACCACGCCTGACCGCAGGATCAGATCGTGCTCCGGATAGGTGCCGGCCGCCACGACGACCTGATCGCCGGCGACGGCAGCGGCCAGGGCGGAGGCGATGTCGGGATGATCGGTGGGCACATGGATGATGGCGGCAGACACAGAGGCGCCGCTGCCGCAGATCAGGAAGGCCATGGTCGTCAGGAATCCGATCCGGGTTCGCATGCCGCCCGCTCCCTTGTGTCCACAGCGCCGATTCCATGGGTCCACCGGTGGATGATACCACGTCCGGATCCCGGACGGATCCCGAATGCGGACGGCGGGGCGCCGATTGCAACCCGCCGGCACCCCGGGGCGTATTCATGGTTGGTCTTGTCGCACGGACGGGCGCCTCAGCGGTTGGGCGGGCCCGTTCCCGCTGCAGTCCCGGAGGGTGCCGTGAATTACCTGCGCATGGGTCTGGTCATCGCTCTGCTCCTGGCGGGCCTGGGCCTGGGGCTGGCGAAATGGGACCGGTCGGCTCAGCCGTCGAAGAACCCCGCGGCGCTGGCGCTCTGCGACGAAGGCACCGGGGATCTGAACGCGCTGCGCCTGCAGGATGCCGTACGGAAGCTGGGACAGTGCCTGGAGATGGATCCGTCGCTGGCCGAGGCGGCGATCGCGCGCACCATGGCCTTCTATCGCCTCGGTGAGCGCCGGAACGAGACGGTGGAACTGGCGCGCGCCGACAGTCTGGTCCAGGCGATCCGGGACGACGACCGCCGCATGGTGGCCCAACTCCGGCTGGGCGCTTTCCGCCGCAGCCGCTTCTTCACCGACCGCGATTCGCTGCTGGCGCGCCTGCGGAAAGAACAGCCGAAGAACATCCACGTTCTGGTGGCCGTGGCAGCCCAGGCCACGCGCGGCGACGACCAGGACGCGGCCGAACAGGCCTGGCTGGACATACTCGACATCGATCCGAACTACGCCATCAGCTACAACATGCTCGGCTACATGGAACTCGATCGCGGCCGCTTCGACGAGGCCATCGACTACATGCAGAAGTATGCGTTCCTTTCGCCGGGGCTGGCGAATGCGCGCGACTCGCTGGGCGAGATCCTGATGGTGATGGGCCGCTACGAGGAAGCGGAATCCGAGTTCCTGGCTTCGGTCACCATGCAGCCCGACTTCTACCAGTCGCTGATCAATCTGGGCGGGAGCTACCTCGTGCGCGGGCAGATCGTGCGCGGTCTGGACATCCTGGAGAAGGTGCGCACCCAGGTCGCCGGTTCCGATCTGGAGAAGCTGGTGGACCTCGTGATCATCCGCACCTTCCGCGAACTCGGTCTGGCGGAAGAAACGGAACGCGCGACGGCCGGCTACATCAGTCGCTATCCCGACGACAAGCTCAGCGTGCGGATGCGCTGTTTCCGGCTGGCCGAGCTGGGGCAGGCGGACCGGGGGCGGGCCGTGGCAGACTCCGCTCTGGCGGCCTGGCGCCAGGACGGAGGCGATCAGGGTGCCGCGGAAGCAGGCAAGGACATCGACAGCGACGTCTTCCAGTTCGAAGCCCGCGTCGCCGACGCCCGAGGCGATGTCCGGGCCGGAGCCGCCGGCTGGCGGCGCGCCATCGACGCGCTGGCCGGCAAGCCTTATCACGAACGATGGTATCTGCACCGCCGGCTGGCGGCCGACCTGCTGGCCGGCGGTGACGCGGCGGCGGCGCTCGTGGAGTTGGATCGCATGCTCGCGGTCAATCCGCGGCTGATCCCGGCGCTGGTCCTGAAGGTGGAGTGCCATCTGGAACTCCGGCAGGGCGCCGCGGCGCGGGCCGCCCTGGAGCGACTGAAGTGGAGCCTCGGCGGATCGGATCCGGAATTTCCGGCGCGCAGGGAAGTGGACAGGCTCGAGGCGCGGATGTCCGCCCTGGCTGGAGGCTGACCGCTCGACACTTCGCATGAAGGTGTAATAAATACACAACATAAAGTAATAAATAGTTGACATCGCGACATCGGTGGATCAGACTGCCGGGACGACCCCGGACAGGAGGATGCGCCATGTCAGTTCAGCAGAAATCGGCCTGGTACTCACTCGGCATCGGCTTGCTCACGCTGGCCGTCTATGGTGTGCTTCGGGCGGTTGCGGGGGCGAACGTTGCGCCCGCAGCCATGTCGATCCTGGCCCTGACCGCGGTCGTTCCGCGGGCTTTCCCGGTGACCCCTGATGAACGGGAGCGGCAGATCGAACGCCGGGCCGAGGTTTTCGGCGGCCTGGCGGCCTATCTGTTCCTCGTCGTGGCCGGCATGCTGGTCTGGCTGACCCATTTCCGGCTGGATCCGCCCGTCGTCGATGTCGGCGTGCTCCCCGCCCTGATCACCGGTGCTTTCGTCGCGATGCTCGTGGTCCGCTCGGCGTCGGTGCTGGTGCTATCGCGCCGCCCGCTGGCCGCGGGCGATTGACCATGGACCGACCGGAACTCGGCAACAGCATCCGCCGCCTTCGCTTCGAACACGGCGAGATGACGCAGCAGGAACTGGCGACCCGCTGCGAGGTCGCGCGGCAGACGATCGTCTTCCTCGAGGCGGGCCGCTACAGCCCGAGCCTCGTGCTGGCTTTCCGGATCGCCCGCGTGTTCGGCGTCGGTGTCGAGGATGTGTTCACGTGGCCGGGCGATGGCCGGGAGAACGGTCAGGGCGAGACGCTGGAGTGATCCAACCGTCAGTGCACGTAGCCGAGGGAGCGCAGACGCCTGATGTTCTCGCGATCATGGTCCGTCAGTGCCTGCACGCCGGCGGTGACCAGGCTTCCCTTGCACTTTTCCTGCCACGCCAGCAACGCGATTTCCATCCGCCTCGCTTCCCGGACCCAGGTCAGGGTGCTGTCGGCGGTGGCCAGGGCCGGCGAGAGATCGCGCAATTCACCGGGATCATCCGCCAGATCATAGAACCCGACCGTGCGGCCGTCGCAGACCATCAGTTTGTAGCGATCCCCGATGACGCAGGCCCCGATCCGGTCCTGCTCGGCTCCGATCGCGAAGACCCAGGCCGGATCGGGCTCCAGCAGGCTCTGATGAAACCCGTTCTTTCCCTGTTCCTCGTAGGGCACATCCAGCAAGGCCAGCGCAGTGGGGACGATCGCGCTCGCCGAGACGGGATGCTCCACCAGCCTGCCGGCCGGCAGCCGGTCCGGATACGAGAAGATCAGCGGCACATGGAGATCGCCGTTCCACATCGTTCCGTGGTCGAAGACATTGCCGTGTTCGGCCAGCACCTCGCCGTGATCGGAGGTGATCACGAGCAGCGTCGAGTCGAAGAGATCCAACTTCTTCAGTTCGGCGATGAGCCGCCCGACCTTGCGATCGGCCTGGGCCACCCCGCCATCGTAGAGGTCGCACAGCGCCTGGGCTTCATCGGGCGACATCCGGTCCATGTCGCGGCGCAGATCCTCCGTGTCCACCACGCGGGGACCCTGCGGGGCGTAGAACCGGTCACGCAGATCCGCGGGGGCATCGTAGGGCGCGTGGGGATCCATGACGTGCAGGAAGACGAAGAAGTCGCCGCCGGGCCGGTGACGCAGCCAGGTCAGGGCCTCTTCGATGCTGTCGTCGCTCTTCGGATGGCTCAGCTGGGTCGCACGCGCCCAGAAATGGAACAGGCTCGTGGCGCGCAACAGCAGCCGCGGGTGCCATCCGTCCAGGTGGGTGGCCCGGTACTGGTTGATGAAGGTGTCGAAGCCCTGGTCGAAACCGAAGCGCGACTCGAGGAAGTAGTTGTCGATGAAGGCCGCGGTGTTGAATCCCGCGTCCCTGAGTCGTTCGGCCATGGTCACGACTTCTTCGCCGAGAATCCCCGTATTCGTCGTGACCCCGTGCGCGGCCGGCGGCAGTCCGCTGAGCATGCTGGCGTGTCCGGGGGCGGAACCAGACATCTCGGTGTGCGCCCGACCGAAGACCAGGCTGTTGGCCAGGATCGCGTCGATGTGCGGGGTCGTGGGCCGCGGATAGCCCAGGCCGCTGATCCGGTCACCGCGGGCCGCGTCCAGGGATACCAGGATGAAGCCGCGGGGCGGGTCGCCGGCGGTGGCCCCGGAGGACCCGTCACGGCGTTCGACGACCAGGGCCAGGGCCGGGGAAGCGAACACGACGGCGACCAGGACCCAGGCGGACGCGCGGCCACGGCGCAGAACCGCCGGAGCCCTGACCTTCAGCGTGCGCGCAAGGCGGATCGTTGCGAACATCGCCATCACGGCCAACACGATGGTCGCCGACAGCGCGGCCATTTGGCCGGCATCGGTGGCCAGGGCGCGGCGGGTCGACGTGGTCACGTAGTAGGCGCCGAAGAACGCGACCCACATGCCTGCCACGAGACCGAGGGGAAGGTCCGGATGTGCGTGGAGTCCGGCCCGCCGCGGCGCCGATCCAGCCCGCCGCGACCCATCCACCGACGCCCCAATCTTTCCACATGTCATGGTCTCCAAGTCACAGAAAATACCGGGCGGCGTCGGTCGGGCATGGTGCCGGCGACGTGATTTCAGAGATGGTAACATAACAGACCGCGGGCGCTCTGGAAATCGATTCGGTTTCTTCGGTACCGTCCGCCCGGGGCCATGGTATCATCAACGACGACCGCCGGGGCCGCGCCGGGCGCGCGGATCGATTCGGCGATGCAAAAGTTCACCGACATGCAAGTTCACCGACATGCAAGTTCACCGACATGCAAGTTAACCGACATGCAAGTTAACCGACGCAGAGGTGGGGAAGTTGACGTTACGACAAGGGCTTCTGTTGATGGCCGTCCTGTTCGGCCTGACCGGCGTCTGCGGTTGCAGCGACGAAGAGGTGCCGGTGACGCCCGTCGTGCCGGAGTCGCTGCCGTTCCCCGAGACGCCGGACAAGCTCATGCAGAACTTCCAGACCATTTACGAGTCGCTCGACTATGACGCGCTGGCGAACATGCTGCATCCGGACTACGTCACCATCCTGCAGGAAAGCACCGTCAACAGCTTCCCGACGCTGGGCGCCTGGCTCGACGTGGCCGAGGAGCGGCGCATCGGCGAGCGCATGTTCTCGAGACAGGATGTGCTCGACCCGATGGGTGCGCTGGTCCCCGGCATCCAGACGATCGCGTTCCAGACATTCGCCCGACAGGGCTCGTGGGCGCTGTCGTCCGCGCAGGACCAGATCCCGAACGTCCAGTCCGCCCTGTACGAAGTGGTGATCCTCTTCGATCGTGGCCAGGTGAACGAGACGCTGAAGGTCCAGGGCGCCATCCGGTTCTATGTGACGCCCCGCGACTCGGTGGTTGCCGGCGTTACGAAGCCGTACTACCGCATGATCGGGCAGGTCGATCTGACCGCGGACCAGAAGAGCGCCGCGGGCGGCAGCAGCGGCGTCGAGCCGGATTCGTGGGGCCGGGTGAAGGCGATCTTCCGGTAGGGTGGCCGGAGCCCCGAGGGGACCATGCATCCATTCCTCATCCTGAACCCCCATGCCGGCCGCTCGCGGCAGGGCCCCGATGCCGAGCGCCTGCGCCGCGCATTTGCCCGCCACGACCTGAGGGTCACGATCGCCCTGACCGAGCGGCCCGGCCATGCCACCGAACTGGCCCGCCACGCCGAGGGCGATCCCGTCATCGCCGTGGGCGGCGACGGCACCGTGCACGAAGTGATCCAGGGTCTCGATCTGGAACGCCAGCGACTGGGCGTCATTCCGGCCGGCAGCGGCGACGATTTCGCCTGGCAGCACGGCCTGACGGGCGGTCTCGAAGCCGCGGTGGCGCGCATCGCGGGCGGCCGGGAACAGCGCGTCGATCTCGGCGCTTGGGAGGCCGGACGCTTCCACAACAACCTGGGCTTCGGCTTCGAGGCCGAGGTGAACCGCCTGAGCCACCATGTGCGCGGCGTGCGGGGGCCGGCCCTGTACTTCGTGGCGCTGGCGCGCGCGCTGGCCTCGTTGCGCAGCTACCCGCTGGAACTCACCTGGGACGGCGGCTCGTTCGCGGGGCCGCTGACCACCGGCGCGCTGCTCAACGGCCGCCGGGTGGGCGGCGCGTTCCGGCTGTGCCCGGCCGCGCGCACCGACGACGGCGCGCTCGACCTGGTGACGGTCGCCGCGATGGGGCGGTGGGGGATCATCACCGCGCTGGGGCCGGTGCTGCGCGGACGCGAACCGCACGACGCGCGCATCCGGCGCGCGCGCAGTTCCTGGCTGGAGCTGCGCGCCGAAACGCCGGTGCCGGTCTACATGGACGGCGAGTACTGCGGGGAGCACCGCTCGCTCCAGGCGAGGGTGCTGCCGGGAGCTTTGCGGCTTCTGTGACCGCGTCGGCGCCGGGACCCGGTGTCGAGACGCGGCGCTTTGCTGCCTAGTCGTACGCCAACCGGACCTTTTCATCGGCGCGCGTCGCGGCCAGATGCCCGTCCCAGCGCGGTTCCGTCCAGGTGTTCAGGCTGCCGTGCAGCAGCCAGTACTTCTGCGGGATGGGGTGCGTGCCCACCACCACGCGCAGTCCGAACTTCTTCGGGATCATCGCGATGAAATGATCGAGGTGCGGGCAGGGCGGGTAGCCCACCAGCAGGCCCGTCGCCAGGTGCACCACTTCGGCGCCGTTCTTGACCATCTCTTCGGGCGCGTACTCGATGTTGCCGCCCGGACAGCCGCCGCAGGTCGTGAAGCCGACCAGTTCCACGTCCTGGTCCCGGTACGCTTCGAACGCGCCTTCACGCTGGTGCAGGGCCCGCAGGCACTTGCCGCCGGCGCAGGTGTGGTAGCGGTCGCAGATGATGATCGCGACCTTCGTCTTCGTGGCCATTCGGACATCCTCCTTATCGGCTGTACGGGTTGCGATCCCGGGTCCGGTGTGCCCGGAAAGATCAGACGGCCAGCGCGCGTGACCGGCGTTTGTCCATGAACTTGGCCGAGGCCCGCACCACCACGCGGTCGTCCTGCCGGATCTCCGCCTGCATGGCGTACAGGTGCCCGCGGGTGCGGAGGCGCCAGGCCGTGATCTCCGCCGGCTGGTCGGCGCGCACCCCTTCGAGATAGCGCACCGACAGTTCGGCGGTCACCGCGGGAATGCCCAGCGAGAACAGGCAGTTCGTCATGGCGCCGTCGACCAGCGCGCCGATGATGCCGCCGTGCAGCAGTCCGGGATAACCTTCGAGCGCCGGATTGCCGGTGAAACTGGCGGAAACGATGCCCGGTGCGCGGGGCTCGAACCTGATCTGCAGTCCGGTCGGATTCGCGGCGCCGCAGACCACGCAACATGCGTGCTCGGCCGTCTGCATCGCTTTGAAGGCTCCGGCGTCCGGGGCGTCGGCGGCCGGTGACGTTGCAGGACACCTGCAGGTCGCGCGGCTCACCGCTCGCCGCTCCGCCCGCCGCGGCGGGGACTGCCCGAACCGGGACCCTGAGGGCCCTGTCCGAAGCGGTTCTGCCCCTGTTGGGTGTGGCTGTGCGCTCCGGGTCCGCTCTGCCCGTGACCCTGGCAGGCGGCGGCCGGCGTGATCGCGGCCAGCGTCCCGGTATTGAAGGCATCGACCGCTTCGCCGACCGAGCCGGCCCGGGCCATGTAGACGCGGATGCCCGACGCCGTCAGCTTCGACAGCGCGCCGGCGCCGATGCCGCCGACCACCACGGCCGCCACATCCTGTCCTTCCAGCGCGGCCATCGGCTGGCAACGGCCGTGCTCGTGGTGGTCGTGGGCGTTCGAGACGGTGCGGCAGGCGCGGCTCTCGGAATCCACGATGGCGAAGAAGGGCGCCGACCCGAAGTGGGCGCTGACGCGGCTTTCGAGCCCGTTGTCCTCGGTGGTGGGGATGCAGATGTTCATGGTCATCCTCGCTTCCTGTGTGTCGACGGTGACGGCGACGCGCACGGCGTCATTCCTTGCCGCACGGTCGACGTCGTCCCCGGCACGGCCGCGAATCGACCGCCGGGCTCAATGGTATCACAGACGCGCCGTCGGCATCGTCACGGCAGCGCGGGCAGGCTTCCGGCCCCTGCCAGGCATGGCTGCAGACGGTCCAGGGAGTGTCCAGGGGATCTGTGGTGACGACGGTTCCGCCTTCGATCATCAGGGCCTGCCCGCGGACCAGCGCCTGGGCGACCTTGCGGTGCGCCGATTCGATGATGCGCCCGAAGGTGGGCCGTGAGATGCCCATGCGTTCGGCGGCCCCGGCCTGGTAGAGACCTTCCAGGTCGGCCAGGCGCACGGCTTCGAATTCGTCCAGGGACATCACGACGGTGGTCAGCTCATGCGTGGGGATGCCGGTCGGCTTGAATACCGAAGCGATCGGCTTCCCTTCGATTCGGCGGCAGCAGGGGGGTCTGGGCACGTGGACACCTCAGGGTCCAATATCGAGCATATGATCATAATTAGCAAGAGAACTTCCGCCGTCAATCGAACTGCTCGTGCACATCCCGCATGGAGATCACGTCGTCCACCGGCTCCAGATGGGTCAGGATGACGGCATCAGGCAGTTCCCGGCGAAGGTCGCCTTCGAAGTCCTCCGCGACATGATGCGCGTCGTGGACCGTCCAGGCGCCGGGCACCAGCATGTGCACCGAAACGAACTGCCGCGCCGCCGACTGGCGTGTGCGCAGCGCATGGAAGCTGACGCCCTTTGGCCCATAGCGCGCCATCACGTCCTCGATGATCTTCAATTCGGCCCCCGGCAGCGAGGCATCCATCAGACCCGCCACCGATCGGCGCAGGATCTGGTAGGCGGCCCGGATGATGTTCAGGCCGACGAGAATGGCGATGATCGGATCGAGCCGCTGCCAGCCCGTCACCGCCACGAGGCCGATGCCCGCGATGACGCCCACCGAGGTCCAGACATCGGTCATGAGGTGCTGGCCATCGGCCTCCAACGTGATGGAGTTGTCGCGCCTTCCCGCCTTCAGCAGGATGCGCGCGGCCACGAGGTTCACCAGCGAGGCGGAGATGGAGATGGCCAGGCCGATGCCGAGTCGCTCCAGGGGCGGCGGGTCGGCCAGGCGCTGGGCGGCGGTGGCGATGATGCCGGCCGCCGCGGCCAGGATCAGCAGGCCCTCGGTGGTGCTGGAGAAGTATTCGGCTTTGCTGTGCCCGTAGGCGTGGCCGGCATCGGCGGGACGCGCGGCGATGGTGAGCATGGCCAGCGCCATGACGCCGGCGACCAGGTTGACGACCGACTCCACCGCATCGGACAGGAAGCCGACGGAGTTGGTGAGCAGGTAGGCGCTCGCCTTGAGGGCGATGGTCAGCAGCGACGCGACGATCGAGATCCAGGCGTAGCGGATCAGGGAAGTGCGAGGGGCACTCGCGGGAGCGGATACCGTTGGCTTGTCCATCCGCGGATGGTACACGCTCCTCAACGTGGCTGTCACCGGCCGAACGTCCGACCTGATCGGTCGGGCTGGCGGCGGCCGGCCTCCGCACGCATGTTGGTGGGGCCCGCGGGGGATGCACCCCGGGGTCAACCGGGGCACGGGTCTGTTGAACCGCACACTGCTCATCTTCATCGACGGCCTCGGCTGGGGCGCTCCCTCGCCGCTGACCAATCCCCAGCATGCGTACGGCGGCGAGGTTTTTCGCCTGCCGGCTGCGGCTTCGGCCGCCGAGGCACCGGTGCCTGTGTTCGGCGACGGCTGGGCGCGCCCCGTCGACGCGGTGCTGGGCGTCCCCGGCACCCCGCAGAGCGCCACCGGGCAGACCACGCTGCTGTCGGGCGTCAACAGCCAGGCGGCCATCGGCCAGCACCTGACCGGATTCCCGAACGAAGCGCTGCGGAACATCCTGCTGGAGCACTCGGTGCTGCGCACGCTGACACGGCGCGGCGTGCCGGCGCGCTTTCTCAACGCGTTCCGTCCGCGGTTCTGGGAACTGTCGCGCGAGAGGCAGTTGACGCTTTCGGCCACCACGGTGTGCAATCTCGCGGCCGACCTGCCGTTCTTCACGCTGGACGATGTCGCGGCCGGGCGCTCGATCTACCAGGACTTCACCAACGCCGATCTGATCGCGCGCGGCTTCGACCTGCCGCCGGGCACGGCCGACGAAGCCGGGCGCGTGCTGGCGCGCGCCGCACGTGACGGCGGCGGCTTCACGCTCTACGAGTATTTCCTGAGCGACAAGGCGGGGCACACCGGCGATGCGGCGCTGATCGCGGGCGAGTTGGTGAAGCTGGATGCGTTCGTGCGCGCGGTGCTCGACGAACTGTCCGCGGAACTGCGGGATGGCACGCAGGTCCTGCTGACCAGCGACCACGGCAATCTCGAGGACGCCACGACGCGCCGGCACACCACGAATCCGGTGCCGCTGATGGTGTGGGGTGACGGTGCGCGCGAGACCGCGGCGTCGGTGACGAGGCTGGACCAGGTGACGCCGGCGATCGTCGCGCGGCACGCGATCTAGGGTTCCCGGGGCAGGATCTCAGACCGCGGCGGTCAGCATCAGCAGGCGGTGTTCCATTTCGCGCAGAGGCTGCAGGTCACCTTTGCGGCTGGCGACCACGATGCCGGTGCGGTAGGTGTCGGCGGCTTCGGCGCCGCGCCCCAGCAGTTCCTGCACGCGGCCGTGCGCCAAATAGAGGGCACTGTTGTCGGGCTGCGCCGCGCGGGCGCGGGCCAGCAGGGGCTCGCCTTCGGCGTGGCGGTCAAGCGTCGTCAGCGCGTTGCCGGCGCCCATCAGAGCCAGCGGGTCGTCGCCATCCAGATCCAGCACTTCCATGAACATGGCCAGCTTGCGGGCCGCGTCGCCGCGGCGGGCGGCCGTCTCGGCGGCGGCGCGCTCCTCCGATTCGCGGCGGTCGTCGATGCCCGCGAAGCGCTTGAGTGTCGCCAGTTCACGTTGCCGTTCGGCTTCCTGCCGGTCGCCGAGCTTCATGTAGAACAGCGACAGGTTGGTGTGGACCATCGGTTCGTCGGGGGCCAGCTCCTCGAGCTGCTTGAAGATGTCGATGGCCTCGTGGAAGCGGCCTCCACGGCCGAGGATGACGCCCAGGGCTTCGCCGGCCTCGGCCAGCGACGGATCGCTGCGCAGCGCCTGCTGCAGCAGTTCGATGGCGCCGTTGTCGTCGCCGCGGCTGAACCGGTGCACGGCCCGTTCATGCAACTGGCGGGCGCGCTCGTTGCCGCCGCCGGCGGCCGCGTGCAGGGGCGAGAGGCGCACCTGTGCCGGCGCAACCGAGCCGTCGGCCAGGCGCAGGTTCAGCTGCGTGCCGGGTGTGCGGTGCGCGCGGTCCAGGAAAGCAATGGCCACGGGCGCCTGCCAGAGCGTCGACCAGCCGGCCGAGGCCCAGGTGCCGATCGTCCGGCCGTCTTCGGCGTGGACCGGCACGCCGGGGCGATCGACGGCGGGCGCGGCTTCGTTCGCGGTAGCCTCGAACAGGATCGCGCGCGCCGCTTCGGGCACCGAGCCGTAGGTGCGCACGCGGGCCACGACTTCCTGCCCCAGATAGCAACCCTTGGTCAGGCTGACCACCGCCTGCTCCAGCCCGGTCTGGGCCAGGGCGCGGCGGCCGGGCAGGTAATCGACACCGGCGCGCAGGCGACCCGCTTCCAGACACAGCCAGCGCCACGCCTTCTCGCCGTGCGCATCGATGGGCCAGGGGGTCAGACCGTGGATCGCGGCGGCCGCTTCCACCACCGGGCCCAGGGCCGGCTTCGCGCCCCGGGGCTGCAGCAGCAGGCAGCCGGGATCGCCCGTCAGAGGCAGTTCGATGGACCAGGTTTCGGCGGGCGCACCAGGCGTGCCGGAAGCGGAGGGCCGTTCGATCGCAGCCGCTGCCGCCGGCGCCTGCGGTCCCTGCAGCAACCAGCCGTCGAAGTCGGCCGAGACGTCGTCGATGAGCACGTCGCCGGTGACAACGTGCTCACGCAGGTCGTCCGCCAGCATGGTGGCCAGGCCGCGGTCGACAATGACCAGGAACGCGGCGAAGGGTTGGCCGCGCTCGGGCAGCCGCGCCAGCGTGAAATCGACCATCAGCGCGCCGGCGCGGTTCAGGCGGGCCGACGGCTGGCTTTCGCCGGGAGCCAGCGCCGTCACGTCGCTCGTCAACTGGGACTGCAGGTGGGCGGAGGCGTCCGGACCGGCGACCAGCAGGGCTCCCAGGGCCGGCACGCCGTTCCAGGGCGTGATCAGACCGCGCTCGCGCGCGAGCCGGCACAGGGCGCCGGCGCCGGTCATACCGCGAAGCTTTCGCCGCAGCCGCAGGTGTTGGTGGCGTTCGGGTTGCGGAACTGGAAGCCGCGGCCCGTCAGCCCGGGCTGATGGTCGACAGTGATGCCCCGCAGGTAGATGGCGCTCTTGCGGTCCAGGAAGACCTCGAACCCGTCGTGCGCCACGACCACGTCGCCGTCACGGCGGCGGTCGAATTCGACCTTGTAGGTCAGGCCGGAACAGCCGCCGCCAGCCACGCCCAGGCGCAGGCCGCGGCCCGGCTCGGGCTCGGCCGCCAGGAGGCGACGCACCTCGGCGGCGGCGCCGGGGGTCAGGGTGACGACATCGTCCGCGGCGCCATCGGCGGCCGCGGGCGCAAGGTCGGCCACGGGAGCCGCCGGTGCGGACGCCGTCGATTCCGCCGGCCTGGCCGCGGCGGCGCGCACCAGATCGCCGAGCGGACGCACCGGGCCGAGTTCGGCCGCGGGCAGCACCAGCAGGTCGTGCTTCTTCCAGACGCCGAAGCGCGCGGCCCGCTGCAGATACTGTTCGTTGGTGCGCTCGTCTTCCCCGAGGCCGTTCGGTCCCTCGACGTGGACATCGGCGTCGTGCAGCACGAGCCGCTCGTCATCCAGCACGTCGCAGCGGCCCACATAGACCGTGTTGCCCGACTGCGCGTAGACGGTGATGCCGTGCAGTTCGCCCTTGTCGTTGTGGAATGTTCCCATGGTGCGTCCTTTCAGACGTTCAGCAATGCTGGGCGAAGGCGTCGGTCAACTCGCTGGCCACGACCTCGGCCGACTGGCCTTCGATCAGGTGGCGCGGCACGAAGTGCACGAGTTCGCCGTCCTTCAGCATCGCGATCGAGGGGCTGCTCGGCGGCACGTCGCCGATCAGCTGCCGCGCGCGCGCGGTGGCCTCGAGGTCCTGGCCGGCGAACACGGTGGCCACGCGGGCGGGCCGCTTGCCGTGCTGCATCGCCAGCTTGACCGCGGGGCGGGCGCTGCCGGCGGCGCAACCGCAGACCGAGTTGACCAGCAGCAGGGACGTGCCCTGCGACTGCGCGAACCAGTCGTCGACTTCCGCGGGCGTGCGCAATTCCTGCACGCCGGCGCTGGTCAGTTCGGCCCGCATGGGGGCCACGAGCTGTTCGGGGTAAGGCATGTTCCAACCTCTCCTTGCACGGGTCGCCGGTCGCGTTGCCGGTATTGTCGGGCGGGGCCGCGGACGGCCTCCGGCTTCATATCCTATGATTACGCACTGATATAGGAATGATTACCATTTTTGTCAAGTATGTTGCCTCCCGGGGCGTGACCTGCGACATTACGAATCGGCCGGCGGCGCTGCCGCCACTCTGCGCAGCCCGTCTGCCCGAGGTGCCTCCATGGATCTGGTCCTGCTGTCCCGCCTGCAGTTCGCCATCACGATCGGCTTCCACTACCTGTACCCGCCGCTCAGCATCGGCCTGGGCGTCGCCCTGGTGGTGATGGAGGCGATGTACCTGAAGACGCGCCAGCCGCGCTACCGCGAGCTGTCGCAGTTCTGGGTGCGCATCTTCGGGCTGATCTTCGCGTTCGGCGTGGGCACCGGCATCGTCATGGAGTTCGAGTTCGGCACCAACTGGGCCCGCTACTCGCGCTTCGTGGGCGACATCTTCGGCGGCCCGCTCGCGGCCGAGGGGATCTTCGCGTTCTTCCTCGAGTCCGGATTCCTGGCCGTCCTTCTGTTCGGCTGGGACCGCGTCGGCCCGCGCATGCACTTCTTCGCCACGGTCATGGTCTGCCTGGGCGCGCACTTCAGCGCCGTGTGGATCGTCGTGGCCAACAGCTGGATGCAGACGCCGACCGCCTACCGACTCGTCGAGACCGCCCAGGGCACGCGGGCCGAGATCACCAGCTTCTGGGGCATGGTCATGAACCCGTCGTCGCTGGACCGGCTGGCCCACACGATCATGGGCTGCTGGCAGGCCGGGGCGTTCTTCGTCGTGTCGGTCGGCGCCTGGTACCTGCTGCGCGACCGGCACCATTTCGTGGCGCGGACCTCGATCGGCGTGGGGCTGGCCATCGGCATGGTCGCTTCGCTGGGACAACTCGCGTCGGGCCACGGCAGCGCGGTGACGGTGGCCGAGCACCAGCCGGCCAAGCTGGCGGCGTTCGAGGGCATCTACGAGACGGGAGCCAATGCCGACCTGACCATTCTGGGCTGGGTGGACGAGAAGAACCGCACCGTGCACGGCATCCGCGTGCCGGGTCTGCTCAGCGTGCTGATCGGCGGCAGCCGCGACACGGTCGTCAAGGGGCTGAACGACATCCCGGTCGGCGATCGTCCGCCGGTGCAGGCCACTTTCCAGCTCTACCACCTGATGGTGGCCATCGGCATGACGTTGATCGCGCTGTCGTGGGTCGGCGGGCTGCTGGCCTGGCGGGGCGTGCTGTACCGTTCGCGAACGCTGCTGTGGGTGATGGTGTTCGCCGTGCTGCTTCCGCAGATGGCCAACCAGCTGGGCTGGGCCGCGGCCGAGATCGGCCGGCAGCCGTGGATCGTCTATGGCCTGATGCGGACCGCTGAAGCGGTCAGCCCCACGGTCGCTCCCGGCCAGGTGCTGCTGTCGCTGATCCTGTTCACCGTCATCTACCTGGCTCTGTTCGTCGTGTTCTTCGTGCTGCTGGACCAGAAGATCAAGCAGGGGCCGCATGCGGCGGATCCGCACGATGACGCCGGCCACGGGGAGGTTGCGTGATGGACGGCCCCTTCCTCAACGTGGCCTGGTACGCGCTGGTCGGCGCGCTGCTGGCGGGCTACGCCGTGCTCGACGGCTTCGATCTGGGCGTCGGCGCCCTGCATCTGCTGGCGCGACGGGACACGGAACGTCGCGTGTTCCTGAACGCCATCGGCCCATTCTGGGACGGCAACCAGGTGTGGCTGGTCACCGGCGGCGGCGCGCTGTTCGCGGCGTTCCCCGACGTGTACGCGACGGTCTTCAGCGGCTTCTACACCGCCTTCATCCTGCTGCTGTTCATGCTCATCTTCAGGGGCGTGTCCATCCACGTACGCAGCCTGCGTCCGGGTCCGCGCTGGCGGACCGCCTGGGACGTCGCCTTCAGCGGCTCCAGTGTGCTGGGCTCGTTCATCATCGGCGTGGCCATGGGCAACCTGGCCTGGGGCGTGCCCGTGGCGGCGGACTTCAGCTACCGCGGCAACCTGCTGCACCAGCTGCATCCGTATGCGCTGCTGACGGGGTTCACGGTGGTCGCGCTGTTCATGATGCACGGGGCCATCTTCCTGGTGATGAAGACGGACGGCGAACTGAACGCGCGGGTGCGCGGCTGGGTCCGTCCGACGATCATCGCCTTCGTGCTGATGTACGTGCTGCAGACGATGGCCACGCTGCTGTACCTGCCCCGGCTGGCCGAGCCGTTCCGGGCGCACCCCTGGCTGTTCCTGGCTCCTTTGGCCAGCCTGCTGGCGATCGCCAATATCCCGCGCGAGATGCACCGGGGCCGCGAACTGGCGGCGTTCCTGTCCTCGTCGGCGGCCATTCTGCTGCTTCTGCTGATTCTGGGGCTGGGCATGTTCCCGGACCTGGTCCACGGCAACGGGCCGTCGGGCACCAGCCTGACCTGCTTCAACGCCAGCAGCTCGCCGCTGACCCTGCGGACCATGATGATCCTGGCGCTGATCGGGATGCCGCTGGTGGTGGGCTACACGTTCCACATCTACCGCGTGTTCCGCGGCAAGGTGAAACTGGACGCGATGTCGTACTAGAGTTGCCGGTCCGAGGGGCCGCAGGACGCGCCCGGGCAGTCGCCGTCGGTGCGTTCCCACTGCAGCGTCACGTGGTCGATGCCGAAGCGGTCCCGCAATTCCTGCGTAGCGCGGACGATGAGCGCGTCGTCATCATCCTTGCCGGGCTTGACCAGGTGGGCGGTCAGGGCCGACTGCGTGGTGCTCATGCCCCACACGTGCAGGTCGTGCACCGCGACCACGCCCGGCAGCGAGCCCAGGCAGGCCGCCACCGCTTCGGGGTCGATGCCGGCGGGCACCGCGTCCATGGCCAGGTCGGTGGCCTCGCGCAGCAGTCCCCAGGTTCCCGCCAGGATGACCACGGCGATGACCAGGCTGACGGCCGGGTCCAGCCATGCCCAGCCGGTGGCCAGGATGGCGGCGCCGGAGGCGACCACGCCGAGAGACACCGCCGCGTCGGCGGCCATGTGCAGGAACGCCCCGCGCGCGTTCAGGTCATGGCGGCGGCTCGACAGGAAGAGCAGCGCGGTGGCGCCGTTGATCAGGAAACCGATGCCCGCCACGATCATGATGGGGCCGCCCGGCACCGCGATCGGTTCCTGCGCGCGGCGGATCGCCTCCCAGGCGATGCCGCCGACCGCCACCAGCAGCAGCACCGCGTTCAACAGAGCCGCCATGATCGTCGAGCGCCGCCAACCGTAGGTGCGTCGCCGCGACGGCGCGCGCTTCGAGAGGTGGCTGGCGCCCCAGGCCAGCAGCAGACCCAGCACGTCGCTCAGGTTGTGTCCGGCGTCGGCCAGCAGCGCCAGGGAGCCGGTCATCAGGCCCGCGCCGGCCTCGACGGCCACGAAGGCGCTGTTGAGCACGATGCCGATGACGAAGGCGCGGCCGGCGACGGCGGCCACGCCGTGGCTGTGCCCGTGCGCGTGTCCGTGTTCGTGGTGGCGGTGTTCGTGATGGTGGTCGTGGGAACCCACGGCGTTCCTTCCGGCGGTGCCGGCTAGTAGGGGATGCGATCGTCCCTGGTGTGCCACTGCCGCATCAGGTGCCGGCAGGCCTCGGCATCGACTCCGGGCAACACCTTGAACGAGGGTTCGCGGCGGCCGGCCAGCACTTCGTAGATGGCCTCGTCGTCGAAGCCGGCTGCGGCCGCGTCCTGGCGCGAGGCGCCGAAGTGCACGCGGTCGAGCCGCGCCCAGTGGATGGCCGCGAAGCACATCGGGCACGGTTCGCAGGTGGCGTAGATCTCGCAACCGGACAGGTCGAACGTGTTCAGGGCGCGGCAGGCCGCGCGGATGGCCTGGACTTCGGCGTGGGCCGTGGGGTCGTTCAGACCGATCACCTGGTTGTGCCCGCGCGCGACGACGCGGCCTTCCCGCACGATCACCGCTCCGAACGGTCCTCCGTCGCCGGCAGCCAATCCGGCGGCCCCTTCGGTGATGGCCGCCTGCATCAGGCGCGAATCGACCACGTTCCTGCTCACGGCAGTTTCCCTTCCAGATAGAAGACCTCGAACACCTTCTCGTGGCAGATCGGGCCGTGGCCGAAGTAGCCGTCCTCGCCGAACAGTTCGCCGTGGTCGGACATCACCATGAAGTAGGTGTTCTCCGGGCAGCGGTCCATCAGCCGGCCCACCACGCCGTCCAGGTGCTCGACGCAGGCGACCTGCTTGTCGTAGAACACGCGGAACTGGTGGGGCGTGAAGAATTCATCCTGTTTGTCACTGTCCATGAACTGGGCCGGATTCTTCAGGAAATCGTCCAGGTTCTTGAAGACGCCGTGCACGCCGCTGATGTGCGGCAGGTCGTCGGCCGTCTCGCCCGGCAGCAGATACGGGTAGTGCGTCTCGCCGGTGTTCAGGAACCAGAACGTCGGCTGGTCGGTCTTCGCCTCGATGCGTCCGATCGACAGCGGCACCTTTCCTTCGCGCGCGACCGTGCCGCCATCGAGGATGATCGCCAGGTCGTTGTGGCTGGGCGCCAGTTCGTAACGGTCGAAGTGCTGGCTCAGCGACGTCATCGGGTTCAGCACGGGCAGGCTGACCACGCCTTCGGTGCGGTAGCCCTGCGTCTTCAGGAAGTGCGGCAGCGAAAGCTGGGGCACGAATTTGCCGAACTCGACATCCTTGATGTTCAGGCGCTTCGACCACAGCGCGAATTCGTCGCGGTACACGTTCGAGGCGAACACGCCGCGGGGGCTCAGGTGCGGGATCATGCCCATCAGGAACGTGAAGTGCGAAGGGCTGGTCCAGCTGGCGTAGCTGTAGCGGCGTTCGGCCTGGCCCAGGCGGTCCAGGTTCGGCGTGCGCGCGGCCTGGTACGCGTCCCACCGGCAGCTGTCGAAGACGATGAAGAAGATGTTGTTCGGGCGGTCGCCACCGCCGCCGAACAGGCGCTTGACGCCGCCGATGATGTCGGCCATGGACCACCTCGATGCCGGATGAAACGCGCCGTTCCCGCTGCTCTCCAATGTCGCGTCCCCGGCGGCCGACGGCAAGCCGGGCCCGCTGCCGGCGTCCGATCGCGGGCCGCGAAAAAACGCCGCCCCCGGGCGAGCGGGGGCGGCGTGGCAAGACGGGTGGGCGCCGTGTCGGAGACTACAGCGCGCCGTCCAGGGCCTTGGCCAGTTCTTCCTTGGACTTCAGGCCCACGAAGCTGCCGATGGACTTGCCGCCCTTGAACAGCATCACCGTGGGGATGCCGCGGATGCCGAAGCGCGCGGCCAGGTCCTGGTTGTCGTCGACGTTGATCTTGCCGACCTTGGCCTTGCCCGCGTACTCGCTGGCCAGCTGTTCGATCGTGGGGCCCAGCATCTTGCAGGGTCCGCACCACGGGGCCCAGAAGTCCACCAGCACCGGCATGTCGCTGCCATTGACCTCGGTCTCGAAGTTCGCCAGGTTGAATTCCATCACGTTGGCCATGTCGTGGTTCCTTTCCGTGAACCGGGAGCCGCGAGGCTGCCCGGAGGGGGGTCGTTCTGCAACATCCACGGTTTCCCATACGCACGGCTCGTGCCGTTTTGGCGCTGATGTTGCCAGAATCGGTTTTATCTTTGTAACTTATAATGTATTATAACGTTAAAGTGATGCCGGCTGGCCGCGGGCCTTCTTGCGGACGCCCTTTCGGCTTGACGTTGTTGTTGCGTGCAACGATGTTGATGCAACAATATTGTTGCAGTCACGGGGGTGGACATGGAATCGCAGGACAGGAGCGCCGGGCTGGCCCGGCTGTTGGCGTCGGTCCGTCTGGACAGCCTGCTGGACGTCGTTTCGGCGCTGAACGAGGGCCTGATCGTCCTGGACCCGCAACTGCGGATCGTCACGATGAACCCGGCCGCCGAAGCCCTGCTCGGGCGACCCGCAGGCGAACTGACCGGTTCGCCGGTCTGCCGCCTGTTCGGCGAAGCCGCCTGCCCGCGCGACGTTCTGGAAGAGACGCTGCGCTCGGGCGAACCTATCATCGATTACCAGACCACGATCGACCTGGGCGGCGGGCGGCGCGGGCACGTCGTGCTGCGTTCGGCCCCGCTGCGCGGCCGCGGCGGCGGCGACCTGGGGCTGGCCCTGCTGCTGGGCGACGTCACCGAGGTGACCGATCTGCGCAAGCTGATGACCGGACGCGACCATTTCGGCCGGCTGGTGGGCCGTGACCAGCGCATGCGCGAACTGTACGCGCTGATCTCGGACGTGGCCGGCAGCGAGGCGACAGTGCTGATCCGCGGCGAGAGCGGCACCGGGAAGGAACTGGTGGCGCGCGCGCTGCACGACAACAGCGCGCGCGCCGCCGGCCCCTTCGTGGCGGTGAACTGCTCGGCGCTCAGCGAACAGCTGCTGGAGAGCGAACTGTTCGGCCACGTGCGCGGCGCCTTCACCGGTGCGGTCGCCGACCGCCGCGGTCGTTTCGCCGAAGCCGGCGGCGGCACCATCTTCCTGGACGAGATCGGCGACGTCAGCCCGGTGGTGCAGGTCAAACTGCTGCGCGTGCTGCAGGAGCGGGTGGTCGAGCGCGTGGGCGACGGCAAGTCCGTGCCCGTGGATGTCCGCGTGGTGTCGGCCACCCATCGTGATCTCGAGACGCTGATGGCCACCGGCCGCCTGCGCGAGGACTTCTACTACCGCATCAAGGTCGTGACGCTGCGGGTGCCGCCGCTGCGCGAGCGGCGCGAGGACATCCCGCTGCTGGCGGCCCACATCCTGGAGCGTTTCGCGCGCCGCGACGGCCTGCCCGCCGCGCCGGCGCTGGGCGAGTCGGCCCTGGCGCTGCTGATGGCGCACTCGTGGCCGGGCAACGTGCGGGAACTGGAGAACGCCCTGGACCACGCGCTGGTGTTGTCGCGCGGCGGTCCCCTGACGGCGGCGCACCTGCCTCCGGAACTGCGCGATGCCGCGCGGACGGCCGGTCCGTCGCGCAAGCCGCAGGCCCATTCCGAAGACGAGCGCGAACTGCTGGCGCGGGTCCTGCGCGAAACGAACTGGCACCGCACCCGCGCCGCGCGGCAGCTGGGCATGGACCGCAGCACGCTCTGGCGCAAGATCCGCGAATACGGGCTGAAGCCCGAGGCTCAGCCGGGAGGTCGGACATGAAGTGGAGCGGACGGAAGATCGCAGGCCTGGGCTGCGGCGTTCTGGTGGTCGCGGCCGTGGCCGTGGCCGGGGCGTTGACCTGGTATTCGGCGCGGATTTCGTCCGAGTACAAAAAGGTGAAGCAGAGCGAACAGACGCTTGTGGCGGCAACGGCTCCGCTATCGGCGTTCGTGGCCCCACCGGACGACCTGCCGGCGCCGGACAGACTGGAGGCTTTCGCCGGCGTGCGTGAGGCGACCGGGGAGTGGCGCACCCGGCTGGCTTCCGAGGACCGCGCCTTTGCCGCCGATCAGGGAGGCTGGTGGGGGCGCGCCGGCGGCGCCCAGGACCTGGCTCAGGTGATGGCCGGGTTCTGGCAATCGCGCAACGAGGCGCTTGCGGCGGCGGCGATGGGGCCCGGCGAGTACGTCTGGCTGTACGGGCTGGTCTACTACGGCTGGCTTGGCCACGATCCGTCGGCCGGACGGCAGACAGGCCTGCCTTCGGGCGGCGCCGCCGCGAAGGCGAACGACGATCGCTTCGAGGGACTCCGCGTGCAGTGGCAGGGCGGGGTGTCGACCGAAGCCGCGGCGCGGCTGGAGCCGTTGCGCGATCGTCTGACCGCCGGCTGGAACGAGGACACGAATCCGGTCGAATTGATCTTCATCGCCGACACGGTGGAGGAAGTCCCGACAGGCAAGGTCGCGAACGACAAATAGGCATCTCGACTTGCGCCGGCGCAACGGCCCGGCGGCAACGCTGCGGCATGGGTTGGTGCAACCGGAGAGTCAGATGCCCGGCGTTTCCCCGGGACCGCCGCCCTCATCGGCGCCGCCGTGGCCGCTGGTCCCACGCCGCCGGGCCGCCGCCTGCCGCAGCAGGAATTCGATCTGCCCGTTGACGCTGCGCAGGTCCGCTTCGGCCCAGCGCCGGATCTCCTCGTAGAGTTCCGGGCTGAGCCGCAGCGGGAATGCCTTCCGTTCGCTCATGTCAGGTGTACAGCGTGCCCGTGTTCAGCACCGGCTGCGCCGCGTGTTCGCTGCACAGCACGACCAGCAGGTTGCTGACCATCGCCGCCTTGCGTTCGTCGTCCAGGTGCACCAGACCCCGCGTGCTCAATTCGTGCAGGGCCATTTCGACCATGCCCACGGCGCCTTCGACGATCGTCTTGCGCGCGGCCACCACGGCGCTGGCCTGTTGCCGCTGCAGCATGGCGTGTGCGATCTCCGGCGCGTAGGCCAGATGCGCCAGCCGGGCTTCCATCACTTCGACGCCGGCCTTGCCCAGGCGTTCCTGCAGTTCGCGCTGCAGGTGCTGGCTGACGTCCTCGGTGGCGCCGCGCAGGCTGACCACGTCGTCGCTGGCGTCGTAGGGGTAGGCGCTGGCCAGGTGCCGCACGGCCGACTCGCTCTGGATCTTCACGTACGATTCGTAGTGGTCGACCTCGAACAACGCCTCGGCCGTGTCCTGCACGCGCCAGACGACCACCGCGGCGATCTCGATCGGGTTGCCCGACAGATCGTTGACCTTCAACCGCTCGCCGTTCAGGTTCCGCGCCTTCAGCGAAATCTTCATCTTGGTGAAGAACGGATTCGTGTAGCGCAGTCCGCCCTGGCGCGCGGTGCCTTTGTAGTCGCCGAACAGGAGCAGGGCCACCGCCTCGTTCGGGTTGATGACGAACAGGCCCGGCAGCAGGAACATGGCGACCACTAGGCCGATCGCCCCGCCGATGATTCCCGTCGGGTTGCGTCCGATCAGCGACGCCACCAGGACCCACCCCGACCCGATGAGCAGCGCCAGCAGAATGAACAGCATGGCCCACCCCGGCGCGGTCGTGATCGTCTTTTCCTTGAGCATGGCACCCTCCACGTGTCCCGATCCCCTCTTGTTCACCTGTGATGTCGAGATGATATCACAATGAGATCGCCAGCCGCCACCTTTTTTTCACCCTGCAGTTCTTGGACGTCCGGGCCGGGAAGGAGGGCTGACCTTGTGTGTCAGAAGGGTGTGAAAACGGAGTTTGGCGGGCTATCCGCAGCGCCGAAGGCGCGAGGACTGCCCGCCAAACTCCGTTTTCACACCCTTCTGACGCCCGGAAGCAGTCAGCTCTCCTTCTCAGCCCAGACGGAAACGACGTGCAGGATGGTGTCGGAAGCGAGCTCCATGTCGCGCACGCACACCCACTCGCCATACCCGTGGAAGTCCTGCTCGCCCGTGAAGATGTTCGGCGTGGGCAGCCCCTTGGCCGACAGCACGGCGCCGTCGGTGCCGCCGCGGATCAGGCCCAGGTGCGGGACCATGCCGGCGCGCCGGATCGCCTCGAGCGCGTAGTCCATCGCGCGGGGTTCCCTGGCGATGTCGTACTTCATGTTGCGGTAGTATTCCTTGATCTCGAGCCGGAAGCTCGAGCCCGGCCACTGCGCGCAGGCCTGTTCGGCCAGGGCACCGATGTGGTCGGCCTTCGGCTTCAGTTCCGACAGCTCGAAATCGCGGATCAGCACCGTGACTTCGGTTTCGCTGGTGTTGCCCTTGATCGAGATGGGGTGGATATAACCTTCACGGCCGCTGGTCGTCTCGGGTGCGCCTTCGCGCGGCAGCAGCGCCACGAAGGCGCCGGCCACCTTCACCGAGGGGATCATCTTGTCCTTCGCGTAGCCCGGGTGGATGTCGCGGCCGACAAAGGTGACGACGGCGCTGTCGGCGCAGAACGTCTCGCTCTCGACCTCGCCGCGCTGGCCGCCGTCCATCGTGTAGGCCACTTTCGCGCCGAATTTCGCCACGTCGAAGTGCTTGGTGCCGCCGCCCACCTCTTCATCGGGGGTGAAGGCCACCTTGACCGGGCCGTGCCGGAAGTCGGGGTTTTCGCGGATGCGGGTCAGGGCGTCCAGGATCTCGGCGATGCCCGCCTTGTCGTCCGCGCCCAGCAGCGTGGTGCCGTCGGCGGTGATGATGGTCTCGCCGATGCACTTCTCCAGGTAGGCGTTCTCGGCCGCCACGATCTTCCGGCCGTTCTGCGGCAGCAGGAGGTCCCCGCCCTGGTAGTCGTGGTGGAAGGTGGGCACCACGTTCTCGCCCGACACGTCCGGGTAGGTGTCCATGTGGGCGATGAAGGCGATGACCGGCACCTTTTCGCAGCCCGGGCTGGCCGGCAGCGTGGCCGTGACATAGCAGTGCTCGTCGACGGCGGCGTCGGTCAGCCCCAGGGCCAGCAACTCGCCGACCAGGACGCGGGCCAGGTCGAACTGGCGGGCCGTCGACGGGTACGTCTCGGACGACTCGCTGCTGGTGGTGTGGATCTTCGCGTACGTCACGAAGCGGTCGACCAGGCCGGGGAACGGCGAACCGGGCTTGCGCTGGAGCATGGGAGGCCTCCGCGGGAAACAGGGGTGAATCGGGCGCCGGGGTACGGTCCATATTGGCCCATGGAACGGGCCGCGGCAAGGACCGGAGCGGCCCCGGGGAGCCGGAGTCGGCGGTCCGGGCCGGGCATCCGTTCCTTGTCCTTCCGGCCGCCGGATGTTACGGTCCCGGACGGCGCCGCCCCACTGCGGCGCGCCGGGCAGCCGGGTCCAGCCGGCGGTGCCCGCCACCCATCTCGGAGGTTTCCATGGACGTCAGCACTGGCAGCAAGAGCCTGCCCGAGAACGCCTACCGGGCGCTGAAGCCCGGAGAGAAGTACGTGCCGGTGGTGCCGGCCGAGTCGATCGTGCCCGAGATCACCGGCTACTCCCTGTTGATGGGCCTGGTGTTCGCGGTCGTGTTTTCGGCGGCGGCGGCCTATCTGGGTCTGAAGATCGGCCAGGTGTTCGAGGCGGCCATCCCCATCACGATCCTCGCCATCGGCGTGTCGGCCGGCCTGGGCAAGAAGAACGCGCTGCAGCAGCACGTCATGATCCAGTCGATCGGTTCGGCGTCGGGTGTGGTCGTGGCGGGCGCCATCTTCACGCTGCCGGGCCTGTACATCCTGGGCCTGGAAGCCAAGACGAACTTCCTGCAGATGTGCCTGGCCTCGATGCTGGGCGGTTTCCTGGGCATCCTGCTGCTGATCCCGTTCCGCAAGTACTTCGTGCAGGACATGCACGGCGAATTCCCGTTCCCCGAAGCCACAGCCTCGACCGAGGTGCTGATGGCCGGCGAAGCGGGCGGCGGGCAGGCTTCGGTCCTGGTCAAGAGCGGCGGCATCGCGATGATCTACCAGCTGCTCAGCCACCAGACGATCGGCCTGTGGCGGGAGACGTTCAACACCACCGCCTACGCGCTCGGAACACGCGTCTCCAGCGCGGTGCGCCTGGAATACCACATGCTGACCGAGGCCGCGGTGCTGGGCCTGGGCTACATCATCGGCCTGCGGTACTCGCTGATCATCGCCTGCGGCTCTTTCCTGAGCTGGTGGGTGCTGGTGCCCATGATCGGCATCCTGGGCAAGGGCGTGCACATCAACGGCGAGGTCTACCAGCTTGCGGCGCTCGACGCCCTGAGCACCGGCGACATCTTCCGCATCTTCGTGCGGCCGGTGGGCATCGGCGCCATTGCCATGTCGGGTCTGATCGGCGTCTGGAAGAGCCGCAAGATCATCGCCGGCGCCGTTGTGCTGGCGGCGCAGGCGGGCAAGCAGAAGCATGCCGTGTCGGGCGTGCGCACCGAGCGTGACCTGCCGGCGACCCTGGTCTCGGGTCTGACCATGGCGGTGCTGGGCGCCGTGTTTCTGTACTTCTGGTTCCTGGTGCCGAACGTGTCGCTGGTGCAGGCCGTCGTCGGCCTGCTGATCGTCGGCTGCATTTCGTTCCTGTTCACCACCGTGGCGGCGCGGGCCATCGCCATCGTCGGCAGCAACCCCGTGTCGGGCATGACGCTGATGACGCTGATCATCAGTTCGGTCATCCTGCGCTCGGTCGGCCTGCAGGGCGAGGACGGCATCGTCGCGGCGCTGCTGATCGGCGGCGTGGTCTGCACGGCGCTGTCGATGAGCGGCGGCTTCGTCAGCGATCTGAAGATCGGCTACTGGCTGGGCACGACGCCGGTCACGCAGCAGAAGTGGAAGTTCCTGGGCACGGTGGTGTCGGCGATTTCGGTCACGGGCGTCATCCTGCTGCTGAACACGACCTACGGCTTCAAGAGCGAGGCGCTGCCGGCGCCGCAGGCCAACGCGATGGCCGCCGTGATCGAGCCCCTGATGACCGGCCAGCCCGCGCCCTGGCTGCTGTACATGGCGGGCGTGTTCATGGCGCTGATCCTGCAGTGGACCGGACTGCCGGCCCTGGCCTTCGCCCTGGGCATGTACCTGCCGCTGTCGGTCAACACACCGGTGCTGGCCGGCGGCCTGATCGCCTGGTTCGTCACGCGCAACGGCACCGACGCGCAGAAGACCAAGCGCAACGAGAAGGGCACGCTGATGGCGTCGGGCTTCGTGGCCGGCGGCGCGATCATGGGCGTGATCGCGGCGGTCATCCGGTTCTCCGGCATCTCGATGAGCGGCAACCAGGAATGGAGCGTCGACCACGCGCTGGGCCTGAACAAATGGGCCACGGAGAACTCCCTGTCGGCCACGGTGACCCTGGTGGCCTTCCTGGTTCTGGCCTACTACCTGTACAAGGGCGCACGCGGAGCGGCGAAGGATTAGCACTGTCTGCGCGGACGACTGAACAGCGGCGCAACCAGCGCCATGACCTCGACCGGGGCCGCCGCCGCGACGCGGCGGCCCCCTCTGATGGAGTGCCCCATGAATTGTCCCTGCGGATCGACGGCCGAATACGCCGCCTGTTGCGAACCGATCATCAAGGGCGTGCGCCCGGCGGAAACGGCCGAAGAGCTCATGCGGGCCCGCTACACGGCCTACACGAAGGTGGAAGTGGACTTCCTGCAGGAGTCCCTGCACCCGGACGCGCGGGGCGACAGCGACCCCGCCGGCGCCCGTGACTGGGCCGAGAACAGCGTCTGGCACGGATTGCAGGTGCTGAACACCGAAGCCGGCGGCAAGGAAGACGAGGCGGGAACGGTCGAGTTCATCGCGTCGTATACCTACGATGGCCAGGACAAGCAGTACCGCGAAGTGGCCGAGTTCGAACGTGTGGAGGGCCGCTGGTATTTCCGGGCGGGCCGCCCCACGGTGAAACAGCCGATCGTGCGCGATGAACCCAAGATCGGGCGTAACGATGCCTGCCCCTGCGGCAGTGGACGCAAGTACAAGCGCTGCTGCGGCGCCTGAGCGCCGCCGCCATGACGCCGCCCGCGGGTTGGCGTTCCTGCTCCTGCTGTGGCTCGGGGCGGCCGCCGCCGTGGCGGTCGCCCAGCCATCCGGGTCCACCATGGCTCCCGACCCCACGGGTCCGCCGACGCCGGCGGCAACGACCGTGCCGCCGCCCGTCAGCGGCTCGTGGCTGAGCCGCACCCTGCACCGCTATTTCAGCAACGAATCGCCGACCGGCAGCGCGTTGGGCGGCCAGGCCGTTGCGCTGGCGGACCGGTACGCCGGCTACTCGGGCCGCACGATCGCGGTGGTCATCGTCCATCAGGTCGACCGGCTGCTGCCGGACGATGCCCCGCGCGGTGACCTGATGTCGTCGCTGGCGCGGACCCTGCGCCCGTACACGCGCGAGAGCATCCTGCGGCAGTACCTGCGCGTCAGGCAGGGCGAAGTCGTGGATCCGCTGAAGCTGGCCGACACGGAGCGGCTGCTGCGGAGCATCGCGTATGTCGCCGACGTGCGACTGCACGTGGTGCCCCTGACCGGGGACGAGGATGAAGTCGCGATCGTTGTCGAGGTCCGCGACCGCCTGCCGGTCGGCGCGCGGCTGGTCGTCGGTGACTTCGACCGGTTCGAAGCGGGCCTGTTCCACGAGAACCTGGCCGGACTGGACCTGCGGATGTCCGCGGATCTGCGGTACCGGCGGGCCGCGACGCCGGAAACAGGCTGGAGCGGCGAGCTTCGCAAGCGGAACATGGGCGGATCGTTCCTGGACGCGGAAATCGGTTACGAGGATTCGTGGCGCGACCTGGAGCGTCGCGTCGCGCTGACGCGGATCGAGGCGCACCCGGACATCCGCTGGGTCGGCGGCCTGTCCTGGCTCGAGCGGCTCGAACGCGACCCGGCGCTGTATCCCGCCCAAACGGATGTGACCGAAGGGTGGGCGGGGCGGACTTTCCGTCTGCGCGCGCGCAAAGCGTCCGCCGCCGGCGAGCGCCCGGTGCTGGTGCCCGCCTTCGGCTTCGCGCGCGTGCACCATGAGCGGCGTCCGACCGTGACGCCCGACAGCAATCTGGCCTGGCATGACAGCCGCCAGCTGTTGGCGGGGTTGACCTGGTCGCGCACCCGTGACTACCGCACCAGCTACCTGTATGGGCTGGGGCAGACCGAGAATCTGAGCGGAGGGCAGGGCCTCAAGATCTCGGTCTCGTATGTCGACGGCGAGTTCCGGGACCGCACCGGGCTGTTCCTGCAGGGATGGCGGCAGATCGTGCGCGGGCGCGGCGACGTGTTGAGCTTGGGACTGGATGCGGGCGGTTATCTGCGCGAAGGCGTTCTGGAGGACGGGGCGCTGCGCACCGCGGCGTCCTACGTGACACCGTTGATGGGTGGGGATCGCTGGCCTTCGCGCCTGCTGGTCGGTGCGCGCTACCATCGGGCGGTTCGTCCGACCGGCGCCGGACCCCTGACGCTGTCCGAGGGGCAGGGGCCACGGGCGCTGGATCTGCCGCAACTCACGGGCGATCGACGCCTGTCCGTCGACGCCGAATGGCGCGTTTTCACGCCCTGGGTCTTCTACGGTTTCCGGTTCCAGCTCTTCGGCTTCGCCGACGCGACGCTGCTCGCGGGGCAGGGCCGTTCGCTGGCGGATCAGCCGCTGCTGGCCAGCAGCGGCCTGGGCGTGCGCGTGGGCAACCCGGACCTGGTCCTGCCGGTGGTGCAGGTGCGGGTGGCCTTCCTGCGCGGCATGGACGATAATGCGGCGGGCATCGTGTTTTCGGGCGACAACTTCGCGCCCCCCGAGACACGCCTGCCCGGCTCGCGGCCGGGGGGCTTCGAATTCCGCTGACCGCGCCACCGGGAGGAAACCGATGAACCGGGAATCGATGCGGCAGGTGTGGATCCGGCGGCGGGGCGAGGCCTCGGTCCTGGAGGTGCGCGAGGTGCCGGCTCCGGCTCCGGCGCGCGGCCAAGTCCGCCTGAACGTCGCCTACGCGGGCGTCAATTTCGCCGACGTGATGATGCGCCGCGGGCTGTATCCGGACGCGCCCAAGCTGCCGGCGGTGGCCGGCTACGAGGTGTCGGGCACCATCGACGCCCTGGGCGACGGTGTCGATCCGGCTCTGCTGGGCCGCCCCGCGCTGGCCATGTGCAACTTCGGCGGCTACAGCGAAAAGATCTGCGTCCCGGCGGCGCTGGCCTGGCCGCTGCCGGACGGCGCGGACCTGCGGGCGGCCGCCGCGCTGCCGGTGAACTACCTGACCGCCTGGCAGATGGTGCGCGTGATGGCGCCGGTGCCGGCCGGCGGTTCCGTCCTGATCCAGTCCGCGGCCGGGGGCGTGGGGCAGGCCGTGGTGCAGTTGTGCGCCTTGTCCGGCGTCGCGGTGCTGGGTTCGGCATCGCCCGCCAAGCACGAGGAACTGCGCGCGCAGGGCCTGGCCTTCGTCTTCGATTCGCACCGGCCCGACTACGCCGGACTGGTGCGCGAAGCGACCGGCGGCCGCGGCGTCGAGGCGGCGCTGGAGCCGCGCAACGGCCGCTGGATCCTGGAGAGCTACCGCTGCCTGTCGCGTTGCGGCCACCTGGTGCTGTTCGGGTTTTCGGGTGCGGCGGTGGGCCGTCGCTCGGGCATGTTCTCGTCTTTGCGCACGCTGGCGCAGGTGCCGTGGCTGGCCATCAACCCCATCCGGCTGATGAACGACAACCGGTCCATCGGCGGCGTCAACCTGGGCCGCATGTGGGGAGAAGGCGCGCGGACCGCGGTCTGGATGGAAGCGCTGCTGGCGTTGCTGAACGACGGCCGCCTGATTCCGCGCATCGACAGCGTGTTCACGTTCGACGAGGCGGCGCAAGCGCACGAGCGGCTGGAAGGCCGCGGAAGTTTCGGCAAGATCCTGCTCGAAGCCGGCCGCTGAGCGGCGGTCGGCGAAAGGCCCGGGCGTGAAGGTATCGGTCGCCATCATCACGAAGGACGCCGCCGGGCAGCTGGACCGCTGCCTGGCCTCGGTCGCGTTCGCCGACGAGATCGTGGTGCTGGACCAGGGCAGCCTGGACGGGACCGCGGCCGTATGCGCGCGCCACGGCGCCGCGCTGCATCAGGGCCGCTGGGAGGGCTTCGGCCCGACGAAGCAGCGCGCGGTCGGCTTGTGCCGCAACCGCTGGGTGCTCAGCGTGGATTCGGACGAAGAAGTTTCGCCCGAGCTGGCGGCGGCCATCCATGCGCTGCCGGATCAGCCCGACAGCGCCGCCTTCGCGGTCAACCGCCTGAGCCGGTTCCTGGGCGGCTGGATCCGCCACTGCGGTTGGCATCCGGACTGGGTCGTGCGGCTGTTCGATCGCGAGCGCGCGGCGTTCGACGATCGGCCCGTGCACGAGAGTGTGCGGCATCCCGGACCGGCCGGGCGGCTGCAGGGGTTGCTGCGGCACCATCCCTACGAGACGATGGAGCAGTACATCGCCAAGCTGGACCGCTACACGACGCTGGCCGCGGAAGACCTGCAGGCGCGGGGGCGTCGCTGCGGGCCGGGCGTTGCTGTGTTGCGCGGCGAGGCCGCCTTCTGGCGCATGTGGCTGCTGCAGGGCGGTTGGCGCGACGGGGGACCCGGGCTGGTGCTGTGCCGGGCATCATCGTTTTATGTGCTGACCAAGTACGTCAAGTTGTGGCGGCTGGGGCGGCCGTGAAGATCCTGGTGGCCCGCACCGACCGGCTGGGGGACCTGGTCCTTTCGCTGCCCGTGTTCGCGGCGGGTCGCGCCGCGCGGCCGGACTGGGAATTCCAGGCGCTGGTCAATCCCGTCTGCGCGCCGCTGGTCGAGAACGACCCGAACGTGTCGGCGGTGTGGACCTGGAACGAAGGCTTCGGCGCCGCGGTCGAGGCCGACCTGGTCGCGCGCCTGCGGGCCGAACGGTTCGACGCCGCGGTGCTGCTGCACTTCCGTGCGCCGCTGGCCCGCCTGCTGCGGAAGGCCGGCATCAGGCGCCGCTACGGGCCGTGGTCGAAGCCTGCGAGCTGGCTGCTGCTGAATCGCGGCGTGTGGCAGCACCGGTCGCGTGGCGGTGGCCACGAGATGGATCTGAATCTGGAGTTGCTGGAGCGGCTCCCGGGCGTCGGCCGACTGGCGTCCGCGGCGCCGCGGCTGCATCTGGCGGACGCGCAGCTGGAGATCGGCCGTGAGTTCCGTCGCCGGGAGGCGCCTGGCGCGCGGGTGGTGGCGTTCGTGCACCCGGGATCGGGGGGGTCGGCGCTGGACTGGGAGCCGGCTCGCTTCGCAGCCGTGGCGGGGACTCTGGCCGCTCAACCGGGCTGGCGCGTGTTCGTGACCGGGCAGGGCGGCGACCGATCGGCGGTAGAGGCGATGCAGGCGGCGGCGCTGGACCCGCGTGCGGGAGTCCTGCTGGACCGGTACACGCTGCGCGAGTTTCTCGGTGTCCTGTCGGCGGGTGACGTGTTCATCGGCCCATCGACCGGTCCGTTGCATCTGGCGGGGGCGCTGGGGCTGGGCGTGGTGGGGCTCTATCCGCCGGTGCCGGCCATGAGCCCGCGCCGCTGGGGGCCGCGCGGGCCCTGGAACCGGGTGCTGGTGCCGGCGGTGGATTGCCCCGGCCGGCATGCCTGCCGGTTGGAACGCTGCCCGCTGCACAATTGTCTGGATGGGGTGACGGTGCCCGCGGTGCTGGCCGCGGTGCGTGCGGTGATGGGCGAACGCGACGGTTTGCCGGCGGTATGACGCCGGACCGATCGGAAGGATGTACGTGATGCGGAAATTGTCGATCCTGCCGGTTCTGTTGCTGGTGCTGGCGACGGCGGTCGCGCCGGCCGCGGCCCAGTCCACCGATCCGGGCGCGACGACGCGCCAGTTGATGGAACAGGCCCGCAAGGCAGGCGGCAAGGGCACGCTGCCCAACGCCTGGTGGGACCTGGAATCGAACGTGCGCGAGGCCGACGCGCAGGGTGCCGCCGCCGATTGGTCCGCGGTGGAGCGCGACGCCCGGCGCCTGGTGAACGCGGCCGAATTCCTGAACCAGATGCGGCAGCAGAAGAGCGGGATGGAAGCGCTGCTCGGGCGCTTCGACCAGGCGCTGGCCGAGATCGGCCTGTTGTTCGGGCAGGAACCTGACCCTCTGCTTGCGGGCTCGCCGGCGGCCGCTGACCTGATCGATCGCCTGAACACGGCCAACCTGCGCCGTCAGGTCGTGCTCGATTCGCTGCGCGTCGAGAACCGCCGTCTGGTCGAAACCGTGGGCGATCACGCCGAGGCCCTGGAGGCGCAGGTTGCCTCGCAGCAGGCCGAGATCAGCGCGCTGCGCAAGAAGCTGTGGGATACCGAACTGCGGGCCGGCGTGGCCGAGGCCGACCGTTCGGCGGCCGAGTCGGTGCTCACGATCAAGCAGCAGCGGGAAGAAGCCCTGGCGGCGGTTCGCGCGGGATTCAGCAAGGAAGAAGCCGAGATCATCGTCACCGCCGACGGCGCCGTGCAGTTGCGCGTGTTCGCGCTCTCGTTCGGTGTGGGCAGCGCCGACCTGAGCAAGGGGCAGGACAAACTGGTGGGCAAGATCGCCGACGCGGTCAGCCGGTTCCCCGGTGCGCCGGTGACCGTCGAAGGCCACACCGACGATTCGGGCAGCCGCGACGCGAATCTGAAGTTGTCGGAGAAGCGCGCGGCGGCGGTGGCCCGGCTGCTGGAGAAGAAGCTTTCGCTGGGCAAGGATGCGATCGCGACCGCGGGCTATGGCCCGGACCGGCCGCTGGCGCTCAACAGCACCGCCGAGGGTCGGGCGCGGAACCGGCGCATCGACGTCGTGATCGGCGCACAGTAGTGTCATGATCCAGGGGCCTGCGCCGTGCAGGCCCTTTTTCCCGTCTACATCAGCCAACGGATGGCCCCCGGTGGGGGCGTCCGGAAAGGAATGCTCCGATGCGTAACCGCTCCCTTTTCGTGATGCTTGCGATCACTGTCGCTGTTGCCGGAACCGCCGCCAACGCCGCCGAGCCGCTGGCGCCCGACACTTCGCGCCATGAGGCGAATATCGCGGTCAACATGCTGCAGAGCTCGTACAGCCGGAACTGGAACGGCGGCGACAAGGGTTCGGTCAACTGGAGCGTGACTTTCGACGGTCGCCACGAGAAGCAGATGGGCGCGAAGTACAACTGGTTGAACACGCTCAAGCTGGCCTACGGCCAGAATCACCAGCAGGAGCGGCGCAGCGACGGCGAACTCTACTGGCAGCGCCCGGACAAGAACACCGATGCGATCGAGTTCGAGTCCATGCTGAAATTGACCGCTTCCCCGAAGTGGAATCCGTACCTGGCGTTCGGCTTCACGTCGCTGTTTCGCGACCTGAGCGACGCCGACGGCCGTGACCAGAACTTCAACCCGCTGACATTCAGCGAGTCGGCCGGCGTTTCGCGGCAGCTCCTGGCCACGGAGAAGCGATCGCTGACGATGCGGCTGGGTGTCGCGCTCATCCAGAGCCACCGCAGTTTCTTCAGCGAGCCGGCGCCGTCGGAGGCGACCCTCTCGGAAGCCGCCTACACGACAGCCGCGGAACTGGTTACCGAGTACAGGTCGCAGCTTTTGTCCGACCGCGTGGGCTGGGAATCGAAGCTGAGGCTGGACCTGCCGCTGACCTGGTCAGGAAAGTCCGTGTTCGAGGACGGCTTCGTGTCGATCGTGCCGATGCCCGCAGACATCGCCGGCTACACGACGACCCTGGACGCGGACTGGGAGAACACGTTCTCGGCCAACATCACGAAGGTCATCGCGGTGAAACTGTTCGTGCGCTGGGTCTACGACAAATACGACAATTCGGTCAAGCCGGTGGTGGACGGCGATGGCGCGTTGGTGAACGAAGCGGCCGTGTTGTCGGCGATCCGGCCGGCGGGGCAGTTCAAGCAGACCCTGGCCCTGGGCTTCGGCTACAAGTTCTAGTGTTCTGTCCCAAGAATATTTATACTATATAGTGCCCCTGTGGTAGACTTCTCCCGAGGTCTGCCACAGGAGGTGCGTCAATGTCGCGCGGTCGTCCCGTAACACCCATCAAGCTATCGTCCGAAGAGCGTGAAGCGCTGTTTACCTTGGCAAATTCACGTTCGCTGCCTCACTCGATTGTCGATCGAGCGCGGCTGATCCTCATGGCCGCCGATGGACTCTCCAACGTCGCCATCGCCGAGCGGCTCGGGCTGACTCGGTTGACCGTCGCCACTCGTCGTCAACGCTATCTGCAGCAGGGTATTCAGGGCCTCTATGATGAGCCGCGGCCAGGTGGTCCGCGTTCTGTCGAGGACGAGCAGGTAGCTACGCTGATTCGCAAGACACTCGACACGAAGCCGAGCGACGGCACGCACTGGACCTGCCGCACCATTGCCAAGGAGACCCATCTCTCCAAGTCAACCGTGCACCGCGTGTGGCAGGCGTTTGGCCTGCAACCTCATCGCCAAAAGCACTTCAAGCTGTCGAACGATCCATTCTTTGTCGAGAAGGTCCGCGACATCGTCGGCCTCTATCTTAATCCACCCGATAAAGCCTTGGTTCTTTGCGTAGATGAAAAGACACAGATTCAGGCTCTGGATCGCACGCAGCCTCTGCTGCCGCTTGGACTGGGCTACGTCGAGGGCGTAACGCACGACTACGAGCGCCACGGGACCACGACGCTATTTGCGGCTCTCGATGTCGCCTCCGGTCACGTCTTGACGAAGTGCGTGGCACGTCATCGTCACCAGGAATTTCTAAAGTTCCTGCGGCAAATCGAAGCGGCCATCCCCAAGGATCTGGACATCCATCTGGTCGTCGACAACTACGCAACACACAAACACCAGAAGGTCCGCAGTTGGCTGGCCGCGCGTCCACGCTTCCACGTCCACTACACACAGACCTATGCTTCCTGGCTCAATCAGGTAGAGATCTGGTTCAACATCATCACGCAGCGTGCCATTCGGCGCGGCACCTTCCGAAGCGTGCCGGACCTCGTGGCGAAGATCGAGAGCTTCGTCGCCACATATAACCGCGAGAGCAAGCCGTTCGCCTGGACAGCCACCGCCGATTCGATCTTGGCAAAGATCGAACGGTTATGTATGGCTATTGCCGGGACAGGACACTAGCGGTACGCCGGCAGCCCCGTGATCTCGGCGCCCACGATCAGCGTATGGATGTCGTGGGTGCCTTCATAGGTGTAGACCGATTCCAGGTTGGCCATGTGGCGGCCTGGAGGGAACTCGTCGGTGATCCCGGCCGCGCCCAGGATGTCGCGCGCGCGCCGCGCACAATCCAGCGCCATCGCCACATGGGCGCGCTTGGCCAGCGAGACCAGCGGCACTTCGTCGATGCCGCCGTCCTTCAGGTGTCCCAGTTGCCGGCACAGCGCCTGGGCCTGCGTGATGCCGGTCAGCATCTCGACCAGCTTCTGCTGCACGAGCTGGAACGAGGCGATCGGCTTGTCGAACTGGCGCCGTTGCTGGGCATAGCGAAGGGCCGTGTCGTAGCAGTCCATGGCCGCGCCGACGGCGCCCCAGGCGATGCCGTACCGCGCCTGGTTCAGGCACGACAGCGGGGCCTTCAGCCCGCGCGCACCCGGCAGCCGGGCGCTGTCCGCCAGGCGCACCTGGTCGAAGACCAGTTCGCCGGTGTCGCTGGCGCGCAGGCTGTACTTCCCGTGGATCGGGTTCGAGGTGAAGCCCGGCGCGCCGCGCTCGACCAGGAAGCCGCTGACGCCCTCGGGCGTGCGGGCCCACACGACCGCCACATCGGCCAGGTTGGCGTTGGTGATCCACAGCTTGCTGCCGGAGAGCACCCAGCCCGCGCCGTCGCGCTCGGCCCTGGTTTCCATGCCGCCGGGATCGGATCCGTGATCGGCCTCGGTCAGGCCGAAGCAGCCCACCTTGCGCCCGGCCGCCAGTTCGGGCAGCCAGCGCTGTTGCTGCTCCGGCGTCCCGTAGACGGCGATCGGCCACATCACCAGACTGCCCTGCACCGAGGCGAAGCTCCGCAGGCCGCTGTCGCCGCGTTCGAGTTCGCGGCAGATCAGTCCGTAGATGGTCGAGCTCAGTCCCGGGCAGCCGGGTCCCTTGACCGAAGCGCCGAGCAGGCCGAGGGCGCCCAGATCCGGGATCAGCTCGACCGGGAAGGTGCCGGCGCGGAAGTGGTCGCGCAGGACCGGCAGGAACCGTTCGTCGACGAAGCGGCGGACGACATCGCGCACGCCGCGCTCTTCGTCGCTGAGCGTGTCGTCGAACCGGTAGAAGTCGACTCCGCGGTAGGTGCTCATGTCGGGTTCCATTCCTCCGCGCGCGGGAACGGCCTTCCCGGGCGCCGGACAGCGTTCGGTTCAGTTTTTCAGGAACGCGGACACCAGCTTGAAGTCCGGCGTGCCGGCTTCGCGCAGGATCTCGAACATGATCATCTGGGAGCCCATGATGTCGGCTCCCACGTCGCGCATGCGCTGCAGGCCCAGTTCGCGGTCGGCGGCACTGCAGGAACTGACCGCATCGGCCGCGATGATCACCTGCCGGCCCTGGCGGAGCAGGTCGCAGGCGGTCTGGTAGACGCACACGTGCGTCTCGATGCCGCAGAGGATGACCTGGTCGCGTCCGGTGGCGCGCAGCGCCTGGTTGAAGGCCTCGTCGCCGGCGCAGCTGAAGGTCATCTTCTCGATGGCCTTGAACGGGCGGCAGGCCTCGCGGATCTCGCCGGCGGTCACGCCCAGGCCGCGCGGATACTGTTCGGTGACCAGTACCGGAATCTTCAACTGGCGGCTGAATCCGATCAGCCGCTGCGACCGCTCCATCACGCGGTCCATTCCGTGGATCAGGTCGCGGAACTTCTCCTGCAGGTCGATCACCACCAGGACGGTACGGTCGACAGTCAGGCGTTCGGGCAGTCGGCGTTCGGTTTCCATCGATCCTCCCCGGCTCAGTTGCGCCGCGGCGCCGCGTAGTCGCCGCAGGGGCTGACGGCGATGGCGTACGGTCCGTGCCAGCTCTGGTTGAAGAAGCGGTCGGCGTCGCGAGGGGCGCCCGCGCCTCCCAGGAACAGGCTCAGGTTGCGCGATTCGAAGAAGTAGTCGCGCGACCAGTTGGAGGTTCCCACCCACAGCGCGTTGCCGTCGACTGTCAGGTACTTGGCATGTTCGACGCGGGCGAACGGGATGAAGCCGTCCGGGTGCGCGGGGATGGTGGTCAGGCGGATCTCGACGCCCGGCACCGCGGCCAGGCTCTTGAGCCAGGGCACGGCGTGTTTGGTCGCGGCCCAGTCGGCCAGGATGATGCGCACCTTCGCGCCGCGCACCGCCGCCCGCCGCAGCGCGCGGTCCAGGTCGTCGAACAGGCGCCCTTCGCGGTCGGCCACTCCGTAGGACAACAACTGCAGGTGCACCGAGTCGCGGGCGGCGTCCATCATGTCGATCAGCAGCGGCAGATCCCAGGGGACATCCGCCGGCAAGCCGGCGCGCGGGCTGGCGGCCAGGACGGCGCGGACCGTGTCGCCGGACGGACCGGTCAGGGGCACCGAGGGGAGATCGGTCAGCGACGCCTGTTCCGGCCCGCCGGGAGCGGTCGCCGCACCGGCCGGACCGGCCGCCAGGGCCCAGTCCAGCTCGAAGATGCGCCGGGCCTGCGCGGCCACCGCCGGGTCGCGCACCAGCACGCCCAGTTCGTGGATCTGCCCCAGCGCGCGCCAGTCGAAGTTCTGGCTGCCCAGATAGAGGCCGTCGTCATCGACCAGGAAATACTTGGCGTGCAGCACGCCGCCCCAGGCGGCGCCGACATCGAACAGGCGGCTGGCCGCGCCCGGAAGCGTGCCCACCCAGGCCGGGACGTCGGGGTAGGTGCGCTCGAACTTGGCGTCGGCAAGCAGCCGCACCGAGACGCCGCGCCGGGCGGCCGCTTCGACCTGTTCGAGGACGGGCAGCAGGAGGTCGGGGGCGCTCTCGGGGCCGCCCGCGTCCTTGCCGTCGCCCTTGCGGCTGAAATAGAACCCGGCCAGATCCACCCGGCCCGAAGCGCTGCCGATGACCTGGGCCCACACGGCGGGGGCGTCCGGAATATCGGGCAGGTCCAGCTGCGTGTGCTGGGGCCAGCTCTCGACCAGGGTGAACGTGCCGGGCTTGTCGGCGGCGGCGGCCGGGACGGCGCCGGCAAGCAGCACGGCTGCGGCGGCGGCGAGGGCGAACGTGGACATCGTCTGGGACCATTCCTTGCGTGGGTTCGCGATGGGCGCCGGATGGACATTGCTGCCCAGAATAGCGCCCGCCGCGGCCGGCGTCGAGCGCGACCGACAGGGCCGGGGCTTGCCTCCGGGGGCGTGTTCTGTCACAATGAAGGGCCGGGAAGCGGATTCATGGTCTTTTCGGCTTCGGGAACCCAATCTCCCGACGATGGTTAACACCAGAATGTCGGGTCCGAGCCCTCAATCGAGCCTTTCTGGAGCCACCGCTTGCAGCAGTTCCGCAACCTTTCCAGCGTCGTGATCGTGCGTGCCGGCTGGCTTGTGCTTGCCGGCTGGCTGGCGATGTGGCCGGCCGCCGAGGCCCGGCAGGCGGAATTGCGTCTGGTCGCGGCGCCGACGGTGCCGGATTCCGGGGCCCTCGGCGGCTGCTGCGGACCTTCGAAGCCGGTCGCGGACAGTGGCTGCTGCCGCGGCCGGGGCGAGTCACCGGCCCGGCCGATGTCGTGTCCGGATGCGGGCAGCGCCCGCTGTGTCCAGTGCCAGAGCACGGGAGGCGCCGCGCTCTTCGCGCAGGCCCTCGTGGTACCCGAACCCGAGCGCGCCGCCCTCGGCGCGATCGTCCTGCGTGATCCTGTCGCCGCCTCCCGCGATCTGCGTCCGCCGGTTCCGCCTCCGCGATCGGTTGTGGTCACCCGTACCTGAGCGGCGCATCCGGTCGGACGCGCCGCTGAATCCACACAACCGAGTTACGCGGAGGATCCGAACATGAATGCTCGCAAGTATCTGATTGCCCTGTCCCTGGGCCTGCTGGTGGCCGCCGGTGGCGCGTCGTACGCGACGGCAAAGGATGCCGAGGCGCCCAAGGCAGAGGTCAAGGCCTGCACGCCCGAGGCTGCGGCTGCCTGCGCAGCGGGCGGCACGCCTGCCTGCACGGCCACGGTGGAGACGGCCGACAAGGCGGCCTGCGCCAAAACGTGCAGCGCCGAGGAAGCGGCCGCGTGTGCGGCGAAGTGCTCTAGCGCCAAGGCCACGGCCTGCGCGACGAAGTGCAGCCATGGCGGCGGCCAGGCCTGTGCGACGAAGTGCGGCCATGGCGGCGGCCAGGTGTGCGCGACGAAGTGCGGCCATGGCGGCGGCCAGGTGTGTG
>JFJP01034724.1_pt1 | contig 60865 bp, 56 predicted proteins | sample 431651 | NCBI WGS metagenome assembly JFJP01 (sample SAMN02602958, study PRJNA72255) | Microbial mat metagenome, whole genome shotgun sequencing project. | biome: fresh water; feature: sink hole; material: water; isolation source: purple microbial (photo- and chemosynthetic) mats found in... | reverse complement strand
GGATACCGTGCCAGCGTTTCCTTGACACCTTGCTGCAGGACACCTTCACCGGTACCGTGGATGATTGAAAAACCCGTCAGGCTCTCCATGGTTGCCGCATCCAGTTGCCGTTCCAGGGCAGTGATTGCCTCGAGTAGCCTGAAACCCCGGAGGTCAAGCTCCATGACCGCACGGTTGGAGCGACTGGAACTTGATTCAATCGATACCGTTGGAGCCTTCTGCTCCAGCTCGACCGTAGTCTCGAGATCAGCCTCGTCAACGGTCAGGCGGAGCGCATCGGTCTCCACGAGCCACTTGCCGCCCTTGACGGCACGGAGCACCCTGCCCCGCCTGCGTGCCGGCAGCACGAGTACAGCCGAGCCTTCCGTAATTGCTGCCAATGGCTTTGAACCGGCTTTCAGGTCACGTTGCTGCAACCGGGCATTGCGGTCTGCCGCTTCAACGCGAACTTCAAGCTCGGCCAGGAATTCCTTGACTTCCTGGGTCTTGGCCTTGGTCAATTCGCCCTCGCGCACTTCCCGTACCAGGTTTTCCAGTGTTTTACGGCTCTCGGCCAGCAGGGTCTTGAGTTCGTAGACCCCCTGCGTCCGCAATTCAGATTCCCGCTGCTTGAGCTGCAATTCCTTGAGATCAGCCTTCCGCTGTTCCTCCATGGCATCGCGTAGCCTGCGCTTCTCTTCGTCGCGAAGTGAATCAAGCTCGCGGTGCTTGTCGGACAACCCACGGATGAGTGCGGAAATATCGGTTCGTTCTTCACGCAGGTATTTTCCGGCACCGTTCACGACCTCGTCGGCTACACCGTTCTTGCGTGCAATGTCCAGGGCACGGCTCTCGCCGGGTATGCCCATGAGGATGCGGTAGGTGGGAGAAAGCGTATCCTTGTCAAAGTCGACCGATGCATTGAGCACACCTTCCTTGGTATACCCGAAATTCTTTAGTATACCGTGGTGGGTCGTTACGAGGGTCAGCGCCCCGCGGTCTATGAACAGGTCAAGAAGCGCCATGGCTATGGCACAGCCCTCTTCCGGGTCTGTTCCCGAACCCAGCTCGTCAAGCAACACAAGACTGCGGCCAGTAGCCCCCTCGACAATCGCTGAAATTGCCTTCATGTGACCGGAGAATGTTGACAGCGACTGGTCCATCGACTGCTCGTCGCCTATGTCCGCCCAAACTCCGTCAAAAATTGGCAAAGCGGAACCATACGAGGCGGGAATAGCCAATCCAAACTGGTTCATCAGGGCAAAGAGGCCCGCAGTTTTAAGCGATACCGTCTTTCCGCCCGTATTGGGGCCGGTGACTATCAACGTACGTGCGCCGGAGGGCATGCGCAGGTCTATCGGTACGGCCTTTGAACCCAGGATGGGGTGGCGTGCTCGAACGAGTTCAATGCCGGAACTGCTTTCTTCGGCGTAGACACCATCATTCATATGTGAATACCGCGCCCGAGCATACAGCCCGTCAAAGGAGGCACAGAGCACGCGGGCGGTCTGGATGGCATCGGAATATGAAAAAAGCTTTGCTGTCGTCTCGCGGAGCACACGTTGCAGCTCGCGCAGGTATCGTGCTTCTTCCTCCACCAGCTCGTTGTTTTTCTGGACTAGAGCCTCTGGCTCGATATAGACCGTCTGACCCGTGGCTGAAACCTCATGCACTATGCCCTTGAGCCTGGCCTTGGAACCGGCTTTTACCGCAAGCACGGTCCGCCCATCGCGCTGGGTGGGTACGTCGCTCTGCAGCATGCCCCGCGTGTTCTCGTCCTGGAAAAACGACGAGGTAGTCTTCTCTATATCCATGTTGAGTCTGCGTATGCGGGAGCGTATTTCGCGTAGTTCAGGCAGGTCTTTGACCTCGCCATCCGGGCCGACTATCCTGAACGCGGCCTGCGCGACCGGTGCCAGATCTGGTGCTGCAGCCAGTTCTGCGGCCAGCGCTTCGTGCCGCATGCCTGACATCCAGCGGACCAGAGAGCCAAATGCGTCCGCCCACATCCCGAGCGCCCACAGTTCTTCCACCGAAAGGCAGGCGCCTTGCTTGCCTACTATGCGGGCAGACTCGTCCACAGGCGCGAATGAACCCGCAGGTGTGCTACGTACGTCCCGGAACAGTTCCCTGACGGCAGCCGAACGGGCTTTGGTGTCGGAGACTGTGGCCTGGTCCCCCGAAGGCAAGCTGGAGCGGACCGATCGCGCGCCTTCCTCGCTCAGGCAGTAACCGGCTACATCGTCCCTGATCCTGTAGAAATCAAGAAGTGCCAGCGCATGGTCATGCATCTTCGTAATCATCCTCTTCATAGCGGCGTGGTTTGCCAATTTTTTTTGCATACCCGCGGGTGTCTTCGAGTTCGGCCAGCACGCGCGCATAGCTCTCATACCTGTCCTCGTGGATGGTACCTTCCTCTACTGCAGCGGTTACGGCGCAACCGGGCTCGTCCAGGTGTTTGCAGCGGGCACCGAGCGCGCACTGCCCAGCCAGCCTCCTGAATTCCGGAAAACAGGCGCCCAGCGTTACGGGGTCTATACCCCTGACGGCCAGCCGCCTGAACCCGGGCGTGTCAATTACCCGGGTCACCCCGTCGGACAGCACCGAGAGTATCGCCGCTACCGTCGTATGCCGTCCGCGCTCGAATTTCTCGCAGACCTCGCCTACCTTGAGCCCGAGACCCGCCTCGAGCGCGTTGAGTATGGAACTCTTGCCCACACCAGACTGGCCGACAAAAGCGCTGGTCTTGCCGCTGATTCGCTCCCGGAGGATTTCGACACCCTGGCCATCACCGGCGCTCATTTCTATTGTCTCGAAGCCTATGCGCCGGTAATCGTCCATGCGCTCGGCTACTTCTTCGTCTATCCCGAGGTCTGTCTTGTTGAGCGCAATGATGAACGGCAACCTGTCCGAGGAAGGCTCCAGGGAAACCCGGTCTATGAAACGGGGCCGGAATGGCGGCATAGCCGCGCTCGTTACACAGATGAGCACATCCATATTGGCCGCAATGGCCTGGATGGCCTTGCCCTTCTCGTTGTAACGCCAGAACAGGCTCTTGCGGGGCACCAGCGACTGGATCATCCCCGTACCGGCGGAAGCCGGTTCCCATTCCACGATATCGCCGGCAGCCAACGGATTGTAGAAGCCCTCGGCGCCTTTGAGCTTCTTGCCCTTGAGCTGGCAGCGGACCATGGATCCGTCTTCGGTGAGTATGTCGAACCCGTTGTTGGACCCCGAAACTACGGTGCCGCGGCTCATGCCAGGACGCCTGCACAGGCAAGCCTGAAATGTGCTGCGAATCCGGCATAGATCGGGCCAAAATCACCGAGCCCAGTCAGGTACATACGATCTTGAGTCAGTGTGTCCCCGCCGTTGGGCGCACTGGAAACGCCCGGAACCCGGATCGAACCCAGTACAGTTTCCAGTCTCGCTGCGATACCGTCCCTTGAATCGACAATTGCAACGCCGGGGCCTGCCGCTTCCTTGAACTCATCAGCGAGATGCAGGAAATGCGTGCAACCGAGCACTATTGCGTCTACACCCTTAGCCAGCATTGCGTCCACACCCGGGCGGACAGCCGCCAGACGGGCTTCCCTGGTGGATCCTATGAATTCATGCTCCACAAAATCGACGAGCGTGCCATCACCGATCTTGACGACGATGCAATCCGCCGCCCATTCCCGGGCAAGATCCGTCAGGTATTCAGCCGCCGCCGCCGCCGGCGTCGCTATGACCCCAATCCTGCGGCTTTTTGACAAGGCTGCCGCAGGCTTTATCGCCGGCACCGTCCCCACAACGGGAATGCCTGGATGGGCCGCTCGTATCTCCTCTATGGCCAGTTCCGTAGCCGTGTTGCAGGCCACCACGAGAGCCTTGGGCTTTGTTTCTTCCACGAGCCTGGATATGGCGCGGAGTGCCAGTTCGACTACGTGTTCCCTGGTTTTCGTTCCGTACGGAAAGCCGGCGCGGTCGGCAAGATAGACAAAACGCTCGCCGGGCATCAGCAACCTGGCTGCAGCAAGATACGGAAGACCGCCGACACCTGAATCAAAGAAGGCGACGGGACGTTGATCACTGTGCATGGGTAATCCTGACGGGTGTGTCAATTTCCAAAAAGGTTGTCAAAGGCACTCTTGGCGGCATTCGAGGAATCCCTCGCCCTGCCACCGGAGACCGATGCTGGATCGGCCTTGAAGTATTCACAAAAATTCATGCGCTCCTTGTCCTTGACGGCTTCGGGCACCGTCTCCGTACAATCCTGGTACACGCCAGGTTTGAAGAAGCGGCAATGCCTGCAGATGTGCAACTCCCGCCCGCAGGTAGTACACAGGTCGCGGAAACCTATTTTCGTATCGGGCAGCGGAATACCGCAGAACGAACACATGTACGCATTGTATGCATCCCTGCCATTATTTTCAAGGTAGCGTTCAATTCTACCCATCTTGAGGACTACAGGGATATCGACTATCCTCTTCCGCATGCGGACGGCGCGGAGCACGTGCGCACCCAGGGAGGCTACGGCCATGTACGAATTGAAGCGATGCGCTGCACCAGGTTGCGACATCACGGCGCTGCATGGGTCGGAATACTGTTCAAAACACCATCCAGACCCCGATGGTTTGTCCGCCTCCATCCTCCAGGAGTTTACCGGTACCGATGTCATCAAAAACCTCAATGCCTCGGGCCTGCGATTCCAGGGCGCAGATGTTTCCGGCAAACGTTTTTATTCCTGCTCCTTTTCCAGAGCCATCCTCCAGAACATGAATTTCTCAGCCTGCACCTTCAGGATGTGTTTTTTTGATTTCAGCTTCATCGATTCAAGCGATTTTTCAGGCATCGACGCACAGTACTGCTGCTTTGCTGGCGCGCGCTTCCTCAATGTGTCCTTTGAACACTCGGAACTGGTCCACAACAGCTTCAATGGAGCCAGGACCAACGATTGCACCTTCAACTATTCAAACCTGTACAACTCCCGCTTCATAATGTCGGAATTCGAACATACGGATTTCATAGATTGCAACCTTAAAAGGACGTTCATCATACCGAACAAAGAGTCGGAGGTCTCCTGGCGTTTATCCAACACACAGGAAGCCATCCGGGAACTCGACAGGATCGATCAATGACCGTGTTCTTCCACTACTCCCTGCATGGCTTCGCCAATGTCTATCTCGTCGGCAATGACACCACCATGGAAGCGGCCATTGTCGACCCCGCAGCGTTTACGATAGGCCTGCTCAATTTCATTGAAGACAAGGGCTACACGGTCAAGGCAGTCCTGACGACGCATAACCATCCCCATCACATAGACGGCCTCCGGACACTGCTCCGGATTTATGACGCCACCGTGTATTCAAGCAATGCAACCATCGGTGATGTGCAATGCAGGATGGTACGCGACACCGAGGTTTTTACCGTCTGCGGACTCGAAGTGCAGGCCCTCTCAGTCCCGGGCCATTCAGCGGATTCCATGGTCTATATTTTTGACAAAATCATATTTACCGGCGACACCCTGCACGCCGGCCTCATAGGCAAGACTATGAGCCAGTATGGAAACAAATTGCTCAAGGAACAACTTTCCAGAAAGATTCTCAGCCTGTCCGATGATTGCCTTGTCCTGCCAGGACACGGACCTCCAACGAGCATCGGTGCAGAAAAATTATACAACCTCGGCTGGAGGAAGACAAAGGAGGACATCCGCAATGACCAGTACGACCTTTTTGTCTGATTTTTCCAGCTTTACATGGCGCAGAAGCCAGACCTATACTTCAACTGCTCAAGAGGTCGGTGCGGTTGTGCTGACATTGAAATCGACATAAGGAGATCCCGATGAGGAAGACAAGGGCGATCGCCATGATCATGCTGGTATTGCTCGCGCTGGGCAGCATGGCGGCCTGGGCAGCAGATGACATACTGGGCCTGTGGAAAATTATCGACGACAAGACCAACAAGCCTACGGCTTATGTTTTGTTGTACATGAACAATGGCAAGCTCTTTGGCCGGATGATGGCTACGATCAGCAAGGAAACCGGCATCGTAGACGATACCATCTTCACCAAAACCAAGAAAGCCGATGCCCTTGCAGGCAATCCACCCAATTGTGGCCTTGATTTTGTGTACGAGCTGCAACCCAAGGGCAACGACTGGAAAGGTTCCATCATAGATCCCGCGGATGGCAAGGTCTACGATTGCACCATCAAGCGTGATGGCACAAAACTCGTTGTGCGGGGCTCCCTCAAAGGCACCGGTGGACTCCTCGGCAGGAATCAGACCTGGCACCTCTCGAGCGTAAAGGATCTGCCCGCCGGTTTCGTGTTACCTGACAGCAAGACCTTTGTACCTGTAATTCCCAGGAAAAAGTAATGCACTTTCGCCCGCACCCTTCCCGGGGCTGCGGGCGGAGTTTCATGCCGGGCTTGTCTTGAACCGCCGCGAGGGCGTGGCTATTGACTCCTGGGCTAAAACAACTGCCAGGTTGTCGCTACCAGAAGTGAGCGTGGCTTCGAGCACTGCATACAATGCGCCTATGGTTTTTTCTATTGATTCAACGATATCCATGCATTTCAGATAATAACCAAGGAACAAGGCGCTGGCCAGATCACCGGACCCTTTCGGGGGTTTTGCAAAAGGCAGGATTGGTGCCGTCACTGCTTTCATTACTGAGCCATCACTTACGAAAAAGCCCAGCTCGCCTCCCCCCGCGGACCTGAAACTCTTTATGATGACGATGCGCGGTCCCATCCGGTGTATCGCCTCCGCAGCCGCCGCAGCGTCACGGGCAGAAGATATTTCTATCCCCGCCAGCAGACTTGCCTCGAATTCATTAGGGCAGACGATGTCGGCCCGGGTTACTGCCTCTGTCGCCATAAACCCGGGCAATCCGCTTTTTACATAGAGACCACCAGGAAAATCGCCCATTACGGGGTCGCAGCAGTATATGGCCCGTGGGTTTGCATGTTTGGTTGCGTCGACGGCCCGAACTATGGCCTGGCCGGTTTCGGCGTCGCCCATGTACCCGGAAAGCACAGCGTCGCACCGGGACAACACCCCAAGGTTTTCAAGTCCACGTACCAGGCTGGAAACATGTTCTGCGCCGAATGCAGTACCGGTCCAGCCCGGCATTCCCGTATGGCAGGAGAACTGCACCGTATTGATTGGCCATACCTCAAACCCCAGCCGCTCCAGCGGGAAAACGGCAGACCGGTTGCCCACCCGTCCGTACACCACGTGAGACTGTATAGAGAGTATGTTCATGCTGATACTCCGTTGCCTGTTGTACTGTTTTTTTCAAAGCGCTCCGCATTGGTCAACGCGGCCAGCAGCGGTACATTGAGCACATCAAGACCACGCTCCGTTGGTTTGAGCGATATGCCGTCATACTGCACAAGCTCAGGAAATTCTTCGTGTAGTTTGCCGAATACCGTACATGCGTCAATGCCGAATCGATTTTCAAAGCTGGATACATTGAGGCCACGCACCGTCCGCAGCGCAGTCAGCAGGGTCTCGAACATGGCATCCACACCGGAGACCAGCGACTCCCGGACCGATCCTGCCGGGTCATCGTAGTAACGCCCATCATCGTCAGCATTTTCAAGCCTGATGAAAGCCCCGTTCTCCGACGCGACATTGCCCACCCCCGACGGCCCAACTGCAAGCCAGTCACCCATGGCCCAGTACACCTCGTTATGTATACTTTCCTGACCAGGTATTGCCCAGTTTGAGACCTCATATCGTCTGTAACCTGCTCCGACGAGCACTTCCGCCGCAGCTTCATACAGATCCGCCCGCTCGTCCTCGTCAGCCAGGCGCACGGTTCCAGCCTCCGCGGCGGCCTGCAGGGGCGTGCCTGGTTCCAGCGTCAGCTCGTACAACGACACGTGCCCCGCACCGAGACCGGCGAGCCAGAGCGCGTCCCGTGCGATTCCCGACGGGGTCTGACCGGGCAACCCGAACATCAGGTCCGCTGACCAGCGCGCGCTCCAGCCGCGGGCTATTAGTTCCAGCCGCTTCATGGTGTCGCGCGCGCTGCCACGGCGCCCCGCAATCCGTCTGGCTTCATCCTCGAGGCTCTGTACTCCAACGCTCAGCCTGTCGACGCCTGATCCAGCGAGCATGTTCAGGAGTTCCCCGGTCACATCTTCGGGGTTTGCCTCGACGGTCCACTCAGCGGGTTCCCTGCCACCGGCGCGAGCGCTCTTGCCTAGCACATCAAGAACCTTGATCAGGATTTCAACGGGCAACCAGGAAGGAGTCCCCCCGCCAAGGTACACCGTGTTGAAGCCTGAGTCACCAAAACGACGCCCGTGGCTCTGAAGATGGCGGTCTACAGCATGCAACCAGGTACTGGCGGAGTCGTGCAATGCCTGAGGACTCTTCGCAGCAGTATGGAAGTCACAGTAGGAGCAGCGTGAAGCGCAGAAAGGCACATGCGCGTAGAGTGAAGGGGCTTCTGGCACGGTGCCTAGAATCCGGATATCCGGTCCAGAGGCCAGTACCGGAACAGAACCTTGCCGATGACGAGTCCTGATTGTACCGAGCCAAAAAATCTGGAATCAGCGCTCGAGAGTCGGTTGTCACCAACGACGAAGAATTCTCCAGGCCCAAGTTCAACTGAGGCCATGGTACCGGAAAGCGGCATATCATTGCTCCAGTCCTGCACGGGTTGACTGCTCTTGATGTCGTAGTCGGCACCCGAGACTTCATATTCTGTCAGATAATGAGAGGACCCGCTGGACTTTACGTATACAATGTATCCGTCCATCATTACGGAATCACCTGGTCCGGCAACAATGCGCTTGAGGACCGGTGTATCAAGCGAGTCCTGTAGATCGGATTGACCAAATCTCTGGAATGTAAGAAAGCGTATGGATGAATCAACAAGACGCTGATACCAGGAGCGTTCCCCAGATGAAGGCAATCTAACCAGGACTATATCGCCGCGGCCGGGAGCCTTGAAGCTGGCGCGTTTGCCGGTAAACGGGTTCAGAATTCCGTATGTTGAAGAACCAACAACGATCCTGTCCCTGGATTCAAGCGTAGGCTGCATTGATGATGAAGAAACCATCCAGGTTTTGAACGCAAAGGCAGAGAAAACTTCAAACACGACAAAAAACAAAGCCATGTATTTCAGGATCTTGAGGATCCTGGACCGTCTGCGTCTCGCGTCTTCAAATGATTGTACGCGCTTCATCCTGGTTACTCGATGCCCCCGATACGCCTTAATGGCCAATATACGAACAGGGCGTGTCCGAGCACCTTTTTTAGAGAAACGGCTCCGAACCAGCGGGCATCTTTGGAATTATCCCTGTTGTCGCCCATCGCAAAGATCCGGTCCTCCGGGATAAACCAGCCGGTACGTATTTTGCGATCTTCGGCAACTATCCGGGCATCGTGGGGGTATGCGGAAGAAAGCTCGGACATCCGTGCCGCATTGAAAGCCTGATCGTCATACGGGCTGTATCGAGCCTGTGCCTCAGTCATGCCAAGCCCCATGTCGACCAACGCTGCCTGCCGGCCTGCGGCATGGATGGCAGGATACTCGTCTGGTTCAACCATACGCCTGAGCGGATAGGTAAAACCGGAGAGTTTCTGGTAGTCACGCTCTGCAACCCAATCGTCTGCTCCTCTGAAAAGGAAACTGACCTCACCATCTACGACCCTGACCGTATCACCGCCTGTGGCTACAGCCCGCTTGATGAGATAATGAACGCGCGGCTGTCCGGCCTCGTCCAGATCGATGTCAACGAGCGTCAGCGTCGACATATATACGAATTGCTGAAGGATAGTGAACAGTGGTCCTTTGGACAGATAGGCCGGGTTCTCGAAAACAACGATCTCGCCGCGCTTGGCCTGTCTGGATCCTGGAATTTTAGCCATCCCCGGCAGCAATTCTGGCCCGTACACAAGCTTGTCGACGAAAATCATGTCGCCGATTTCAAGTGTCCCGGACATAGATCCAGAGGGTATCCGGTACATCTGGAAGAGATACTGGTTTATAAGCAGAACCATGCATACTGCCCAAAGGATGGCTTCTGCCCAATCCCGGATCCAGTGCTTGGACTGTTGTTTCATTTTCTGGGTCAGTCGTCGTTTCTTGCGGCGCGTCAGGACGCGTTCGGTAAAGGACTCCAGTGACCCGGCGAAGTCAATTTTTGCATCCATCGCAACGAAACTACCATCTTTCGGTCGCGTTGACAAGCCTTGGCACCGGCTTCTATAATCCTGCGATGAACGACGATAAGATGATAACCCAGAACGATATCGATTCGGCCTCGGTGCGGCTGAAGCAAGTTTTTGGCGTGTCTCCCAGACGCTACCTGCCAGTCATATACAGTGCCGCCATTCTTGCCCTTGCGTTTCTTCTTTTAGTATATCCCGGCCTCAGGAATCCAGGTGCAACCTGGTCTTTTATCGTTGATCCGCCAGGATCCGCCGTGTACGTAGACGGAGCATACCGTGGATCCGCCCCCTGCTCAGTATTCATCAGCAAGGGCGAGCACGCTGTCGCAGTTACCAGGCCGGGATTCCTCGACCACACGCAGTCATTGACCAGCACGGGGCATTTTTTTGGAACCTTGCTTGTCAAACCCAAAGCGCAACTATCCGTTTCACTCGTAAAGTCACCGGAATCCTCCATACTTGAAGACGGAGTCCGCCACTTCGCAGCGTGGGCTTTGTCCGGCTCGCCCAGTGAAGCGTATCAGATACCCTTGGTGCTGTCGGATGCCGCACGCGCTGCATCCATAGATCCCGCTACCATAGATGCCGAGCGCCTGGCGGGTGCTGCTGCCTCTTATTCCCTGCATGCGCAGTCTTTCCGCGATGTCGTCCGTGCAGTATCGATAGCCTATGGACGCTCCGCAGCCCTTACTCCGCAATCGCTCGCACGTATCATCTCCGGACTAGGGCTTGAGCTTCGCGATGATCCGGCTTTGCTGGCAACCGCGGCACACCTGCTTCCCACGCCTGTCCGGACCCGGCTTGAATCGATGCCAGCGTATAAAGCAATGATAGCCAGTGCAAGCAGCACGAAAGCAACGGCAACAGACGGCGTGGGGCAAACCTCTATTGTTTCAGGCCAGGAGTTCATAGCGCTGAAAGGCGGCAACGCCATCATCAAGGCGGGAACGGCTCTCTCCGCAGTCGTATTCGTGGCACCGTTCCGTCTGGCAAGCGCTGAGACGACAGTAGGAGATTTTGCACGCTTCATCAGGGCCCGCCCGGAATGGGCTCCAGCATCAACCGCTACACTGGCCTCAAGAGGACTCGCAGAAGGCGATTACCTCAGGGGATTCGCGGAGGCCAAGGATACAGAAGTGCTTGCATATGTTTCCAGACCCGCGGCTATCGCTTATTGTGACTGGCTGACTGAAACCGCACCTCCGGGCTACCGTTTTGTGTTGCCCAGCGAAGCACAGTGGTCATTTGCCGCTGCCGTGAGCAATGCTTCTGCAGGACGTCATGCTCTTTTTTCAGACCTTGGTGCCACAGGTCCTTTGAATCCCGACTCACTTCCACCCGATTCTGCTGGCTTCAGAGGACTGCTTGGCAATGTATGGGAGTGGTGTGCGGATTCGTACGCGCCAAATCCTGCCAGTGGACAGGCAGGCAGGGAACGGTTTTCCTCGTCGGAAGCGGTCGTACGTGGCGGCTCCTGGGCCAATCGTTCAGATCTCGTCAACCTTGATTCACGCGGCCCGATACAGCAAGCGGATTGCTCCGCTTATGTTGGGTTCAGAGTAGCGCTCGTCGCAGAAACGAGACAGTAATGGATGGAATCAAGATTATCGCGCTGAACAGGCGCGCACATTTCGACTATACCGTAGAAGAGACACTTGAATGTGGTGTCGTCTTGCTCGGTTCCGAGGTGAAATCCCTGCGCATAGGCAAAGTATCGTTTCCTGATGGGTATGCAGCATTCGAAAAAGGTGCACTCTGGCTAAAAAATGTGCATATAGCAGAATACACATGCAGTTCCATATTCAACCATGATCCTGACCGCCCCAAAAAACTTCTTGCCCACGCCCAGGAACTGAAGCGCCTGGAGCGGAGGGTCAACGAAAAGGGTTATACACTGGTTCCGCTGGATTTTCACTTCAGGAAAGGCCGTGTCAAGGTTGAACTGGGGCTTTGCAGGGGCAAGAAATATTCAGACAAACGTGAATCCATCAAAGAACGTGATGTCATGAGGGATATCCAGCGTGAATTCCGCGACAGGCAAGGCTGAGTATGGGTGGCGGATTACGCATAACCGGCGGCATCCTCAAAGGGCGTCGTATCGAGGTTCCCAAGGGAGATTTCGAGATACGCCCCGCAATGGACAGGATGCGGGAATCATTGTTCTCGATACTCGGTCCTCTCGCTGGAAGGTCATTTCTTGACTTGTTTTCTGGCTCCGGCATCATAGCTCTGGAAGCAGCCAGCCGCGGAGCTTCACCTGTTGCCTGTGTTGAACGCGACCGGGCCAAACTTGGCCTACTGATCCAGAATGTTTCCATTGCACCAGAACGCATCGACTGCCACTGCGTACCAGTGGAACGCTTCGTTCTCCGCTGTGAAAGAACCTATTCAGTCGTATTCTGTGATCCACCCTTCCCCTATGCCCACAAGGCCGATCTCGTGAGGTCCATCGCAGAGAAAGGACTGGTAGAACCAGGTGGAGTGTTGCTTATACATTACCCGTCGGAAGAACGGCTTCCACCCTCGCAAGGATCGCTTGTAATGACAGATGAACGTACATACGGAAGATCGATTGTCCGCTTTTTTACGAGGGCACAAGACCAAGGGCCCGGCATCACCTATCAAGAGCCTGTATCAATTTGATCAACCGGAAATCAAGGGAATCAGTACGGGTATCCGACGGTAACGAGGAGGCATCCAATTCATTTGAAACCCAGTTCGACTCAAGCTCATCCTGATTCAACAGGTCGACTGGTTCCAGCATGAGTTCATGGTTGTGCATGGAACTCTCCCATATCGAAGTAACCGCGTGGTTGACCCCGATTAGCTTGTTATTCTATATATCCAATATTACTATATCACGCTAAAATGCTTTTCCCTCAGATTCCGTTTGAATGCTTTGAATTGATTATTTGAAAAAAGTCATTTATATTGATTGCTGATACAGTAAAATATAGCGGGCATTGCGCCGAGGACGGAGTCCAGATGGACCAGACGATATTCCAGAATTTCCCTGATGACGGCCTCATCAAGACAGTTGACGAGCCTAATGGGGATTTATCGTCTGAACAGAAAGCACAGCTGAATCGTAGAGGAAATGCCATCTTCAATAAGGGTGATATTGAAACTGCGCGGCGCATATTCCAGACGACAGGATATTCTGATGGGCTTATGCGAGTCGGAGAATCTTATCTGAGTGCCGGACAACCTGTTGATGCGCTCAAGATGTTCAAATTGTCACACGACCAGAAGAGAAGCGCAGAACTTGTGGAACGCGCTGCGCAGGCTATACGTAAAATGCTAACCGAGAAGGAAAAAGAATGAGTGATAATACCAGCCAGGACGACGCACACGAGTTCGATGAGGCAAGCAGCACCCAGGAGAACGATGAACTCATGGAGATCGCTGAACTCTCCAAGAAAGGGTATCAATTCCTCAAGGAAAACCGTGTCGGTGACGCCGAGCGGAATTTTAAAAAAATCCTTGAGAATGACCCTGAAAACAATTACGCCCTCGTCGGGCTTGGTGATGCCGCCCGAAAAAGGGCTGCACACCGTGACGCAGTCGATTTTTACAAGAAATGCCTGATTTACCATCCAGGCAACAATTATGCGCTCTTCGGTCTCGCTGACTGCTACAAGGCTCTCAATCAGTACCAGAAGGCCATAGAGATATGGGAACAGTACCTGCTCCATGACAACAAGAATATTACGGTGCTTACCAGGATCGCGGATGCGTACAGGAAAGTACGTGATTTCAGAAAGTCAAAGGCAATATACCTCCGAGTCCTCGAGATGGAATTCGACAATCCTTATGCCCTTATAGGCTTGGGACACTTGCACTATGACTTCAAGGAATATCGTGACGCACTCCATTACTGGCAGCGTATGGTTGATGCCCAGGGTGATCTTGTCGATATAAGGGTGCTTACCTCTATTGGCAACTGTTACCGCAAGTTAAAGCAATTTGACCTTGGTGTTCCCTATTTCGAGAAAGCCCTGCTCAAGGAAGCCGATAACTTCTATGCACTTTTTGGACTTGCTGATTGCTATCGCGGCATAGGTGAACCGCAGCGCTCGCTTGATTACTGGAATCATATCCTGGACAAGGATCCCCGAAACAAGGTCATCCTGACTCGCGCAGGTGATGCCTATCGCAGCATGGATCGATTCGAAGAAGCGGCTGAGTACTACGAACGGGCCTTGAACATCGAATTCGACGTGTACGCTGTACTTGGTCTTGCTACGATCTCCCGGATGCAGGGAAAGGTGCAAGCTGCCATAGAGTCGCTCAAGCGACTCGTTCAAAACGATGCCAAGAATTACCGCCTGCACCTTGAATTGGCACAGTGCTATCTGGCTACCGGTGAACGACGGAAAGCAGAAGAGACGCTGCAGGATTTCATGAAGCTCGGTATACGGAACCCGCATATTCAGGAATTGATGAACAAGATACAGAATCAGTGAACGACGAAACGACTGGACGCAGGGTTGCCGCCGCTGGATTGCTACCGGAAGAACTGAATGTAGCCCTGTCGTTACGTCCGTCCTTCCGTGGCAGGCAGGTGTTCCGCTGGATAGCGAGCGGCGCAGCCACCTTCTCAGACATGACTGACCTGCCAGTTGCAGATCGGGAACGGCTCGCGATCAATGACCTGTATTCTTCTACCGTTGACGCTTCGATATCCTCTGATGACGGTTCAGTCAAGCTCAAGATAAAGCTTGCTGATGGCGCGGCCATCGAGTCAGTCCTGCTCTCCGATGCCGAAGGCCGACTTACCGCGTGCCTCTCCACACAGGTGGGCTGTCCGATGGCCTGTGCCTTCTGCAAGACCGGCACACTCGGGTTTCTGCGCAACCTGGGCCCGGATGAAATGGTAGAACAATACCTGCATCTCGCAGCCCTCCGCGGCAGGCCATCCAACATCGTATTCATGGGCATGGGCGAACCACTGGTCAACCTCGAAGCACTCAGAAAAGCCATAACGATATTTACGCATCCGGACGGTTTTGCGATTTCCCGGCGCAAGATAACCATCTCTACCTGCGGCATTGCACCGGCAATCCGCGATCTTGCAGACAACGGCCCGCATGTCAGGCTTGCAGTATCCCTGACGGCAGCTACCGATGTCCTCAGAAGCGCTCTGATGCCTGTAAACCGGTCCTGGAACCTGGCCGCACTTAAAGATGCCCTGCTCTACTACCAGCAGAAAACCGGAGACAGGATAACCCTCGAGGCTGCCATCATGGGGGGCGAGAATTCCAGCGTCGCCAGCGCCTCGGCCATGGCAGACTGGATTCATCCGCTCAACGTCCAGGTAAACGTCATTCCCTGGAATCCTGTTCCGGGGCTCCCTTACCGTGAACCAGAACGTGGAGAAGCCGCGGCTTTTGAAGCTGAACTTGTCCGCCGCGGTATCAATGCCATTCGGAGGGCACGGAGAGGACGAGGCGTATCAGGCGCTTGTGGCCAGCTCGGAGACACTCTTGGTGCTGAAATTGCCATGTTGCCCGAGGATGATTAGTGGTCCTGCAACCCGGCTAATTTCTGGGCAAGCCGCTGTTCACGTCGAAGTGCCTTTTCCCGCAGAATGCCTTTTGCCATCACTGAAGCCCGGTACACCAGGCGCAATGATTCCTCAAGGTTACCCAGTATCCTCTCCGCATAGACCGATTTTGAGAATAGCCCAGCCGGGTCATCCGGCAGTTTCGGTATGAGTGCCAACCGATAATCCGGACGCCCTTGTCGGGCATATATTTTCATAAGAGGCCTGGTAGCCCTGACATCACCAGAGTTCAACGCAGCGCAAAGCGTCTTTTCTGCCATGCCTTCATCTATGCGGGCTTGAAGCACAGCCAGACCAACAGGGTCACTTCTGCAGGCAGAAGCCCCCGTGACCGCGTCGTGGATCAGCAGGAACAAGGTTGCAAGGGAGCGGACGTCAAGTTCGTTGTGCGAGAATACCCGGGCGAGCCGCTCGGTGCTGCCATGCTTCAGGTAGTCAAACCAGACGTCAGGAACTTCTGAACCAGGAATGTCATCTTCGCGTACGACACCCAGAAATTCAGCCTCAAGCTTGCCCAGCGAACAATCGCCGATGGTACGGTGCCACAGTCTCCTCGCAGCGTGCAGTGCGTCCACATGTATTACTGCCGCAGGAGGCCCAAGCCCGTTCATCGTGCGCCGGACAGAGTACAGGGGCATATCAAACGTGGATCCATTATACGTGACCACAGTCCCGGCCCGGGCAAATTCTTCTTCCAGGCATTGCAGGAAATCTGGTTCTGACGGGTAATCATCAATGAAATACTGCCGGACTGATATGGTGCCGTCATCCTCATACCTACCAAATGCCGCAAGAAACGCTACTGTTCCTGATCCACCTGACAATCCTGTTGTTTCGAGGTCAAAAAAAACAATGTCCCGCAAGGCAACATCAAGCGAACCAATACGTCCCGAGAAAAGGTTCAAACATAGTCGGGTTGCAGAGTCGCGATGGTCGATGCGTGAACATGTGTTTCTGCATCTGAGGCCTGCCTGCAGAATTGTCCAGCCCTCAGGAAAAACATCCCGTTGCTTTTGGTGGACAAGGCCAGAATCCTTTGCTTTTTCAAACGTGTTTCCAGCATTTCCGCGGATGCGCGATAATCTGGCGCGCAGGTTGCCAGCCACGTGTTACAGCGCCTCTCCACCATGCCAGGCAAGGCCTCTGATCGCGGCGTGAACAAGTGATGCTGCACCGGATTTGCGGTGCTTCGCAGCCACAAACGCCTCATTGGCCACTCCGATGCACGAGGGGCAGCCATCTTCACAATCACAGGCAGATATCCGGTCAGCCGCAATCATGAGCACGGAGCCCAATGAAAGCGAAAGTGCTTCTGCCAGGCCTGTTCCGCCCGGATATCGGTCCCATACGTACACGGCGGGCATGCAAAAATGGTCGTCCCTGATCCGCCATGTTGCGCCCAGATCTGACCGGTCACAGAGTAGCTCTATAGGGGCCAGGTCGCGAATGAGGCTGCAGAATGCAGCAAGGGTGGCAGCGCGGTCCAACTCAGGCAAGGCTCGCAGCAGTGCTCCTGATGGGGCTTGTTCCGGAAACAGTATAGTGAGAGTTCTGGTCTGCATTTCTTCAGGAGGGAGGTATATTTCTCCATATCCTATATTCTCATTGGTATGAAACCGTAGTTTTTTGAATTTCTCGGCGCTGGAACGTACCAGTAAATCACCGACTACTACAGGAAGCAGGTCCGTGCCAAAGCGTTCATCCTCTGACAGAACCTTTATATCGGTTTTTACAATAGCGTCAGTATAATAATTAGTCTGGCGTTCCTCTACGAGACATTGCCGGTTCTCTATGTCCAGCTTCAGAACGATAAACTGAATGCCACGGTGAATGTAGACAGCGTCGTCAAACACGAGTTCTTTTGCGCTCGGCCGATCCATCTCACCGATTACTTCATTCCTTCCACCCGTGGAGTCTATGATGACTACATTATCAGCGGTCGCTGACCTGAGAGAAATCTTCTCTGCGGGGTAACCGGAAGCAGACCAATACCAGCGTCCACCGGTATTCCGGACAGTACCTTCTTCCTCCAGGAAGCTCAGCACAGCCTCAGGTTCAGGGCCGAATGATTCTCCTGCCCTGAATGGCAGTTCAAAGGCCGCGCATTTGATGTGGTCTGCGTAAATATAGGGATTATCAGCATCTATCCTGGCATTTTCTGCGGTCGTTCCAAAAAAACGGTCAGGATGCTCGATGAGGTACTGGTCGACCGGGGAACTCGTAGCTACATACACCGCCATAGATGCTCCCTTGCGCCGGCCTGCCCTGCCAGCCTGTTGCCAGAACGAGGCAAGGCTCCCTGGCCAGCCCGATATGACCGCGGCATCCAGCCCCCCGATATCAATACCCAGTTCAAGCGCATTGGTTGAAACGACACCATGAATGCTCCCCTCCCTGAGTCCCCGCTCAATCTGTCTTCTTTCATTGGGCAGGAGTCCGGATCGGTAGGGTTCTACACGGATGCGGCTGTTTTCAGTAAAGATATTCTTGAAGTACTCGTTCAGGTATGAGGCTAGAATCTCGACTTTGAGCCTGGAGCGCGCAAAGAGAATGGTTCGCACTCCGGAAGCAAGGAACGAGGCTGCGATGGCCATTGACTCATCGGCGGAACTTTTACGTATCCCCTGCACGGGATCAACAACAGGTGGATTATAGAATGCTACGGTTTTTTCAGCCCGAGGCGCACCATTCTCTGTGATGGCCTGCACTGGTCTGCCGATCAATGCTTCTGCCAATTCTGCGGGATTGCCTATCGTCGCAGAACATAATATGAATCGTGGAGAGGAACCGTAATACGCAGCGACTCTGAGTAGCCTTCTGAACACATTGGCTACATGACTACCAAAAACGCCTCTGTACGAATGCATCTCGTCTACAACAATGTAGCGAAGTCCTGCGAAAAACTTGATCCACTTGGCATGATTGGGAAGCACCCCGGAATGGAGCATGTCAGGGTTGCTGATGACAATACGCCCCGAATCCCTGGCTGATTTCCTGGTGGATTGTGGGGTGTCTCCGTCATAGGTCGCCGCTTTGACAGGCAGGATTCCGGCTTCTATCAGTGCGTTGAGCTCTGCCTGCTGATCCTGTGACAATGCCTTGGTGGGAAACAAGTAAAGAGCCCTGGCGTCAGGATCTGCAAGCAGCGCCTGCACGACCGGTAGGTTGTAGCACAGCGTTTTTCCACTCGCGGTAGGAGTAACAACGACAAAATCAGTGCCTGTTGTTGCATAATCCCAGGCAGCACGCTGATGATCATACAGGGATTCAATTCCACGTCCATTGAGCGCAGCCTTCAGACGCGGGTCAAGTTGAGGCGGGAAAGGGGCAAAACGGGCAGGCGCGGCTGAAACATGCTTAATACTCGCAATATATGGAGCAAATTCTGAGTTGTTCAAAAAATCGGTGAGTGGATCTCTGGTATAGTTGTTGCTCATGGCTATAGTATGATACGGCAAACGAGGCGATTGGTAAATCTTGTTTTAACGGATGAACATGCTTCGAATGAGTGATTGCGTACGAGACAGTCGTGATATAATCGGTCAATAGATTTTATTATTGGAGGTAACGATGAACAAGGTCTTATCAATAGTCCTCGGTGGAGGTAAAGGTTCGAGACTTTTTCCTTTGACAAAAGACAGGGCAAAACCAGCGGTACCTTTTGGTGGTCGTTACAGAATTGTAGATATTCCTATCTCCAACTGCATAAATTCGGGTTTCAAGCAAATTTATATCCTTACTCAGTTCAATTCAGCTTCATTGCATCTACATATCGCCCGAACGTATGTATTCGATACCTTCTCGGACGGATTTGCAGAGGTGTTGGCAGCCGAGCAGACACTTACCCATTCCGGCTGGTATGAAGGTACGGCAGATGCTGTCAGAAAAAATCTGGTACATTTCAGGCCACAGAATCCCACTCATTACCTTATCGTTTCGGGAGACCAGCTGTACAGGATGGATCTTGCCGACATGTTCCACAAGCATCTGGAATCAGGCCGCGCTCTGACTATCGCCTGTACTACCGTTACCAGAGAAGATGCCAGCGATTTTGGCATCATGAAAGTAGATGAAAATAGTAAAATCGTAGAATTCCAGGAAAAACCTGGCGCTACAAAGGATATTTCAGACTATAAAGTCCCCAAAGAACTGATGAAGGACCGCCGAGGTTCCAAGGAATACCTGGCATCCATGGGAATCTACATCTTCAATGCGAGTCTCATGGAAGAAAGTCTTGCCAACGATGAAAATGATTTCGGCAAGGAAATCATACCGAACATCCTGAAAAAGCACGATATCAATGCCTATATATTCGATGGCTACTGGGAAGATATAGGAACAATCAAAAGCTTCTACGAGGCAAATCTCAACTTGACTTCTATATCACCTGAATTTAATTTTTACGATGAGACCAGCCCGATTTTCACACATCGACGTAACCTTCCAGCATCAAAAATCAATTACAGCACCCTTAACCAGGCCATAACTTCTGATGGTTGTATAATCACGAATGCTTCGATTTCCAATTCCATTGTAGGAATCCGTACCATCATCGAGGCTGGTGCAAGTTTCTCGGGTGTTGTCTGCATGGGCTCGGATTATTATGAGACTGAGGCTCAAAAGCTAAAAAACACAGAAAACCATATACCTAATATCGGAATAGGTAGTGGTTCAATCATCAAAGGCGCAATAATTGACAAGAACGCGCGTATAGGTGCGGATTGCCGTATTGGCATCGATCAACGGGAAAGACCCGATGGTGAATACGGATCATATTACATAGTAGACGGAATCATCATCATACCCAAAAACGGAATAATCGAACCAGGCAGCATAATTTAAATAAGGGTGGGCATCTCGGGCTACCAGGAGGAAATCGTCATGCCTCGGAATATTACGGCCGCACTGGTTGTTGTCGATGTGCAACGATACTACCTGGAGCCCGGGTCAGCATTTTATGGATACTCTGAACTATGTTGGCCAGGTTGCATGACGTACATAGGAGATCGAGTCAGAAAATCGGTTTTCCCGGCCGTAAAAAGGCTTAAATCAGCATTTAGTACTATTGGCTGGCCTACCGTTTATTTACGACTGTGCGCCACAAATCCTGATCGATCCGACCTTCACCGTTTTTTCAAAACGTTTTGGTCTACTGCCAGCGCGGCCGGGTTCAAAGACTGCTATCCTTTAGCCAGCGATCCCTGGTCGGATGTAGCATCAGAGATCGCACCGGGCAAGAATGATATCATCATCAATAAATCCAGCTATTCAGGCTTTTCAACACCGCTTCTTGAACAGACGCTGAGGTCCCTGGGCGTCGGTGCGGTTGTCATGACGGGTCTTGCTACTAGCCAGTGTGTCGATACGACTGCCCGAGATGCATCTGAACGGGGATTTTTAGTAGTGCATGTAGAAGATGGGCAGGCAGATTATGGTGCGGACGAACACGAAGCTTCACTTTTCGCATCCAGAGGTATATGCGGGGGGCACGTAGTTGATTCAGAATTCCTGGCAGCAGCACCGCTACAATTGATACACGCTTACGCTGCTTCTGAAGAGCAATGATATAGCAGGGCTACAGTTCCTCTGCACCTATATCTGGTATTCGATTCTCAGCTGAAATGCGTTGTTTCCCAAGCAAATCCAGACTGGATGCCCAGTCAACAGGATCCCCGCCATTAAAACAGGCTGAAGTTTTAGAGAGTCTGTACAAACCCTTGATTGAACCGGCAAACATTCGTGAGGGATCCTCAGAAAAATTCAACTTGGCAGGGTTTATTAACTGATTGAAATCTGTAAGTGCCTGAATACGAAATTTCCCATCCATGTATTGTGAAAAACCCCACAAACTGTTGGCACTTACAGACCCCACCATTGGTACAGTGTCGCTTCGGATAAAGATGGAAGAAATTCCCGGGAATGACGCAATTGTATTGAAAATCAACAAATTAGATCCTTGGGAATTTACAAAAACAGCTCTTGGTCCATCGACCAGTGCTGTCACATGGGCCACTTTAAGCGTAGAGTCGTTGAGTACACTGAACGTTTCAGTAGAACCTTGCCAGGCAGAATCAATATATACTGATGACACAGTCAGACGGGAATCAGTAGCACTAAAAATCCTGCATGACGATGTGCCACCTGCTATGGAAATGACTGCGCTTTCAATGTTTGCAGTTGTATGGTTGGCACTGATGCCTGACAAGGCCTGTGAAGGTGCCGCTTCCAGCTTGAGGCCTGTAATCGAAGCATCAGCATTGCTTATCCGGATGGCATCGAAAAGCTTGACCGTAGTTTTGCATTGTATGGTGCAGTTGGTTAGTTTTAAACTTGCTCCCCCAATTTCAATGCCACGAGCAGTAATGCTGTCGGAAAGTTCTATGGAGGAAGTATCAAGTACAATGGCACTGCTGGTTGACTTGAGGACTGATATATCTATGCCACCCGATAGTCTTATCGTTGAACTGGATACATTAACGGGTCCAGAACGAGAGAAAACAAGACCACCAGATCCCTGAGCATTCATTGAGATGGAAATTTTCGAGAATGAAAGGGAACCTCCATCAACTACGAACGCCCAGGTAGATGATGAAGGGGCAATAGCAACTTTGACAAAGGCAGGATTTGATCCGTCATTCCAGTCAGCATCGAATCCTCCAATAATGCTTACCGGTCGGGTTATTACAACAGTCTTCCTGAGTGCCACTGTACCACGGATATACATGAAACGCTTGCCTGCCGTCTGGGCAGCTTCTATCGCATCATCAAGATACGGAATTGGATCGTCGGGTGCTCCCGACGCTCCCGGTCTACCTCTGGAATCTACATACATGGAAGATCGATCGATCATGATTTCCATTCGGGGCATTTCATCCGAGCGGTTTCCAAATTCATCTTCAGCATAAGCCCGGATTACAAAACGCTTACGGCCTTCGTCGGATCCGTTGATTGCCACAGGTCCGTCATATCGCTGATATGGGCCCTGGCCATCTTCTGAAATTGACACGAGTATTGTGCCTGATTGCGGTTTGAATGATAGTACAGAATCTGACGAGGAAAAGCTTCTAAGGCCTTTCATGGCCTCAGGAATCTGTGGCGGTTCGCGATCTACGGTGAAGCTGAAAAAGCGTTCCTGAACCACTGACGCGATCATGCCTTCGGGTTGTACGGATGGTTCTGCCACAACCCTGAGCTGATAGCGGATGACACTTCCTGGCTTACCCTCAAAACGAAGGCCACCCAGAGCCAGAACAGGACTATCTGAAGTGATTGCTGAAGCAGGGTTGTTGCCTTCTGCCAACTCATACCTGAGTTTTGTAGAGTTCCGGGGTACTGCGAGTACAGTAGCTCCATAGGTTTTGCCGTTTTCAATACCAGCTAATAAGGGAATAGCAGCTGTATGTCTGGAAGGTAATTCGGTATTCCCGGTAGATGATCGGGCACCAGTCTGGTCGAGCATGTAATATTGAAGGGACTTTGGAGTACTTCCCAATTCAATACGTATCGGTTGTTGGTATGTGGAGAATTCCTCCGAGCCAATAGAAAACAACGTAGTCCATGGGGTAGACGGCCAGGCGATGAACGCAGATGATTCTTCTATCCTTATCAAAGGCGCGACAGGGCTGGATAGTGTGCCCGTTGCTTGCTCAACAGGAAATCGAGGATTCAACCGGACGGGTACCGAAACAATGAATCGTTCTTCATTCCGTTTGTACCCATAATGAACGACAATTTCAGTTTCATCACCCCATGGAAACGGTATTAAACACGAAGCTGTTGAAGTACCTGAAAGTTCCGCATACGATGCAACAGACATGAAAGGATCGGACGCGTTTACAGCCAGGCATGGAACAGTTCCATCTGGTACTCTGATGGTAAATCTGGCAGAACCTATCATATCAGTCAATTCAGAGCTTACCTCAGCGTCTTTTTCTATTTTATTTAAAGCTGGACGGTCTAATTCAGGGGTAAACGGGAATGAAGGTGTCAGTCCGGCTGGATGCACGCGCCATCGAGAGGAACTGAACTGCGATGTATTACCTGCAGAATCGACAGCAAATGCAGTTGCGCTGACTGTACGAGTTGCATCTTTTTCCGCGTTGAAACTAGGTTGGCTGGAAGCTGGATATGGAACAAATGGTGCACCGTCAATACTGATAAACAGATTGCCTGCACCTTCAACGTGAAGATTCAATGAGCCTTCAATGTCTCCGGGTAATGGAGTGAATACAGGAGGTTCGGGAGGTCGAACATCAATAGTATACGTGAGTATTGATGTGCTTGTAGTGTCTGAAGATTGGAATTCAATGCTATATGTTCGTTCTTCACCAACGAAAGCACTCAGATACAGGGGACGATCAAAAGGAATCCAGGATTCATGACCAACAAATCGATACCGCGCCACAAACCCGGGAGAAAATGTTGCAGGTATCAGAACCTGAGGTTCTGAGTAAGTACCCTCCGGTGGTGCGATCACCCCTGGTAACGGCTCCATCGACAAGGACGGGCCAGAAGGTTCTGCATAACAAAAGGCGGTCACCAGAATGGCGACCGCACACACAGTCATGAATCTTGAATCAATCATCAGCCCTTGAGGACCGCGAGGATTTCCTGCAATTCAGGATCCTCAGGATAATAATGTTCCTTGAGTTCTTCTTCAGACAGCCCTACCAGTTCATGGCTCATATAATGAATCCAGCACTCATCTTCAGCTGTCTTGATCTCATGGAGCCGACACCAGTAGTCGGGTTTGATTGCAGGTTGCTCACCACGGTAGTCGACGATCTTGTAATCGTGTACAGCTATTTTAAGATCCTTGCGAGGTACACCTTTTTCAAGGATTACGCTTGCAAGATGGTGAATGGTACGACCCGTATCATATATATCGTCTACCAGCAGTACCTTATCGCCATTTCTTAGATACTCGGGACTATAGGTCCAGCCATCGACACGAACCTGTTCCTGTTTACGAACATCTGTGTAGGATCGAGCAACAACGGCAGCATAGAAAATAGGGCGCGCATCATGCCTGACTACTTTGAAATATTCAGACATGACGTTGCCGAGGTAGGCTCCGCCCCGCAACGAGACATAGATGATGTCGGGTACAAATCCGTCAAGATGAATGCGATGTGCAAGTTTGAGGGCATTATTCCGAACCTCATTGTACGATATGAATTCCTTGCTCATCAGAACCTCGCTTTGTTCTTTACTGTAACATTACTTGCGTATGAGCGCAAGTGTCGTCAGCGTTTGCCCGTCACGCAGTACAGTGAACTGGAACTTGGAGGATCTGGGGTCATTCAGGATACGGTAGTACTGCACTAAACTATCGATCTCGATTTCATTCATGCCAGTCAGTACATCTCCGAGCTTGAGACCAAGGGCGGCAGCAGGACTTTTGGCGATGACGCTTGTAACAACGAGGCCCTTGGTACCCTTAGGCAATTTCCCCTTTTCAATCAGATCCGGATTCAGGGATGTTACTTCTAGCCCTGGCCATAGTCGGGAATAATCCGCCGCGCTCGTTTCCTTGCGCTCTTCAATGGTAACTTTTAGTTCCACCTGCTTTGAATCCCGCAACAGTTTGAAAGTTGACCTCGAACCTACAGATAGATCACCGACGATGCGGACAAGTTGATCGAGCGATGCAATTGGCTTGCCATCGATTTCTGTAACAAAATCACCTGGTTTGAGTCCACTCTTCGCGGCTGGACCATCGGTAAACACATGACCGATGAAAGCGCCACGTTTATCACCAAAGCCAAGTTCACCAAGGGTGGTTTTAGGGAGATCCGACAAGAGCACCCCAAGCCATCCATACCGTACGGAACCCTTTGAGATGATATCCTCAATTACGCGCACAGCATTGTTGATGGGGATTGAAAATCCCAGACCTACACTACCACCAGTAGTTGATGCTATCCAGGTATTGATACCAATGACCTCGCCATCGATATTTGCAAGAGCACCACCCGAATTACCTCTGTTGATCGATGCGTCTGTCTGTATAAAGTCACTTATATTGCCCTCAGGCCCTCCGTCCCGGCCTATTGCACTGACGACACCAACGGTGACGGATGAAAACAAACCGAAGGGGCTACCGATAGCTATAGCCCAATCACCTACCTCGATGGCATCGGAGTTACCGAGTCTCGCGGGACGAATATCCGCATCTGCACTCTCGAAGGAAACGACTGCCAGATCGCGTCTGGCATCGGTGCCTACAACGGTACCCTTGAACTCCCTCTCGTCATGGAGTTTTATGGTAATTTCCTTAGCACCTGAAACGACGTGATTATTGGTCAGGATGTATATTTTCTTTCCATCCTTGCGCACGATGATGCCGGAACCCAACCCACGTTCTTCAAATTCCTCAGGCACACTTTTCTCATCGGGCGCTGTTTCCGGGTCTCCAAAGAAAAACCTCCAGGGAAACTCTTCGCCACCATTGATGGTTGATGTGCCGAGTACATCAAGTTCTACGACTGAAGGCAATACCGAGCGAGACACCTGATTGAATGCGGACTGTATTGCCTTGGCTTGCAATACTGCGCCTGCCTCATCGACGGAGAGCATTGGGGCCGACTCTGCATGAGCGATTGACGATCCATCAGACAGGGGAACTCGTGCAAGAATGGAAAAAGCTGCAGCAAAGCCAATTAGTATTCCTACTAGTACCAGGTTGATTAGAAATATTTTTTTTGAATACAGATGCTTTATCAACGACATATATGTAACCTCCGGATGCTGAAAACGAATGCAGGAGACCTATATAGCCTCGCTGTATCAATATAATACCAAAGAAGCCGGACGGTTACGTCGCATGTATGTTTTTTCAGATTACCAGGCAGTCATCACTTCAGCACCGGTTGAGGTCACAGCAACCGTATGCTCGAAATGGGCTGACCTTGAGCCATCAAGAGTCACGATGGTCCACCCGTCAGCTAACTCGCCGACTCCATCTCCACCAGCATTGATCATTGGCTCTATGGCAAGCACCATACCGGGGACCATTCTTGGATTAGGGCCTGAGCCTACATAATTGGGTACCTGTGGATCTTCATGTTGAGAAAATCCCACGCCATGGCCACAATACTGCCGTACTACTCCATAGCCATTGGCTCTGGCATGAGAGAATACGGCTCTCGACACATCATGTATGCGAGCTCCTGGTTTGACGGCGGCTATTGCCCGTACGAGACATTCCTGAGTGACACGGAGTAATTTTTCAGTCTCTGGAGACACCGGAGAAACTGCAACGGTAAAAGCAGCATCACTGAAATAACCGCCTAAATCTATTCCGCTGTCTATACCAACAACATCTCCGGGCTGAATCCTGCGCTTTCCGGGTATGCCATGAATGACCTCTTCATTTATCGAGATGCAAAGCGTAGCGGGGAAAGGATTTGACTTGTCTCCGTAATGTAGAAACGCAGGTTTTCCACCATTGTCAAGAATGAAGCGTTCCGCGAAACTATCGAGTTCTCCGGTAGTTATTCCCGCAACTATCATTGGCCGTAGTTCCGCATACAAACTAGACAGGAGAGCACATGAAGCACGGATTCCTGCCATCTGGTTTTCATTTTTCAAGCGAATCAAAATTGAGCCTTTCCGGGCTTGATGCCCCCTGTCCTTAACCGCGCACCTGCGATCGCATTAATTATTCAACTTCAGGCGCATCAAGCGTGATCGTGCTTCACGTGAAGCAGGATCAGCCCCGATCGCGGCTTCGTACGCTAAAATAGCTTTTACTGGTAGCTTTGACAACTGCAGGGCATCACCAGCCCTGACATAGGCGGCCGCTTTTTCCCTGGAACTCCGCGCCAAGCCAACCGCAATCATGAATGCTTCCGCTGCATAATCCACACGATTTGAAGCAAGTTCAAGGATACCTACATTGAACGCTCCTGCATAGCCTGCTTGTCCGGGTCCGTACATTCGTAACATACTGGCGGCGTTCGATGCATCATCATCTAAAACCATGGCCAGCGCTTGCCAGAACCAGCTTCGGCGGGTAGCCAGACCATTTTTATTGCAATTTTCAGCTAGTTCGCTGAAGCGTTCCCAGGCTCTGGCTGTGGCTAGAACCTCAAGTGCTACATCGTTGACCGCAGGAGACAAAGTGTATTCTGATACGAGTCGTAGCGCGTCTGGTACGGATCGTTCTGGAATCCCGTATTCCAGTGTGGCAATAGCAGCGGCTTCTCCGGTCAGACTGGTGGCAATGCCTCGTGCTTCATCAATCCTGTTCTTGGAATGGAGCCATCGTGCTCGTTCCAGCGAAGCTTCAACTGAATCAGGGAATAATTCCTCGATTCTAGAATACAAGCTGGCTTCGATTACAGATGAAGAAGATACTGTACTCCAGGAATCAGCGGGTGGTACGTGAGGCCAATCCTGAAGTGCTGAATCGGTTTCGCTTGAAATTGTTCGGGCAAGCGCTGCGTAGGGTTTCCAGGACCATGCAGGAAAGCGATTTATAAGGTAGGTCCAGGACGTGCTGGCTGAAACATGATCACCTACAAGGTATTCGGCATCCGCACAGACGGCAACCTCTAGTGGATCCGCAGGATTCGCAACTCGTTGGGATAGTACATCTATTGCTCCGGCATCCCATAGCAACTGATATGGAATGCTATCTTGATCGCTGCCCCCAAAACGACCGGCATCTATGAGCAGGGTCCTTGCGGTAGCCCTGTCTCCATCCAGCATAGCCTGGACGGAAGCATAAACAAGGAGCCGGCTATCACCAGTACAATCAGCACTGGCAACAAGCTGTTCCATGGTGATCGCAGGAATGCAACCGTTCCTGAAAGACAGAATCAATGTTTCCACAAACTCAGAGGGCCAATTTGAAGCATCGAGTGAACCATTGAAAAGCTGTAAGGATTCTATACATCTATTCGCTGAAAGGAACGCATCCAGCATCGCAAGTGCTACAGGCTCCGCTACGAGCCGTCCTCCGGCGAAGGAGGCTGCAATATCGGCGTAGAAGTCCGGACTTCGCAAAGAAGCCCGTTTGAGTAGCTTGATTTGTTCTTCAGTGCCACTAGCCAATTTTGCAGCCTGGACAAACTGTTCTGTGGTCGCAGTTTCAAAGGAAGAATCAATTTCATCCAGAAGCGTCGAGAATGAGCGAACGGGCTTTCCACACGAAGCAACGAATGCCAGCGAGCCAAAGAGGAAAAGCACGACGGGGTTGCCGCAGTGCAACCTCAGCTTGCGGAGCGGTGCTCTTTCCATACGGCATCCAGTACGCCGTTGATGAAACGGTAGGAATCCTCCGCTCCGAATTCCTTGGCGATTTCTATGGCTTCATCTATCGTAATCTGCGCCGGGATGTCGGTCTGAAATACAAGGGAATACACGGAGACCCGTAAAATCGCCAGATCGACCTTCTTGAGGCGCTCAAAAGCCCAGTGTTCCAGATGTTTTTTTATATCCGCATCGATCTCTGCAATGTTTTCTATGGTCCCAGAGACGATGAGACCAGCAAAAGTCTTGAGTTCCTCATCGGTACTCGCGGCTGAATCTTCACCAAGCCATGAAAAAGAGAGAAGTTCATCAAAATTCATAGATGATGCGTCCCATGCGTACAAGGCCTGGAACGCTACGATTCTAGCTTTACGCCGGGAAGCCATATCAGGGCTTTCCTATGATCTTGATATCCGCCTGAGCGCGGAGTTTCTTAAAAAGCTCATTGAATGTTTTCTGCAGAAATTCCGTTTCACGCTGTTTGGACAATAGCTGGCCTATGTAATCCTGGACTGTACCGGCTTGCCCCAGCCTGTATGGGTCAGAGAGTTCAAGCTGTTTCTGAGGGAGATATTCCATCCTTCGTATGATCCACCAGCCTGCTTCAGTCTCAAAGGGCATGGAATTGGTTCCATCCTTCAAGGAAAAAACCATGTCATAAAAAACCTTGCCGAATTGGGAGATGAACACATCGCTTCGCTCAAAGTAGATGGGATCCTTGTTAGCCGCATATCCGCTCTCCTGAGCCTTCAAGCGAAGCACATCAAAGGAATCGCCCTTGTTGAGTTGTTCTGAAAGTTTCTTCATCGTTTCAGCGCCTTTTGCGCGTTCAGTAGCATTGCCATCCTTGAATTGATAAAAAAGAAATGCAATTTTCACTGTATCGGGTCTGACAAGTCTTGATTTATAAAGATCATACGTCGTCAGGATTTCATTGGTACTGATGGGGGGAATGGCAGAAATTTCCGCGGATTTCGTACTCATAAGCCATCGTTGTATGAGCACCTGTTTCTTGTAGTACGTCCTGAGATCGGAATATGGAATCCCCTGCGTTGCCAGGTAGGCAGAGAACTGTTGATCGGTTTCTCCTGAAGGACGCTGCCCACGAAGTTTTGCAATATAGGAATCAATTTCGCCTTCGCTTACTTTAATGCCATCACGGTCGCACATCTGGTAGAAGAGCAGGTCGTTGATCACATCGTCAAGATACGCCTTCCGCTCATCGGTACCAAGGGTTTTTCCGAGACTTGATTCCAGTTTTGCAACGTCTTCCTTGAATGTTTTATCGGAGACGACTTCTATTTTTGTCAGTTTGACCGTAGCCAATGGGGCTCCAAGGCTGGTACCGCTCATGGGTTGCGCCCATAGAGGTAGCAGCATGAGGCACAGTGCGGTTAGTACAAAAAAGTTCTTCTGCATTGAAATCTCCAGGAGCTTTCGATTTTTCGGAAAGACAAGTAGCCTGACCTAGCAATATAACAATTAAAGGATCATATAGGTTAATGGAAAACATACAGTCTATTCAAGGCGGCCCGGAATTCATAAGGGTTCCGGAAATCTTCCTGACAAGTGCTTTCAGGCCAGGCATCTTTGGAGCCAGAACCGACGCTCGGGAAATAGCTGTTCTGGCCTCTGGAGTCCGCCCCAGCTGGAACAGAAGTTCTGCCCGTTTTCTCAGGAACTGGGCATCGTTTTCAGCAGAACTACGTATTTCTATGGATTCCTGCAACGTTTCAAGATAGATTTCAGCTTCCAATACTCTGGCAAGATCCACAAGAATCAGGCGTCTGAAGCGAAGCAATACAACCTCATAGAAATAGCCAAAGCCAGAAGACTGCTGCTCCATCAAAATGAGTCGCTTCATGACACGGTACGCATCAACAAAACGGCCGCGGGTCGCATACTCTTCCGCTATGCAGAATTCGGCATCCATAGCTTCTGGTCTCTCGAAAAAACGTTCCAGACGACCTTGGTCCGTATCGCGTATTCGTTCATACATGGATAAGGCTTCGTCTTCAAGATCATGCAGGAGATCATAAAACACAAGCTTGGCGATGTATTCAGGATCTTCAAGTCGCTCCAGAAGCCAAATCCGGTAATCAAATGCAGCACCCTGACCATGTGGTATCAGCCGGAGGCGACCCCTATCGTATTCCCGCCTCGATTGTGCATCGGAAAGCGTACGATACGCTTCCAGAACCAGGCGCATCGCTGCTTCGTCTGTACCACCGGTATCTGGATGACGTGCCTTGGCCTTCTTGCGAAAAGCACTTTTTATCTCTTTCTGGGAGGCTTCAGGTGGTACCCCGATGATGGCGTAGAAATCTTTCACGAGCCTAACGTCAGTAATACTTAGTACGGTGATCCATGACAAAAGAACTCGCTGACCGTTCATGATCAACGAGTTCTTCCAGAATTTTTAGCAATTCACCACACGCTCCACCCGCAGGTTTACTGTTCCAGAGGAACATACTGCGGGATGTGAGTGTGCTGGAGGACATGAATATACTAAGGCTTGGCGGGGGCTGTCTCGGTGGTAGTTGTCAGTGGGGCAACAGCCTCTGCTGCAGGAGCCTCGGGCTGATCTTGCCTGTACAACCCAGTGCCCTGCGATTCCTGGGCAGCTTGCAGAACACCTTTATCATTTGAAGACTTGGGTTGCATGACAGCCAGGGTAAACGCAATGATAAAGAACAAGGCGCCGAGTATATACGTGAACCGCACGATCACGTTGGATGATCTTGACCCGAAGGCTGCATTTCCTGCACCTGAGAACAAGCCTCCCAGGCCTTCACCTTCCTGATCCTGTATGACGACCATGAAAATCAGCAAGGCACAAACAATAGAAAACAGAACCAGAAGAACTATGCCAAAAACACCCATTTGTACGACTCCGATTTGAATTGGGTCTGCGTCGCGGTCATTGTAGACGCCACTTCCGGCGATACTATACCAAATTATCGAGGCGGCGCAAGTAGCATCGCGCCGCCTCTAACCCAACTGTAGTTCCGTCAGGATCTGAATTGGGCAATTGGACCGAACGTTTCTACCTTGAGCGCAGCACCACCGACCAATGCTCCATCGATATTGGGCTTGGCCATGAGTTCAGCCGCATTTTCGGCTTTCACAGATCCACCGTACTGTATGCACATGGACTTCGCGGCAGCTTCACTGTAAAGCCCGGCAAGTACTGTGCGGATGTAGGCATGCACGGCATCCGCATCCTCGGGAGTAGCCGTTTTGCCGGTACCTATGGCCCAGACAGGCTCATAGGCGATGGTTACCTTGTCGAGTACTGTAGCGGCAACTCCTTTAAGCCCTTCGCGCAACTGGGTTCCAACAACAGACTCAAGCTTGCCGCCTTCACGCTCTTCGAGAGTTTCTCCGACGCATAGGATAGGCTCAAGAGCCTGTGCAAGCGCGAGCAGTACCTTCTTGTTGATGAGCGCATCGGATTCCCCATAGGAATGACGTCGTTCAGAATGTCCCAGAATCACGGCTTTGACACCAATATCCTTGAGCATGAGTGGTGAAATTTCGCCAGTATGAGCACCCTGCAAGTCTGGGCCCATGTTCTGGGCACCGAGGATTATGCTGGTGCCCTTGACAACCTCCGCTACGGCTGCGAGGGCTGTAAACGCCGGGGCTATCATTACCCGCTCTCCACAGGATCCAAGTTCACTTACCAGGGACTTTGCAAGCGTTACTGATTCGGACACCGTTTTATGCATTTTCCAGTTGCCGGCTATGTAGTATTTCCTCATATATGTATCTCCTGATATCAATTTGATTTATCGACAGACTTCAATGCCTGGAAGTTTCTTGCCTTCAAGAAGTTCGAGTGATGCACCGCCGCCTGTAGAAACATGGCTCATCTTATCAGCAAGCTTGAATTTATTGACTGCCGCGACAGAATCTCCACCGCCGACAACCGTTATGACCCCGCGCCCCGTTGCCTCGGCGACAAGCCTGGCGACCTGCTCTGTGCCCCTGGCAAATGCATCGAACTCGAACACGCCGACAGGCCCGTTCCAGACTATGCTTTTTGCTTTGGACAGGACTGCCTTGTATTTTTCTACCGTTTTCGGACCGACGTCCAGCCCCATTAAGCCTTCAGGTATGTCCGCACCGTCTATGGGTTTCGGCACCGCAGTTGCGTCGAATTTTTCCGCGCACACATGGTCAACCGGCAGGACAATTTCTACCCCGGCCTTTTTTGCAGCATCCAGGATCTGTCTGGCGGTACTCAATTGGTCATCCTCGACAAGAGAACTGCCGACCGAATAACCCTGTGACTTGAGGAATGTAAAAGCCATGCCACCACCGATGACCAAGGCAGAAGCATTCCTGAGCAGGCTCTCCAGAACGGCAATCTTGGAACTGACTTTAGCACCACCGATTATCGCGACCAAAGGCTTGGGCGGATTTGTCACGATAGGCTCCAGATACGTTACTTCCTTGTCCATGAGGAAACCGCCTGCGGCCACCTTCATGAACTTGGCTATGGATGCAGTTGAGGCATGGTCTCGGTGTGCAGTGCCAAAGGCATCATTTACAAAAACATCGCCATAGGTAGCCAGTACTGATGCCAGCTTGTCGCGCTCGGCAGGATCTTCGCTCGTTTCTTCTTTATGAAAACGGGTGTTTTCAAGCATTATTATTGAACCAGCTGCCTGGGCTTCGATAAACGATAGCTTTCCGTAGCATCCATCTTCACCAGCAAAGATGACAGGGCGGCCAAGCTTGTTCGCAAGATACCCGGCAACGGGACGCATTCGGTGCTTTCCTGCAAGATATTTTTCCTCGTCCCATGGTTTTCCAGCCTGTTCAGCCTTCTCTTTGGCTTTCTTGGCATCCTTTTTGGGATCTCCCAGATGGCTCATCAGCACTATGCTTTTGGCACCCTTGGCAAGTATGTATTCAATGGAAGGTATGGCGGCTACAATCCTGGTATCATCCTGAACTACACCGTCTTTCATGGGTACGTTGAAATCTACGCGCATAATGATGCGTTTACCGGCAAGAGCAACGTCCTTGATCGTCTTAATCATGAATATCCTCCGAACTCTGGAAGGACAGCGGTTTGCATGAAGCTGTCATTCATAGAAAAACGGCCCGCCATTCCAGGCGGGCCGTTCCAGGCAAAGTCTATTTCTTGAGGCCAGACATATGGCAGAGCATATCAACAACACGGTTTGAATAGCCCCACTCATTATCATACCATGAGACTATCTTGAAGAAGCGCTTCTCTCCGGGCAGGTTGTTCTGCAGTGTGGCGAGACTGTCGTAGATAGACGAGCGTTCGTCGTGGATGAAATCCGAGGAGACGACTTCTTCATTACCGAAACCAAGAATGCCTTTCAGGTACGTCTCACTGGCTTTCTTGAGCAAAGCATTGATTTCTTCTATAGAAGTGTCCTTCTCCGACCGGAACGTCAGGTCAACGACGGAGACATCCGGTGTAGGCACACGGAAAGACATGCCGGTGAGCTTGCCCTTGGTCGCGGGAAGCACTTCTCCAACGGCCTTGGCGGCACCGGTAGTTGACGGGATGATGTTCATGGCAGCCGCACGTCCACCGCGCCAATCCTTCTTTGATACACCATCTACAGTTTTCTGCGTGGCAGTATAGCTGTGGATGGTGGTCATGAGGCCAGTTTCGATGCCGATGCCTTCTTTGAGCAACACGTGTACAACAGGTGCAAGACAGTTTGTCGTGCATGATGCATTGGATATGACGTGATGCTTTGCTGCATCGTAGTCACCTTCATTTACACCGATGACGAAGGTTTTTATTTTCTTGGAATCGTCCTTGCTCTTGGCAGGTGCGCTGATTATGACTTTCTTGGCACCAGCTTCAAGGTGTTCATAGGCACGTTCGTCCGAGAAGATGCCTGTTGATTCGATGACGTACTCAACACCGAATTTAGCCCAGGGAAGTTTCTTGACTTCCTTTTCGGCCATTACACAACGTACCTCATGGCCATTGACTATCAGGATGTCATCTTCTGTCAGCGAAGGATCGCTCTTTTTGGAAGAGATATCAGCAGCCATGCGCCCATGTACAGAATCGTACCGCAGCTGATACGCAAAATATTTTGCATCGGTGGCAACATCGACGACAGCTACGACGTCAACCTTGTCTTTGCCAAGCAATCCTTGCTCGACGATGGACTGGAATACGAGTCGGCCGATACGACCGAAACCATTGATGGCAATCTTCATGAAGGCCTCCTGAACAGATTTAAGTGAACAGACGATATTTTTGTATCAATATGATACCTTCAAGTAGAATCGTCCGTCAATGCGCTGAATAAATATACGTGCTTATAGGTCAACCATGCAAATATTTTCTCTAAAATTTCCTTGAACTCAACCGATATTCATAGTGTAAGGCGCGATCATGGCTCCCCTCCCAATTTGCCATGGTTGTAGCCTGCAGCCTGTCAGGGCGGGCCGGTCGCGCAGACCGGCCTTTTTATTGCCAGCCGCCAGTCCACCAGAGCCTCGAGCTTGACCTTGAAGAGACGTTTCGCGTACGATTTGATCCGAAATGTCTGGCCGTCACATCAGAACCACATTCAAAATTCTCACCATTACAGTCATTTTGACAATGATCGTATTGGGTGTCATGTTCGGTGTCGCAATCGCTTCAGTCCGCAATATAGTTTCGATAGAAAATTTCTCTACGTTCGATCCGCCTTTGCCTTCCAGGCTTCTTGATAGTGAAGGCCGCCTCATCACCGAATTCGCCTCCAGTGAGAAGCGTGAGATCGTTTCCATCAAAGACGTCCCGCAACATCTTATAGATGCCCTCGTCACGCGCGAGGACAAGCCGTTTTGGACGCATCATGGATTTACAGTAAGAAGCTATGCGCGTGCGTTTATCGGCATCCTGACAGGCAAGAACCTCGGCGGCGGCTCTACAATCACCCTCCAACTCGCCGGAACGCTCTACGCTGACCGCCGCGACATCAGTTTCCGTCGTAAATTCGTGGAACTATGGTGGGCGCTCCAGCTCGAGCGGCGCTTCTCCAAGCAGGAGATACTCGAGATGTACATGAACCGGATGATCATGGGTCCGGGAGTTTACGGCGTTGAAGCCGCGAGCAAATATTTTTTCGGCCATTCCGCCAAAGACATTACGATCGCTGAAGCAGCCATACTCGTTATCCAGTTATCGAGTCCCACTCGATACAACCCGATTCGGAATCCCAACATCGCGCGTGAGCGCTCACGGGAAGTACTCAACCAGATGATTGAACTGGGGTACGTCGATGCAGAAGAAGCAGATACTTCTTTTGCCCTGCATTGGGATAATTATGATTATACCCGCGTCGCGAATGACGCTTTCTATGCCCGGGATGACAAGGCTCCATGGTTCAGCGAATATGTCCGCAGGCAACTGGAAGACATGCTGTATGGTTCCACAGACTTATACAAAGATGGTCTGACAATACATACCACGCTTGATCTGGACTATCAGGCCATTGCTGATTCTTACATGAACCGATACATCGCCCAGGTAAACAAGGAATACGCCGCATCAAGCTCTCAGCGCCTTCGCGAGGCTGAGCGCATTTATGCACCAATGGCGGAAATGCTTGGCCTGGCGTTCAACCTTGAAAATATCTTTTTCAATGAAACCAAAATTCGCAGCAAGTCGATGGACTTTTATCGGCAGAACATAAATCCTACCATCGATGCATTGGCACTGATGTTTGGTCTTGAACCGTTGAAGGCAGCTACCAATGCCAGTTACGGCCTCTCCAAGACCCAGCTGGAAAAAAACACCGTAGAAGGTGCTCTAATCACAATCGACAATGAGACAGGATATATAAAGGCACTGGTAGGAGGTTCAAAATTTGAACAATCGAACCAGTTGATTCGCGCCACGCAGGCAAAACTGATGCCGGGCTCCTGCTTCAAGCCACTCTATTACTCGGCAGCCATCGATTCCAGGCGTTTTACCCCGGGTACGCTTATATATGATGCACCCGTCGTCTTCTACAATGAGGATGGCACCCCATATATTCCATTGAACTACAAAGGCGAGTGGCAAGGACAAGTGCTGACCTGGTTTGCACTCGCAAAATCGATGAATGTACCCTCGGTAAAAGTTCTGGACGGCATAGGTTTCGATGCTGCTATAAACCGGGCAGCGACTTTGCTGGGCATTACCTCTCCGGACGAGATCCGGATGACGTTTCCAAGGGTTTATCCGTTAGCCTTGGGAATCAGTCAGGTTTCTCCACTGAAGATGGCACGAGCGTTCTCAATATTCGCCAACCAGGGCCGGGAAGTCAGCCCCATTGCGATACGTTCAATAGATGATCGGTCCGGACGTTCAATTCTGGAACCAGAGAAGGATCTGAGGGCTGCGCAGAGTAAAAAAGGCTCCGATATCCAGGTCATATCACCACAAAACGCCTTCGTGATGACTGATCTTCTCAAACGTGTCGTCAAGGATGGAACCCTCGCCTATCCAACAGCTTCGGGAGCCATCTTTACCTATAAAGATCCGGATGGAAATCGATATACCATCCCGTCTGCAGGGAAAACCGGTACAACCCAGAACTGGGCCGACGCCTGGACTGTGGGCTTTACTCCTTACATGACAACAGCCATCTGGTTCGGCTTTGACAGGCCGGGCAATTCGCTGGGTGTCAGTCAGTCTGGAGCCGCAATTGCTGGCCTGGCCTGGGCTAATTATATGGCTGATATACATCGAGGACTGCCATACAAGAATTTCATCAGACCCCAGACAGGATTGATTGACGTCACCGTCTGCGCGGTCTCAGGTTTATTGCCGACGAATTTCTGTGACGAAGGTACCGTAACCCTGACCTATTATGAAGGTACCCAACCTCGAACCTCCTGCGATCTACATAAATTCAAATCCGAACAGGCAGAATCAGCGATCCGGAACTTGTCAGGACAACAGGATATCATTGGCGGGGGGCAAATCAATGCAACTCTTGACTTTGATCTCAGCGACATCGATATGCTGCTTCGCAGTATGGAAGCTCAGTCTACAACACCCGGAGGACCTGCCTTGAAACCGCAGGGAGCCCTTCAGAGTGAACCTGTCATTACAGTGCCTCAGGAAGTAGACGTTAGAATGCTTGATTAGGTGTGGAATCCGAGCTACCATTAGTTTCAGAAAACCTTTGGAGGAATGCGTGCAAGTCGAAATTGGTTCGATCCGCGTACGCAGAAGGGTCAGGACAGGCCTGCAGGATATCGATCAGCTTGCAGACAGCATGAATCGGTTTGGACTACTCCATCCAATTTCAATCACCAATCAAAGGATTCTGGTTGCAGGACAAAGACGGCTTGCGGCAGCAACAATCCTGGGCTGGACTACCATAGAGGCTACCGTACTTACCCATGATACGCCGGTTGCCAGGCTTGAACTTGAACTGGAAGAAAACCTTCAGCGCTGCCCTCTGAAACGTGAAGAACTTGAGTCAGCTCTGAAAAGGCTGGAGAAAATTAAACACCCCGGGTTTTTCAGACGGCTATGGAATGCAATTGCTGGCTTTTTCTTCAGAATGTCAGGAAAGAAAACTCAGCCTTCATGATCCGGACTGGTTGAAATCAAGGAGGCAACGATGAAAAAACCAATATTCCCTGTATTTCTTGTTTTGGTGGTTGGTTCCGTTTTTGGACAGGCGAGACAGCCCATACTGAGGATTGATCCGTTCACAGGCAATGGAGTCGGGGTAAGTGAAGCATCGATGCTTGAACGTCTCATCAATTCATACATCGTTGAATTAAAGTCATTCAGGGTAATCGATGCGAAGGGTCAGGAACTAGCATTGACAGAGACTGAATCTGCACTGAGCCTTGGTTCAGCTACTACGGCTACCATTCCCCTGACTGCAGATTTCATAATCAGCGGAATGCTCGGTAAGATCGACAACCTGTATATTTTCACTCTTGAAAACACAAAAGTCTCTTCCGGAGAAAAACTATCGGTTTCTGATACGGCGAGTTCAATCAGCGATATAGTCCTGCGTGCACGGAACCTGACAAGGTCATTGTTTGGCAAACAGGATAGTTCGCCTGTTGCTACCCCTGTTCCTGACGCAGTCCAACCTTCCATTGCTGGTGCTGAACAGATACCAGTAGATGAAAAAACTGTTTTCAAGTCTCCGGCAATCAAGAATCTCGTTGGCACCTGGAAGGGCGACAAAGGGCTTGAAAACGTCAGATTGATTCCAAATGGCACCGGAATTGCAGTGCTGAGTGGAGGCGGAACCATGAAAATCCGTGTATCAATCAGTGACGATCGAATCATCATCATGCAAGATCAGCCAAACGAAGCTGCGATGTACAGATCAGCTTCAGTCCCCTTCGATGTAGCCAAGAAAATTGCGGCCCAGGCAAGGCCCATGCGCTGGATATTTTTGCTGAGTTCTGACGGGCTACACCTTACAGGTATAAAGGAATCTGTTTCCATCAGTGGCGATGGTCCGACCCTTAAACTGGATAACAACTATCAACGGGATGCCGCATGGAGCCGGATTTCCCGCTGACGGGTTCCTTTGATAGTCAGCAGTTTCCAGCGGACTGCGGTTCCAAGGATTGCCACGATAAGGGTCAGGAACCCAGCCATGTACTTGATTGTTTTTTCCGACAGCAATGATTCCGGTTCAAAGTTGACCCGGAAACCTGCGGACGCTGGCGATATGGGCCCATTACCAAGGGAAAGCCGGATGGCAACCTCGTTTTCTGCCAAATATCCCAAGGATCGTGCTTCAAGCGCTGTTGTTTCTGGATTTATCCTCAGCAGGTCCCATTCTTGTGCATACCTCGTATTGAGTGTTTCAAGGCCGATGAGGTTTTTCTTCATTATTGCGGATGCAGCTTGAGTTTCCATCGTTACGAGCAGACCGGAAGGACCTGCTACAAGGGAAGCCAGGCAATAAAATGACAATCCAGTCCAACATGCCAAAAACAGTATTCGTTTCATCATTACTATTAACGGAACAAGACGCTTCATGCTTGAATACTGAAGAACGATTAAAAAGCTCATACGGTTGACAATAGGAAAAACCGCGATTAGAGTGATTCTTGCTGGTTCTTGCTTGAATTCCGGCTATTGTTGCCGATATTAGGATGAGATCAATCCAGTTGACGGAGTGCGTGCGCCATGCAGAATAAAGCCCCACAAGGGAAACAAGATCCCATCCCTACCCCTGAGTTGGAACTTGAACAGTACGGTGTGTGGGTCAAGGCAGAACCTCAGGACGTCGTTGATGAACCCGCAATGGCAAAATCGGCCGTAAATACAAGGGAGCATGAATCAGAAACTGCGGTTCTGCCCTCGGAACAAGAGGATTTCGTTGATTCCTTCGAACTTGATATGAATATGACCGACGGAATCGAGGAACTCGAGGCTCTCACGCCAACCGATGATCCAGAGGTTGGAAGTGACTTTCCTGAAGAAATAGAATCCTTTGATCTTGAAGAATTGGAAGCAGACGGAGCAGAACCAGTCCAGGAGCCACTCTCCAATAATTTTATTGAAGATATCTCCGAGGAGACCGCCCTGGATATAGCACTGGATGATCTGGATTACGAAGAACCTGTCGAGGAACCTGATACTCTGGTTCTGGATTCGGAGAAGCCAGCAGAATCCTCGTTTGATACCACTGACATAGATATTGAAGATTTCGGCCTCTCGAATGCAGATGATTCTAGCGCAACACCCTCTTTGGATGATTTCAGTATCGATGAACTATCTACAGAAAACAATGAAACAACCAGGGTGCACGAATCCACAGTATCCGAAGATTTCGAAGCACTGGATATTGATCTCCAGTTCGATGATACCATTCCATCGGACGACTCACTGGATAGTCCTGACGCCTTCATAGCTTCTGACAATGACAGCAATGATGTGACGTCTGACTTTGAGTCCATTGATATTGATGCAATTGGCAAGGAACCAGACTCAACTGAGATCACCATGCCCACTTCAGAGGTGGCGGGAAATAATGATTTCGAGATGTCAGGATCAAATATTTCAATGGACTCATTCATAGATATGGATAGCAATGATGCTTCAAGCATAATTCCAGACATGGAATTGGAAAATGTATCATTGAATGATGAACCTATAGGTTTTGATGATGTACAGGCAGTTACAGACGAGCTAGGCTCAAAGGCTTCTGAACCGTCATCGGATCTTCTCCAGAAGATTGTCCTTGAATTATCATCAATCAAAGACGAACTTGTGAGTCTGCGGGGCCAGTTGAGTAGTCTTAAAACTACTACCCAAGCCGTGCCCACAACAGAAACTGAATCAGAGCCGGAATCATCAGAAGATGGAGTTCCTGGCGGATTTTTTGATGAAGAAGATGATGACACCATAGCTTTGACCGGAGATGAACTCGATAACATTCTCAACACAGCGGACTTTACTGAAGAAATAGCCGACAACGAGTCTTTGGATGAACATGTGCTGCCAGTACTTGAAATTCCTGAAGAAATGGAACTGCTTCCAGAAGACGGTGTCTATGACACGCAGGAATCTGGTATAGAATCTATCGAATTACCCATAATCACACCTACTGAAGCTGAGTTAGAGGCAATTACCGCTCAAGAAGGCGTGACGCCAATTACCAACCTCTCGGAAGATTCAAGTTTCCTTGAATCAGCTGAAGATGAGATGATCCTTGAGTTTGAGATGCCACTGGAAGAAATGCCACTTGTCGAGCCGGATGCTTCAGATCTGGATAGCATAATTGATTCAACCTTCGAAACGGGTATGGGCGAACTTTCAATTATGGATGCTGCAAATGAAGAGCATGAATCGGAAATTGTTCTTGACTTCGATGCCGATGATGAACCAGTCATTTCTACGGTAGATTCATTTCCTGAGCCTCTTGATGAGGTTGAAGACGCACTTGAACTCGAGGAATTTGTTGAAGCTGAAGATCTTGGTGGCCTTGAGTTGCTTTCTGAAGAACCAGATCTGGAAGAACTTGAAGAGCTGGAAGAACTTTCCCTCGATGAAGAAGATAAAACAGTCTCCTTGGAAGATTCTGAACTCATAGAGACTAGTCCGGAAGACCAGGCGACGATATCATTGCCGGAGGGTTTTGATTCAGCATCACCGTTACACAATCCCGATGCCGACAGCTTTGTCGATACTTCTGCTTCAATCGATCAGATTGAAGCAACAGAACCGTATCTCGAAACCATACCAGCAGAAATTGCCTACCTGGAACAACCGTTGGAAGTAGTAGCTGAAGAAGAACCTTTGACAACCGGAAGATCACCTGTTTCTGAACCAACGCCGGCAGATTCTGACACCATGGTACCGGACAAGCTCAAGCACGATGTAAAATCTGTTTTACTCTATCTTGACCAACTGCTTGCATCACTGCCAGAAGAAAAAATAGAAGAGTTCGCTTCAAGTGAATATTACGACACTTACAAACGCCTGTTTGACGATTTAGGGCTACTATAATGGGTTTGCTGGAAAAAGCTGCAAAACGTTCGGCTGAAATAGCAAACGAGCATCAAGGGATTCTCGCCTTGAACCAAAAAAAAAAGTATCAAATCGTCCATACGATGAACTTTTAGTAGAGTTAAAATCTGTTGAAGACATATTCCTTGGAACCAGGCTGGCATTCGAAATTCTGAGTGCCAGTCCTGCTCCCTGGATGGCATATTATGAGCGTTTTGGTGATAGTTTTATAGCATGTTCATCTTACGGAATCAGCGGAATCATACCCGTACTGAGCACGAAAACCTTACATGAATCCTTTATACATGGATATATCCAATTTCAGGATCAAAAATCTCTGGTATTTCAGATGCTGGAAGGGCATGTGCTGGTCTTGCCTGAATCCACACCGATGCCAACTTCGGTTTCTGAAGAGCTACATAGAGTTGGTTCAATTTCAATATTTTCTAACGGCAGATTCAGACTGTATCCTCAGGATTCATTAAGGGTTGATTCTGTACATGAACTGCTACAGCTGGGATCTTCCCGGAATTTTTCATATGGTTCATTTTTTATACTGAATACCGATGTCCTTACGAATACCGCTACCGCGCTTTGCCCACATGCTGTTCCCGCATTGATAGGCAATGAATTACGCAGTGTTATCCTGGGTATACTTGGATCTTCCGGTCATGCGTTAGGGCTGAATGACAATTCCTGCTTATGCGTTTTTTACAGTCATACAGTTATTGATACTGAACTTGTAATCACACAGGTCATCAGGACGCTATTGCGGTCAGTATCAGCTAAGGATCCGGAAACTTTGCTCTCTGCTCCATTTTTCTCAACCCGGCTCTCGAATGAACGGGCTACAGTCGAACTCAGTACATTCATAGATAGTGTTGTTACCCGGCCACAACGTTGACCCTACCCGCTGGCTTTTCTTCCACAGTAGCATTCCATTCCCGGTATGCACCACTGAAAGAAGCAAAGAGACATGTAGACTCCATACTCGCAGGAAAACGTCCTGCTATCGTATTCATCATAGGTGGAGGCTGCAACTATCTGAGCGCCGTACTTGCTGAGCATTATCCCCGCAGTTTGCGAATATCATTGCAACCTTGTGATGATTTCCTGGGTCACGAAGTTGATATTCCAAAACTGAACTGGTATCCATCCAGTTCTTACAGCCTGCGTGAAACCATACAGCGGGCTATTGCAGGAAACCGTCTGGCTGGTGGAGTTGCTGTTATAGAATGGCCTCCAGTCGTCAATCAGTTCCAGACAGAAACTGTACGCATACGGGCAACATTGCGGGATGTTCTTGAGGAAGCAAGTTCCGATGCTGCAACGAGCGCTTACTGGTCAGCCCGGTGGTTATTCAACAGCCTGAGATTCGTTACTTCAATAAGGAACACAGTGAGGCTGGCTCCTGGCAACAGCCTGATTGTAGTTGCTTGTGCGGGACCAGGGCTTGCTGACCTCCTGCCGGAATTGCTGGTCAATCGGTCCTCAATGACACTATGGGCACTTGCATCAGCAGTACCATCGTTGCTCAGGGCAGGCCTGATACCTGATCTCGTGATAGCGACTGATCCTGGGTTCTGGAACGGAGCGCACCTCAAAGCCGCCTTCTACAACAATATACCGATTGCAATGCCACCGAGTACCTATGTCTCATGCGGTACACTCCGCCAGTTGCGAATTGTCCCCCTCTACACCGGACTTTCATTTGAAAGGGCTGCGATCACTGCTGCCGGAATTGGCTTTGAAAATGCCAAGGCAGCCGGCAGTGCTGCGGGAACAGCGCTTTCCCTGGCGTTGAACCTGACGGAGGGCCCCATTGCTCTGGCCGGATATGACCTGGCCGCGAGAGGCCTCATGGATCATGTACAGCCCTATGCATTTGACATTCTTGATCAGGAAGCTGCAAGCAGGGTGGCTCCTGCATTCTCAACCCGAGCATCCAGGGTCTTTGATTGCTATCCATCAAGCTCGGGTGGATGGCGTCGTTCAAGAGCGTTTTCCACGTATGCAGAGACCATACGGGTTGATGAAATAGATTCCAACCGCGTTTTCAGGCTCGGTGAATCATGTGTCGAAACTTCATTGCAACGAGCTGTTTTCAAGGATATTCCAATCCGGAAGGGAATGACGCACCCAGGCATTTCCTTGCCGCAGTCGTTGCTGGATAGTTCTCTATCCCGTGATGCTGCATCGAAGGTTATGCTGGAATCCTTGTCAGAATCAGCGTTCGGGCAAGCTGCGACTGCGGTGCAGCATTCCGAACCCATCCCCTACGAGGCAGCTCTATATTACAAAGCGCTTGCGCCTCGCGTATCGGCAACCTTAATAGCCGAAGCAGCCCGGGGTGAAGCTACGCTCGATGATGTCGTTCTGGCTACTGCAGCTGCAAACGAGGCTGCTACACGATGGCTAGGATGCGGATCATGCTAGATCCACAGCTTTTTGAACGGAACATGCTTGCCGTAACTTCACAACACCCCCCTCCTTGTGCCGAACGGATCCGGGCAGCACAGCCTGATGGCAGGATTTCTGTCGCTCTGTCCCGAGAAGGGCTCCCTGTGCCGTATCTTGCCGTCGATGGGCGGAATGCGTACATGCACTCAAGATTTGATCCTGCAAGGGAAGCCAACAGGCTTGCCGGCCAGTATATAAAATCAGGGTTCTATGTGTTTCTCGGGCTCGGCGCAGGATATGAAATAGCGTCATTGATCGAGGCCGGCAGGGTTGCCAAGGGCCTCATCATTGAATATGACGCCCCGATGCTTAGGGCCATTCTTGAACGTGTAGATCTGACTCACATCCTCGGCGACAGACGATTGCACCTGCTCGTCGATCCAACCGATGCTGAACTGGACGATGCCATCGCCTCGAGTTATGTGCCATCTGTTACGGGGAATTTTGTATCCGTCCCCATCAGGGGCAGGATAGACCTCTCGCAGGCACAGTTCCAGCGCGCTGCGGATTCAATCCGTGGAGCAATAAGCGTGATTTCCGATGATTATTCCGTACAGTCATTCTTTGGAAAACGCTGGTTCTCCAACATAGTTCGAAACCTTGAAATTTCAAACAAACCGACCCCGCCTGTAGGACCTATCCGTGAAGCCTATGTTACAGCGGCAGGCCCGTCTCTGGAGTTGTACTTCAATGAAATTTCCGCAAGACCCAAAGGGACCTTTCTGATAGCGACCGATACGAGCCTCCGGGCATTACTGGAACGCGGAATAGAGCCAGATGCCGTCATAAGCATAGATTGCCAGCATATCAGTTACTATCATTTCTCGTTGGGGATGCCGGAACGCATTCCTCTGTTCCTTGATCTGGCTTCGCCACCAACCGTCTCCCGACTCGCTTCAAAACCGTATTTCTTCTCCTCGGGGCATCCTCTGGCCCGGTATATAACGTCACGGTTCAGGGCCTTTCCGGTACTCGACACATCAGGTGGCAACGTAACACACGCCGCAGTTTCATTGGCCGAGTATCTTGGAGCCTCGGTCGTAAGGGTTTACGGCGCTGATTTTTCATACCCCTTTGGGAAAAGCTATGCCCGGGGTACCTACATCTATCCTTATTTTGACATAAGGCAGTCGAGGCTAAAGCCATCTGAATCGTTGTTTGCCGAATTCCTGTACCGCAATCAATCGATAGACAGACAGGAAGACGATAACGGCAGCTTCAGGTACGTTACAAAACCGCTGGTCGCTTACAAAGAGCGTCTGGAACGCCTTTCGGCTTCAATTTCATGCAGGCTTGTCAGGGTCAGGGGATTTGGCGTACACGCTGCAACTGCGTCAGAAGTACCATCTCGAAGGAAAAAACCAGGCAAGCTATTTGCTGCAGGCCGCCCTTACCAGAAACCAGAGGAGTTCCTGACTTCGTACGCCAAAGACATCGGCAGCTTGCCAGAACCTTACAACCATGCCGCTTCCTATCTTGACGGACTCGGGGCACATGAAAAGGATGTCTGGACAACGATGCTTCCATCGGTTGCGGCTTTCAGGCGCGAAGCCGGTGAATTACCACCTGAACCATACGAACTCCTCTCAAGGACACGATCCTGGTGCGCTACTGTCGTGCTTGACGAGTTGAAGCGTGTAGCCAAGTGACTAGAACTTTCTGACCCTTCCAAATCTTCCTGCGGACAGCCCCCAGCGTTTCCTCAGGTAGGAATCCAGTATCTGTGAACCCGTTACAGCGGAATCCAGGACAAATACGGAATCAGCCTCAAGACGTGCGCGATCATCGGGATACGCTACAGCCAGGCGTTCTATCAAAGCCTCGTAATAAGCCTTGACTGACGATACGGATTGTTGCACGAGGTAGGCTTGCATCTCGTTTACACGCAGGTATTCGTCACGGGTGTCGTATCGCCGCCAGGCCAGATGTTGCATCCAGAATCTTCTGGCCTCCGGCCCAAGCAAAGCCCATAGTTCTGCAGATATTTTTCTGTATTCCGCATCCTGAAAAAACAGGGCGTGTGAAGATTCATGATCCATGAACATGCGTCTAAGCCCTGCGCTTGACTCCCTCGAAACAGAGATGATGGCACCGCTACCTTCACCTATAACGCCACGGGAATCTCTGGTGAGTATTCCATGAGAAACCAGCAATTCCAGCAGGGCTTTTTCATCCTCATTGAGTTTGAAGTTGCTTGTCTGGGCGATTGAAAAAAATGAAACCAGTGTTCCGGAGGAATAATCATGGGCATTCCAGCCATGAAGCGCTTCTATTTCTTCATCGAGTGCCAGCCTGCCCCTAAACCCAGGCTTCTCGGCAAAAAAAGCGAGGCGCTTGAAATAACTATCCTGAATTGCGTAGTCGGCAAAATCAAAAACCAGGGTCTCAGGAAGGAGATCCCAACGGTACAAGGAATAATCGCCGTCCAGCGGCACGGTAACAGCGAGTATTGCATGGAGGTCGGCAAGGGGCGCAGCTCCGCCTGGGGCAATCCAGACTGACGTCAGCCCGTCTTCAGATTCAACAGAAACACGGCCTGGCATCTGGAGTTGAGCCCCCTGAAATGCTGACAGCGGTATGGACACCGCTACTCCCGATCGAACGCTGGCAGTAAAAGCCAGCCTGGCTACACCGTTCTGTTCCAGAACACTTATCTTGGCAATTCCATCGGCATCAAGCTTGATCGATAATGAAGAATCCGGCTTGATCGGCAGAGCAACTGAAATCTCACGAGGTGCACGTGTTGCGTCCGAAGCCGCTGAACTGGATGCGTAGCCGGTTCCGCTGGATATGACATAAGAAGTGGAGCCAAACCGTGCACCAATAAAAGCTGGAACAACACCGAACGCTGTAATGATGGCATTGCCAGCCTCGTTGAAGCCCAATTCAGCACGGGCAATGCTGGCACCATCAGGGATAGCCAGCCGCAATTCCCCGGATTTACCTTCAATTAGCCTGAAATTTGCAGAAGCTACCGGGTTTTTGTCCTTGCGAGAAGAGAACAGTTGCACAGTCAGTTCACCTGATCCCTGCGTATAAACGGCAAAATCCCGCTGATACCCCGAATCTATTGGTCGCGTGAAAGCGAATCGTGCGACCGTGCCCGCAACGACGCTAGCCCCCTTGCCAGAGTCCAGCCGCGAAACCGAGACTATGGAATCATCTACAGTGAGAACCAGACCTTCTACATATTGTGTGCCACAACCAGCGAGGATATTCAGAGTTATTATAACTGCGACAGGCGAGCATGTGCGCCTAAAGAAGTGCAAAGACACTGCGCGCTATCAACTGGGCTATCTGATACCGACGCCCCGGATCGATCGAGCCATCGGTACGCATCAGGGTCGACCATAGCCCCTCGAAATCATCAGGCAATACGGGAAGCGACATCAACGCAGTGGTCATATGTCGATCGGAAGGCTCCCATTGCTTGTTAAGTGCAAATAGCGCAGAAGAGCACGACCGTATAAAACCGGCAAGAGATACAAAATAGAAAAATTTGTCATCTTTAAGAGCTGCTCCACCCAGATCACTGAGGCTATGCTCGATTTTCTGCTGATACGTTTCAAGCAGGCTATCCCAGAACTCCGAAGGACTCTCCGCAAGGGAGCCGCGCATCCGCTCAAGCCAGTCAGATTTTGAGAACAGCGTTTTTCCATTGACAAGACGATAGATGATATAGGTACCAGCGGTGCCAAACATCCAGATTGCGTCCATACTGTTTGTGACGAGGTCTTCAATGGTACGTGTCCGCTTGTATTCCAGATGGATTGGAAGCCCGTCTATGAAGAAGCGATCCTTCTCGCCACTCTTGGAGGTTTCGAAGGCTCCTGGATTGTCGAAAAAAGTCTGCCGTTCTTCACCAGCAGGTATGGAACCGTAACAATACACATCCAGGACGAGGGCGAAATATGGATCGATTACATCGGTATCCGAGGCTTCACAGGAGACGACGCTTTCTACCCCGGGCCAGGATGAAATTATCGAGGTGAGCTTGTTGGCCAAGCGTTCTACTTTGTAAGTCATGCCAATATCTTTCCTTTACAGGAGGTATACCTGAGTATACTATGCCTTCATGGGTTTGGGAACAACTGATACAGTTTCATCCATCGCACTGGCCATGGTTCCACCTGGCAATGTCATGAGATCTATTACAGACATACGGCGTGCATTCTGGACAGAATTAGGAGCGCCGAGTGCCCGGGCTTATTTTGACGTACCGGTTCTGACCTGGCTAGCTGAACCACTTGATGGAGCAACGCTGGCTGGCCTCGCTTCGCGATGTACCCTACCGTTTGAACTGACCGGCCTTGAAAGACAGGATGACGATGTGTTTTTAAGGTTTCCTGCTGAATATATGGCTTGTATCTCTGAACTTGTGTCAAAAACGCCTGCAGCAACCACAACTTCAGAGTTCAGGCGTGGACCATTTGAGGCCGGATGGGGTGCTTTCTGTGCATCACTTTCTGGAATACCGGCTTCTCAATCATTGATCATCGACCATATTGCCGTCTCGTCAATACGGGCAAAAACCTATCTGCTGGCACAACTTGAGCTGAGATGGGTACCCGGCCCGTCGTATGCTTCGTCCTGGGCTACCCTTTCTTCTGCCAGATCCGGCCGTAATATCCGCTAACACGTAACCGTAGCAACACTCCGTGCCTTTTCAGAGCAGCGCGGGACATGGTATATTCTGCCCGTCAATCATGAGATATCAATCGGAGGAACGATGCGCTCCCTTCCATCAGCAATTTTTGTAGCGGCACTAGCGCTCGGCTCACTGGCTTATGCCCAGGACGAGCAGGCATTGCTTGCATCGTCTACGTTCAGCAGTTTTGAAAAAGGCGATGGAATCCTGTCGCTTTCACTCGGAACCGTAGTACCACTTGGATTCTACAATCCTTATACACCAGGGTTCGAGACTGCCAATTCAACCCCCGGTTTTGCCTTTGCCCTTTCCTACGCCGGTTTCCTGAATGAGGCATGGGCCCTGGCTGGAGACCTCTCCGGTGGTTACATCAGCACAGTCAATGATGCCCGCCTGTTCATGGCCCCCCTCTCGCTGCGCATGATCAGGGCTTTCCCGATAGGGGCCTTTGTGATAGCGCCTTCAGCCGGACTCGGTGTAGCCATCAGTGCCCTCGGAGACGACAAGCACGTTGATGCCCTCGTCAAAGCCGGATCTTCGTTCTACTGGAAGGCTTCTACCGATATGAGCTATGCGCTCAACATCTTCGGGAACATCATACCGCAGATAATGACCGAGTTCGAAGAAAACACCCGCGTGGGCTTCTTTTTGGAGGCGACGCTTTCCGTTGCCTATCACCTGTGAGCCTGAGGATAGCTATATGAAAGCTTTGATGTATACACGACGAATCTTGTATGTATTGATTACTGTTACTACAGTTTTTTTGATTTCATGCGCTGATACCGAGGCAGGCATCTTTTCAAGAGTAGCATCCGAAACTCCGATCTCCGAAAACATGACGGTTGACATCCAGGGTGCTACACCATCGTTTGTGGTACGCCTCGGCACAACCTACTATGCCGGAATCGGAACCTTGTGGAAGAAGTCCGATACTGACTCACCAGCCCAATGGTCCAAAGTTGACCTATCATCTGTTTCAACCAGCACAGTTATAGCTGGTAGTGGCGCAGTTATAACCAATACACTATTCGTCGCCTTCTCGGATTCAACAGGAAGCGGCCTTGGCATCTGGTCAACAACTGATGGCACAACCTGGGTGCGTGTCGATTCCACATATCCTGCCGCTGGCAGCACATTGCGGATTATCCTCGCGGCGAACAACCAGCTGTTCGCGGTCAGCTCTACTGTGGATACCGACCTCAATGAATCCTACGCTATCCATCATTTCAACGGAACGTCGTTCGAGGCTACAAGCATTACCTCTGATGCAACCATCGGTTTGCCTAATTCTGTTGCATATGCAAATAGCGCTTATTGGTTCACGGCGGGTGGATTCCTGCTTTCAGGTACAACGACGATCATTACAAATGCACCTGGCCCTGCCGACTGGGCCACCGGCAGCACGGTCGCGGCACCTCTGGCGGCGACCTATGGCGGCGTTTGCGCGATTGATGCTACCGGCATTCTGGTTTCAGGCAGGAATGGCCAGTTGTTCTATACATCTGATAATGGGGCGAGCTGGACATCTTCCACAGAATTCAAAAATACCAGCTCGAAAGTCTATTCCTTTTCAATTCCCACGTATATCGATACGACAATGGTACTCGCCGTTGGTACAAATGGCATCCCCAGAAGTGATATCGATACGCCACCGACGGACGGATACCTTGAATTTGACTTTGCGACAGGATTTACGGCGGGAATTACCAAAAATGTAGCTCATGATCTTTTATCAAATGCCGTGAATTTCTCAGCAAGTCTGGCGGGCTTGTCAGTAACAGCGATGCCCTACTTTGATCTCGGACCAACACAGAAAGTCTTTGCACTTACCGATGGTGACGGGCTCTGGTCAAACACCTATGGCGATGCCGCTTGGGGCGGATGGGTCAGGGAATAACAGCAAGGTGAGTGACGACCTGTTTGCTGGAGCGGCTCCTAAGGAAAATACGGGGCCGCTGGCTGACAGGATGAGGCCTCGCAAGCTTGATGAGTTCATAGGCCAGGACCATATTGTGGGTCCGGGCCGGCTCCTGCGGCGTGCCATCCAGCGGGACAGGCTGTCGTCGATAATCCTGTCCGGACCTCCGGGCACGGGCAAGACGACGTTGGCCCGCGTCATAGCAAATACCACCAGTTCGCGTTTCATATCGATAAACGCCGTACTCTCCGGCGTGCAGGCTATCCGCGACTCTGTTGACTCCGCAAAGCGGGAGCGAGACCTGTACGACCGCAGGACCATCCTGTTCGTCGACGAGGTGCACCGCTGGAACAAGGCCCAGCAGGACGCGCTCTTACCCTTTGTAGAGAACGGCACCATAATCCTGATTGGTGCGACTACTGAAAACCCATTCTTTGAAGTGAACAAGGCCCTCGTCTCGCGCTCCCGTGTGTTTCAGTTGCACCCGCTGGGTGACGACGATCTGCTTGCCGCCGCCAGGGCGGCGGTGGCGGACGAAGAACGCGGTTACGGTCGCTGGATAGTGGATTTTGAAAACGGTTCACTGGAACACCTCGTAAAGGTTGCCACTGGTGACGCGAGGAGCCTCCTCAATGCGCTGGAACTGGCGGTGGAGACAAGCGTTGATCCCTGGCCACCCGCGGCTGGCGCTCGCGTTTTTGTTACCATGGATGCCGCGGAAGAAAGCATACAGAAACGCGCCGTCCTGTACGACCAGGATGGCGATTACCACTACGACGCGGTGAGCGCGTTCATAAAAAGCGTGCGGGGCTCTGATCCCGACGCTGCGCTGTACTGGCTGGCCAGGATGGTGTATGCGGGTGAGGATCCGCGCTTCATCTTCAGACGCTTGCTCATTTCCGCGGCGGAAGATGTGGGCATGGCAGATCCAGCTGCCATCGGCATCGTTGAATCATGTGCCGCGGCCTACGAACGCATAGGCCTGCCAGAAGGCCAGTTCCATCTGGCAGAGGCGACCCTGTACCTGGCGACTACGCCAAAATCCAACTCGGGCCTGGCCTACTTCGATGCGCTGGCTGCAGTGGAGGCTGAACGCGCCGAGGTGCCTGACCACCTGAAAGACGCCAACCGGGACGCAGAGGGCCTGGGCCACGGTGCGGGATACCTGTATCCGCATGCATTCAGGACCCACTGGACTGCCCAGCAATACCTGCCTGAAACGCTGAAAGGCGCGCTGTTCTACCAACCGGGCATGCTGGGATACGAGGCAAGGGTACGTGACGAGGTACTCCGGCGGCGCGATGCGCAACTTGCAGCCTGGCTATCCGGAGAACTGGATGCCAGAATGCCAGTATCCCCTGGCGCGCCAACCAGCCATGCATCAGCGGCTTCCTGGACAGACAGGGCAGAAGCGGGTACTGCCAACGGTCTTGCCGGGCTCAGGGACGCAATATACAAACTGGCGTTTCCACCAAGACATGCCAACGTGCTCGTGCTTGCGGCCGACGATGGACTGCTCCTCCGCGAGGCTGTCCGCATCTGCCCGGAAGGCTCTGCCTGCGGCATATGCAGAAGCGAAAATTCACTACAGAGGCTTGCCTACTCGTTTACCGATGTCGAAGACCTGTGCAAGCCAACGGTAACGGCTTGCGGCAATGCTGAATCGGTATCGGAAGCCGCGGCGGCCGTGGCCGGGCATCGCAATTTTGACCTGGTTGTGGCGGCTGGCTTTCTGTCGGTGTATGGCGACGAAGCGGCTTCAATTGCTGGAATCAGGGCCTGTGCCCAGGGGCTTACTCGTGAGGGAGCCCCCATCAAGATAGTATTTGCCGAACGCTCGCCTCAACCAGGAATAGTACCAGGGATCGCGGCCCCGTTTCTGGATGAAACCACGCTTGAAGCGTTCAGGAAAGCAGACTCGTTGTTTTTTACGGAAGAACGCACCCCCGGCTACTCTGCGGCTTCATTGCTCAGGGCCATTGCCGCTTCCGGTCTTGAACCAGGTGCCGTGACCGTGTATCGATCGGAGGCACGACGATCACTTGGCGACAAGGAAGCCGAGGCGTGGCTATCGATTGATTCACCATACGGAGCCGGCGTGAACACAGCCCTCGGGACGACTGGAACCAGTGAAATCCTTGTGGCCCTGAAGAAAGCATTCTCTGCAGGGCCAGTAGACTGGCCAAGTGTCTGGAACATCGCCATCGCCTCTTGATATACCCCCCAGCATGCTTGTCCGTCAACCCGAGGCTCTATATACTCAGCCCGTATGGGAATACGGCTCGTGTACGGACTCAAGACCGACGACAGCTCTTATCTGGACAGTTTTTTTCCGTCTCGGCGCCTGGCTGAAGCAGCCCGCTCCCTGGGGCTCGATTATGGCGCGACCATCCATGCCCCGGAAGCCTCGATGGATGCGACAGCCGCCTTCTGCAGGGGCCATGTAGCTTTGCTCCGTGGCGAACTACCGGGCAGCCTGTACGAACACCTTGAAGATTCTGGAATTCCAGTGGTCAACAGCGCCCTGGCTACGAAAACTGCGGGTGACAAACTGCGTACGGCCGAGCGTTGTCTGGTACTCGGCATTGCCCATCCGCGCACGTTTGCAGTCGGAGTGCGCGACGCAACGGCTCCCCTTGATTTTCCTTTTGTCGTAAAACCGCGTTTTGGCAAGATGGGACGAGGCGTTTTTCTCGTAGAGTCGACCTCAGCCTGGCTTGACTTCCTGAAATCAGATGCTGCAAGCTCCACCCCCTACATCGCGCAGGAGTATGTATCAGCCAGCCATGGCCGGGATGTGCGGTTCTTTTTCGCAAAGTTCAGAGAAAACTGTGCGGCGGCGACGCCGGTTGTGGTGCTTCGCCGGGGGACGGGCCTGGCCTCGAATGCACATGCAGGCGGCGTGATGGAGCCATTCGAGCCACCAGATTTTTTACGAGCCGAAGCAGAGCAGGTATTCTTCGATTCGGGGCTCGTGTACGGAACCGTAGATTTCCTGTTCGCTAACAAAGGCGGATCCAGATTCGTTGTCTGCGAAACCAATGCTTGCCCAGGTTTTGAAGCGCTCGAGGCCATCAGCGGACTTGATGTAGCCAGGGCAATACTGCTCGCGGCTGCAGGAGCGAAGGGTACACCATGACATTCAGCACCCCCGACGAGGTATATGCCTACCTTGACCGTTACCTTAATTTTGAACGCAAAGTGGAACCTACGGCCTACAGGCTGGACAGAATGATTGCCCTCAAGGAATTTCTAGGTCGCCCCGATGAAAGCTTCAGGGTAATCCATGTAGCCGGATCCAAGGGCAAGGGTTCTACGGCGACCATGATAGCCTCGATACTCCAGGAGGCAGGCCACACGGTTGGGCTGTACACATCGCCCCATTTGTTGTCATTTACCGAGCGGATAGCAATAAACGGTGTTCCGGTTGACGATCGGACTCTTTTTGCGAGCGCCACTGAAATCTCCGATCTGATGGAGCACAAAACCGAAGCGGATTTTCCCGGGGGCGAAACGCCGACCTATTTCGAGCTTTTAACGATGCTGGGATTCCTCTGCTACAGGCGGGCCGGTTGTACCGATGCGGTAATCGAGGTGGGGCTGGGTGGACGGCTCGACTCGACCAATGTTGTGTTGCCCGCAGTGTGTATCATCACGCCGATAGAACTGGAACATACCGACCTGCTGGGTACTACAATTCCTGAAATAGCCTATGAGAAAGCTGGCATAATAAAACCTGGTGTCCCGGTTTTTACGAGCGCCACACGACCGGAAGCGCTGGCGGTATTCAGGGCACGTGCAGCCGAACTCGGTTCACCGCTTACGGTACTGGACGAGGCCGCTGACATCACCGACTGTTCCATAGACAAGCACGGCACGAGCGCTACGGTGCGGTGGAGGGATGAAGCGGTATTTGGCCAGCCACTACAGGTGCGCACTCCCATGATAGGCAGTGTGCAGGCGAGGAATGCCGCGCTCGCAGCCACAGTAGCCAGATCGCTGGGATACGACGACCAGACCATAGTCAGGGGCATTGCCGCTGCCAGATTGAGGGCCCGCTTCGAAATAATTCCTGGCGACCCGGTCGTTATACTGGATGGCGCACATACAGCAGATTCAGTGCAGGCCTGTGCCGATGAATTTGCCAGGCTTTTCCCTGCCGGTGGAATCCTGTTGTTTGGCTGTGCCAAAGGCAAGCCGCCGCGGTTGATGGCAGAAGCACTGCGGAAAGCGTTTTTCGAGGTCCTCATCACCAGACCGGGGACATTCAAGGAAAGCGATCCAGCTGAGATTGAAGAAGCATTCACTGCAACTGGGTTCAGGACTACAAGGAATGACGATACTGAAACCGCGGTAGTGGATGCCCTGCAACAGGCTTCTTCCAGAGCTGTGCCGTTGCTGGTAACAGGATCATTCTACCTTTGCGCGGCGGCGGCCAGGATCGTAGACTCGCGGGTAGGGCAAGACCGGCATTAGAGTTCGACCCGGTTGCGGCCGAGTTGCTTGGCCCGGTACATGGCCTTGTCCGCCCGCCCGACCCAGTCAGTCAACGTGTCGCCATGGACGAACGGGGCCACCCCGACAGACGCCGTTACGGATACCTTGGCGCCTGCCACGTCTACATCGGCACCAGCGATTGTAATCTTGATGCGTTCGGCAATGGCGATGGCTGAATCGACTCCGCTACCCGGCAGTATGACGAAAAACTCCTCGCCACCGAACCGGCCGGCAAAATCCTGCTTGCGCAGGCAAGCCCGCAAAGCATCGCCTACAGCCCGGAGCACATCGTCTCCTACGAGATGCCCGAAGGAATCATTGACTGATTTGAATTTATCAATGTCTATCATCAAGCCGCATAGTTGCAGTCCTTCTTCTTCAGCACGGCGCATCTCAAGTTCCAGTCTTGCGTTCAGACTGTGTCTGTTGAGCAAACCGGTGAGTACATCAAAACGGGCTGCAGCCGCGAGACTGGTATTTTCCCGCTCCAGACCAACTTTCGTGCTCTCCAGATCAGCCAGCGTTTCCTTGAGCCCAAGTTGTCTATCCAGAAGCTTTATGGTCAGATTTTCTTCCTGCCTCACAGCTTGCCGATAGAATTCCCGCTCCTCCATGAGTTTCATCTGGGAACGGAGCCGTATGAATGCCGCTTTGAGCCTCAATTGGAACTCAAGTCTCTCAAAGGGTTTTTTTATAAAATCATCAGCGCCAGCTTGTAAAATTTTTTCCACGCGTTGGGCATCATACGTTGCAGACATCAGGATGATCTGAATTGGCTGATGAAGGAACGTCTTCTTAAGACTGGAACAGACATCATAACCCTCGCCGTCCGGCAATACGATATCCAGAAACACGACACGAGGCCTGTTTTTTTCAGCGAGCTGTATGGCCTCCAGGGCAGAATGAGCGACGTAGGCTTGCAAGGTTCCGTCGAGCATGCCGACAACAGCAGCGGCAAAGGCCGGGCTGTCATCAACGATAAGTATCGTCTTGTCGGTTTCCATTTTTTGCTTTCCATCCCGGTCGGCGCCGGGGTTGGCCTAACGCAACAGAAACAACAGGCTTTGAAACACCCCGATAAGAGCGCCAAGAACACCACCGAACAGGGTTATAGCCCGGAGTTCCTTATCGACAACTTTAAGTATCATGCGCTCCACGTCAATCATATTCAAAGAATCAATTTTTTCAATGACCAAAGAGCGAATATCTATTGAACGTACCATATTTGAACTTTCAGCAGCAGCCAGTTCAGCCAGGCCATCCGCGGCGGAAGCAGCAATAGCCTGTAGTGCTTCATCATCAAGAGCCAGGGTCGACCCGAGCGGAACATCGGCGGCGCGCTGCTTGAACGAAAGGGAAAAGGCTGAAAAGAAGGATGCGACTACCTTGCCAACGGCCGATTCCTTGTCGAACTCCCGTCCAAACAAACCAGATATCCACCGCGCCAGGACAGGGCCGATCCGGTCAGTCAACCCGGGTAATGATTCCAGTACCTGACCGACGGTTTGATGTGCCAGAAGATTCCTTGTTTGCTCACTGACAGCATCAGCATCTATAGAAGCAAGTGCATCTTTTAAAATATCCGCAAGTGATTCCAGTGCTGAGGCCTTTTTGGAGGGCTCAGACAGGAAGGCAAGACTGGACAATTGCTTTTCGGCGAGGTCAGTAACAGCCGCTGATACCTTTTGCCTGATCGCGGCGCGAGTAGATTCCTCTGAAAGCAATGCTTCAAGAGACTCGGAAAAATCAGCGATGGTCGCAGGCATATTATCCAGGATAGCCTTGTCATACTGGCCGAGCCCTATAAAAAATCGCTGCACGGAATTAAACCGGTCAAAGGTCTTGCGGATGATTCGTGCTCCGACCTTTTCCATTGATGTCGTCATGGATTTGTCTGAAAATATTTTTTTGACACCGGACAACAGAACCGGATACGCCGAATCGATTGCTTTTACTGAAAAAGACCTCAGGGCTTCCGGATCGACAAACGACGACACCCGCTTGCCATCAAGTGCAGCCCGTTCAAGCGAATCGATTACAGCCCTGGCGATTGCGGTACCCAGCACTTCGGCACCCCGAGAACTGGCGATGGCGGTAGAAAGCCTGACTGTGGTTGCAGGATCAATGAAGGCATCGAGGGTCATACCGCTGGCAGTTCCGAGAGCTGCGTCGGTTCCATCTATAAGTGCGCTGGCAAATGTATCTGAAGCTGTAAAGCCGGCGAGCGCTTCTACGCTGATATCCTTGACCAGTTCTACAATGCGGGAATCCAGACCCGCACTGATTTCTGCTGGTTTTGCGTCCAGGATTTTCCTGGCCGTGCTCAGGGTGCCCTGACGGATGGCTTCTTTGAAGGCCGGACTCCGTAACCTTGCCGCGACCGTCTCATCATCGAGCAGGTCGGTAGCCACGGTGTCACCCATGGAACTGGATATCCTGGAACGCTCGCGAGGCAGTATGCCTGGTGTAAAGGGCACCCGGACTCCGAGTATGCGTCGCTCCACAAGCGGCCTGAACAGCATCTTGATAGCCAGCCAATTGGTGAAAAGCCCTATTACGGCACCGACCGCTGGTGGCAGGAGGAATCCCAGCAGGGAAGCACCGATCACAAACCTGCCTCCGCAAACTTTTTAGCTTCTGCTTCGCTTTGATGGACAGTCAGACTGGACTCGTGGAGCCAACCTGGAATTGATCCAATTTCCATCTTATACCAGATGCCGGTTTTTTTATCCTCAAAGGATCTGGAACGTGCAATGATACGGCCAACATCACCACGCCGGGCCGTCCCGATATCGGAGGCAGTCATGGATGGTTCCTTCATGATGCGGACATACGCCATTGCAACCACTCCCCAACCCATCCCTCCTGAAATTACTGGTGTCTCATCCAGTTTTACCTTTTGTGAACCGCGGTCTGTACATGAAACAAGAGCAATGCATGACAATGCTGCTGCACACGTTGCCATGATTAAAATCCTTCGCATATGATTGTTCTCCCGGCATCCAATAGCCCGACAATACTGATTGAGCTTGAATTTATACAATAATCGCGGCATGTTAAACCCCATACATGAGAATACCATTGATTGCCTTGATCAGTCTGTCAGCCATCTGTGTTCCTCTATCAGCCCTGCCTGCTGTTTCACCGTATATGGCTGTTACAGGCGGTCTGGCAGTTACAGCTGAAACTGACTACGATTCATTCATTACTGTACCCGCGACCAGTGCTTCCGCCTCTGTTCAGGCAGGCCTGGTGATAGGGGACGGGCTCTGGTCCGCCATGATACAGGGAGGGCAGTCGTACCAGGCGTCGACCGCCTTCACAACGGAATGGTACCGTTACCGGGGATTCTACAGCCTCAACCTGGCGGCTGGACCTCGACTGCGGTTCAGGTATCTGGATGCCTACCTGCTTGGCGGTGGCATGCTGGCCCGCTACGATCTGTCCTTCTCTTATTTCTTCTTTCCGTACCTGGAACCTGGCTATTGTTTACCTATAATAAATTTAGGTGACCATTTTACCATCGAGCTCGGTCTGGCAGCCCCTGTGTACCTGCGGGCAGACTCGTTCTCGGCGGGATTGCGGGCTGTGGCTACGGTTTCCTACAATGAAGATAAGACACAGTTTCTTTGGGCAGGCAAAAACAGATGAAGTGGCTTCGGTTCGTCGCGCTTGCCAGCATGGTCATATTGGTCCTTTCAGCCTGTGCCATACCTGAAGAACCCACACGGACGGCTCTGGTTTTTGGCGTAGCAACCTATCGAGAGGGTATTATTGGTTATCCGAACCTGAGCCTGACTGATGATGATGCAGAGGATATGGCAACTATGCTCAAAGCGCAAAGCTGGGATGTATCCGAAGCCATTGCAAACACAAACGACCCCTCACTGAACTCGGTAGCAAGCAAAGCGGCCATTAAAAATGCCATTACAGACTTGCAGAGCACCAATGCTGGCTTGGTTCTTTTCTACTATTCCGGACATGGTTTCGAGTATGGCAATGAATCGTTTCTCTGTCCTTATGGTTCCATAACGACAGGAAATCAGCTTCTTCTTGATCAGATGATTTCCAAGAACGAGCTGTACGCATGGTTTGAAAATGCTGGGATAGAGGATGTGGTAATTATCCTTGACAGCTGCAATTCAGGAGGTTTTGTGGAAGCAGGTGCCACCATCGATTCAATTCCACCAGTCTTCGGAAAATATGATGAAACCGGAGAATATTATATTACAGATGGGGCTGTGGCATATTCCTGGTTCGTTGATTCATTGACCGATACTGTCAAGAGCTTCATAAGCTATTCGAATAGTTCACCTTTTGTTGTCATTTCTGCCGCAGGTGCAGGTGAAGCTTCTTGGGAAGGCGGAAACAACGGAATATTTACAGCAGCAATCCTGGCTTCGCAAGAAAAAACAAGCACCGCAGATTGTGATGGCAACGGATACATCGACACGACAGAACTGTTTATATTTTGTGCTGAAGCAATAAATGCTGGCTGGAATACCAGAGGTACCATCCCTACCAGTAACTGGGATGTATTTTTCCCCCACCTCTCCGGAACCGCCCGCGAGTACGCCCTCTGGGCCACAAAGTAAGCCCAAAACACTACTCAATGTACTCTCTGCGCCTCCGCGCCTCTGCGTGAGACATTACGTTCTAAATTGCTTCACGCAGAGGCGCAGAGGCGCAGAGGCGCGGAGTACAGGAGAGGAAGCAGCTCAGGATGGCAACCCCTGAGCTGAATTTCTACAAGCCTGGCTCGAAGCCTTCGTCTTCCTTGATGAATTCGGGGAAACGATAGACAATGACGCCCGAGGGGCGGACACGCATCTCGCAGAATCCCTTTGCGGCCAGTTTCTCAAGCGCAGAGCGGGCCTCGTC